>Ga0081455_10004011_pt1 | contig 16703 bp, 12 predicted proteins | sample TabmetS3T2R1_FD_70207 | JGI IMG/M metagenome (GOLD analysis project Ga0081455, IMG submission 70207) | Tabebuia heterophylla rhizosphere microbial communities from the University of Puerto Rico - S3T2R1 | ecosystem: Host-associated > Plants > Roots > Rhizosphere ... | reverse complement strand
GGATAGTTTTTTCCCTTATAGGTGAGCGTTCCTGATCCCGAGCTGCCACCGATTCCAAGAGCGAAACCACCTACGCTCATCCGCAACGTTGCATCCGGTTTGGAATGGTGACGAGTCGCCGCCTGTGTTAATCCTGTCGTCACGCTCAGGATTGTTATTACAACTGCAATTTTCTTTAGCTTTTTCATAATGTTTCTCGGTTGATTCAATTTCGCCACACAGTAGACCTTCTCCCGGCGGCTTCTATTAGACTAAGGTCGTATATCCAAAGGTGCCGCAGTCAGTCAATAGTATTCCTTTGACTGTATTATTTTGTGACTTTGGCTCATAATCCCGCGAAAAAGTACTGTTTACTCCGTCAAATGAGTTTTAGCCGATAACTTGCCGTCACGATCAAAATCTTATGAAAACAAAAGAAATTATCGAAATAGCGCATGACCTCGCCAAACCATTCCGGGTTACTAAAGGCAAGGATTTTCGGCTTAAGGACGTCGATCCGGACGACACGCTTGAATTCACAAAAGAAGCAGACAAACCGAGAGCAAAAGAAGCGCTCGCTAACGGTGTCATGGCTTTGGCCGAACTGCAGGACAAACTTTACGCCCAGGACAAATGGGCTGTGCTCTTGATCTTTCAAGCGATGGATGCAGCCGGCAAGGACGGGGCGATCAAACATGTCATGTCAGGCGTCAACCCACAGGGTTGTGAAGTTTATTCATTCAAATCTCCTTCGAGCGAAGACCTCGACCATGATTATCTCTGGCGATGCATGAAATGTCTGCCGAACAGAGGACACATAGGAATTTTCAATCGCAGTTACTACGAAGAGGTGCTCGTTGTCCGCGTGCATCCCGCATTCCTGGCGAAACAAAAACTGCCGCCGAAACTCATGGGCAAGGAAATTTGGAAGGAACGCTACGAAGACATTCGCAATTTCGAGCAATATCTGGGCAGAAACGGTGTGGTCGTGCGGAAATTTTTTCTACACGTTTCAAAAAAGGAGCAAAAGCAACGATTTCTCGATCGAATCGACGATCCATTGAAAAACTGGAAATTCTCGTCCAATGACGCCAATGAACGCGATTTCTGGGACGATTACATGGAAGCGTACGAGCAGATGATCCAGGAGACCGCGACGAAACATGCGCCCTGGTATGTCGTACCGGCAGATAACAAATGGTTTACCCGGGTTGTTGTTGCTGCGGCCGTGGTCGACACACTGGCTAATCTCGATTTGGAATACCCTGAGGTCGGCGAAGACAAACTCAAGGAACTTGCGGCGGCTAAGAAGAAACTGCAGAGCAAATAGTTTACCCTTTTGAAACGCAGTTACTTGGCCTGCTGAGAAGTGAGCCAGTCGGCGCGATTCTCTCGAATCAACGCAATCGTTTCTTCAATATTGTTCACGCAGTGCGCGATCGTGAAATCAACGTCGCTGGCAAGTTCACTGTCCTTTACAAGCATCGTGCGACGCCCCCACTCGATCAGATCACCCCACATTTTGCCTACGAGAATTAGCGGTGTGTTATAAAGCTTTCGGACCTGGAGCAGTTGCCAGGCAAGCGACAGCTCGAGAAGCGTGCCGATGCCGCCGGGCACAACGACAAAAGCGTCGGACGCGATCATGAAATGATGGAGTCTCGAGAAAAAAGTGCGGTGCTCGTAGGCGAGGCCTACGAAGGGATTCAGGTTTTGCTCGAACGGAAGGTCGACACGAATACCGACGGATCGATGCAGAGCTTTCGGATCAACTGAAAGTGCGCCCTCGTTTGCCGCCTGCATGATGCCCGGTCCTCCGCCGCTGATGATGTCGCAACCCATTTTTGTGAGCTCGGCAGAGAGCTTTTTCACCTGTTCGTAGGCTGGCGTGCCGGGCTTGAGGCGAGCAGAACCGAAGATTGTGACCCGATAGTTTTGGCGCGTTGTGCGCCGAAAACGTGTCAATTCATTGACCACTTCCCACAGAGCGGTGATCGCGCGTTCAAGAACCGCGACGGCGGCATCTTCGTCGCTGAGGCGAACAACGTCGGGTTGTCCAAAAGCTGATTTTTTCTTTTTATTCATATTACTATTGGGACTTCATGGAAATTCAGCACGGAGCACCGCCAGGGATCGCGCTTGTAACGGAAATTCGCCCAAGTGTTCGAATGTGCGCTCTGTTGCATGGAGTGCAGCGGTGTCAAGCACGCACGTCCAGCGAACATTTTGCTGTCGCATGCCAAGACGGAATGAAATGGCCTCATCGCCAGGGTTGAAAAGAACGGTGAATGAATCGCCGACAATTCGCTTACCACGTTCATCAACTTCGGTGATCTGATTGCCGGGTAAACACATCCCGAGGCAGCGTGCGTAACCGGCGTCCCAATCGCTGTCCGTCATTTCCGCGCCATCCGGCTTAAGCCAGTAAAGGTCCTTGATTGCGGTGCCGTGAATTGCACGACCCTGAAAAAAGTGGCGACGACGAAAAACCGGCTGCGTTTTGCGCAGGTGAATTATTTCCCGAACACAATCGAGCAAAGCGCGCTGTTCCGCAGAGAGATTCCAGTCAAGCCATGCAACTGGCGAATCCTGACAATAGGCGTTGTTGTTTCCATGTTGCGTCTGGCCAAATTCGTCGCCTGCAAGAAGCATCGGCACACCTTGAGAAAGAAGAAGCGTCACGAGAAAATTTCGCTGTTGTCGTCCGCGCAGCTCATTAACCGCTGGATCGTTGGTCGGCCCTTCAATGCCGCAGTTCCAACTATCGTTGTCGTTCGTACCGTCGCGATTCTCCTCGCCGTTCGCTTCATTGTGTTTCTGATTGTAACTAACCAGATCGCGCAGCGTGAAGCCGTCATGCGCGGTGATGAAATTTAGACTCGCGCTCGGGCGCCGGCCATTATGGGCATAGAGATCGCTGCTGCCTGATAGTCGTGAGGCAAGTTCACCGATTGTGCCACCGTGGCCTTTCCAAAATCGCCGCACGCAATCGCGATACTTGCCGTTCCACTCCGTCCAAAGCACAGGAAAATTGCCGACTTGATAGCCACTCGGTCCCAGGTCCCACGGCTCGGCAATAAGTTTTACCTCTGAGAGAACGGGATCCTGGTGAATGATGTCGAAGAATGTGCTAAGGCGATCCACTTCCCACAACTCTCGAGCAAGCGCACTGGCGAGATCGAAGCGAAATCCATCGACGTGCATTTCCTGGACCCAGTAACGTAACGAATCCGTGATGAGCTGTAGAGTCCGAGGGTGCGCAACATTGAGCGAATTGCCGCAGCCGGTGAAATCTACGTAACGACTAAGGTCATCGGCCAGCCGGTAATACGCGGCGTTATCGATTCCACGTAATGAGAGCGTCGGGCCGTCGTGATCGCCTTCAGCAGTGTGGTTATAGACGACGTCCAGAATGACTTCGATGTTGGCGCGATGAAGTTGTTTCACCATCGCTTTGAACTCCTGTACAGCGCCTTGTGGTCCACTGGCCACGTACCGCGGATCCGGCGCGAAAAAACCAAGCGTATTGTAGCCCCAGTAGTTCACGCGATTGCGCGTCACTAAAAAGCATTCATCGACATGATAGTGCACCGGCAATAGCTCGACCGCCGTTACGCCCAAGCCACGCAGATGCTCGATCGCCGCCGGCGACGCCAGGCCGGCATACGTCCCTCGCAACTCCTCAGGCACATCCGGATGCTGTTTTGTGAAGCCCTTCACGTGTAACTCATAAACAAGTGTCTCATGCCAGGGTGTGCGCGGTGCGCGATCGTAGTTCCATTTAAAACTGGTATCGACCACGCGGGCGAGCGGCGCGAAAGGGGCGGTATCGCGTTCCGGATTGCAAACCGCATCATCCCAGAGCAGATCGCGGGCAATTTGCCTGGCGTACGGGTCGAGTAGAATTTTGCGCGGATTAAAACGATATCCACGTGCGGGATCATCCGGCCCGTGCACACGGTAGCCGTAAATCTGGCCTGCCTTCACCCCTGGCAGAAACCCATGCCAGACCTGGTTTGTCTTTTCCGGCAACGGAACGCGGTGGGATTCCGAGTGCGCGTTCTGCGAATCAAAGAGACACAACTCCACATTGGTCGCATCTTCACTGAAGATTGCGAAATTAATACCCTCGGCTTTCACGGTTGCACCGAGTGGCGAACCATGGCCCGGCCAGACAGTCATGGCCGCCATTGCTCGCCTTGCGCAAATGGAAGGGACATCTCAGATCTCGATTACCCGAGCCGCATGAGTTCGATCCGGTGGTTCGCGTTCGGATTTCGGGGTGACGGACCGGCGACCAGCATCACGCGTTCTGCGGTAACACCATGTTTGCTTAGCCACTGCGCTGTCCACTGCCGCCAGTCGTCTGGTTCCTCCGCAAGGTCAACGGGGTGGACACCGTAGGAAAATGCGAGATTCTGACAAACAGCGCTATCGCGGCTTGGCGCAATGATCCAGACGGGTGGCTTGCAGCGCGAGATGGCCCGAGCTGTAGTTCCGCCCCGAGTTGGCACCAGGACGGCATCGCACGGCACGGTATCCAGCGCATGCTCGACAAGCGAGGCCATGCGATCGATACCTGTAATCGCCGCCTGCCGTTGTAGGAACTCGCTTCCTGCAAGACCGGTGCGTGGACGCCGCGTCTCAATGAAAGCGGCGATCTTCGCGAGCATCATCACGGCTTCCTCCGGAAATTTGCCCATAGCGGATTCGCCAGAAAGCATGACGCAATCCGTCCCATCGAGAATCGCGTTAGCCACGTCCGTCGCTTCGGCGCGTGTGGGAACACGGCTGGTCATCATCGACTCCAGCATCTGCGTCGCGGTGATGACCGGTTTGCCCGCAAGGTTCGCTTTCGCAATGAGCTGTTTCTGCGTATAGGCAATCTCCTCAATCGGAACTTCTACCCCGAGGTCGCCGCGTGCGACCATGATTCCATCGGCTGCCGCGAGAATCTCGTCGAACCGCGCCAGAGCGTCGGATCGCTCGATTTTTGCAATAATGAATGACTGTGGCCGTACCTTTCTCGCTGCTGCGCGAACGGCTTCAATGTCAGCGGCGGATTCCACGAACGACTGACTCACAGCATCGACTCCAGCTTGAAGCGCAAATTCGAGACATGCGCGATCGTGCTCGGTAAAGGCACTGATGCCTAGATCAATTCCTGGAAGATTAAGACCTTTACGTGATCGCAGTTCGCCTCCGACTGCGACAGCGCACTTTATGTCATTACCATCAACACGCTCGACCACAAGCTGCACAAGCCCGTCGTTAAGAAAGATTCGATCGCCAGGTTTCACCACATGCGGCAGCGACTCGAAGCTCACCGAAGCGCGTTGCACATTTCCGACGATGTTCTCATTCGTGAGAGTGAAACGTGCGCCCGGCGCGAGCTGAATTGGTTCTGGATCGATCTTGCCGAGCCGCATTTTTGGGCCCGGCAAATCGGCCATGATTGCCACCCGCCGGCCAGCTTTGCATGCAGCGTCCCGGACTCGCTGAATAATCTCTGCATGTCTCGAAAAGTCGCCGTGTGAGAAATTTAACCGCGCAATATTGAGGCCAGCGCGGATCAGTCGCGCGAGCATTTCCGGCGATTCGGAGGCTGGGCCAATGGTCGCGACGATCTTGGTTTTGTGTGCGGGCAGTGCCGCATTCATCATGCGAAGATCGTCTTGCCACTACCCCGCAGGTCGCTGACAGCCTGCTTTACTCGCTCCGCCATCGCCGTCTCTGCCAGTGCGAGATAGGATCGTGGATCGTAAACTTTCTTGATCCCTACTTCTCCATCTACCTTCAGAACGCCATCGTAATTCTTGAACATGTGACCGGCGACCGCCCGGGTAAATGCATACTGCATGTCGGTATCGACGTTCATTTTCACCACACCATAATCAAGGGCTTCGTGGATTTCGCTCAGGGACGAGCCCGAGCCGCCGTGGAATACAAGATAGAACCGAGCGTTCTCGCCGTATTTTTTTACAACCGCGTCCTGGCATTCTTTCAACACACTTGGTTTCAGTTTCACATGGCCGGGTTTGTAAACGCCGTGGACGTTTCCAAATGTTGCTGCGAGCAGATAACGGCCGCCGATGGGATTCAACCGCCGTGCCACCTCGAGTGTGTCCTCCGGTGTTGTGTAAAGTTTCGAGGCATGATCGCCAACAACATCATCCTCTTCACCGCCTACGGCGCCCGTTTCGATTTCGAGCACCAGCTCATTCTTAGCAAAGCGCTCCAGCAGCTTTGCAGAAATCTCGAGATTTTCCTGTAGCGAAAGATTGCTCCCATCGAACATGTGCGAGCTGAAAAGGTTCGGGCGACCCGCAGCTCTTCGTTTTTCCGTTTCCTCAACGAGTGGGACGACGAATTTGTCGAGCTTGTCTTTCAAACAATGATCGGTGTGCAGCGCCACGTAGATAGGGTAACGCTCGGCTGCGCGATGCACGTGCTCGGCAATTGAGATTGCACCGAGAGCCATATCTTTGACGGACGACCCGGACGCGAATGCTCCGCCGCCTGTGGAAATCTGGATGATGCCGTCTGCCTTGCTCTCGGCGAGCCCGCGCAGTACGGCGTTAGCGGTAGTAAGTGACGCCACATTAACGGCCGGAAGGGCGTAACGCCCGGCGCGCGCGCGATCAAGCAGCGTGCAGTAGGTTTTATGGTCGGCGACTGGCATGGTGCTTCGCTATCATGTTTACTGTTACGCGGGTAATGTTGTGCCGGAAAGAAAAGGCTGGCCTTTGGCGAATGCAATCAGGTTCGCAACGGTCACGCGCGCGATTTCTGAAAGCGCCTCTCGAGTAAGGAAGGCTTGGTGCGCCGTAATCAGCACATTAGGAAATGTGAGCAGGCGCGCCAATTCGTCGTCATGCAGGATCTGGCCTGAGAGATCTTCAAAGAAAACACCTTCTTCTTCTTCATAGACATCGAGTCCGACACCGCCGAGCCGGCCGGACTTCAATGCCTGGATTAGTGCTTTGGTATCGACGAGCGCGCCGCGGCTGACGTTAATCAGGATCGCGCCGGGCTTCATCAGTTCCAGCGTTTCGCGCCGGACGATATGATGCGTCTCAGGCGTCAGCGGTATGTGGAGCGAGATCACTTCACTCTCGCGCGCGAGCGTCCGGGCGTCCGTGTATTCGACACCAAATTCCTGCGCCCATTCAATGGATGGATACAGGTCAAACGCGAGTACCTTCATTCCAAAACCACGCAGGATTTGCGCGGCTACACGTCCGATTTTGCCGGTGCCGAAAATTCCCGCCGTCTTGCCGTGGAGATCAAAACCGACCAGGCCGTTGAGTGAAAAGTTCAGGTCATGAACACGGTTGATCGCGCGCGGAATCTTGCGGTTTAACGCGAGGAGCAGAGCAATTGCATGTTCGGCCACTGCGTAAGGCGAGTAGGCCGGCACCCGCGTCACTGAAAATCCCAGCTCGAGCGCCGCCTCGATGTCGACGCCGTTGTATCCCGCGCAGCGAAGAGCAATATGTTTCACGCCGTGCGATGCGAGCGCTTCAAGGCACGGCCGGTCAGCGCGGTCATTTACAAAAACACAGATCGCCCGCGCCCCTTGCGCTGACGCGGCAGTGTCTGCCGAGAGCCGCCAATCCACGAAATGCAATTCAATCTCCGCATTTGAAACGACGCTTTGAAACGATTCGCGGTCGTAGGGTTTTGTGTCGAAAACGACCGTTCGCAAGGGGGTCATACCGATTTGCCAGGTGCGATTTTCCAGACGCGCTGGCAGTAATCGCGAATCGAACGGTCGGACGAAAATTTTCCCATTCGCGCGGTATTGAGGATCGATTTGCGCGTCCATGCGTCTTGATCGCGCCACAGAGCACTCACGCGGTCCTGCGCATCAATATAGGCTTGGTAATCCGCCAGGAGCAGGAAGGGATCGTCTTTAAGCAAGTTTTCAACGATTGGGCGAAACAGCTCGGCGTCGCCTCGGCCTAGCGCGCCACTCGCAATAAAATCAATCACTTCACGCAGAGCCCTGTTTTGCGCGTAGTAATCCTCCCGGCCATAACCGCGCGCCTTCAGTTGGGCGACCTCGGTTACGGTGAGTCCGAAGAGGAAGAAATTCTCCGCGCCCACTGCTTCCCGGATCTCCACATTTGCCCCGTCAAGAGTGCCGATAGTGAGCGCACCGTTGAGAGCGAATTTCATGTTACCAGTGCCGCTTGCCTCCTTGCCAGCGGTGGAAATCTGTTCGGACAAATCGGCGGCGGGGTAAATAAACTGTGCGTTTGTGACGTTGAAATCTGGAAAGTAAATCACCTTTAGTCGATCACGCACCACGGGATCGCTGTTCACAATTTCGCCGATACTGTTGATGAGTTTAATGATCCGCTTGGCCATGAAATAGCCAGGGGCTGCTTTGCCACCAAAAATAAAGGTGCGCGACGGAACGTCTGCTTGCGGGTTACGCCTTATCCGGAGGTAAAGTGTAAGGATATGCAGCGCGGCGAGATGTTGGCGCTTGTATTCGTGGATACGTTTTACCTGAACGTCGAAGAGTGATTCTGGCGAAACCGCGATGCCCGTGCGATTTTTTATGAGTGAGGCCAGCCGCTGTTTGTTCGCAAGTTTCACGTCGCGCCATTGGCGCTGAAATTCCGGGTCGTCGATGAATCGTTCCAGTTGGCGAAGCTGTTCAAGATCTTGCAGCCAGCCATCACCAATTCGTGACGTGATCAGTTGGGCCAGGCGGGGATTGCTGAGCGCGACAAAGCGCCGAGGAGTAACACCATTCGTCACATTGCAAAATCTTTCGGGCCACAATTCGGCGAAATCGCGCAGCACGGTTTGTTTGAGCAATTCGGAGTGAAGTTGCGCGACGCCGTTGACCACGTGGCTGCCGACAGTCGCGAGGTGCGCCATGCGCACGGAGCGCGGCTTGCTTTCATCGATTAGTGAGAGCCGAGAGAGAAGCGCTTCGTCACCTGGAAATTTCGCTCGCACCTCTTCAAGAAAACGGCGATTGATTTCATAGATGAGCTCGAGGTGACGGGGCAACACGCTGCCAAATAGTTCGACACTCCATTTCTCCAGCGCTTCCGGAAGCAACGTGTGGTTCGTATAGGCAAAGGTGGCGCGTGTCACATTCCACGCTTCTTCCCAACCAAGCCCATGTTCGTCCACCAGCAGTCGCATTAGTTCTGCCACCGCGATCGCGGGATGTGTATCGTTGAGTTGCGCCACCCATTTCTCGTGAAAGGTTGCTGGCGCATCACCGAATAGCGCGTGAATACGGATCATGTCCTGAAGTGAACAGCTCACAAAGAAAAATTGCTGTTTCAGCCGCAGTTCCTTGCCTACAGCAACTTCATCATTTGGATAAAGCACCTTGGTAATATTTTCTGACACCATCTTATCCTGTACGGCGCGGTAGTAGTCGCCATGGTTGAAAGCAGCGAAATCGAACGACTCGATTGCTTCCGCTTTCCAGAGTCGCAGGATGTTGCTGGTGTTGGCTCGATAACCGAGGATCGTCGTGTCGTATGCCACGCCCTTCACTTCTGTTTCCGGAATCCAACGAATCCGAAATCGCCCCTGTTCATCGGTGAATCCTTCGGTCCGTCCGCCGAATTTCACAGGATATGAGATTTCCGGGCGCGCGATTTCCCAGGGATTGCCGTTGCGCAACCATTTGTCTGTGATCTCACATTGCCAGCCGTCACGGATGATTTGATCGAAAATCCCGAACTCATAACGAATACCGTACCCAATTGCGGGCACTTCAACGGACGCAAGCGAATCCATATAACACGATGCAAGCCGCCCGAGCCCTCCATTGCCAAGCCCCGGCTCCTCTTCCTGCGCGAGAATTTCATCAAGGTCGTAGCCTAACGACTGCAGCGCTTCGCGCGTGGCGTCGGTGATGTTGAGATTCAATAAATTGTTCGCGAGATGCGGACCTGGAAGGTATTCCGCGGAAAGATACGCAACGTGGCGGGCGTTTGCGCCGCCATAACGCTCTGTGCTCTCGACCGTGCGCTGGAAAATGCGATCGCGGATTGTCAGTGCCAGCGCGAAATAAAGATCGTGTTTGGTTGCGACGCTCTCTGGCCGGCCCATATCGCAAGTGAGGTTCTCTAAAAACGCCTGCCTGATTTCGGAAGGAGTCATGCCGGTGCGGACTCCCTGCGGTCGATTCACGCTCCTGGCACTATCCGACCCGGTCTTTTTTTTAAATAGGCTCATGCGAAGCGCTCGGGTTGTCCGGTGGCTGCAAGCACGGAGCGCCACCAGCCGCTGCCGGGGTCGAGCCGTTTAGTGTGCGTGGCGAGCAATTCGATAGGCACATGGATAAAGCGCTCGTGCAGGAACCCAATGACAACGCCGGTCTTCCCGGCCATTGCCGCATGCACGGCGTGACGTGCGAACAGGTCGCAAAGCAACGCATCCTCGCAATCCGCTGGACGACTGCGAACCTGGTAGCTCGGATCGAAATAGCGAATCACGACCGGAATACCTTCTGCCTTGAAAAAGGCTTCAATCTTGTCCCGCAGAAATGGCCCGATATCCTTGAGCTTCACATTGCCAGACGCATCGCGCGCGGTTGTATCGGCCTTTAACAAATCTTGACCGGCGCCTTCTGCGACGGCAATGACGGCGTGCGACTTGTTCAGCATCCGTTGCTTTAGCGCATCGAGAAAACTTTCGAGCCTGAATGAAACTTCCGGAATGAGCGCAAAGTTTACATCCTGACTCGCGACCACGGCGCCTGCGGTCACGAAACCTGCGTGACGCCCCATCAGTTTTACAAGACCGATTCCGCCAGGAACGCTGCAGGCTTCCGTGTGCGCGCAATCGAGCACGCGCGCGGCTTCTTCAATTGCGCTGAAAAATCCGAACGTGCGCGAAACGAAACCTACATCGTTGTCGATCGTCTTTGGCACACCGACGACTGAGAGTGCATGACCGCGTCGACGCGCCTCCTGGTAGAAATCGTTCGCGCCTCGCTGTGTGCCGTCGCCGCCTACGGTGAACAGAACGTTCACGCCACGCTCGATAAGATTATCGACCGCCCGGGCAACGTTCACCGGTCCGCGCGACGAACCGAGGATGGTGCCACCTTTTTGATGAATTCCATCGACGAGCTGTGGCGTGATCGTGATTGGGTCGAGAACGCACTTCGGATCAAGGCCGCAGTATCCTCCGCGGAAACCGAGCACGTCGCGCACGCCGTAGCCGTAATACAGCTCTAGAAAAAGCGATCGAATGACGTTATTGAGGCCGGGACAAAGTCCGCCGCATGTGACGATGCCAGCGTGTGTCTTTTTCGGATCGAAGAAAAGTTTCGCGCGCGGACCGGCCAGTTCGAATTGCAATCCAGGGTCGGCGCCGATTTCGATTCGCTCCGGGATACGAACCTCCTCACTGATGGTGTGAGTCCGTTTCGAGTCGAAACGTGGCTCGCCAAGAGTTGGTGCATTCATTGAAACAGAACGCTTTGTCGGTCAGCGACGGGTGGCTGAATACTAAAGGTCTGCACAATTCAGTCGTTACATTTAGGCGCAGCAGCTTTCACTTCTGCGCTCGCGCCCGTAGCATAGGTCTCAAAGTTCTTATTGAATAGATCGGCGAGCTTTTTTGCAGTCGCATCGTAGACAGACTTGTCGGGCCAACTTTCGCGCGGACGCAGGATTTCTGAAGGAACGCCTGGACATTCGGCGACAATCTCAAAGCCGAACACGGGGTCGCGTTCGGTCTTCGCGTTGGCGAGAGCGCCGCTGTGAATGGCGTCGATGATCGCGCGTGTGTTTTTGAGACTGATCCGTTTGCCGGTGCCGTACGCGCCGCCAGCCCAACCAGTATTCACCAGCCACACCCGTGCCTTGTGCTTGCGCATTTTTTCCGCGAGCAGCTCGGCATACTTGCTTGGATGCCATACCAGAAATGGTCCACCGAAACAGGGAGAGAATGTCGCCTGCGGTTCCGTCACACCCATCTCGGTGCCGGCAACTTTCGCCGTATAACCGCTGATGAAGTGATACATTGCGTGCGCCGGCGAAAGCGCGCTAACCGGCGGCAGAACGCCGAATGCGTCGCATGTAAGAAAAATCACATCGGTGGGATGTCCGGCCATGCAGGGAATTTTTGCGTTCTGTATGAATTCGATTGGATACGCGCCCCGGGTGTTTTGAGTGATGCTTGTGTCGGTGTAATCGACATCATGGTCCTCATCAAGGACCACGTTTTCCAACACCGCGCCAAACCGCAATGCCTGAAAAATGTCCGGCTCGGTTTCCGGGGTAAGATTAATCGCCTTGGCGTAACAGCCACCTTCGATATTAAAAATCCCGTCGTCGCTCCAAACATGCTCGTCGTCCCCGATGAGGTGACGTTTTGGATCGGCTGAGAGCGTCGTTTTGCCCGTGCCGCTTAGACCGAAGAGCAGGGAGGAGGCACCGGTCTTCTTGTCCGCGGTGGCCGAGCAATGCATCGAGAGCAAGCCACGCTTCGGCGCGAAATAATTAGCGACCGTAAAAACGCCTTTCTTCATTTCACCCGCGTATTCGGTTCCGAGAATCACCAGCTCTTTATTTTCAAGGCTGAGATCGATGCTCGTGGTCGAACCCATGCCAGTCGTTAGGCGATTTGCAGGAAATGCGCCGGCGTTATAGATCACGAATTCAGGTGTGCCAAAGTTGGCGAGCTCATCACGCGTCGGACGAATCAGCATCGTGTGCATGAAGAGTGCGTGATACGGTCGGGAACAAATGACACGGACCTTGATGCGATATTTGGGGTCCCATCCCGCGAATCCATCGAAACAATAAAGCCGCTCCTGTGTGTTTAGATAATCAAGCGCGCGCTGGCGGTTGATCTGGAATGTTCGCTCATCGCACGGAATATTCACCGTGCCCCACCAGATATCGTTTTTTGACGCCGGATTCTCGACGACTCGTTTGTCTTTGGGTGAACGACCTGTCTTTACCCCGGAGTAGGCGACCAGGGCTCCGTTTTCCGCAATGGTGGCATCCTCTTCGAAACGAATCGCGTGCTCGTAAAGCGCGCTCGGCGCAAGGTTGCGGAAAACCTGGGCCACAGTCAGCCCATTATCGATGAGATCGAAAGATTTGGGAGGCATAGATGATGTTGTTTAGTCAGTATAAAATCCGAATCAGGCGTGAGTTTTCAATCGGCCTAATCATTGGTGATCGTCTGCTGTGATAATTAAGTCTTCGGCGACGTAAGCGATGGAGGGCCCCTTGGCGCTTCGAGAAGTTTCTGTGGCTGTCCGGCAGGTGCTGGTTCTGGCATGCGCACCAGTAACCATGTTTGAGTACCAGCGTCCCCGAAATGGACCGCGATCGGAGATACGTCCTGGGTGAGATTGCCCAGGGTCGTTTCGAAGATCGTGTCAGTATTATCTCCGATGCGCCATGCCGCGAGCTGGCTTGCTTTATCGAGCTGTCCGGCAACAGGACGGGTATCGTTGGTTATCGTACTTTGAAACGCTCCGCTGATACTTCCTTGCTGATTTATCGAGAGCTGAAAGAACATCACCGGATCGCCTCGTTCCTCCTGGGCGAGGGCGAAGACGCCCAACGGCATCCATTCCGATGGTTGATTTGGATCGAGCGGTGGGAGCGGCGGCGGTGGTTGTTTAGTGTTCGCAGCGGCTTCGCGTATCGGTTTGTCATATTGCTCAGCGGCAAGTGGCTGGTCGTCGACATACACAGTGTCTCCCTCATAGAACACGTTCACCCCATAATCTACGTACGTTGGATCCGCCGGCACAGAGACAAAATTCGCCAGAGAATCCCAAGTTGCATTGCTCCACCACCACCACGGGTCAGAAGGATAGTAACCAGGCCACCAGCTTCCCCAACCGTAATAGCCCCACCAAGCATCGTCGAAGACATCATCGTAGAAATCTCGCGCATTGTCCCAAATCTCCTCAGCCCGATCAGCGCGGTACGCCCATAGATCCTTTCGATATTGCTGCCAATCTTCGCGCCTTTGGTCCCGGAAGTTCTGGCGATCTTCGCGCGCGCTCTGGAGGTTGTCCCAGCGTTCGTCGCGATTCTTCTGGAAATTTTCTCGCCCGGCCTGGCGTTGGTTGGCTCGCTCGTTCCAGGCATCGTTCCTCTTAAAGACCCGCTCGCGCCATTTGTAGTCGCGATTTAGCGAACGCGCGCTCCAATTTGGACGTTGCTGTGGAGGAGTGGGCCGTTCAGCGCCGCCAAAACGATTCGGAGCGAGTTGACGACTGTGATCTGCTCCAGCGCCGAGCGCGACGCCTGCTCCGATTCCGCTGGCGACGCCGAGGAAATTGCCAACATCGCTCCTACCTAAACGTTGGGATGGAACATTACCCGAACGTGTTCCCATGCCGCCTTCATTGCGGGCCGCAATCTTCGAGGATCGATTTCCCGAAGGTAATTGTGTAGCGCTTCCTCCCATCGATAGACGAGCACCGCCGGTTTGATCTCGGGCCGGACTCGACGGCACTCGACCGCCACTTTGCCGCGAGCCGCCGAGATCGGAGAACAGCGGAGAATTGTCCGAAACTCTATAGGATCCAGAGGAACTGCCGCCGCTTCCGCGTGAAAAATTACTGCTGCCGTTTCCGGAAAAGCTTCCGTTTCCACTGCGCGAAAAACTATTTTGGCCTCCGGAGAAACTACCGCTTCCATGAGAGAAACTGCCGCTATCAATAAAACTATTGCTACCGGAGAAACTGCCGCTACCTCGGGAAAAACTTCTTTCACCTCCAGAGAAATTGTTACTGCCTCGCGAAAAACTACCTCCTCCGCGAGAAAAGCTTCCGGCACCTCTCGATCCGCCCCCGCCTCCACGTCCCCCGCCACCACGTCCGCGACCGAACAAAGAAATACAATCGAGAATGAACACCGCGATGATACCCGCGCTCAGAACAGGAAGGAGTCGTGAACGCATGAAATCAATGCCCTTTCACCCGATTAATCTCAATTCGGTTAATGCCCGGTTGCGGTACACCGTTGAGGGTACGATTGTTTGATTCCCACGTGAAGCGGTCATTGCTGAGCTTGGAAAAAGCATTGTCCGCTGCGGTCCGATTGCCGTCCGGAGTGACACCTGTTTCGCGCTGAAGCCAACGATTACCCTCGCGATTCCAGCGTCCCTCGGAAAACCCGCCCTCATCATCGAACGTCCAGGAATGAATGCAGCCCTCGATGGGATCCCAGGCAATGATTTGCCATCCTTCAAGCGTTGTCTCCGCCCCGCGTTTCACAGTCACGTTGCGAGTAAGAAAATTGCCACCGCGCGCCCAGCTGTATTGGCTGCGCACAGTCAGATTGTCGCCTTTGTCTGCGTCCTCCCAATCGCCAACCAGCCATGCGAGCTGCGACAATTGGTCATGTGCCGTCAAATCGGGTTTGGGAGTTTCCACCAGCTGGCTGATTTTCCATTTGCCATCTTTCTTGACGTAAACCGCGGTAAACAAAGCGCCGTTGGTTTCACCATCTTTGCCTGTGACAGTGGTTGAGCCTCTTTCCAAAAGAACGTCTGGCGCCAGGACGCGAACCGAATCCGCCGCGATAGTCAGCTTTATGCCGTTGTTCTCGGAAAAGGCCGTGCGGGTATTATTCTCTATTGCGGCTCGTCCATCAAAAGTGCGCCCATCGTCGCAAGTATAATGGGCGTCCTCGGTAAAAAACTCCGCGATTGCTTTTGTGTCCCCTTTCGCGTAGGCCGCTTCGAAAGCGCGGTCGATCGCCATCACGGCAATTTTCTCGGGTGAATTTTCTGAAGCGGTTTCGGCATTAAGAACCGTAGTTAGTGCAACTGAAATCGAAGCGACCACTGCAATTATTTTCATTAGCGAGTCCTGTTTGAATCTTGACCAGAAGAGCGTGGAAATCGTCGTTCTTCAATCGAACTAGCGGCCATTCACCACATTGCCCCAAAGTTCAATACCAAAGAGACGCGGCATCGAATATTGATTGGTGGGATCATGCGGGAGCTAGCCGTCACGAGGAGTTGCGCTGATTTTTGTCCAGTCGTCATTTCTGGACAAAGAAGGTTCGTAACGCTAAAAAGTCGATTCATAAATTCACCTATGGGAATCCCAGCTAGTTCACGTCGATTTCGCGGTCGATGGTTTCTCGCTTTCTTTGCGGTCGCTTTCCTGGCCCTGCCATCTCGCGCCAACGCCTCGATGTTTCACGGCGAGACACTCGATGCAGTAGCGAGCGCCATTGCGTGGTTCGCGTTCATTATCGTCCCTCCCGTGTTAATCGTGGCCTTCCTGGCGGTCCATATCATTCCCGAAAAGATTGCCGAAAAGCGGCACCATCCGCAGCTCGGAGCCATCAAGTGCCTCTGTTTTCTCTCTCTTGTCTTCGGCGGACTGCTCTGGCCGATTGCATGGCTTTGGGCCTACTCGAAGCCAGTTTTCCACAAGATGGCCTACGGCACGGATGTCGATAAATCACATGAAAAACCGGATGGAAAAAAATCCGCCATCAGTGAACTAGAACAACTCCGCGCCCGTATCGCGGAACTCGAAGCGGAGATTAAAGCGGGCAAGGCGTAATGGAAATCATCCTGCTTGGCATCTACAGCTTCTTCGTCTGGCTCATTTTCTTCAAATTCAAGTGGCTGCCCTGGAATTTTACCACCCAGTTCATCACCATCACTCTGCCCATCGTGGGAATGATGGTTCTTTTCCTGCTTCTGAACATTGCCGCGCCCACAACTGACGACGTGCGGGC
>Ga0081455_10003290_pt2 | contig 16704 bp, 13 predicted proteins | sample TabmetS3T2R1_FD_70207 | JGI IMG/M metagenome (GOLD analysis project Ga0081455, IMG submission 70207) | Tabebuia heterophylla rhizosphere microbial communities from the University of Puerto Rico - S3T2R1 | ecosystem: Host-associated > Plants > Roots > Rhizosphere ... | reverse complement strand
GGCCGGCGACCGTCCCGACCCGGTCGCGCTGCTCGAAGAGCAGAACACGACCCGCGAGCCAGACCTCGTCCCGGTGCGGCACGGCCGGATGATGGTCTCACCGTTCACGTTCTACCGAGGCACGGCCAAGATCATGGCCGTCGACCTGAAAGGCACCCCGACTGCTGGTCTGGTCGTGCAGTTGTGCGGGGACGCGCACCTGTCGAACTTCGGGGTGTTCGCCTCACCGGAACGACGGCTGGTTTTCGACGTGAATGACTTCGATGAGACCCTTCCCGGTCCGTTCGAATACGACGTGAAACGGATGGCGGCGAGCTTCACCATCGCGGCCCGCTACAACGGGTTCTCCCAGGCGGACGCGCGGGCCGCGACGCAGGCGGCCGTGACCTCCTACCGGCAGGCCATGACCGGGTTCGCACAGATGCGCACGATGGACATCTACTACGCGCAGTTGGACGAGGACCAGCTCACGGTCGCGGTGCGCGGTGTTGTCGCCGAAACGGTGGAGGAGAAGAAGGCCGCCAAGAAGGCGCCGAAGGCGGTCAGAAAGAGGGCTAAGAAGCGGGCGAAACGGGCGAGGAAGCTCGCGAAGCGCGCAGAGAAGAGAGAGGCGAAGGCGCACACACACGACAGCCTGCAGGCGCTGTCCAAACTCGGCGAGCTCGTCGATGGACAGTACCGAATCATCAGCCAGCCACCGATCATCGTCCCCGCCCGCGACATGGGCGCCACCTACGGCCTATCCCCCGACGAGCTGCTGCCCAAATTGCACGAGCGGTTCCGCGCCTACCGCGCGACCCTGCCAGACGACCGGCGCGACCTGCTCGAGCGATTCCAGATCATCGACATGGCCCGCAAGGTCGTCGGCGTCGGCAGCGTCGGCACCCGCGCGTTCATCGTGCTGCTCCAAGGCCGCGACGCCCACGACCCCCTGTTCCTCCAGATCAAAGAAGCCACCGCCTCCGTCCTCGAAGCCCACCTACCCAAAAGCCGCTACGCCCAGCACGGCGAACGCGTCGTGCAGGGCCAGCTCAGGATGCAAGCCGCCAGCGACATCTACCTCGGCTGGACCAAAGGGTTCGATGAGCACCGCCACTACTACTGGCGACAACTACGCGACATGAAAGGCTCGGCACTGGTCGAGTCCATGACCCCGGTCGGCCTGGAGATCTACGCCCGCGCCTGCGGATGGACCCTCGCCCGCGCCCACGCCCGATCCGGCGACCCCATCGCCATCGCCGAATACCTCGGCCAAAACAACGCATTCGACCAGTCGATCACCGAGTTCTCAACCCGCTACGCCGACCAAAACCAGCAGGACTACGACCAATTCGTCAAAGCCATCCGATCAGGCCGGCTACAAGCAGTGAAAGAAACCTAGAAACCCCTAACCAAAGCACGCCACCGACAGTCCGGTGGGCTGGGCGGGTCCGTCCGAACAACGGTGTAACTGATCTCGATACGCCGGCTGACGTATGGCGTATCGAGACCAGCGGTGACCGAGAACGATCGAGCCTGCAGGGGGACTGCGCACATGACCACGAATTACAAATCAAACGGTCATAACAAGGCGGCCGAAGAGGCAGCAATCCGCCAGGTCATCGCGAGAATGGTGGCGCAATTCCCCGAGCTACCTGTTGCCGAGGTAGAGCAGGCTGTATATGGCCGGTACGACAGCTTCGATGAAAGCCCCATCCGTGACTTCGTCCCTGTCCTTGTCGAGCGGGCCACCAGTCGGCACCTGGCTGACGAACGTAGCCGGCGTTATCGCGCCTAAATACTCTGGCCCGGACGCTGCGCAGGCGAGTACGGCGAGATGCGGACAAGGCGACCAAGCGTCTCGCCTAAACCTTTGACGCCTTCGCTCGCAAAGCTGGTCTGGCCCGTGCGGGCATCGTCATGCACTCGTGCGCGCGTCCCCGAAACCAGCATTTACTCGGCTGGTCGCCACGATCACGCACTCGACGCGGCGGCACTGTCGATAGCGGGGGGCCCGGCGTCAGCTCGGCCGGCTTTCCCGAATGACGCCTGCGGATCGAGACCCACCTCATCCAGATGAATCCAGCGGGTTGATGAGGTGGTCTCATCTCCCTCAGGCCGACGATGGCCGGGTGATGCCACCCAAGGGATCCCACGGCGCCAAGCTGCCGCTCGGCTACCAGATCATCGTCCGCGGCGAGCTGAGCCGACGCCACCGGACGGCCTTCGAGGGCATGACGCTCGTCGTCGGGAACGGTCAGACCACGATCACCGGGCCGGTCCTCGACCAGAACCACCTCCCCGGCCTGCTCGACCGGGTCGATGACCTCGACCTCGAGCTCGTCGGCATCAAGGCCATAGCCCTACCGCCCACATCGGACACCGCGAACGGAACATGACCGATGAACGCGTTGCTGCCCGGCTCAACCGCCGGTGATGTACGGGATGGCCGATCGCCGGATATTCGGGGAGTCCCTTCTGTCTGTCCCGAAGGAGCCCGCGATCATGGCTGACTACCCACTCATCGCCGACCATGGCTTGATCGGCGATCTCCACACTGCGGCACTCGTGGCCACCGACGGGTCGATCGACTGGTTCTGCGCGCCCCGGTTCGACTCGCCCAGCATTTTCGGCTCCCTACTGGACCACGAGCGCGGCGGCCATCTCCGGATACGGCCCACGGCGGACGTGTTCACCAGCAAACAGCTGTACTTCCCGGACACCGCAGTACTGGTCACCCGGTTCATGACCGAGGCTGGCGTCGGCGAGCTCGTCGACTTCATGCCGATCAGCACCGAGACGGTCGCGTCGGAGCGGCACCGGCTTGTTCGGATGGTCCGGTGCGTCCGGGGCGAGATGACGTTTACGGTCGACCTCGCGCCCCGCTTCGACTACGCGCGGGAGCCGTTCGAGCCTCACGTGACCGAGGACGGGGCGGTCTTCGAGGGTGACCGGACGGCGATGACCGTCTCGCTGATCCGTGAGCCCGACGACGAGCGGAAGGCGCGGTTCCGCGTGGACTCGAACGGCGACGTCCACGCGGAGGTACGGCTGTCGGCCGGCGAGATGCGGGGCTTGGTCCTGGAGACGGGTACCGCGGGTCCGGTGCGGCCGGTCCGGGTAGCCGAGGCCTGGCGGCTGCTCGACGAGACGGTCGACTTCTGGGAAGCCTGGATCGGCCGGTCGACGTACCGGGGGCGGTGGCGGGAGGCCCTGAATCGGTCCGCGATCACGCTCAAGCTCATGACGTACGCACCGACCGGCGGGCTGGTGGCGGCACCTACCGCCGCGTTGCCTGAACAGATCGGCGGCGAGCGGAATTGGGACTACCGCTACACCTGGGTACGCGACGCCTCGTTCTCGGTGTACTCCCTGCTCGGCATGGGGTTTACGGACGAGGCGGCGGCATTGGGTCGCTGGCTTCGTGACCGGGTCGACGAACAGTCCGACAAGAACGGCAGCGGTCCGCTCAAGATCATGTATCGGGTTGACGGAACCAGCGATCTGGTCGAGGAGATCCTCGACCACTGGGAGGGCTACCGGGGATCGGCGCCGGTCCGGATCGGTAACGGCGCCGCTGACCAGTTGCAGCTGGACATCTGCGGAGAAGCCCTCGACAGCATCTACCGCGCGGACCGGCACGGCATCACCGCCGGCCACCAGGGCTGGCAGCGGATCTGCGACCTTCTGGGCTGGGTCGCCGACAACTGGGACCAGCCGGAGGAGGGCATCTGGGAGACTCGCGGCGGCCGGGAGGACTTCACCTACGGCCGGCTGATGTGCTGGGTCGGTCTCGACCGTGGCATCCGGCTCGCGACGGAGCACGGGCGGCCGGCGCCGCTCGATCGCTGGCGCCAGGAGCGCGACGCCATCTACAGCCAGATCATGCTGCGCGGGTGGAGTCCGACCCGCCAGGCCTTCCGGCAGCACTACAACACAGACGTGCTCGACTCGTCGCTGCTACGGATGTCGACGGTCGGGTTCATCACGCCGGACGACCCGATGTGGATATCGACGTTGCACGCGATGGACGCCGAGCTCGTGACCGACAGCCTCGTGTACCGCTACGACCCCACCGCTTCGCCGGACGGCCTGCGCGGCTCCGAGGGAACGTTCTCGCTGTGCACCTTCTACTACGTCAACGCGCTGGCCAGCGCCGGCCAGTTGGACAAGGCGCGGGTGGCGTTCGAGAAGATGCTCACCTACGCCAACCACCTCGGCTTGTACTCGGAGGAGATCGCCCTCACCGGCGAGCAGATCGGCAACTTCCCGCAAGCGTTCACCCACCTGGCGCTGATCGACGCAGCAATCAACCTCGACCGCCGGCTAGACCTGTACCAGCCCGCACAGGCCACCCGGGGGACCGCCGTCCCAACATGACACGGCACGGGACTGGTCGGCGTAAGGCGTTGGCTCGACCGGGGTAGCGCCCGGTCCGGTCAGCCCGCGACCGCCGGCAGACGCGGCGGGTGATGCCTCACCCGCCGCACAGAGTGGACTCTGCGCGATCGAAGCCATCGGCATGGTCGACCGAACGGAAGCAGGTGCGCATGGCTAAGCAGGTGACGGCGTCACGGCCGTCGGGTGCCTTGCGAAGGGTGCTCATTCCGCTTGCGCTTGCCCAGTTCATCTGCAGCTTCGCCGGCTCCAACATGAACGTCATGATCAACGACATGAGCGAGGACCTGAACACGACGGTTGAGGGCATTCAGCTCGCGATCACGGTCTTCTTGGTCGTCATGGCGGCACTCATGATTCCGGGCGGAAAGCTGACGGATCGGTATGGCCGCAAACGCTGTTTCAACCTGGGCCTCGCGGTGTACGGGGTCGGCGCCATCTTGAGCGCGGCCGCGCCCGGTCTGCCCGTCCTCATCGTCGGCAACTCGATTCTGGAGGGCGTCGGGACCGCGCTGCTGATCCCGCCCGTGTACATCCTGGCGACGATGATGTTCACCGACGTCACGACTCGTGCCCGTGCCTTCGGGGCGATCAACGGCTCGGCCGGGCTAGGAGCGGCAACTGGACCGCTGATCGGCGGGCTCATCGCCACGGCGATCAGCTGGCGGGCTGCCTTCGTGTTCCAGGCGCTGGTCATCGTGGTCATTATCGTTTTGAGCCGACGGGACGTCCGCGACCCCGTGCCGCCGGATCCCACCCGATCCTTCGACATCGTCGGAGCGATCCTGTCCGCCGTCGGGCTCGTCCTCGTCGTCTTGGGTATCCTCGCCGCCGACCAGAGCCTCTGGCTGATGACCGGGCTGCTCGTCGCCGGCGCCCTCGTCCTGGTCTGGTTCTTCCTCTGGGTACGCGCCAAGGAGCGCGCGGGCCGAGAACCGCTGCTCGCGACCTCGCTATTCCGCAGTCGCACGTCCAACCTGGGCCTCGCCACGCAGAACATCCAGTGGCTCGTACTCCTGGGCATGTCGTTCGTCGTCTCGGCCTTCTTGCAAGTGGTGCGCGGATACAACGCCGTCGAGACCGGCCTGATCCTGACCGCCGCGACGGTTGGCCTGCTGCTGTCGTCGATGTCCGCCGAACGACTCGCGAAGCGGCGCGCCCAGCGCACGCTCATCATCGCCGGCTTCGTCGCCACGATCGCAGGCATCGCGGTGCTTATCGCCCTGGTCAGCGTCGGGTCGCGCGTCTGGACCTTCTTCCCCGGGCTGTTCCTGATCGGACTGGGAATTGGTCTGATGCTCACCCCATCGGTGAACATCGTCCAATCGGCCTTCCCCGAGGAGCGCCAGGGTGAGATATCCGGCCTGTCCAGAAGCGTCTCCAACCTCGGGTCGTCTCTCGGTACCGCGATCGCCGGCACCATTCTCGTCGCCGGGATCACCCGGACTCCGGAGCGGTCGTACGCACTGGCACTGATCGTCCTGGCCGCGATCGGCCTCGTCGGCCTGGTGGCGGCGGTGATGCTGCCCCCCGCCTCACACGCCCGCGGCGACCAGGAAACCGCTCGATCGGACGGCTCCAGCACGCTGAGCCAGCCAGGCGCGTCCACGGGACTCGAGCGCTCCGAGCCGCATGGATCAACAACCAGTACGGACCCTCATAGCCGGTCGACCACCACGCGGCGGCCAGTCAGTCCGCCGGACGCCTAGGGAGGAGCGAACGATGTGCGCGACGAGGGCACAACAGTTTGAGGATGGCGGGCCGTTGCTGCTCCAGGTCAAGGAGGCGAACAGCTCCGTGCTGGCCGCCTATGTCCCGACTCGCTCCAAGACGAGGGTGCACAACGGCGAGAGAGTGGTGACCGGTCAGCACTTGCTGCAGGCCGTGAGTGACGTCTTCCTGGGGTGCAGCAGGAGTCCGGCCGGTCGTGACTTCTACGTGCGCCAGCTGCGCGACATGAAGCTGTCGGTTGCTCTCGGGGACGACGAGGAGCAGATGACGCGCTATGGGGAGTTGTGCGGAATGGCGTTCGGTCGCGCGCACGCCAACACGGGTTCTGCGTAGGCGATAACCGGCTATCTCAGCAACAGCGACGAGGTTGACAAGTCCTTCGGCCAGTTCGGGCTCGCGTACGCGGAGCAGACCGTCCGAGATCACAAGGCGCTCGTCGAGGCGATCGACTCACAACGTGTTCCGGCGGGCTTGAAGACGCTCTAGCCGCGCTACCGAGCCAAAGGCGGGGGACCATGAACGCGAAGACGATTATCACGCAATTGAAGAAGACATTCACGATCGTCGAGTGGCTTCCGCATTACAAGGCCGGATGGCTGCGGTTCGACGTCATTGCCGCAATCTCGGTGTGGGCACTGCTCGTGCCGCAGGGCATTGCCTACTCCTCGATCGCCGGCGTGCCGGCGCAGTACGGGCTGTATGCGGCCCTCGGCGCCCTCGTCGGTTACGCGCTCTTCGGGACGTCCGGGCAGGTCGTCACGGGTCCGAGCGCCGCCATCGCCGCGGTCTCCGCCTCTGTCGTCGCTCTCTGGGCGACGGAGGGGTCGAAGGAATGGATCGCCTTTACCGCCACGCTGGCCGTTTCTGCGGGAGTGATCTACGTCTTGCTCGGCGTGCTGAGGATGGGCTGGATCTCGCACTTCCTGTCCGGCGCGGTGCTGGCGGGCTTTGTATTCGGTTTCGGGTTCGGGCTCATCGTCGACCAGACGCCGAAGATCCTCGGACTCGAGAAGGAGCACGGGAGTTACTTCGACGTCCTCGTGGGCGTCTTCAGGGACATCTCTGACACGAGCATTACGACGCTCGTCGTAGGCGTGCTGAGCATCCTCTTGCTCCTCGTCTTCCGCCGGTTCCTGCCGAAGTTGCCTCGCACGATCATCGTGGTCGTTCTCGGGATCGTGGTGTCGAACCTGCTCAGCCTCGAGGATCACGGCGTGGTCGTCGTGGGCAAGATCCCGGACAGTCTCCCGTCGTTCGTCTGGCCGGACCTGCCGCCGGTGCGGTTGGCGGAGTTGGCATTTGCTTCGCTGGCGATCATCTTCATCGGGTACAGCGAATCGCTGGCGAGTGCGAAACAGGAGGGCAGGAAGTACGACTACGAGATCGATGCGAGCCAGGAGATGGTCGGACAGGGCATGGCGAACGCCGCTTCCGGACTGCTCGGCGGATACGCCGTCGAAGGCAGCCTCTCCAAGACGACTGTTTCCGACATGGCTGGCCAGAAGACCCAAATGGCGTCACTTTTCACCGCCGGGTTGATCCTCCTCACGATCGTTCTGCTCAGCGGCTTGTTCACCAACTTGCCGGACCCGGTCCTCGGAGCGGTGGTGATCGACGCGGGCATCAGCCTGGTCAAGTTCAAGGAGTTCCGCTTCTACCGACTCAGCACCAGGGACTTCGCCGCGTTCGTGGCGACCGCGCTCGCCGTGTTCTTCATCGGTGTGCTCGCGGGAGTGATCGCCGGAGTCACGCTCGCGCTGCTACTGCTCATCGTCTCCTCGTCGAAGACGCCGACGCGACAAATGGCATTCGACCGGGACGACAATGTCTACGTCCATTTCGACCGCCACCCCGAGGCTGAACTGGTTCCGGGCGTCCTGATCGTGGGCATCTACGGACCGCTGTTCTTCGCCGACGCCGACAACTTCCGCAATGCGGTGTTGCAACGCGTGAAGGCGACCCATCCACATTCGGTGGTGGTGGACCTCGCTGCGGTCGCCACGACGGACATGGACGGCATGCGAGCGCTGTTGCAGCTCTCTCAGGACCTTCGGAGCCGGAACGTCAGGGTGCTCCTGGCGGAGGTCGGAAAGGACCACATCGAACTGATGCGCAGGACCGGCACGCTGAGCGAGCTCGGTCCCGACAACCTCTATCAGACCGTACGTGAAGCCGTCGCGTCCGCACAGACCGCTGCCAAAACCTCGGACAAGGCCTCGCACTCCCCCTGACCGCAGCGTCGCAGCCGGATGGAGCGACGGCGCGGATCGGCTGGGTCTGCGCCGGCAAACCAGACCAGCTGACCCGTGCCGCGTCGGCTTGCCGGTCGCGTGCACGGTTCACTTGACCAGCCGCGGCCTCGTACCTACTGTGCCCTCGGGGGTGCGTTATGCCGCCAGATCGATGATCGCCGTCTGCTTTGGTCTGGTGCAGTTATGGAGCTGCCAACAGAGGCAGTAGACCTGATCGGCGACGGTCGGCCGCTGCCGGGGGATGTTCGAGCCGCCAGCATGGCTGTCGGCGCGGACAAGGCGGGCCCTGACCCGGGTGATGCACCAGGCATACCAGCTCGTGATCTGATATTGACAAAGCTGCGGCCGCCGGCGCCTAGGGCAGGGTTGGTTCCGCGTGACCGCCTCCAGGCGCGCGTGCACGCCGGCCTGCAGGGTAGGCTCTGCCTGGTCGGTGCGCCGGCCGGGTTCGGCAAGACGACCCTACTCACCCAGTGGTGCGCCGCAGCCGGTGGCGAGCGGGTGGCCTGGGTGTCGCTGGACGAGGGCGACAACGACCCGACCCGCTTTTGGACCTATGTTGTGGCGGCGTTGCGGACCGTGGAGCCGGGCTTGGGCACGGCCGCGCTCGAGTCCCTGCGGGATGCGAGCCCGGACATTGACCGGACGGTTCTGCCAGGCTTGATCAACGACCTGAGCGCGACCGGTGGGCCCCTGGTGGTGGTGCTGGACGACTACCACTTGGTGACCAACCCCGAGTGCCACAAGTCGCTCGCCTTCTTCTTGGATCACCTTCCGGCAGATCTCCACCTAGTGCTGTCGACTCGGGCCGATCCGCCGCTGCCGGTGGCCAGGATGCGAGCCCGTGGGGAGTTGGGCGAGATCCGAATCGCCGAGCTGGAATTCACCGGCGACGAGGCGGCCGTGCTGCTGAACGGCTCGATGGGACTGCGGCTGGCGACCGACGAGGTGATGGGGCTGGCCGACCGGACCGAGGGCTGGGCGGCCGGGCTGGTGCTGGCTGGCCTGTCGCTTCGGGGACGTGAGGACACGCGAGAGTTCATCGCGTCGTTTCAGGGCGATAGCCGCCACGTGGCCGATTTCCTCGGCACCGAGGTACTGGCTCGCCAACCGGAGCCGATCAGGGCGTTCCTGCTGCGGACCTCGATCCTCGAGCGCTTCTCGGGCTCGCTGTGCGACGCGGTGCTCGCGACCCAGGGGTCAGCCGAACTGTTAGCCGAGCTGGAGCGCTCGAACCTGTTCGTGGTGCCGCTGGATGACCGGCGGCGGTGGTACCGCTACCACCACCTGTTCGCGGACTTGCTGCGCGCGGAACTGGCCGACCGCGACCCCGAACGGCTACCGACGCTGCATCGGCGGGCCGCGGCGTGGCATCGGCGTATGGGCAATGTCGATCAAGCCATCCACCACGCCAGCGCGGCCGGGGACTTCGCCGATGCCGCCGAGTTGATCGGGCAGCATTGGCTGAGGTTCTGGCGCCGGGGGCGACGGGCGACCGTCATCCGATGGCTGGATCGGCTGCCTGACGAGATCATCGCGGCCGACCCGCCGGTCGCCTGGGGCGCTGCCGTGATCCGCGGGTTCAGCGGTGCGTCCAAGGCGGAGACCGAACGCTGGCTGGCCGCCGCGGAGCGTGACGGCGATGCGCGGCCGCTGCCGGATGGCGTCACTTCGCTGGAGTTCGGCGCCAACGTCGCACGCGCCATCCTGATGTTCGACGACGTGGGCCGCTCGGTCGAGGCGGCCTGCCGGGCATTGGAGCTCGCGGACGGCGGCCCCTCGCAAGAGTTTTGGATGGCACAGTCGGCGCTGTGCCAGGCCCGGTACTTGTCCGGAGCATCGGTCGAGGCACAGCCAATGGAGGAGATCCTCCGACGAGTCTCGGCAGCTGAGCAGCCGTATGCGGTCGTCCTTGCGCTGGCGGTGCTGTCGCTCGTCGCCGGCGACCGGGAAGACGATCGCGCCGCGGCGCTGGCGCGTCGTGCGGCAGAGACCGCCAAAGCACAAGGGCTCAGCGCTTCGCCACTATGCACGATCGCCTATCTCGCTGTTGGTCGTGCGCTGGCGCGTCAGGGCGAGCTGGCGGAGGCTGAGGAGCAACTGGGGCGGGCGCTCGAGCTGACGGAGATCGACAGCATGCTCTTGCTGCATGCGTTCGCATTGCTGGTGCTGGCGCCGGTGCGTCGGGGTCGGGGCGACCTTTCGGGCGCGCGCGGCCTGGTGGGACGAGCGCGCGAGCTGATCGAGCGGGCCGCAGATCCCGGCTCGCTGCCTGTGCTCCTCAACCAGGCCGAGCGACTGCTTGCCTCGGCCCCGCGTCGACGGGTCGAGCTCGCGACGCCCCTCACTGAGCGGGAGCTCGTCATCCTGCGACTGCTGCCAACGCGGCTGTCGTCTCGGGACATCGGCCGTGAGCTGTACGTCTCGGTCACCACCGTCAGGAGCCATGTCCAGAGCATCTACCGCAAGTTCGGGGTCGCGACGCGTGCCGAGGCGGTTGCCCACGCTCGCCAACACGGCCTGCTATCTACAGCCCCCTCGACCCATAGCCGCCTCAGTTCGCATGAGCCGGTGGATCGATGAGTACCTCACCTCCAGGCCGGGTGCGGCTGCTGGGGGACAAATCGGCGTCGGGTAGGCCTCGATCAAGGTGAGGGCCGGCCGATGCCCAACTCGCAGCCACCGGCCGCCGTGAGGGGCTGAGGCGGGTCAGACGATCGGGGGGAGCGATCCAATGTCCGGCACGGCCGCGCACCACCGCTACCAGCAGCAGCTTGCCCGGACCATCCGGGTGGCCGGCAACATGGCGATCACCCTGGCGGTGATCGGTCCGGCTGCGTCGGTGTTCGCCATCGGATCGGTGGCGCTGCGCCAGCAAGGCAGCGGCGCCTTCCTAGCGTTCCTGCTCGCGGCCCTGATCAGCGGATGCCTGGCGGTCGGCTGGGCCGAGCTGGGCGCGCTGTATCCCACCGCCGGCGGGCTGTACGGGATCGTCGCTCGGGTGCTCGGCCGCCGGGCCGGCTTCGTCGCGCTGTTCCTGCAGCTCGCGCTGTTCGTCGTTGTCCCAAGCGCGTTCGCGCTGGCCGCCGGCCAGTACCTGACTGCCGTCTGGCCGGCCATCAGCCCGCGGCCGGCCGCCCTGGCCTTTCTGGCGGCGGCCGCGGTGCTGGCCGTGGCCGGGATCCGGTTCAACGCCGCCGTGACCGCCACCCTGCTCGCTCTGGAGCTGACCATCATCTTGGTCGTGTCGACCCTCGGCTTCGCCCACGCCGACTGGTCGATGGCTGGCACGCTGCCGCACCCCCGGGCCTACGGCGCCGACGGCAACGCCACCACGGTCACCGTGCACACCCTGCTGGCCGGCATCGTCCTGGGGATGGGCGCCTACGCCGGCTACGGCAGCGCGGTCATCTTCTCCGAAGAAACCCAGGGCCCCCGCCGGGGCATCGCCCGAGCGATGCTGGGCGCCCTCGGCATCGCAGTCGTCGCCGAATTGCTGGCCATCGCCGCCGCGCTGCTGGGTGCGCCATCTCAGACGGAGCTGACCACCTCGCCGGCCCCCATGTCCTACCTGGTGCGCTCGTTGGCCGGCGACCGGGCGGTCACCGTCCTCACCCTGGCGCTGCTGGGCACCTTCTTCAACATCCTGCTGGCGGTGCTGCTGGAGTACGCGAGGATCCTGTACAGCTCCGGCCGGGACCGGGCCTGGCCCGCGCCGGTCAGCCGTGCCCTTGGCCAGGTTCATCGCAGGACTAGGACACCCGTGGTCGCCACCCTGGCCATCGGCGTGGCCGCGCTCGCACTGACCGCCGTATCCGACTATGCGGCCGCGGTCACCTTCGCCAGCCTCGCTGTGGTCGTCACCTTCGCGCTGATCGCGCTGTCGGCATTGGTCAGCCGGATCCGGCGACCCGGCCGGGCCCGCCCCTACCGGATGCCACTGTGGCCCTTGCCCCCAGTGGTGGCGCTGGCCGGCGTGGCGCTCACCGTCGTGTTGCAGACCGGCCGGGACCTGGCCATCGTCGCCGGTATCGTCGCCGCAGGGGTGCTGTACGACGTGGTGTACCTGCGCCCGCGCCGCGACACCCACTGGATCCTGCTTGACCCGGTCGTCAGCGAATCACACGGCCAACCGGCTGTTCTCCCGAAGACCGGCGAACTAGACAACGCCCACCAACGCAGGGCGGCGATGCATCCTCCGCCTTGACCGGCAAGCTTCAGAGGGCGGCCTTGTGGCACGGGATGACCCTCGTGAGCAAGCAGCGGCTGGCTCGGTCCGCGATGTGTTGCACACAAGGTCGCGACCCGTCAGCTCGGCCTGTTTTCCCGACCGACGCTTACGGATCGAGACCCACCTCATCCAGATGAATCCAGCTGGTTGATGAGATCGTCTCGTCTGCCTCAGGTCGAAGATGGCCCTGTGATGCCACCCAAACGGTCCCGGGGTGTCAACCCGCCGATCAGCTACCAGATCATCGTCCGCGGTGAGCTGAGCCGACGCTACCGGACGGCCTTCGAGGGCATGACGCTCGTCGTCGGGAACGGTCAGACCACGATCACCGGGCCGGTCCGCGACCAGACCCACCTCCACGGCCTGCTCGACCGGGTCGGCGACTTCGGCCTCGAACTCGTCAGCGTCAAGGCCACATCCGCACAGCCGGCATCGGAAACTGCGAACGGAACGTGACCATTGGACGGATCCGACGATCCCGATCGGGCCGCCGGCAGCTCCTCGCTGATCGACGCGACCGACCGGTGACCGGGGGATCGGCGGCGTAGGAGTTGGGCATGGGTGGGGTTGCGGTGGTGGCGGCGGTGCTTTTGGTCTATGCCGTGGTCGAGGGGCGCTTGCGGCCGACGCCGGTGAGCGGGGCGATGTTGTTCACCGGGGTCGGTCTGTTGGCCAGTGAGCAGGTCAGTGGGTTGTTCAGTGCTTCGTTGGAGGGTGATGCGGCCGAGTTTCTGGAACTGACGTTGGTCGTGGTGTTGTTCACCGATGCGATGGCGGTCAACGCGTCGGGCTGGGCGACTGAGGCGCCGTTGCCGGTGCGGCTGCTGGGAGTGGGCTTGCCGTTGACGATGGTGGTCGGGTGGGCGTTCGCCTTCGTGCTTTTCCCGCACGTGGGCGTGTGGGGTGCGGCGCTGCTGGCCGCGGTGCTGGCGCCGACCGATTCTGCGCTGGGTCTGCCGGTGATCAATGACGAGCGGGTTCCGCGGCTGATCCGGCACGCCCTCAATGTCGAGGGCGGGGTGAACGACGGTCTGGCTCTGCCGTTCGTGACGATCTTTCTGGCGTTGGCGCTGGAGAAGGAGGGCGTCGTGGGTGGCGGCCATGTCGCGACGGTGTTTTTGCGGGCGCTGGTGGCCTCTGCGGCGATCGGGTTGGCGATCGGCTGGGCCGGCGCGCTGGCGTTGCGCTGGTCGATGGAAAACGGCTGGTCGGGCCGGCACTGGCGTTCGGTGGCGTTGTTGGCGATGGCGGTGCTGGGCTTCGTGCTGGCCGACGAGATCGACGGCAGCGGCTTCATCGCGGCGTGGGCGGCCGGGCTGGCGGCCGGCCTGGCTTCGCGGGGGACGCTCACCGAGGCGCAGCAGACCCCTGAAGAGATCGCCAACATCGGGGTGTCGGTCAGCTTCGTTCTGTTCGGCGCGTTCTTCTTGGCCCCGGCGCTGGAGCACGTGACCTGGACGGCGCTCGGCTACGCGATACTCAGCCTTACTGTGATTCGGTTCGTGCCGGTCGCGATCGCGCTGCGCGGATCGAGGTTGGCGTTCCCGACCGTGGCCTATGTCGGCTGGTTCGGACCACGCGGACTGGCGTCCATCGTGTTCGCAGACCTCGTCGCGAGCAGCGAGTTGCCACAACAGGACCTGATCGTCGAGGTCGTGATGCTGACCGTCGGCCTGAGCGTGCTGCTGCACGGGGTGAGCGCGACCTGGGGCGCGAGTCGCTACGCGGGCTGGTACAGCCACGCCGTCGCGCGAAATCCCGACATACGCGAGGCGGCCGAGGCACCGCAAGTGCCCAGCCGCGTTCGACTCGCGCAGAGCGACCGGCCGAGCCGAAGCAGATGACCAGGATCACTATGAGCGCGAACGTCCCTTCGATCACCTCGGTTCGGATCTTTTCGAGATCGTCCCTGCCGATGCCGACTCCCTCGGTTGCTTGGTGGATCGCGCCGATGCCGGCTCCGGCAGCCGCACCGAGGATCGGCATGACGAACGGCCCGCCGACGACGAGGCCCCACGCCGCGCCGGTCGAGGCGTCGAGCTGGGCGACCGACGCGCCGCTGCCGGGCCGGCCGAGAGGAGTGGGACTGCCGTTGACCGTGGCTGCCGGAAGGGCGGGCCCCGTAGTGCTCTTCTTGAGATCGGCTGGGAGCACCGCGCCGCGGCGTGCCAGCAGGCAACGGCTGCGACCAGGAGTGCGCTAATGACGGCGCGGGCCGGGCACGGTCTAGATATGGGCGAACCGCCGACACTCGAAATTCGGTGGATCCGGCCCGGCCACATCGATGCGGGGACGAGGAAGCGATTCGCCCGGCTCCCCTCCGTCAGCGAGTCACGGCTAGACGACTACCTAATCCAGCCGGATCTGAACGAGCTATCGGTCAAGATCCGCGCCGGTCGCGCCCTGGAGGTAAAGATGTATCGCGGCCTGCTCGACGTCCTCGACATACCAGGCCGTGCGCGAGGTCTCATGGAGCTCTGGCAGAGGTGGTCCTTCCCCCTGGGGGCGACGCACCACGCCGATGAATCATCGAGCTGGCAGCCAGTGCACAAGGTCCGGCGTATCGCCTACTTCTCTATCGAGGACGGGCGGTTGACCGGATGCGTCGAACCGCCAAGCGGCCTGGGGTGCGCCGTAGAACTAACGGAGGTCACGATGTTCGGCCGGAACTGGTGGACGCTAGGTTTCGAGGCAAGCGGTCCGACAGACACGCTGCGCGACATCGTTGAGTCGACCGCAGCGCATGTCTTCGCTCAGGCGACAGCCGAGGGACTCGAGCTCACGCTGGGTGACTCGGGCTCGTACTCGAGTTGGCTTCGAGACCAACTCGACGTCCGCTGATCAGAGTGGCATTCGCGCGAGCCGCGCACCCGCAGGCGTCCGAGTGGACCTAGCGCCCAGCCGGAGCAGCGGGTGACATAGATCGTGGGCCCCACCCAGACCCTCGCGGATTGCGTTGCTCAGGCTGGGAGCGGATCGTCGGGCTTGCTCGGTTCCGGGTGTGCGGCGCGGACGTACTCACGTACCTGCTGTAGCCGGCTGCTGACGTCAGATAGCCGGTCGGGGGGGACCTCTTTGGCCAGTCGGGTCAGGTCCGTCATGACTCGGTCGAGGATCATGGGGGAGTTGCTCGAGGCGAGCAGGATCTCGTCGAGGCCCTCGCCGATGAAGTCTGCCCAGGCCGGAAGGTCCAGATGGATTCGTGTGACTCCGCTGGGCGAGTTGATCGCACCCACCGCAAGGTCGCGTGGCGCAAGCACGAGCAGCAGGCCCACGATGGCATCCAGGACCTGCGTCGCGGTGGCGGGGTCGTTGATCGCGGACGACAGGGCCCGAAGGCCGATATCGGCCAGCAGCCGGAAGGCGAGCAGCGGATCCTGGTCGAAGGTGCGGTTCACCCCGGTCACGCACGACGCCACGACGGCGTCGTCGTCGAGACTTCCTGACACCTCGGCCACGGTGGTGCCCGGCCACAGTGTTTCGCCCACCCTGACGCGGAACGCCGCGACCGAATCGGATCGCTCCGCGGCAGTCAGCAGACGGCGCAACTCCAGTTGCTGGAGTGTGGTCTGCGGTCCTCGCCACAGAACCGGGCGCCCGCCCGTGGGCGCCGGTGGCTGAGATTGTGAGGTCGCGGGAACGAGCCGCTCGGGATATAGGCCGTCGATAACGCCCCGGCCGCTACGTTGCAGCATGTCCAGGGTGGAGTTCATCTGGAGAGAGACGAATGCCTTGGCCTGGATGTTCCGCACGAGTCCGATGACAGCCAGAGCGGCGGCGAACGCGAATATAGGGACTGCCACCGTGACGTGGGTGGCGCCTCCCATCGCCAGGAACCCGCTCATCGAGAAGGCGAACAATCCCACGGCGAGGGCGTAAGTCCGCCAGATCCACGGATCGTCCTGGAAGAGGTTGAGGCGGGGGGTGAAGGTGGTGTTGGAGGACTGCACGACCAGGAACAGCAGTGAGTAGATGACGGTGACCAGACCCAAGATCCCGAAGCCCACTGCAGCGAGGACTTGGCCGGCCCGCGCGGTCGGCACCGTGGCACCGGCGTGGATACGCGGCATCAGACTCCCGAGGACGATGCCAGCGGCAGTCGTGAGCGTCACG
>Ga0081455_10004010_pt1 | contig 16706 bp, 17 predicted proteins | sample TabmetS3T2R1_FD_70207 | JGI IMG/M metagenome (GOLD analysis project Ga0081455, IMG submission 70207) | Tabebuia heterophylla rhizosphere microbial communities from the University of Puerto Rico - S3T2R1 | ecosystem: Host-associated > Plants > Roots > Rhizosphere ... | reverse complement strand
AGCCGAATGTCCAAACCAAGCCGACAGAGTCATCGCAGCATCCGCCGCACTCAAGCCGCCGTTGAAGTCGGCCGTGTGCGACTGGACAATCTGTCGCTCAAGGGCGATTTGTTGCAGTTGCTACTCGATGTGCTCGAAGGTGAACGCCAGCTGTGGGAGAGCCGCTTTGCCATCGTCCACGGCCGTGAACCGGGACAAATCCGCGAGGCCTACGACCGCTTTACGCCCCTGTTCACCAATTTCCAGGCCTCCCGGGATTACGTGCGCCAGCAAGCGAGCATTGTCTCCGGCCAAATAGGCGAGCTGGAGACGCGCGTCAAGAACAGCACATCTTCCGAAGAACGCACACAGGCACAGGCGCTGTTGGACGCGCACCGGCAACGAGAAAACATCTACAGCTCGACGCTCCGCCGCCTGGATCAAACCGCGCGGTTCCTCGAGCGGTGGAAGTCGATGTTCAAGGAGCAACAGAAAGAGTTGCCCCTGTCGGCCCGGCTGGAAGGATGGTGGGAACACGTCTGGGAGCGAACGAAGGCCGTATGGGAGTGGGAGGTCTTCAGTGCAGAAGATACGATCGAGGTCGATGGGAAAAAGATCACGGGCCATCGCAGCGTGACCGTCGGTAAAATCATCACCGCGCTGGTGATCCTCTCGATCGGCTACTGGCTCTGCTTGTACCTGGCAGGTCTGATCGGCCGGCTGGCCATGAAACGTCTCGGCGTAGCCCCCGAACTGGCCAATCTGCTTCGACAATGGAGCCAGGCTCTGCTGCTGACCCTCTTGATCGTGACCAGCCTCGTCTGGGTCAAAATTCCGTTGACGATCTTCGCCTTCCTGGGCGGCGCATTCGCCATCGGTGTGGGATTCGGTGCGCAGAATCTGCTCAAAAACGTCATCAGCGGCATCCTGCTCCTCATCGAACGTCCCTTACGCGTAGGGGACTTGATCGAAGTGGAGAACGTGCGCGGCCGCGTCACGGCCATCGGCCTTCGATCATCGACTGTCCGGGACACCAAAGGGGTCGTGACCCTCATTCCGAACAGCACGTTTCTCGAGCGCTATCTCACGAACTGGACGTACTCCAGCCGCATCGGCCGGTTTTCCCTTCGTGTCGGCGCACCCTACGGATCATCGACCAAAGTCGTCATGGATCTCCTGGTCGGCTTGGCCGCCAACCATCCGAAGGTGCTCAAAACGCCGCAGCCGCAGGTTCTCTTCGATGAATTCGGCAACCAGGCTCGCATCTTCACCCTCAATTATTGGTTGGAAATCCGGCTCGATATCGATCCGAATGAAGTGGCGAGCGAGCTCCGCTTTGCCCTCGAGCAAAAATTTGATGAAGCCGGACTCAAAATTGTGCCTGCGGCGTGACGGGGGAACATGTCCGTTGACAGGATGAGCGCGTCATCCTAGACTACAGGACTTCGCGGAGTATTCGCATGCTGCGTGAACGAGGGCGCCTCCTTCCCCGGCTGATCTTCTACGGCATAGGCCTCATCTGTCTTTGCGTGGTCATGTACATGCTCGGCAGCACCATGACTCTTTGGACGATGCATTTTGTCCAGGACCAGACAGACAACGTCGTCCTCGAAGGCCTGTCCTTACCCTCCACCGTGTCCAATGTCATTCCGGCAATGCCTGTGACAGCCTCCCGTGAAACGTGGCCCAGCCACAGGAAGGACGTCACAGAACACAACTTGCTGCGTCCTCCTAATACGACTGCCTGATCCACCCGGCCCCATCCGACTTGCTTCACTTCATCGGTATGGCATGAGCAGATGGTGCATGGCGCTGGAAGCGCGGTGCGGCCGTCATGGAGAGATCGCATCTCTCCAAAGCATAGAGGAGATCAACATGAGTCACCCACACCTGACATACTGCTGTCCGGCGTGCCAGCGCGTCAAAGATCAGCATTGTGATGGATCAGTAGAGCAAGACTGGTGCACGATGGCGGACTACGTCAAACGCCATCCCACTCCCGGCCCGGCTCGATCACTGGCCGAATTTTATTGTACAGACTGCTCCATGTCTTACGACCGGCTCGTGCAGTATAGTCGCACGAGCCAGGCGTTCGTCGTGTAGTGCTGTGATCGGAGGTCGGCTTCGTAGATTCCCGAGGCCAACCTTACCGTAGAAACACCAGCCATACATAAACGGTGCTCACCAGCAGCGAACCCACCATGACCGGAAATCCGATCATGAAGAACTGTCGGTAACTGATCGGGTATCCGGCTTTCCGCGCGAGATCCGCAATCACCACGTTGGCACTCGCGCCGATCAGGCTCCCATTTCCTCCCAGGCAGGCACCCAGCGCCAGCGCCCACCATAGCGGCAGAATATCCGGCTGATGGACCATCGTCGTGTAGTCGCTGATGTCTGGATGCAGGGAGCGCGCAAGATCGACCACCAACGGGTTCATGGCCGCCACATACGGAATGTTGTCGATGATCGCAGAAAGAAAGGCCGAACCCCACAAGATCGAGAGCGCCGAAATCGCTGGGTGCCCCTGGGTGACCGACAGCAATTGAGTGGCCAGCATGCTGATGACGCCGACTTTCACCAGGGCACCGACCAGGATGAACAAGCCGATGAAGAAAAAAATGGTTTTCCACTCAACGTCCGCCAAATAGGATAATTCGTCGGCGTCATGCTTCTTGTTCGTGTGACCGATCAACATGAAGGCGCTCGCACCCACTAAGGCGATCGTTGCCGGCTCCAGATGGAGCACGCCGTGCAGACAAAAGGCGATATTCACCACCACCAGGAGCCACACGCACCGGCGCAAGAGGTGAGGGTCTTGGACAGCATCTCGAGGATCCAACCTCAATACCGCTTCCTTGAGATGTGGAGCCACCTGCATGGCACCACCATAGAAGAGCCGGAGACCGACGAGGAACAGCGCCATGATGACGACGACGACCGGGCCAAGAACCATCAAAAACTGGAGGTACCCCAATTCCGCTTTGCTGGCAATCATGATATTGGGAGGATCTCCCACCAACGTGGCCGTTCCACCGATGTTGGAGGCAACCGCTTCCACGATCAGGAAGGGCACGGGATTCAAATCAAGCCGCTTGGCAATGGAGAGTGTGACCGGCGCCATCAAGAGGACGGTCGTGACGTTATCCAACATGGCGGAAAGCACGGCCGTCACAAGCGACAACAAGGCCAGCATACGGAAGGGTTGTGCGCCTGCGCGTTGTGCCGACCAAATCGCCAGCACCTCGAAGAGGCCGGTTTCACGAACAATGTTCACGATCACCATCATGCCGATCAAGAGAAACACAACGTTGTAGTCCACACCAAACTCGTGCGAGTAAAACGCTTCGTCCTGAGTCACCACGCCCGACACGATCATGAGCGCCGCACCACACAGCGCGACGATGGTTTTGTGGATACGCTCGGTGACGATGAGCCCATAGGCGAGCACAAAGATCACCAGGGCAATTGAGAGGTCGGAGAACGGCAGCATGACAGTCCGCTAGTTGGTCAAAGGTGAATCGCGATCGATAGGAAGGAAGAGTCGTTCCGGCACCGTCGGGCGGAGCCAGAGAGGTGGCATTCTCGAATGTGTTCTTTCATAATGGCCCAGAGACTCATACCTATCCAAGGGGAGTTGAGCTTACCATCATGTCGACGCTTTCGCGACAGCATATCGAACAACTGGTGACCGGGTCGCATTGGGATCCGTTGGCGATCCTCGGCCCCCATACGCGCGACCAGAACGGCTCGCCGTCGCTCGTCATCCGTTGTTTTCTCCCGGAAGCGGAAGAGGCGACCGTCCTGATTCCCTCGCAGGAGCACCAGGCGTTTCGGATGTCGCGCATCCATGAATCAGGTCTCTTCGAAGCCGTCTTGCCGAAATCGCTCGACACGTCGGGATATCGGCTCCGCATCACGGATTATACCGGCCGAGTGTCCGAGCGCCACGATCCCTATGCGTTCGCGCCCCTGCTGTCGGACTTTGACTTGCATCTGTTTGCTGAAGGGACCTTTTTCAAAGCCTACGACACGCTTGGTTCTCACCTGCGCGTGGTCGACGGCATTACGGGGATGCATTTCGTCGTCTGGGCTCCCAACGCCGGGCGCGTGAGCGTGGTGGGTGATATTAATCAATGGGACGGACGTCGTCATCCCATGACCAATCGGGGCGCGACCGGCCTCTGGGAACTCTTCATTCCCGGCCTCCCGGACGGCACGCTCTACAAGTACGAGATTCGCCTCCGCCACCAGGGCACGATTCTTTTGAAGGCCGATCCTTACGCCGTCGCTTCGGAACTCCGGCCGAGAACCGCATCAGTCGCCAGAGACCTCTCATCCTATCGCTGGAACGATGACGCCTGGATGGAGAACCGGCGCAGGCTTGACCCGCTGCAGGCCCCGGTGGCTGTGTACGAGGTTCACCTCGGTTCCTGGATGCGTGTGCCGGAAGACCAGAATCGTTGGTTAACCTATCAGGATCTGGCGCAAAAGCTCATCCCTTACGTCAAGGACATGGGCTACACTCATATTGAACTGATGCCGGTGACCGAGCATCCGTTTGACGGTTCGTGGGGGTACCAATCCACCGGCTATTTCGCCGTCACCAGCCGCTACGGCACGCCAGAGGACTTTATGGCCTTCGTCGATGCCGCCCACCAGGCCGGCATCGGCGTGCTCATGGATTGGGCGCCGGCACACTTTCCTGATGATGCCCACGGGCTCTCGCAGTTCGACGGCACGCACTTGTATGACCACGCCGACTCACGCTTGGGGTACCATCCCGAATGGCATAGCCGCATTTTTAATTACGGCCGGGTCGAGGTACGGAATTTTTTGATGAACAGCGCCTTGTTCTGGTTGGATCGCTATCACATCGACGGCCTGCGGGTCGATGCCGTCGCATCGATGCTGTATCTGGATTACGGACGGAAACCCGGGGAATGGATCCCCAACCAATTCGGCGGCCATGAAAATCTGAATGCCGTGCTGTTCCTAAAAGATTTAAACGTGCTGGTGCACCGCGATTTCCCCGGTGCCATGATGCTGGCTGAAGAGTCCACGTCCTGGGCCGGCGTCTCACGGCCGACCTACACGGGTGGCTTGGGATTCACGTTCAAATGGAACATGGGATGGATGCACGACATGCTGGAGTACTTCAGCCACAATCCCGTTCACCGGATGTATCACCAGGGCCAGCTGACCTTCGGCTTACTGTACGCATTCAACGAGAACTTCATGTTGCCCCTCTCACACGATGAGGTGGTGCACGGGAAAGGATCGCTCATCAACAAGATGCCGGGCGACGAATGGCAACAGTTTGCCAACCTCCGCTCGCTCTATGGCCTCATGTACGGACATCCAGGGAAAAAGATGCTCTTCATGGGCGGCGAGTTCGCTCAGCGGCAGGAATGGAATCACGACACCAGCCTCGATTGGCACTTGCTGCAGTATACCTATCACCAAGGCGTGCAAAACCTCGTGCGCGATCTCAATCGGTTGTACCGATCGGAGCCGGCGCTCCATGCCGTTGAGCATGACTGGCCGGGCTTCCAATGGGTGGACTTCCACGACGCGGCCAACTCCATTATTGCCTTCCTGAGAAAAGCTCGAGATCCACAAGATGCGATCTTGTGCGTGTGTAATTTCACGCCGGTGCCGCGGTACGGCTACCGGATCGGGGCGCCACGGGAAGGGTTCTATGCGGAACTGCTCAATACGGACGCCTCGATCTATGGCGGATCAAACCTCGGTAACGGCGGGGGGTTGTATGCACAGCCGCAGCCAAGCCACGGACTCCCCTACTCGCTAGAGATCACCCTTCCTCCGCTCTCGGTGTTGTTCCTGAAACCGCGTTGGATGTGATCGCCGCCGCACAAACCGACGTAGGAGGAGGAACAGGAGCTTACCAGGAGCGGAAGGGACCGCAATCGAGGTGAATGAACTCCGCACGAGGATAATACCCGACCCCGCCATATTGCAGTTTCAAAGCCACCTTTCGAATTTCACGAAGACGGACACCGGGAATGAAGAAGTCCACGGCCTGGCCTTCAACGTGCAGGCTGTGCCTGGCGGCACGACGGCTTCGCTTGACCAGGAGCGCATTGTACTCGGGCGAGCGATATGCGGAAATCACATGGATCTCCCCTTCGCCGCCCAGCATCTTTTGTACGAGATTGAGGTGTTCGATGACACGGGGATCCATCGTGGCCACTTCGCCGGTGTGATGACAGCGGAGAATGTGATTGAGCTCGTCCAGGGCTGACAAATCGTACTGTCCCCGCTCGTCACGATACTGCACACGCAGCCGCTCATCGGTATGTACGTTGTAGAAGGACAGTTCGCCTTCCGGAAGCGCCTCGGCCTGAGCGCGCGCGAGGCGTGGAACGAACAACTTTCCACTCAGGCAGAGGACACCTGCCATTGAAGTTCTCAGTAGTGTCCGTCTGGTCCAGGACCAATCAGCAGCAAGCACGGAATTGGCTCCACGAAGAATGACGGGTGGTTACGTATGTAGTGAAGTGGCTTGTACCAAATAGCCCCCGCACAGGTCAATCTGTATTTTTGAAATCCGTAATTTTGAAGTCCGACCGGAAGCAGCGTAGGCCACAGCCTACGCTGTCCTTTTCGTCCAACCGTCCTCGAAATTCCGACTCCGACCCATGTAGACGTCCCTAGGGTTCACTCCCATTGTTGCAACCATTTCTCGCTAGACAGGTTGGCCCAAGACGGGTAATATCACGCAACTCTAGGAGTAACGGGTTCTTATGGCCACCATTCTGGTCATCGACGATGAAGATTCCATCCGGCATCTCCTCAAAGATGTGCTGGAGAAGGCCAAGCATCGGGTCTTGGAAGCGCGGGATGGCCGCGAAGGACTGCAGTTATATCAAAACAACAAAGTCGATCTGGTGCTGATGGACATTTTGATGCCGGGCACTGACGGGTTGGAGGCCACGTTGCAGCTGACTCGGGAGTATCTGGATGCCAAGATTATCGCCATGACCGGCGCGCAAGGAGACCGCAATTTCCTTGATGTCGCGAAATTATTCGGCGCACGCCGGGTGTTCGAAAAACCCTTCGACCTCAACAAGATGGTCGAAGCGGTGAATGAAGAACTCGCCACATAGAAATCATCGCCTCTCGATTCACTCCCACCCTACCGGATCGTATCCACGCTCTGTAAGGCATCGGTGCACGAATTGCTTGTACGCCTGCGACACTCCTCATCGGCATTCACCGACTGCGCTCATCACGGTCCTCCGGTCAGCTCTTTACGGACAAGCCCCCGCATCATTGCGGGATCGGCATAGGCCACCTCGCTCAACGCGTCCATCAGATGAAGATTTTTCGAAGCCGCCAGCTCCTTCGCTTTGAGATAGTTTTTGGCATTGAACCGTGCGACGGCTGGTTGGCCGTTGACAATCTGGCAGGCGAGGATCTCTCCGCCAACCTCCAGGGTGCCGCCCTGTTCCACGAGCATTTTGGCCTGCGCGGCCGTAATGCCGTGCAGGCTCGCGAATTCCTCGATACCGCCTGTTTCAACCAGCCGGCCGTCCGGCATGATGCAGAGGCGCTTGAAGTGTGGTGACCAATCCTTTCGGAAGTCGACATATTTAATGTCACCGCCCTTCGCGACCGCGCGATCAAGAGTGCGATAATCCAGTCCCAGATTTTTCTGTGCCAGCTTCGTCTTCAATTCGTCCGGCAACGTCCGGTAGAACACCATCCGTGCCGCCTCCAGAAGCGGCACTGCGCGTGCGCGTGCCGTCTGCTCCGCTTCGGCGAATTGCATGACATCCAAGACAAACGTCTGCTTTGGGATCACGTCGCCCTGCTCAAGAAGGCAGGCAAAAAGCCCGCGGGTCAATATGCCTCGTTCCTGCGGGTAGACGTACGTCCCGCCCTCTGTGAGCAGCTTCGTCATGGTCTCAAGCGGCACATCGTGACTTTCGGCCAGCACTTTGGTGTGAGCCGCCAGATCTTCGGGAAGCGTCATTGCGCAGGCCGTGACGTTCCCGGGCGCAGCGAACTCCGAGTAATCTTCGACAATGTTGTAGAGGATCGCCGGCTTCGGCTTCTCGCTTCGTTTCTTAATTTTGAACATGGCGTCCGTTCATGGATGGAGGTGCCCCTTTGCTCCTCTGAGGTGACCGTACGGCGGAAGCGTCATCAAACGGCGATCCTCCACTGGGCCTCCGATGGTGAAATGATACAGGGATTGCAGGCTCAGTCCGTTGAGAGCCACAATTTCATGCACGGGATCGTCGAAAAAACATCCGATGCCGGTGGCGCGGACTCCCGCGGCTTCGGCTTCGAGATACAGCACCTGTCCCAAGAGTCCAGCCTCCCAGAACATCCGTGGATACCACCAGGCCCCTCGTTCACGCAACTGGCCTTCGAATTCAGCAAGCATCCCGAACGAAAACGCACCGTCCCCCGCAATCTCTTGATGGCAACTAACTTGGGTGGCGAGTTTTTTGGCATCGCCTTCGAGCAGCCAATAGAGCGGAAGGTCGTCCGGGCAATCCGGGGCCTGCTGCCAGGTGAGCTCGGGGTTCATGGACTGCTGGATCCAGGCCAGTTTCCTGGGATTGCGCACCAGGAAATACAGCCCCGGCGTCAGTCCATCGATGCGATGCACGAACAGCATGAGATGAATGGTCGGGTCATAGGGCCACGCGTCCCAGGGCATTGGTCGTGACAGTTGCGCCCTTTCATGACGGGCCATCACGCGTTCGAGCATCGCGAAAAACGTGAGGGCAGAGATCGACGTCTTCGCATCGAAGGCGACAGCGCTTCGTCGCTGACGGATGATTTGGCCCGCGGGTGCGACTTGCAGACTCGATAGTTCTCCCGGAGCAGATGCGCCGGCTGGAACTCGATTCAGCGGGATGATGCTGTTGTCGACCGATGTTTTCCAGGTCGCTTCAGCGACCGTATCGATAATCTCCCAGTGGAAGCCATGATCGGTGCTCAGGCGATTCGCCTTTCCGAACCATGGCGTCTCGGGAAGTGCCTGTACCGGTGCCGAATCCAGATACAACGGCATGGTTCGAGCGACATCGTGATCGTCATCTACGGACGGCCATACGAGCATGAGGCAATCCGGATGCTCGGCCTCCGCATCGACATAATCCTCTCCGCGGTGCGTACCGATCACTCGTGCGACGGTCTCTTGGTCACATCCGTCAAGCAGCACCATCTGCCAGCCCAAAGTCGCGGCCGCAACTCGTGCGCTGCCGATCGCATGTCCAACATCATGGTGGCAATATCGAAAGGCCCGCTCACCATACTTCCACGCCTCCCGCCAGTGCACCGATGTCAACCCAAACAGAAATGCACCAGGCGGAAACGGACGAAACAACTGTGTCAACACCTCGGATGGGAATGTTCTCCTCAGCTCGAGCGCGTGCTCCTTCGGCGCATAATGGTAGAGTCCCGACTTCAGATTTAGCTCCTGCAACGTCGGAATCAGGACATACCCCTCCGTCGGATGCAGATTTCCTGACGACGGATTGCTGCGAAGTGCCCATTCAGACTCCCCTGCCCGCTTCCAAGCGGAGAGGGCAAGAGCAAATTCAAAAAATCGCGAGAGGCTCTGTACGGTGACGTGCTGAGGGGGAACCCTTCCTCGCTGATAGATCTCGAGATACGACGGAGAAACAGGCGCTTCATCCGGCCCGAGCAACGGCAGGGAGATCTGCGTCGCCCCCTCGTATCGGCGAAAGGGATCCGGCTGATTCGCCCAGTCCAGGTATCCCGCCGAACGGGCATAACGATGGAAGTGGTGTTTGGTTTGGACGTGATAGTGGATGACTTGGTCGACAAGATCCGTCGCGGTTCGGTTTCCTGGCGTACCAACCGGCTGATTGACCCTCATAGCGCTGATCCAGTGTACAAAGCCGCTTGTCTGAAAGTAAATGAAGAGGATGGAGTTGCGACCCACGCGCCGGCAACGCTACACTCCGTGGACCGGTTCGCTGGGGACTACACATGCAATTCGATCCCGCATTGGCCGCCCAGGCCGCCTTTCACGACGCAGAACCAGAGCTGGGGGAAGATTGGATGATGGCCGTCGAATTGGAAGAGGTCTTCTCCTCGAGCGCAGGCCAAGAGGCGGCCGACGCCTATGACGCCTTATTGAACCTGGCTCAACGCCATCCAGACGCTCCCGCCTTCCAGGCCTTTTGCATTTACATCACCTGGCAGCAAGTCACGGAAGAGACGATTCCCCGTCACTTTCTCACCGGCCTGCGGCTCTGCGAACAATATCTCGCCTCTCCCCAAGGCCACAGCAAAGCGGATCACCGTCAGGTACAAGAGTTGTCTGAATCCTTCCGAGCCGGTCTCGGGATGCAACACGAGGACGAGTTACAACGGGAGTTCCGACGAGACACCCCCAAGGGGGGCGACTAAATTTGCGGCCCGGCCATGTCGGATGATCACAAGCACCGTGCGCGGATCTTCCTCCACCGCGGCGATCTGGCCCAGGCGAGGGCCGCCTGGGAAGCCGCCGTTCAGGACGACCGCTCTGCCAACGATCTGCGCGAACTCTCCAATTCCCTGGGCAATCTCGGAAATACCTGTGCGCTGATCGAAGACTTCGAAACGGCCAAGCACTGCTACCGTGAAGTGCTGGAGATTCAGCGCACCGAACAAAATCCCCATGCGATCGCCCATACGCTGGTCAATCTGGGCAACCTCCATATCGGCACAGGAGAGCCGGCCAAAGCCCATCCCTATTATATGGAAGCCCTCGATCTCCTCCGCGGCCTGAACGACCACCGCGCCCTCGGAATTCTCTACAACAACCTTGCCCTTCAGGAAGCGCGGGAGCAGCGCTGGAAGGAAGCGGTCCAGTCATTCAGTCAGGCTCTGGCATATCACCGAATCGTCGGAAACGAAGAGGGGTTGGCCGTCACATACAGCCAGATGGGACAATGCTTTCTGGACCAAGGGGATCTCGACAATGCCGAGCGCTGTTTGAATAATGGTTCAGAACATTACATCAAGCTCGGAGCGGAAGCCGGAGAGGCTGCCGTTCTCCGCCTGTTGGCCGATCTGTATCGCCGGCGAGGGGACCGAATTTCTGCGATTCGCTGTCTTGAGCGGACGGTCCTGATTGATACGAGGTACCAGCTTCCTGATTCATCCCGCGACGCCCAGGAGCTGGCTCGCCTCAGGAACCATCACGACTGAGGCATTACCGCTTCAGCGGCATCCATTCCAATCGTCTCTGCGAGCGTGAGGTCACCGTCACCTCGAGGTTCAAATCGGTAGATCGAATTGGGTAAAAAAACTTACAGATTCCTAATGCTCCCTTTACACGATCGTGCTATTGTCCAGCCACGTCACCTATATAATGAGGTCCGGCCGATTTCATAACGCTCACACCCATTGAAATCCTCTCTGCGATATTTCCTCTCTTTCTGGACAGTCGATCAATCTCTGCTACCTTTAGAAGCGTCACGATTGCGTACCTCCTGTTGGCTCGCGGCCCTGCCGACAAAGGTTCAACCGGATGCTGAATGACGCCTTTTTCGCTCGCGGCTCTCATCACTATCATCACACTGTTCTCGTCGATCACGTGCAGAGCCGAAGACCCCCCTGTTCCGCATCTTACCGTGGGAAGCCAAGAGATCAGTTTGAGCGCAGGCTGGTTCCTGCCTCATCGTCTGACGGACCTGCACACGACGAAGCAGACCGGACTGGCAGTGATGCCCTCTTGGGCCATGGTGCTGACGGATCCGGTCGGCTGGCGCTGGATCCGGGGACAACTGATGCTTGGTGCCGAGATCGTCTATATCCAGTTTCAGGAGCCGGAACTCACCCATGGGGTGGGCTTCACGCCAAAGATCAAGTGGATGTTCGAAGGAACCGGCTGGCTCAGACCTTATATCGAATTTGCCGGAGGTCCGTTCTATACCGATCTCGGAGGTCGCATTCCAGAAGAGTCCGCGCGGTTCAATTTTATTCTCACGGCCGGCGGCGGTCTTTCGTGGTTCTTCACTCCTCAGTGGTCATTCAACGTCGGCTACCGGTTCCACCATATCAGCAATGCGGGCACGCGATACCCCAACTTGGGCCTCAATGCGAGTCTGCCGTTCGGAGGCTTCTCATTCTACTTCTAGGAGGCACCCCGTGAACGCTCATCCCAGCCTTCGTTGCCTCACGCTTGCCTGTTGTGGACTGGCGTTGACCGCAGTCAGCGGCTGCTCCCATTGGATCGAAATGGCGGGACCGACGCTCGCCGGGGATGAAGGCACGGCTCAGATCATCGCTCGAGACGAGCAGGTGCCACTCATCCTGGACCGCCTCCGCACGACCAGAAACGGTGCGCCCCAAAACTCATCCGTCGAGAGCGAACAGCGGATTCTCGGTTCCCTGGCGGATATCGGGCTGTTTTCCTATCTCGTGTCCGCCAACGCGGCAGCGCCGATGAGCGGCGAACAAAAGATGGTGCGGGCCCGACTGCAGTTCGATGAAGCGATTGAACCCCATGCGGGCGGCGCGGCCTTGAAGGGCATCGTAATCGGTGCATCCATGTACATCCTCACGCCGTTTCTTCCCCTGGAATACGGTTACGCCGCCCATTTAACGCTTGAATTGGAACGCTGGGACGGCCAGGTGAAGCGCTATGAAAGCCAATCGGCCGGCTCCGCACGCTATCATCTGTTCGGCGCCACTCCGATCATGATTGATGAATTGAAAGGCCATGTCACGGAAGCCTGTCTCACCGACCTGACAAGGCAGATCGTGAAGGATACGGCATTTTTTTACGCGAGCAGCGTGCCAATGTCGGAATCCGGCATCCGCAGCGTCTCGGTCAAGCCACGCCCCACGCGTCCGGCTCCGGCCGCCTCAGCCGCCATTCCTGTTTCAGTTCCCTCACCGGCAGAGCCATAGCGCCCCGCAAACCGCACAGCCCTGTTTTTCGTCTAGCCCATCGAAAAGCACCAATGCTATGATGCGTGCGCTCACCACGTGGAGAAGGCGCATGGACATCCAGGGATTTCGTCAGATGGTAGCCAAAAATCCTAAGGGATTTTTAGGTCGGTACGGTCTCGGCAACAAAATCCTAGAGGAAGGCGGCAGTTTGCAAGAAGCCGTGGAGCATCTCCGCATCGCCGTCCAACTCGATCCGTTGCATGTCGCCTCGCACCTGGCCCTCGGCCGCGCACTGGCGGGAGTGAACGAGGCCAATGAGGCGAGACAGGTCCTCCAAGCCGGCATCGATGCGGCGGTCTCGGGACGGTCCAACGGCGGAAGGGATCTCGTCCCCGAGATGCAAACCCTGCTGCGCTCACTCGTTTAACCTTGGCTGCTCATGGATATTGACACCGCCAAAAAGCGCATCGACTCTGCCATCACTCAGTATGGACCGCAGGCAGCTCCGGCCATCGATCTCGTCTTGAATGAAGTCCGCTCGGATCTTGGTATCGGAGCGTTCAATGAACTCGTCGAAGAGTTCGACCTCGAACTGCTCTACAACATTGCTCCGCTGGAGTCAGACCACTAGGAGCCTGTCCGACATTGCCGTTCGTGACGAGGCGAAGCAGGCGCCAGCAGATGCAAGGCCGCAGGCCCTGACAAACCGGAAGCGTATTCGCTGGAATACGTTGAGGGTTTTTCGGGGTCGAGAACGAAACAGATGCCAGTGCATCCTTCGCCGCAGTAGAAAGGTCAATGTCGGACAGACTCCTCACCTCGCCGACGATCTGGTGCGCAATTTCCGGCCACGGTTTCGGGCATGCCGCCCAGGTCGTCCCGGTTCTCAATGAACTCGGACGTCGCCTCCCGGGTCTCACCGCGATCCTCAGAACGACCGTTTCCTCGTCTTTTTTTCACGACCGCCTTGCCATTGCCTGGTCTCAGCACTCCGTGCAGCAAGATGTCGGATGCGTACAGCACGGGCCGCTGCAGATTGACGTCTCGGACACATGGGCGAAGCATCAGCAGTTTCATGCGACGTGGGAAGCACGCCTCGCCGGAGAAGTGAGCGCCATGGCAGCCGCAGCCCCCTCGTTGGTCCTTGCCGACACGCCCTATTTGGCTCTGTCGGCGGGCAAGCGAGCCGGCATCCCCACCGTCCTTCTGGCGAGCCTCACCTGGAGCGAGATCTTGATGTCCTTGGATCATTCTGCCGCCGAGCATCGTCCCCTCTTGCGATCCATCGAACTCGCGTACGGAGAGGCTGACCTGGCCCTGCGCATGGCTCCGGGGCTTCCCTTATCGGGGATCAAGAACGTGCTCGACATCGGTCCGATCACAGAACCGGCACTGTCTGAGCGAGAGCGCCTTCGTTCGTTCTTAAAAATTACGGGCTCGGAGCAACTCGTCCTCGTAGGGTTTGGCGGCATTCCCCTTGAAAGCCTGCCCTGGGCTCAGATGGACAAGATGATTGGATATCAATTTCTGGTCGACGGTCCTTCGCCGGGAGGTTCGTCTCGCGTACATTCTCTGGCGGCGATTCCCTTCACGTTCAAGTCCGCGCTGGCATCGGTCGACGTCGTGATGACAAAACCGGGGTACGGCACGATCGTCGAGGCGGTCGCGCTTGGTCTCCCCGTCGTCTATGTCCGGCGCTACAACTTTGCCGAAGAGGCGCCGCTGGTCGAGTTCCTCCATCAACAGGGCCAAGGGCGAGAGTTGAGCCTTCAGGATTTTCTTTCAGGAAATTGGCGACCAGCCTTAGAGCCGCTGGCCGGAATCAGACCCGCCCCCAGGTCAAAATTCATGACGGGAGCGATGGATGCCGCTTCATCTTTACTGCGATACTTTCAGTAGCGCGCTACAAGCATATGAATACACATACAAAACTCGAAGCATTAAAGATAGATCCTTTTGGCGATTTGCGCCGTAGATGCTATAGTTGTGGCGGATGTGAGGTGACTCCCCCCCGGCTTTTTTGCCCATCGCTTCCTATGGACACACCCACACGACGCGCCACCTCTTCGATCGATCCGACTTTGCTTGCGAACATCGTCAAAGGTGACCAACAGGCTTTCGGCCAACTCTACGACCATTCGAGCACGTTGCTCTACACGTTGGCCCTTCGCATTTTGGGCAGTCGGGAAGAAGCCGACGAACTGCTTCAAGATGTTTACCTTGAGGTGTGGCGTAAGGTCGCGCGTTACGACATTGGACGTGGAACGCCCATCGCCTGGCTGATTACCCTGACCCGAAGCCGTGCCATCGACCGGTTACGCGCGCGTGCGGTGCGTGGTCAGAACAGCACGATGTCTTTGGATGAAACAGTGTCCTCCAGGGTGGCCGATTTAGGACCAAGCCCTTATGAGAGCCAGGCCGATCAAGAGCTCCGAATGGCGGTCGGCACGGCCATCACCGGTCTCCCGCCGGCGCAACAGCAAGCGATTGAATTGGCCTATTATGAGGGTCTCTCTCACATTGAAATCGCGGCCAAGCTCAATCAACCGCTTGGCACCGTGAAGACCAGGATCAAACTCGGAATGTCGAAACTGCGGGAAAGCCTTCGACGCGCTTGGGAACAAGGTGAGCTGGGATGACGCACGAAGAACTAGAAGAAGCCGTTCCTCTGTATGCGGCCGGCGCACTCGACCGAATGGAGCGTCAGGCGCTTGAAGCGCATCTGTTATCCGGTTGCCAGTCCTGTCGCAGCGCGCTGAAAGAATACCAATCGGTCGCCTCTCTGCTTCCGTTCGGTCTGTCCCCGGTTCAAGCGCCCCGGGCGTTAAAGTCGAAAATCATGGCGGCTCGCAACCCGGAGCACATCGCGGTCGACAGCCTCGTAAAAGAAAGCGGGCGGCCAAGTCTGGAGCCGGGCGAATGGATGAATCATCTGTTTCCTCCCCTCACTCCGGCCCGATCGCTTTCGCTTCCTTGGGCCATCGGAGTGGCGAGCGTGCTCGTGATTTCACTTGCCGGCTATTTCGTCTGGACCTATACGACGCGCCTGTCGGAAGACAACTTGAAGATTCAGCATTTGGAAGCGACGCTCCAAGAGCAATCGACCAAAATTGCCATGCTCAAGCGCGATTTGAATTTCAAAGACCGTTCCCTGGCCGACATGCAGGTCGATGCCCAGCGCAAGGCGAACGACGCGATTGAGCTCAAGAGCCAACTGATGGAGCGTGAGGTGGAACTTGAGTCCACGCGCGAGCAACTGAGCGCCGCCGTTCGCGGCAAGGTTCCCCCGGACGAATTTGCTTCGTTGCTGCGCCGGCCTGACGCCACCGTCGTGAGCCTGGCCGCTTCGGACATGGCGAAAGGTGCCAGTGGAGTCCTGGTCTACAACCCGGTCACCAAGAAAATTTGGCTTTATTCCGCCAACCTGCCGGAATGTCCGACCGGCACTGCCTATCAGCTCTGGGCGATCGACCAGAAACCGGTGAGCGTGGGAACGTTTCACGTCGACGTGGGGGAAATGGCCCACCTCTTAGTCAAGCGATTGCCGGAGTTTGAAAAGGTCCGCAAGTTCGCCGTGAGTCTCGAGCCCGCCGGCGGTCGCTCGCAACCAAGCGGGCCGATCTATCTGGCCGGTCAACGATCCTAACTCGTCTCCGCTTGACCCGAACCCCACCCCCCCGCTACAACCGGGCCAATGAATCCCTATCCGAGTGAAGAAGACCGCGTGTTCATGCGTCTGGCGCTCGAGCAGGCGGCGCAAAGCGCTGCCAGGGGCGAAGTGCCGACCGGCGCGGTGCTCGTGCACGAGGGAACCATCCTCGCCCAATCCCACAATT
>Ga0081455_10004009_pt1 | contig 16706 bp, 23 predicted proteins | sample TabmetS3T2R1_FD_70207 | JGI IMG/M metagenome (GOLD analysis project Ga0081455, IMG submission 70207) | Tabebuia heterophylla rhizosphere microbial communities from the University of Puerto Rico - S3T2R1 | ecosystem: Host-associated > Plants > Roots > Rhizosphere ... | reverse complement strand
TTGGGCGTCATAGAAGATGTTCGAGCCGTCTTTGGTGATCAAGCCAAGCTCTTTGAACGCCTCCATTTGCTTCTGAGTAGTCGGCGTCAAGCCAGCGAGCACACCACGTAACCCGGTACCGGCCTCAGATCCACGGATACCGTTCTGCGCCAAGACCGCTAGCGCGAGGTTGGTGTCATCGAAGCTCAATCCAGCCGACTGAGCTACCGGGCCGACGTACTTGAATGCCTCAGCAAGATCAGTAACGCTGGCCGATGAAGCATTGGCCGCGCCCGCTAGCGCATCGGCGACGTGAGGCAGCTCAGAAGCATCCATCTTGAACTGATTCATCACGTCGGACATGACCGTGGCAGCGGCCTTAAGATCAACTTGCCCGGCCTCTGCTAGTGCGACTGTGGCGTCCGCTGCGCCATTCATCACGTCCGGGACAGAGACACCGGCCTTGACCAGCTCCTCGATCGCCTGAGCGGCCTCAGAGGCCGATACAGAGGTGTCCTTGCCGAGCTGTAATGCCTTCTGCGCGAGCTGATCCATCTCCTGCGCGCTGGCGCCGGAGACCGCCTTGATGTTGGACATCTTGGCTTCGAAGTCGGCAGCGCTCTTGACTGCGACCGCGATCCCGGCGCCGATCCCAGCACCGGCCTTCTGCATGGCGCCGCCGACTTGATCAAAGGCCTGTGCGGTTTTGCCGCTAGTGCTCTGCAGCCGGTTTAGATCTTGCTCCGTCTGCTTGATCCCGTCGCCCTTGGCGACGATCTCGATAGTGCCCCGGGCGGTTCCAAGATCGTAATTCGCCATCGGGGCCTAGCCTCTCCTCACCATGCCGGGCACTGGATCTCTGAATCGACCCTTCGGTGTGGTGTTTTCAGCTCCGCCTAGCCACTTGTGGAGTCGTTGCTCTCGTCGTGCCTTTACTGACTTCTCGTTCTTGCCTTTGATCTGATCAAGATCATGTTCGATCTCTGCGGCCAGGAACCATGCCGCTCGGTCGAACGCCCATGCTTCAAGATCATCATGAATTCCGCATAGTTCACTGGGCCGCACTCGCAGCTTCTGGCTGATCACCCACGCTTCCCAGAGCTGCGTCGTATTGCCCACGAAACTTAGACAAATCGCGCACTCCGCCGAGCGCGAAGTTCATGATGAACATCTTGTCTTCGATGTCGATCATGTCGTCGTAGATCACTCCGGTGATGCGGCGCGTGATGTCATTGGGCGCAGATTGGATCTCCGGCTTCACAACGACGTAGCACACGATCTTGTTGATCACTCGCATCATCTCTTCGAGCTTTTCCGGGCTCGACATGACATCGCTCATGATCTCTTCGTCAGACTTCGGCTCTTTGCCGGTCTTGATCCGCTCAGCTTGATCGCCAACGATCTTGGTGAGCATGTCAAAGTTGCTGACGATGCCCGCCTTGATCAGACCTTCCAACCCCGGCCTACGGCACAAGCACATTTGGCCGGACGGCACCTTGAGGTCCTCATAGGCGGAAACCGCACCCCACGTGCTCGGCGCGTACTTATCGCCGTTTGAAGGAGGAAGATCAGCGACAGTCTCAGCCGTTCGCTTGCGGGGTGCCCGCGTAGTGGTTTTCTTTTGTGTGGACGGCATCTAAGCGCTCTCCTGTCCTTGATCGTTTGTTATGGTGCGCCGATAGCGTCGGCAGTTTCGTTCTGGACGAACTCGAAGACGATTCCCTCGCGACCGGTGATCAACGAACCGAGCGCTACTCCGCCGCAAGCGGTCAGGAAGAACTCTCCGTCTGTGAATTCGCCTTCGAAGTCACCTGAGGCTCGGCAGCGATCCATCACCAGATGCACGTCTCCGCCGGAGTCGCTGATCACCTGTCCTTCAAGATGGAAAAACGGCTTGGACTCGGTGTTCAGCTTCTTGTAGCTGATCTTGATTGCCGGAGTGGTACCGGACTCGGTGATCGTTCCACCGTCGATCACCTTGAGCGCTGGCAGCGAGAGACCACCGGCTTCCAGCTCCCACTCCACCTCGGGACCCTTGCCCTTGGTCGTAATGATCGTGTCATCGCCGCGCAGCTCTTCGAAATCCTCGGTCTCGGTCCAACTCAGTGTCCGCGCGTAAGGAAGATCAACTGCTGGAGTACCGAGAGTGGTAGCCGCAGCAGTGGTGTATGGCGTGACCTTGATGTCACGGATGCCGTACGGAATTGCTGTTGGGAGAGGCATAGTGCCGTCCTTCCTGGTCTGAGGACGGCATCTGGCGCTCTCTGATCCTCGGTTCTCTGAATTTCAGGGTCTTGATCAACTCACCCGTCAGGGGATCGAACTGGTGCAAGATCACGATGCCAGGGGCAGCTCCGCACGTGCGATACCGGCACTTGATCTCCAAGATCCCGTCCCGGAGTACGCCGTACAGATGGCTGTCGCATCGAAGCTCAGTCACTTGCCTTGTCAGTGATCTTGAGGTTGGGATCGAGATTCTTGCAGTAGTTCAGCGCTTCCTCGGTGAATTCCTCGACCGGGACAACCCAGTCGTTCTTCCACCACCACTTGACATAGCCTTGATCATCAATATCGATCTTCTGCCAGTCTTCCTCGGTGATGATCTTTTCGTCGCATGGACCAACGTACTTAACGACTTTGGGGGTCGACTTGGTCGACCTGCCCGATGATCTTGCAGGCAAGTTGATCTTCCTCCTTCGAGCAGCAGTCTAACGGGAGGAAGCCGCGAAGCTCACGTTTTTGGTAACTGTGTTGTAGCCGTCGTCGAAAAGATCACGCGAAGTGCCGGTCCAACGAGCCTGCGTCAAGATCCCGTCATCCCCGGGAAGGTGCACGGCATTCTCCAAGATCGTGATCATGCGCTCGATCGCGGCATCGATCCTGCCGAAGTCCCGCTGTCGATCATGAACCCAGATCACCAAGGTCTCCGGCCCGTGCTGTTTGAAATTCTGGGTCCGCTCGTCCCAGTGCACGGTCATGAAAAGATCTTCCGGCGGAGTGTCAATTGACATCGCTCCATAGACGGCTGCGACGCCGATGCCAGACAAGATCGGATCGGTTTCCAGCAGCTCCTGCACTGCGGCTCGCGCGGTCATCCGAAGATCTTCGGTAGGCCGTTCTGGACGGTTCGCATGACCTCTGGTCCTTCCACAGCAATCGTCGGATTGATGATCGCGTACTTACCAGAAAACCGGACTTCGAGATAAATCCCATACGGCACCCCATGCGCCAAAATGATCTTGTAAGGCCCACCCTTCTGCGATTCGGGAATGCCCCGTAATCCGTTCCGGGCGTTGCCGGTCCGATCCCGCCACTTGGCATTGCGCCTAGCGTAAGCCTCGACCCTCGGTGCGTGGAGCTGTACCACCGATTGCAAAAAGTTGTCGAGCCCGCTTTGCGCGGCTCGCTGCAGCTTGGGTGTGATCTGATCATCCCACCTGATACCGCTAGCCAAATTTGATCACCTCCGCGCGTTGCTCATAGCCGTTGAAGTGGTAGAGCTGGGCGATCTCGTAAGCCTGTCCGCTGTAGGTGAAGATGTCGTACTTCTCAAGATCACAATCCCAACGTCCTAGCAACATCAACTCCATCTCGCGCTGCACTCCGTCTGAGCCAGTGAGCACCACTGGCAGAGTGCCGTGATACGGCTCGATCAAGCGCATCTTCTGAGGACTTCGCGGGGTCAACTCTTGAAAGGCGAAGCCACCAGTCGATTGCTTGGCACGGACTCGGGGGATCAAGGTGATCATGGACGGTTTGGTATCGATGTAAGCAATCGTGATCTTGCGTTGGATGTCGATCTCGTTGTCAAATCCGGCGTAACCACTAGGTGCTTCAGGTGGGTTCGGGATGACGATCGACATAGCGGGATTTTAACCAAGCACCAGCTCTTGCCCGTTTTTTATGACACTCATGGTGACGGGCACCTCCACTCCGCTGATCATGATCGACCAAGTTGCTATCGTCTCGTCCCCGTCGACCATGACATTCAGCCGCCCGCCGACGCTGACCGCAGTTCCAATGAACCCGAACTCACCGGTAGCAGTACCGATCTTGATCACGTTTCCGACAGCCGCAGCATTGAAGCCGAGATTGCTGGTGATCGTGCCGATCTTGATTGACCGTCCGGTGGCAGGCGCCAGGAAAACGATCGGTAGGGCAGACTGACCGAGGACTACTCGTGACCCGATGACCGGCGCCGCGAATCCGAAGAATCCGGTAGCGGTACCGAACTCGGGTTTGGTCCCGACAGCGGGAGCGCTGAACCCTAAGAGCCCGGTCGCTGTGCCGAACTTGATCAAGATTCCGGACGCTGCGGCATTGAAGCCGAATGCTCCGGTTGCGGTACCGGTTGTGACTCCACCGGTTATCCCAAGTCCGGTGGCGGGAGCTGAGAACCCCAAGCTGCTGAAGATCGCACCAGTGATGATCTTGATCCCACTGGCAGCCGCCGTGAATCCGAACGAACCGGTAGCCGTACCGATCTTGGTTGATGCACCGAGGGCCGGAGCTGTGAAACCGAATGCGCCTGTCGCGGTGCCCGTTCTAACCGGTACCCCAGAAGCTGGCGCGCTGAATCCAAATGCACCCGCTGCAGTACCGATCTTGACTGGTACCCCAGCGGCTGCCGCAATGAAACCAAGATCACCGGTTGCAGTTCCGGTGATGATCGCTGCTGCAGTGCCCTGAGCCGGAGCGCTGAATCCAAACGAACCGGTAGCGGTGCCGCTGACATCTCGAAGTCCGACAGCCGGAGCCGAGAAACCAAGATCACCAGTAGCAACGCCGATCTTGATCAGCGTTCCGGAAGCTGACGCGTCGAATCCGAAAGCGCCGGTGGCAGTGCCTACTCGGAATCCGATACCGACAGCCGGGGCTGAAAAACCAAACGCACCGGTCGCTAGCCCGGGATGGATAGCGCCGCCACCGGGCGGGGTGTAGTTGACCGTGATCGGAACGGCATCGATGTTCGCGACGCCTGATTGGCTGTTGTTGGCCTTCCGGGCAGTGAACCGAATGTCGATCTTGTTTGCGGTCTTCAAGTCAGCCAAGCTCACCGCAGGTAGCGTGACGTTCTCGGTTGTGAGCGTGGTCGAGAGTCCGAGCGTGCTGACCGAGCCTTGCGCGACGCCGTCCAGGTAGAGCTGCACCTGGCTGGCGATCATTCGAGCCGTGTTGTTGACGCTGTGTGTGACGTTTAGAGTGATCGAGTTGATCACCGAATCATCTGGGATGGTGGAGAAGTCATAGCCGCTCCACTCCCGCACGCCGGTCGCATTGGCGGTGCTGCTGGTGAAGGTAGCTAGCGTGCCGTTCGGAGTGCCGTAAGCGTTTGTCGTGTTGGCCCAGGTCGACCCGGAGACAGCCGCGTCACTGGTGGCGCCACCTTGCAGATTCGTCGGCGAGGCGGTGCCGTAGACGGTGCCGACGACAGGGGCCGAGAAACCAAGATCACCGGTAGCGGTACCGAAGACATCAACGCCAGTGATGACGCCGATCGCTGGAGCTGAGAAACCAAGATCACCGGTAGCGGTACCGAGACGGATCGGAGCGCCAACCGCCGGAGCTGAGAAGCCGAAGTCAGTAGCCGCCGTTCCGCTGACCGTTCGGATGATTGTCCCAGCAGCAGGCGCCGCAAAGTCAAAGGCACCGGTAGCCATACCTTGGATCTCGCGCGAGCCCGCAGCGGCTCCGCTGAAGCCGAAGGCACCGGTAGCAGTACCGACCTTGGCAGGAGTGCCCACAGCAGCCGCTGTGAAGCCGAATAAGCCGCTCGCAGTGCCTAGCCGGTAGCCGACGCCAGCCCCGGGCGCGTCAAAGCCGTACAGGGCCGTTGCAGCGCCGGTAACGGTGCGTTCCCCGGTCGCCGGGGCAGAGAATCCGAACAGTCCGGTACCGCTGCCAAGCCGCCAGGAATTGCCAACGGCTGGCGCGTCGAATCCGAATGTGCCCGTCGCGGTCCCGTAGACAGCACCGACCACCGAACCGACTGCTGGCGCGCTGAATCCGAAGGCACCGACAGCGCTGCCGGTCTTGACAACAGAACCGACTGCCGGAGCACCAAAACCAAGATCACTGACTATCGTGCCGGTGACAACAGGAACGCCACTGGCAGGCGCGGAAAAGCCGAATGACTGCGTGATCGAACCGGTAGTGATCTTGCTACCGGTCGCAGTTGCGGTGAAGCCAAACGAACTGGTGATGCTGCCGGTGACGACAGGAACGCCTACCGCTGGCGCAGAGAAGCCGAAGGCACCGGTAGCGGCTCCCGAAATGATCTTGGAACCGGAAGCTGGAGCCGAGAAACCGAAGCTGTTTGTTACTGCCCCGACAACGATCTTGATCCCAGTAACGGAGCTGCTGAATCCAAGATCACCGGTTGCCGTACCAGTAACTACCGCGCCACCTGCTTGCACCGTCCCGGTAGCTGGGGCAGAAAAGCCGAAGCTGCCGGTCGCGGTGCCGATCTTGATCGGTACGCCACTAGCTGGCGCGGTGAATCCGAAAGCGCCGGTGGCAGTGCCGGTGACGATGTTGCTTTCGGCTTGGAAACTCAGGTTGGCCGAGAACTCGATCCACGGCACCGAACCGGTTGTGTCGCCGTTGCTGTTGACATGATCAGTCCCAGATCCGCCGAGCATCATCTCCCATTGCGGCGTGGTGCCGGTGCTGGACTCGCCAATCCCGGCCTCGAAAATGATCCGGTCGCCGTTCTGGCAACTGACCGAGGTAACGCTGCCACCGTTGGCGTACTGCACGCCTTGGAACGTGGTAGCCAGCTCGGTGGTTGGACCGGTAGACCCGCGAGTACGCCAAGTACCGCGCACCGTGGTGCCGTCTTGAGAAACCACAACGCCCGCGCTCCAGCGCTGATTGACGTTGTCTGCAAGATCAAGTTCTCGACCGCGCATCATGATCGTGAACGTGCCCGAAAGAGTCTGTGCACCGTTCAACGGCGGACTGATCAACTGAGCCCAAAGATCATTATTTCCGGTAGCACCAGTCAAGCTACCGGCAACGGTCTCGGTCGTTGCGTTCTTGCTAGTGGCGAGCCTGCGACGTACCGCTGAGGACGTGTCGGCCCAACCTGAGATGAAGTTAGGGGTGACCGGTGCCTCAGTGTTGGCAACTAGGTAAAGACGGGTGGCCATACAGTGACCTCCCTACGCAGGATCTCCGCTATGCAGCGATAGCGAAGGTCAAATCAAGATCACCAGAGAGGATCTTGAATTGATCACCAACAACAACCGCGTTGGCAGTGATCACTCCGGACCAGTAGAAGGTGCCCGCCGAAGACGCCGACCAGACGCTGTAGTGCGTATAGTCCTCTGAGGTATCGACTTCGCCGCTGGTCCATGCGATGTCAACGTTATTCGAGACCGTGCCGCTACCAGCGTTGGGGAACGCTGTAGTAATGTCCTTGCGCGTCGCGTTGCCTGCCACCGCGTTAGTGCCAGCCGCTCCAGGATCAGCGGTGTGGAGCTGCATCCAGAGCGCAGTCGGCGCGGTGTAGTTGGTCTGATTGACCAATGCGTTCAAGAGTGCATCCGCCAGTGCTGACGACAAACCGACAGCCATTTTCTCTCCTAAGTAGTTCTAGCGATCAACGTCCCGTCCGGCAGTCCTGTAGTGGATACCGGGTCGATGTAGATCAAACTGTCAATGCTCGCGATCACTGAAACGTCAAAGGGGATGCGCGCTTCGTTGATCAAATAGTCGTACGATCCTGAATCGATGTAGAAGCTGATGTTCCCTGTCTCATCGGTAAAGATCGGGTTGGGTAACGCTGTGCCACCGGATGCCGCAGCGTACAAGATCACCGGCAAGATCGTTCCTCTGCCGACGATCAGAACGTCTTCGTTGTCCGCTACTTGTCCGTTGGCGTAACGGAAGTTCTGATGGACGAGCTGCCTGGTCATGGCCGCTCGATCGGTCGAGTTCGGCCTGGTCGCATCCCACCTGAAATCTCACCGCCAGATGCGGCTGTGCTGGCAAATGATCTTGCCATGGCTAATGCTTGCTCGTGAAGATCACCAAGCGACCGCCGGGACGAGCCTTCTTGGACATCTGCAAGATCGGCATAGCGACCGGCTTTCATCCGCCAGAGCGCCGCTGATGCTGCATCCAGGTTTCCTTCCCAAGCATCGATGATGTCGCCGATCAGAGCGTCATCGTAATGATCTTCAGCGGGTTCGTTGATGTTGACGCGGACCGTCGCCACTTCCTCAGCAGTGGCCATCCCGCCTCCCTTGATGATCTTGGATGAGAGGGCCGACGACCCATCGGCAGCCATCCGGCCCTCTCATCATTTGCAGGAGTTTCCCCCTACGTCCCCTGTGCGTCGCTCTCTTCCAGTCGATCGACAAGATCTTGCTTGCTGCCCTGGGTAGACAGGCTGCGTTGCCGCAAACGATCTTGAAGCTCAGGAACAGTGAGCTGTCCGTAATCCTCTGGCTCTGGCCGAGATTGCTCCAGAGGTTCTTCCTCGCCGAACTCAGACCCGCTGGCGATTGCGACCCAGTATTCGACCTTCTCTTGCGGCCACTTCGTTAGAAGATCATCGATCTCTTCCTGGGAGAGTGGCTTGGTGAGGTCAAGCTGCTTGCTCATGATCATCAGCTCCTATGCGTACTGGGTTGGCACCGTGTAGGCCGTGGCGCTGATCTTCATAACCATGCCCGCGCCGCGTTGCCGAATGCCGGTGCCGAAACCCCGCACGTAATAGGAATCGATCAACGGGTAATCGGATTGCTTGTCCTGTACCAACCGCAGCCCACGAAGCGCCGCGGTCGCGTGCTCCCTGAGACCGATCGGGTTGTTCAGGTTGGCATCTCCGCCGGACCCCAGCAAGATCACATAACCAGCCGGGATGTAGGACTCTTCGATGATGATCGCCGGACCGTAGGAGCCCACCACATTCATGCCGCGATAGGTGCTCGATACTTGCCCACCGACAACAGCCATCGTGGTTGGCACGATGAAGGCCGGTTGGTTGTTGGCCGGGATGAAATCCCACCGCGCAACCGCACTGTTGTTGTTGGTTTGACCTTGCCGGAACGTCCTGATCACGTTGGCTTGCGCTTCGTTGGTCAGGAAGAACAGCGTTGTGCCGTTCTCTGCCGAGTAGCCGTGCGACTTAAGATCATCGATCATCTCCTCAAGATCACCTGAGTCGATGTTCGCGGCACCCGAGTTGCGGTAATGGTTGTGCGTACCCGGGAACGTACTGGTCTTGTAGCTCGGCGGCGCATTCCCGTCGTTGTTCCAGAACGCGTACACGTTGTAGTTCTGGCCGTTGATGTTGGCCGTCCGGTTGGTGTTCCGGAACAGCGTCCTCATGATCTCGTTGAAGACCAGCCGGTTGTCAGCATCAAGCGCGGCCTGATGCACGGCATCCACCTGAGCTGCGCTGGCATCGGCCAGGAACAGCCAGGTGAAGCGAGCCGCCAGGTCGTACCACTTGAAGGTGTAGCCGAGCTGCAGCAAGTTACCGGTCGGCCTGATCGACTTCGGCACGCCGTACTCAGACATCTCTTCGAAGTCGCCACCGCCGAACTGCGGCACGTCTTCGATGATGTTGGTCACGGGGAACGTCAGAAGATCAACAAGCCGCTGCCGGGCTTCGTTCTGAATCCGCAGCGACTCTTGGAAGTCCGACCAGATCTCATTGAGATCACGTCCGTCTGCGGTCTGGCCAAGGATATCGGCAGCCGCGTTGTAGCCGTAGGCACCGCCTGCGATCTGCGGAATCAGACCGAGAGAGCGCAGCAACTTGATCTTCTCAACATTGAGATCGAGTGCGGTAGGCGGAACGCCATAGATCGCAAGATCAAATGGTGACTTGATCATGTGGTTGCCACCCCCGTCGTCCGGACGATCAAGCGGGTTGCCTCGACCGTGTATCCGACCTCCGATCCAACGCCGCTCGCAGCGATCACTCCGGTAGCTGCTACTCCGGCGTATTTGGTGCCAGCAGCGAGCGCCGGTGATGTGACATCGACGATCTCGCCAGCCGTCATGCAGTCGACGATGTCGTTTGCCTTCTTGCCAATGGCATCGACTACGAGAACAGCTCGGACGCCGGTAGTTCCGGCGCCTTTCACGACCTTGCCGCTGGCGTTGAGCCCTACCGCGAATGGGATACCAACATCAGCATCTAGCCAGTCGGCATTGAGTGGGGCACGGAATCCGCCAGAGATCGGGTCGTATTTGTCGTAACGCGCAGCCACGACAGCCCCTTTCTCTTAGGTTGTCTTGATCTTGGTCAGCGCTGTAGCGCTGGGAACCGCTTGATCAAGTCCTCTCGCGTCTTCTTCGCCTTGTCCGCAGGAGCCTGTCGAGTTCGATCACCGCTCGGTTGCTTGGGTAGACCGGTGTTTTCGTCTTGGGGCTCTAGCAGATAGGAGTCAGAGTCAGCGAGTTTCTTGATCGCCTTGTCAAGACCAGTGATCTTCCCGTCCTCATCTATGTCGACCTCACCAAGATCGAGTAGCTTGAGTGCGGAATCCGGATTGCGCCAGGAGTGCTTCTTGTCGGCCAGGAACGCGTTCTTGATCGACAATTCCTTGTTGACCGCGACCAGTGCGTCGATGCGCTTCTCCTGCTCGGCGATCTTGGAATTGAGACGCTCAGTCTCTGACTTGTCAGCGTCATCGATCTCTTTGAGTCGCGCCTGTGCCTTGGCCAGCTCGTCAGCGAGCCGCTTTGCTTCATTGCGCCGCCGAGCGTTCTCATCGCTCAGCTCTTTGATCCGGGGATCTTTGGTCTTGTCTTCGTCCTCGGAATGATCTTCACCCTCAGACGATTCGTCCCCTGGCTTCTCTTCCGCTTCGCTCTCCCCGTCTTCGGCTCCGCCCATGATCGGAAAGACAGGCTTTCCGTTGATCATGAACAGTGGAGTGCGTGCTTGGACAGCAAGTTCAGCGAGGCTCCGCCCCATGAGTGACCTCCGGTCGTTGCTGATCAGGTAGACACGGAGCACTATAACGGCGGATGACCATGATCACCCGAATTTCGTGATCACGAGCTTTCTTTGACGGCCTTTTCCAGCGCTACCGCGATCCTCTCCAGCACCGCGATCAGCTCGTCCAACCTCACCAAGATCAGATTGAATGCCTCTGTGAAGTACTCGTCCATTCTGTGGAGCACTATAACGGCGAATTGTCATGATCAAGGAAAAAAGGCCGCTCGGATGAGCGGCCTGTTGATCATGGAGCTGTCGGGACTCCCCTAGGTGGGTTCTTCACTGGCCCGCTGAGATCCGGCGCCCCGTCGATGATCATGTCCATCAGGTAGTAACCATCGGCCAGCGGTTCCCAGACTCCGTCATGCAGCAGGTACTGCTCTAGAGGCGGCTCGTCCCCCATGTAAAAGTGGGTAACGCGCTGCCCAGTGTCTCGGGTGTAGTAGCCGACCTTGCTGCCTGCCATGTCACATGTCTCCTCACTGCAAGTCTATACCCAGGTCAAGACCTAACCAAATCAACGGATCGAGTGAACGTTCTTCGGGACCGTCATCCCGCCGGACATCGCCAGCATTTCATTGTTCAACGCGTGCCACTCCGGGCTCTGGGGAGCTGCCAGCTTCTGTTTGTCGTACAGGCCGTGCAGCTTGTTCTTGACCTCAAGCGACTCCGGAGTGTGAAACTGCAGCTCGATCTGCTGCTGCTTGTCTCTCAACTTGACGTTGACCCCGTAGTACGGATTGCCCGTCGTGTTTTCCCAGGTGTTCTTGACTTGGGTCACTTCATAACCACTGGCGCGCAGCCGGTTGAGCATATGGCTTGCGTCAGCCGCCATCCGATCTGGGCTCGATAGTTGGGTGTACCTCACCGAGTCGAAAATGCCAGAGGCCGCTGTTGCTGGTGAGATCTTCTCACCGGTAGAGTCCGCTCTGATCTTGACCGCCAATGATTCGGGTGTCTTCAGTCGGTACTCCAAGCCAGTCAGCTCGGCGCCCTTGGGAAGGTGACTCTGCAGGTCAGCGGTGATCTTCTCGGCGGCTTTGCTAGCTTGCGCATGTGTGCGGTTCGCAGCAGCTACCACATCGGCGCCGAACGGCTTCCCCTTACTGTCCACAGCGCTTGGGGCAAGAGGTGAATGATCACCAGCAAGCGGTGGCGCCTCGGTGTGTTCTCCCTTGTTGTATTGATCAAGGAACTCTTTCGGGCTGGGAGTCTCCGGGGTGACGTAGCAGAAACAGTTGGGGTGCGGCTTCGGTGGTACCTCGTGCGGCTTGAAGAATTGTTGATCATAATCATTGCATTGGTCGGGTCGCGGATGACTGCCGGACACGTGCCAGGTCATGCCGATCACAAACGAGTTCTTCTTGGCTTGATCAATTGAGACCGCGTGGAAGGCATTGTTCAGCTCGGTACGAGCCAGCCGCATGCTGGCATAGCGCATCCCGCCGCGCACCTCGGGTTTGACAAACCGGCGCACATCGGCAGCCAACTCGCGAGCTGAAGACCCCCGCGCCAGGTGATCGTTGATCATGTGTGAGACTTGGCCCTTGGCGAGCGCAGCGGTCTTGTATACGCGCTTACTCAGCGGCACGTAAGACTTGCCCTGCGCTCGTGCCATGGCAGCTTCCACGCCGCTCTGCGCGGACGCGATCATGGACTGCTGCATCGTCTTGATTTCTGTCTGATTCAGTCCGGCGACTTTGAAGATCTCGGCTGCCTCGGCGACCGTCCGGCCAGCTACTTCGGCGACTTCGGAGCGGCGCCCGCGTATCTCTCCGCCGACCGCTGCGAAGTGATGATCAATCGCCTGGTGAATCGCTGCCCGAGAATGCGCGAGCTGCGCTCTCTTGATCTTCTGGGAAACGCTGAGGTCTCCCATCCCTTCGATCATGGTCAGCTCAGGACTGACGCTGCGCTCGGCATGGCGCAGCATCGCCAGGATCGCCAATTCAGTTGATCGCTGCACCTTCAGGTACTCGATCAACGGTGCCGCCATGAGCCTCCTCCCACTCTTCTTTCAGACGGTGAGTGTCGGCCAAGATCATTGCAATGTTGTCGATCATCATCTCGCAGACATGGCGGAACTGCCGTTCCAAGCGCATGAAATCGTGCACGTTGACCACGTCGTGCACCTCGGAGTAGAACCAATCCGAGAGCTGCCGCTCCCACAGGTGCAGCACTTCATGAGTGATCGTCTGGCGTTGCTCGTTCTCGGACAAGCTATCCCAGTCTTTGCAGAGGTAGAGCTGAGCCACATATCGACCATCAACGCAGCGGACTTCGGCAGCCGCACCTTTGCCCGCCGGTTTCTCCATGATCAAGATCTGGTACTGCGGCAGTCCCATCGTTCCCATGAGCTTGGATGCATAGACCAAGATCGCGTCTTGATGATCACCAAGGACGTGATGTCTTTTGCTGCGCTTATGCTTACGCCGCTTCGACACTCAGCTCCCTCGCAATCCGGGCCTCAAACGGGTCCGCATTACGAGCCAACGCCAGCGCAGCTTGCTCGACCACGACCTGCTCCCCCATAGTCCCGGGGAACTCCAGGCCGAGCTTCTCACTGATCAGCACGCGAGCGTACTCGACAGAGATAATCCCCTTGTCGATCATGAGACCTACCTCTTTCAGGAACGCCTCACGGTTGATAGGCATAGGATCGCTGACAATTGAGACCGCCGTGGCAGCTTCGCCGAAGTTTATCGATTCGTAAGCAGGCAACCAGCCGCGCGAGATGTCGTACAACATTTGGTCATAGACTCCGAGCATCTCGCCCTCGCGCTCGGAGTTTGATGCTAGGATCGGCGCCATTTTGAAAGCCAGCGAGATTCCCGACTCAGCTACTGAGACATCTACTTCGCCGATCGCAATATCTGGAACCCCGGTAGCCTGCTGCATCTTCTCTTCCAAGAACCGAGCATGATCAAGATTGGGTTCGACAGTTATTACGCCATTCACTCTTTTCCAGTCAGCCTCCGGATCGATCTCGGCAACATAACCCGGACCGATCTGCCATGTGGTCTCGTTGCCCGCCTCATCAACCGGTGGGCCGGACGTGGTGACGTAGAGACCCAGCCCCGAGAGTGCTAGCTCAAGCTCTTGATCGCTGATCACTTGCGAAACTGCAGCCGCGATGCGCTCAAGCCCAGCAAGGATGGAGACTCCGAAATGATCACTCGGAGCTGGGTCGTTTCGGATGTGGTAGACCGGCAACGCGGTGATCTGTGGCGGGAGCGGATGTTCTGGGACCGGTGGTACCGGTGGATTCTTGGCTTTCTTCAGATCCTTCGGATCGATATTCCGATCATCCCAGGCGCCCAGTTCCCACCACGTCGTCTCGTGCGTGATCGTACCGGTTAGTTGATCTTTCCGATAGGTCTGCCTTTTGATCATGGATTCGTTCTTGTCGTTGACACGGATCTCCACGATGTGGCAGCCCACGAGCTTGGTGTCATCGTCCTCGGCATAGATCGGGAAATACGCTGCCGGGTCGAGTTCCATGATCGAGATACGCTTACCCTGCGGCTTGGTCGGATCTGCTAGAACGTGCCAGCAGGTATCCCCTCTGATCAAGCCGTACCGCTTTTGGCTCGCGAATTTCGACCAGACCCGTTCGCGCCGGAATAGCGGCGTGAGGACTTGTTGAATGAGCGCCCGCTCAGCATCGGTGCCCAGGCGCGGGTCCGCGACGAAAGTCCAGTCCTTCGCCAGGAAGCGATTCGTGGCTTCGATGATCGTCTTTGCGCTCGGGACATAGATCGGGTTTGACTCACTGCCTCTCTGGATGATCTTGTAAGCGTCCGGCACGTTGCGATACATGCCCTCATAGAGCTGATAGGCCGAGATCCGCTCGGCATCCATTGGGGAGAGCCAGGTCGGGAGCACGCCGAACAGCGGCTTAGCTGTCGAGTACGGAGAAAGATCAACCATGAACCGAAGCTCTCCTCTGTCGTGCCCTGCGGGCTACCTTATCTGGAGTCCCGTGCCGACCCGCGAAATAACGACCGAGCGCTTCCGGCCCATGATCATCTTTCTTCATCGGGTTCTCCGGATTCCCCAGTGTCTCACTGCGTTTCTGCGCATAGCGATAGTTCAGCATGTCCAAGATCGTTCTGGTGCAGCTCCGGTCGAATTGCAGCTTGGGACGGTTCTCGTGATGATCATGCGGCAGGTGCGGGTGCTTCCACCTCATCCACTTGCGAATGGCATCGATCCGAAACTTCACCTCGCTGCCCGCGCTACCTCGGTGCTTGACTCGGAGCTTGCGTTCCAAGATCGCGGTATCGCCCGGGCTCGCGGGGTCTGGGTAGAAAGCGATCGTGTCGCGCGGGCAAAGATCACGCCGCAAGATCTCATCGGCGAACTCATCCGGCGCCAGCCCTTCTCGGTAGACCTCACCGAGTACGTTGATGATCTCGGTGTGTGGGTCCTCTTGGATCAGCAGCCAAACGTTGGGATTCGTAAAGCCATAGTCCACAGCAGCATAAGTAGGCCAGCCACGAACATAGCCAAGATCTGAAACATGTAGCTCTTCATCAAACTCTTTGAACACCCTTCCGACGAACGTAGTGAAGTCGGCACCGATTTCTTGATCAAAAGCCTCGTCTGTCAGGTCTTCGATGAGTGCCGCGATCTCGGGATCGATATCGATGTGGCCGCGCGGCTGGCCGCTGAAGAACAGCTCGCGGTACTCGTCTACAAGCTCGTATGAGGCGCCGCCCGGGTAGACGTAGGGGTTGAGCCAGGCCGGGGCTCGGAGGCTCCACCAGTCGCCGTATTTGGGGTCCTGGCCGCGCTTCCAGAGGTCGTAGAACCAGTTCTTGCCCTCGGGGGTACTGGTCATCAGGCACCAGCCGTGAAAGTCCGCCAGCGTGGGCCTGATGAACCGTGGATAGACGTTTTCCTTGAGCTTGGCAGCCTCGGCCAGGACGGCACCGCTCAGACCCTCGCCGACTAAGCCCTCCGGATGCTGGGCCGACTTGGCATGCACTTGGAACTTGCCCTGCCACAGGCTCATGTGCATGTTGCCGCCGATCGGATCGTTATAGGTGCCCGGTCGATCGAAGTACTCAGAGATGCCGATCTTGGTCAGCGCGTTGTAGAGGACCCGGAATTCCTTCTCCGAGTCGGTGTAGGTCGGGCCGACGATCCAGAACTCGCGACGCTTTCCAAGATCATCAAGCATGGTCTGGGCGATGCGGGTATTCATCGCCTCGTGAACGAGTTTGTTGCCGCCGATCTCGGACTTGCCGAAACGACGCCCGGCAGCCAGGACTCGGTTACGCTGCCGGGCATCGATCACTCTCCGCTGGCCATCATGCGGTCGCCAATTGATCTTGTTATAGGCGAAATCCTCTGTGGCTACACGCGGAGGCAGCAGAGTTGATCTAGAAAGCTCCGCCACGGACGGACGCGGCACCCGAGCTGATTCGGCGTCCGCCTACCTTGGCGCCACCCGCGCCGTTGGACTTGGTGATCTGAGAACCCTTGCTAGTCGCGGTGCCTCGGGTGCCCGCGTTCTTGCGCAGCATCTTCTTTGCTTCGGCATCAGAACTCAGCGGGGGATCAGGTATGAACTCGCCAGCCATCTAGTCGCCTCCCTGGGTGATCTCGGGCACCACTGTACCGGTGATCAACTCGGTTGCGCCCGCTTCGTTGATTCCCTCGAAGAATGCCAGTACCGGGTCATGTGGCTTGATTTCGATCACTGTGGCAGTCGGTGCCACCTTGTCGATGATCAACTTTGCGGCCTGCAGTCGGACTT
>Ga0081455_10004007_pt1 | contig 16710 bp, 11 predicted proteins | sample TabmetS3T2R1_FD_70207 | JGI IMG/M metagenome (GOLD analysis project Ga0081455, IMG submission 70207) | Tabebuia heterophylla rhizosphere microbial communities from the University of Puerto Rico - S3T2R1 | ecosystem: Host-associated > Plants > Roots > Rhizosphere ... | reverse complement strand
AGGTGAAGTCCTCGATCTTGCCGCGTCCGAAGATGTCCTCGTCGGGGTCGGCCTCCTCGAAGTCGAGCTCCTTGCCGTTGCTCATCATCGGCTGCAGGTCGCCGAGCGCCTTCGGCTCGCGCTTGAACAGCACGTTGAGCGGCGCGATGAAGATGTGCAGGTGCTTGGAGTGCAGCACGATCAGCAAGAAGATCAGCATCACGGCGATGTGCAGCAGCACCGCGATCGTCTCGATGGTCTCGTTCGCGTCGTGGCCGAGCGGGTCGAGCAGCTTGGCCACACCTTCGGACACGAAGGCGCCGGTGTCGTACGGGAAGGTGCCGGTGTTGATCGCCGTCGCGCGGAACAGGAACAACGTCCAGATGACGTTGAAGATCATGAACAGGATCAGCCAGGCACCACCGAGGTGCGAACCCTTGAACCGCGACTTGCGATCCAGCTTGCTCGGGGCGTTGCGGATCCGGATGACGGCGAACGTGATGATGCCGCCCAGCGCCGCGAGGGCGATGAAGTCCTGGATGAACCCGACGACCGGCCAGGTGCCGATGATTGGGATGTGGAAGTCCTTGTCGAACAGCGCGCCGTAGGCCTCGAGGTAGACCGACGCCAAGACGACGAAGGCCCAGAACACGAAGAAGTGCGCGGTGCCGGGCACGGTCCACTTGAGGAGCCTGCGCTGTCCGAAGACCTCGACGACCTGGTCCCGGACCCGCTCGCCCAGGCGCTTCGTGACGCCGGCGGTCCGTTCCGGCGCCGGCTGACCGCTGGTCGCGACGCGATAGAGCCAGAGCACTCGCGCGATTGCCAGCGGCAGCACGATCGCGGTCATGCCGAGCCCGACGACGAGTCTGACGGCCACGATGGTCACTCCCAACGCAGGTTGGCGCCCCGATGCGGCTTCAGAGCCTATTGGGCCCGACCCCGTGCGAGCAGCGTACGCGCGTGTGACGCTGGTCCTACTGGCGGGTAGCTCCCGTACTCGGGCGGGGGTCGCCGACCGGGTCCGTCACCGATCTTGTCGGCACTCTGCATGGCTCGTACACACTCTGCACGGTGTCGACGTCATGCAGAGTGCGTGGATACCACGAGAACGTGGTGTTCGTCAGCGACCTCAGCCCGACGCCGTGCCGAAGACCTGCAGCTCGGTGAGGTCCATGAACTCGCAACCGCCGAACGGCCCGTCCGGGCAGTTCTGGTCGAAGTCCGGAACCTGCGGACTCACGATCGTGAACCGGACGTACTGCGCACCACTCATCGAGATCGCCGACTTGACGTCGGTGTAGACGTAGCGGTGGGCCTCGGTGAACCTGGCGTCGCCGGTGCCGTCGGCCGCGGTCTGCCAGGTGTCGCCGTCGGTCGACAACTCGATCCGGTACTCGCCGGTGGACGAGCTGCCCGGGTCGCCACACGTCGCCGTGGGTTCGACCGCGAAGGCGACCTTGCCCTGGGCGATGTCGACCGGCTCGGAGAGCTTGATCGTGATGCTCTTCGGATCGGGGTAGGCCGCGCCGTCCTCGCCGGCGGTGTCGCTGCCCCATCCGGTGCCCTGCGACAGGTCGATCGCCCCGCCCGGCCCGCAGCCGAAGTCGGTGTAGTCGGGCTCGTCGAACGCCATCACACTGGCGCCGCCGGACTCCGCCGCCCAGTCGCGTCGTGGTGCGAAGTCCTCCTCGACCGGGTTGCCGGCCGGGACCTGGACCCGGCGACTCAGGATCTCGCGGCCGTCCGCGACCACGACGACCTTCTTGTACTGGCCCGGCGGCACGTTGCCGATCGTGTACGAGCCGGTGGCGTCGGTCTTCGCGGAGAACGAGCCGACGTAGCCCGAGTCGTGGCCGGTGATCGCGACGATCGCCCCGCTGATCGGGTCGCCGGTCGTCGGGTCGGTGACCTGGCCGGTCATGACGCCGGGCTTCGCCTGGGTCGGCGGCGGGACATGGAAGTCCTCGGCTGGCAGCACGTCGCCGCCGTCGATGGAGCCCGCGAACCAGCCCATGCCGCGCTTGGCGAACACCTGCCACAGGCCGTCGGTGTGCGCACCGGCGTAGACCACCATGTCGGCCTGCAGGATCGCGTTGCGCATGTCGAGCATCGACGGGTCGGCCGGCGACAGCTCCATGGCACGGGTGATCAGCATGTCGGCGATCCGGTGGCCGTACTTCTCGCGGATGTCCCACAACGTCTGGGACCAGACCTCGCCGCTCGAGTGCACCTCGGGGCTGCCGTCGATGGTCGGGAAGTCGCCGTAGGTGTAGCCGCCCTTGGTCTGCCCGTCGACCTGGGTGCAGTTCGCGACCTTCGAGCCGGGGTCGCAGTCCATCGCCATGGTGCGGAATGGGAACTGGTTGGCGAGGACGTACCTGCCCTCGAGAACCTGACCGTCCTTGCTGACACTGTCGGCCTGGAATCCCTTGCTGACAAGGAAGTCCATCGCGTAGTAGTCGCTCCACGCCTCGCCCATCGAGCCGGCCTGGATGCTGTTGAGGGTCGAGTTGCCGGTGGCGTCGACGACCAGCCGGTTGGACAGGCCGTGGGTGTACTCGTGGTAGAGCACGCTGGCGTCGAACGCGCCACTGGTCGGAAGGTACGGCTCGAGCGAGTTCGGCGCCTTGGGCACGTGCCAGAGGTACATCTGCATCGTCGGCGGGGTGCCGTCGGGCGGGGTCGACATGTTGGCGTTGTCGATGTGCGCACCGTTCGGGAAGCCGCCGGCGGTGTCGGCGCCGTCGAGCGCGTTGAGCAGCACCGGATCGCCGTCGGCCCGTTCGAAGTTGCCGGCCTCGGCGGTGAACCCGATCGGCGGCTGCTTGAGGTAGTCGTGGAAGTTGTTGGCCAGGTAGAAGGCGTTGGTGACGTCGGCCTTCTTGTTCTTGCGCCAGGAGTACTTGAGGTTGGGGTTCCAGGTGCAGACGAACTTCGGCGAGCAGAGTGGGTTGGCGTTGAAGCGCCGCAGCTCGAACTGGGCCTTGTGCTTGGTGCCCGGCACCGGAGTCTGCTCGGCCTTGCCCACGGCGTTGTCGTCGTTGACGTCGGCGAAGGCCGAGACGTTGGGACCGGCGAGCCAGGTCGCGTTGCGCTTCAGCCAGCCGCGCTGGAAGAAGTTGACCACCTTGGCAGAGCCGCCCTTGTTGGCGCCGGGGTAGTAGTCGAAGACGCGGGCATCGCCACGGTCGTGGTCGACCAGGTCGTCGCGATAGAGCACGTCGCCGGACTCGGCGTCGATGACGTGGCTGTAGACCAGGCCGTCCCCTGCCTGCGTGTAGGTCGACCACGCCAGGTGGGCACCGTCGGCGGTCACGAACCAGACCGGGTCGGAGTAGTCGCCGTTGCTCCACGTCGTCGCACCGTTGGACGTGGCCTCCCGCTCGCTGGCGTCGCTGTCGACCTCGCCGCCCACGTCCTCGCCCGCCGACTCGCGGGCGTCGGCCGCGTCGAGCCCGGGGGACGTCGAGACTCCCGCGGTCAGTGCGGCCAGCCCGCTGATCGGAGCGCCCTGGATCGCGATCAGCTGACCGGTTTTGGTGACGTGGGCGCGCAGGCCGTTGCCGAAGACCGGGATGCCGTCGACGGTCTGGATCCACGACAGGTGCTGGATGCCGGCCGGGTCTTGATAGGTGGAGCTCAGCCGCAGCGTGTCGAGGTCGGCGGGCGTGAGGCCGAGGGACTCGGCGTGCTGGCGGACGTAGTCGAGCACGACGTCGCGGGCCGACTTCTTGCTGCGCGGCGTGAGGTAGCCGTCGAGCGAGGTCAGGTTGTCCGGCGTGCCGGTCAACGGGTCGACCGAGATGACCGGTGCCGGTCCGGCCAGCCGGCGAAGGCCGTTCAGACCTGCCGCGTTGGGGTCGGTGACGATGTCCTGCGCCTGGGCGATCTCGGCGGCCCGGCTGGACTCACGGGCGTCGTAGAATCCCATCCGCTCGCGGTTGGCGGGTGCGGTCTCGAAGGTCGTCACTGACGCCGCGGCGTTGGCCGAGATGCTGGCCGCATCGGCGCTGGCGAATCCGGCGATCCCGAAGGCGGTCGACGTCGCGGTGAGACACGCCAGCGCACCCTTGAGGTGCCACCGGGACATGGGCAGCTCCGTTCGCATCTGGTGAGCCGAATACGTCGAACCTGTCGACTCTAGGCAATGGCGTCCGGTCTGAACAGTGGATCTGGCGAATCATGCGAGCCGTACGGTTCAGGGGCCGGAAAGACAGCTTATCGGCCGATTGCGCCGATCAGTCGCCTCGGGCCCAGATCCGGTCGACGTCCGCCGCGACAGTCGAAGGCTGCATCGCCGGATCCTGCGCTAGCCGCCGCCGATCCGATGCGAGAGCTCGAGGGCGGTCGACTGCACTTGGCGCACGACGCGATCCAGGTCGACGTCGTGGTCCGACTCGTAGGTTACCGCGACCGACGCGACCGGCTGCCCGCCGTGCGCGGTCAGCGCCGCGGCGACCGACGCGAAGCCGCGTGTGATCTCGCCGTCCTCGGTGGCGAAGCCGCGTTGTCGCGTGTCGGTGAGGACACGGCGCAGCTCCGGCAGCGTCTGGGGTCCGGTGCCGCGACGGTCGACGAAGGCGTCCCGATCGGGGAACAGCGCTCGTACCTGGCTCGCCGGCAGCGCCGCCAGAATCGCTCGGCCGCTCGCGGTGAGCTGGGCCGGCAGGCGTACTCCGACATCGGTCACCAGCGGCGGCCGACCCGGAGCCCGTTCCTCGAGGACGTAGAGCACCTCACGGCCATGAAGTACGGCCAGATGCGCCGACTGTCCGACCGCATCGACCAGCCGCGCCAGTCGTACCCGGGCCAGCCGCTGCAGCGACTGACTCCGCGCGTAGCCGGCCCCGATCTCGAACGCGGCGATCCCGAGCCCCCATCGGCGATCCTCCGGGAAGTGCGTGACGAACCCCTCGGCCCGCATGGCTCGCAGCATGGCGTAGGTCGACGAGTGGGGGAGCCCGGCGGCGTCGGCGATCCGGGACGCCGGGACCGGACCCGGCTGGGTCGCCAGGAACCGCAGCACCCGCAGGGTCGACGTCGCCGCCGGGACCGGACGGCTCATCGTGGCCACCTGACTCGCATGAGACGAGCGTAGGCGCTGTCTCGGATACGAGACAGCAGACTGCCCAGGCACTCTGGCCGGAAGGCGGTCAGGGGCGTGCAATGGACTCATGCGTACGCAGGAACAGACGACCGTCACGGTCGATGTCGGGCCCTTGACGGCCGAGGACGTCGTCGCGGTCGCTCGGGAAGGGGCGCCGGTCGCCCTGTCCTCGACCGCCGTCAGCGCGATCGAGCAGAGCCGCAAGGCCGTCGAGGAGCTGGCCGCCTCGCCGACGCCGACCTACGGCGTCTCGACCGGGTTCGGTGCCCTGGCCACGAAGCACATCGCGGCGAACCGGCGGGCCCAACTGCAGCGCAGCCTGGTGCGATCGCACGCGGCCGGGTCGGGACCCGAGGTGGAGCGAGAGGTCGTACGGGCACTGATGCTGCTGCGGCTGTCGACGCTGGCCACTGGCCGTACCGGCATCCGACTCGAGACGGCGCAAGCGATCGCCGGACTGCTCAACGCGGGCGTGACGCCGATCGTCTTGGAGCACGGGAGTCTGGGCTGCTCCGGCGACCTGGCGCCGCTGGCGCACTGTGCACTGGCGCTGCTCGGTGAGGGCGAGGTACGCGATGCGACCGGTGCGAAGGTCGCCGCGGGCGAGGCCCTCGCCGCGATCGGTCAACGGCCGGTCGAGCTGGAGGCGAAGGAGGGCCTCGCCCTCATCAACGGCACCGACGGCATGCTTGGCATGCTGCTGCTGGCGCTGCATGATCTGCGGCTGCTGCTGCGCACGGCCGATGTCGCGGCGGCGATGAGCGTCGAGGCGCTGCTCGGGACCGATCGGGTGTTCGCCGCCGACCTGCAGGAGTTGCGTCCCCATCCCGGGCAGGCCCGGTCGGCGGCGAACATGCGGCGGCTGCTCGAGGGGTCTCCGATCGTGGCGAGTCATCGCGGGCCCGATTGCAATCGGGTCCAGGACGCGTATTCGCTGCGGTGCGCGCCGCAGGTGCATGGCGCGGCCCGGGACACGGTGGAGCACGCGGCGCTGGTGGCGGCTCGCGAGCTGGCCAGTGCGATCGACAATCCGGTGGTGCTCCCTGACGGCCGGGTCGAGTCCAACGGCAACTTCCACGGTGCGCCGATCGCGTACGCCTTGGACTTCTGCGCGATCCCGGTCGCGGACGTGGCGAGCATGTCGGAGCGCCGGACCGATCGGTTCCTCGACAAGGCGCGCAATCACGATCTGCCGCCGTTCCTGGCCGATGATCCGGGTGTCGACTCCGGTCTGATGATCGCGCAGTACACGGCGGCTGGTCTGGTGTCCGATCTGAAGCGGCTGGCCGCCTCGGCGTCGGTCGACTCGATCCCGAGCAGTGCCATGCAGGAGGACCACGTCTCGATGGGCTGGTCTGCCGCGCGCAAGCTGCGACGGGCCGTCGACGGTCTGTCGCAGGTGTTGGCGATCGAGATCATGACGGCGGCCCGTGGCATCGACCTCCGGGCACCCCTCCGTCCGGGGCCGGGGACCGGGGCCGTCGTGGAGTTGTTGCGAGCGCAGGGGGTCCCCGGGCCCGGACCGGACCAGCACCTCGCGCCCGCGATCGAGTCAGTTGTGGCACTGGTGCAGTCCGGCGCCGTCGTCGACGCGGTGGACTCGGCCCTCGGGGCGTTGGAGTAGGCGGAGCGATGCCGTGAGTGTGACGTTTCTGCCGTCCGAAGGGTCTTTCGGCCGCAGAAACGTCACGCTCACGGGAACGAAGTGAGAGGAGTACGAGATGGTGCGGGCATCACGTGGGACCGAGCTGACAGCGACCGGCTGGCAGACCGAGGCGCCGCTGCGCATGTTGATGAACAACCTCGATCCCGAGGTGGCCGAGCATCCGGAGGAGCTCGTCGTCTACGGCGGCTCCGGCAAGGCAGCGCGCGACTGGGACAGTTACCACGCTCTCGTACGCACGCTCACGACCCTCCGGGACGACGAGACGATGCTCGTGCAGTCCGGCCGGCCGGTCGGCGTCATGCGTACACACGAGTGGGCTCCTCGCGTCCTGATCGCCAACTCCAACCTGGTCGGCGACTGGGCCACGTGGGAGGAGTTCCGGCGGCTCGAGGCACTCGGGCTGACGATGTACGGCCAGATGACCGCCGGGTCGTGGATCTACATCGGCACGCAGGGCATCCTGCAGGGCACGTACGAGACGTTCGCCGCGGTCGGCGCCAAGAAGTACGACGGCAGTCTGGCCGGCACGATCACACTGACCGCGGGGCTCGGCGGAATGGGCGGCGCGCAGCCGCTTGCGGTCACGATGAACGGCGGCGTTGCGATCTGCATCGAGGTCGACGAGTCGCGGATCCAACGGCGGATCGACCACGGCTACCTCGACGTCCGGGCCGACTCGATCGACGACGCGCTACGGCAGGCCGAAGCCGCCAAGGCCGACCGCCGGCCGTTGTCGATCGGCGTCCTCGGCAACGCCGCCGACCTGGTGCCCGAACTGCTTCGGCGCGGCGCACCGATCGACATCGTGACCGACCAGACCAGTGCGCACGACCCGCTGATGTACCTGCCGAGCGGCGTTGCCTTCGAGGACTGGGAGTCGCTTCGTACGAAGGATCCGGCCGGCTTCACCGAGCGGGCTCGGGCGTCGATGGCGGTGCACTGTGAGGCGATGGTGGGGTTCGCCGACGCGGGTGCCGAGGTGTTCGACTACGGCAACTCGCTGCGCGCCGAGGCCCGCGAGGGCGGCTTCGACCGGGCCTTCGACTACCCCGGCTTCGTGCCCGCCTACATCCGGCCGCTGTTCTGCGAGGGCAAGGGCCCGTTCCGGTGGGCCGCGCTGTCCGGCGACCCGGCCGACATCGCCGCGACCGACCGGGCCGTGCTCGACCTGTTCCCCGACAACGAGCCGCTGGCCCGCTGGATCCGGGCGGCCGGCGAGCGGGTGCACTTCCAGGGGCTGCCGGCGCGGATCTGCTGGCTGGGGTACGGCGAGCGCCAGCTGGCCGGCATGCGCTTCAATGACATGGTCGCGTCCGGCGAGCTCAAGGCGCCGATCGTGATCGGCCGCGACCACCTCGACTGTGGCTCGGTTGCGTCGCCGTACCGCGAGACCGAAGCCATGCTCGACGGCTCGGACGCCATCGCCGACTGGCCGCTGCTGAACGCGATGGTCAACGTGGCCTCCGGCGCGACCTGGGTGTCGATCCACCACGGCGGCGGCGTCGGCATCGGCCGCTCGATCCACGCCGGACAGGTCGTGGTCGTCGACGGCACTCCGCTGGCCGGCGAGAAGGCCGATCGGGTGCTGACCAACGACCCGGGCATGGGCATCATCCGGCATGTCGACGCGGGCTACGACCGGGCCGACGAGGTCGCGGCCGAGCGCGGCGTACGCGTCCCGATGCGCGAGGGCTGAGAACCGGGGCGGCGGGCGGCGTCGAGCGGGTTACCAGCGGCCGCGGTGTACGACCTCGTCGAGCGACCGGCGGGGTCGGGTCGCAGCCGATCCGCGTACTAGGTCCGGCGCCGGATGACCGAGCGCGACGACGCCGATCGGGTCGTGGTCGTCCGGGACGCCGAACTCGGTGCGCAAAGGCACGATCCGCTCGGGAGGCACCCCGAAGAAGCAGCCGCCCAACCCCTCGTCGACCGCGGTGAGCAGCATGAGCAGGGCGGCCATGCCGGTGTCGATGTGCCAGTACGGCACCGGCCACCGCGCCTCGTCGCGATCGGTCCATCCCTTGTCGGACTCGCTGTAGCGGTCCAGGTACGCGGCCTTGCTGGACAGCGCCACGACGAGTACCGGCGCCCGACGCATGCCCTCGAGCCAGCGGTCCGGCTCGGCGTTGGGGTCGGTGCTCGTCACGCGCCAGAAGCGGTCGTTGTGCTCGGCTCGATCGAGTACGAGGAACGCCCAGCCCTGGCTGAATCCGGCGCTCGGCGCGCGGATCGCATGGGCCAGGGCCCGGTCGACGAGCCTGGGATCGACCGGCTCGTCGGTGAAGTTGCGAACCATGCGGCGCCGGCGCACGACGGTGGCGAACTCCATGGTCCGGAGCCTATTCCGGTCGCCCGACCACCCGTTTGCGTTCGCCGTCGAACACCATCGCCTGGCCGTCGCGCAGTGCGATGAACGGCAGATGGTTCTCGATCATGTACGCCAGGCTGTGGTCGATCGCCTCGGTCTCCGGATGTCCCGGGGAGTCGTAGTGCGGCAGCAGGTGGAACGGCAGCACGTCGAGGCAGTCCCAGATGACCTCGGGGTCGTAGCCGTCTGGCACGTCGGCCGGATCGTCGACCAGTTCGATGCCGTGCAGGCTGGGCGTCAGGAGGACGGCGCCCGCGCTGTAGCCGCCGTAGACGAAGGCATCGGCCGCGAGCATCTCGAGCAGCACCTGCTCGGCTCCGCATTGCGCCAGCGCCCGGCGGAGGACGAAGACGTTGCCGCCACGTACCCACAGCAGATCGATGTCGGCGAGCCGTTCGCGCAGTGCCTCGGGCCGGCCGAAGTAGTCGCGCAGATCCAGCTCGGCCGGCTCCAGGCCGAGGGCGGCCAGGTCGGCTCGCTCGCGTTCGCACGACGCGGCCCGGTCGTCGTCGCTTGCGATGTCGATCGCGTTCGAGACCACTGCGGTTCGGCGGCCGCCGTTGAGGAGGTCGAGGAGCGTGTCGGGTCGGCTGCCGAGCCGGAAGGACGAGAGATAGAGCCGCATACGGCAGGGTTGCACAGCAGTCTGCATGGCCCGTGTGCACTTCGCATGGCGTCGAGCCCGTGCAGAGTGAGTGCGTACCACGAGAACGTGGTGTCGCAGCCGACCTGAGACGATGCGCAGGTGTCCGACGCAGCCTTCCACTCGACCTGGACCGACCTGACCGGCATCGGCCGCGATGCCGGCACGGGGGGCTATCGGCGTTACGTGTGGACCGATCCCGACCTGCAACTGCGCGAGTGGTTCGCCGGGGCGGCGGCCGAGCGGGGAATGGCGCTGGTCGAAGACGGCAACGGCAACCAGTTCGCCTGGTGGGGCGATCCGTCGGGCGGTGACGCCATCCTGACCGGGTCGCATCTCGACTCGGTCCCGGACGGTGGCGCCTTCGATGGTCCGCTGGGTGTCGTGTCCGGCTTCGCCGCCGTCGATGCGCTGCGTACGAAGGGCTTCCAGCCGACCCGGCCGATCGTCGTCGCCAACTTCGTCGATGAGGAAGGCGCCCGGTTCGGCATCGCCTGCGCCGGATCGCGGCTGCTCGCCGGGACCCTCGAGCCGGAGCGGGCCCGGGCGCTTCGGGACCGCGACGGCGTCACGCTCGACGAGGTGCTGCGGCGGCGCGGCCGCGATCCCGAGCGACTCGGCGCCGATCCCGAGCTGCTCGGCCGAATCGGTACGTTCGTCGAGCTGCATGTCGAGCAAGGCCGCGGCCTGGTCGACGAGGACGCCGCCGTCGGGGTCGCGTCGGCGATCTGGCCGCACGGCCGCTGGCGGTTCGAGTTCCACGGCCGAGCCGACCACGCCGGTACGACCCGGATGGACGACCGGCACGATCCGATGCTGACCTACGCGATGACCGCGCTGGCGGCGAACAAGCAGGCTCGGCTGGCCGATGCGCGAGCGACCTTCGGCCGGATCGACGTGGAGCCCGGCGGCACCAACGCGATTCCCTCCCTCGTACGCGCCTGGCTCGACGCCCGTGCGGCCGACGAGTCGACGGTCGCCGGCCTGGTCGAGGTCGTGAAGCGCCAAGCCGTCGAACGGGCCGGCCGCGACGGCACCCGCGTCGAGGTCGAGGCCGAGTCGGTCAGCCCGGCGACGACGTTCGACGCTGCGCTGCGGGACCGAGTGGCCGCCGCGGTCGCCGGCCCCGATCGGATCGACGTCCCGATCCTGCCGACCGGGGCTGGCCACGACGCCGGCGTCCTCTCGCTGGCCGGAGTGCCGACCGCGATGCTCTTCGTCCGCAACCCGACCGGCGTCTCGCACGCGCCGGATGAGTACGCCGAGGCCGCCGACTGCGAGGCCGGCGTCGTCGCGCTCGCCCGCGTACTCGAGGATCTCGCCGGATCGACCGGTCACGACACATGACGGTGGCGTCGGAGCTCGTGCTGCGTCGACGGCTCGGCCTGATGGCGGTCGCGGTCGTCGTGGCCGGACCGGCGTCGGTCGTCGCGACGTACCTCTGGTTCCACGACGAGATGCCGGACCGGATGCCGGTGTGGTGGGCGCTCGACCAGTCGGTCGTCGCGACCGCGGACACCACCATCGTCTCGGTCGGCTGCGTCCTGGTCGGTCTGCTCGCAGCCGTCGCAGCGCTGGCCGGCGATCGGCTCGGCTTCTTCTCGCAGCGACTGCTCCTGGTCGGACTCGCGGCCGCGTCGGGCCTGGTCAGCGGGCTCTGGTGGACCGACATGGGCCTGGTGCTCAACGCCGGTGCATTCGCCGATCCGGAGCTCATCCCGGCGCCCGGCTGGGAGCTATGGTGGCCGGTGGTCTGGACGGTCATGCTCGGCCTAGCCGCCCTGCTGACCTGTGGCCAGCCGCCGACCGTCACAACCGACGTCCCGCCCGATCCGGACACACCGCGGGTGACGCTGCCCGACGACGAGCCGGTCGTGTGGCAGTGCGATCTGGTCGCCATCGGCTTCGGCGCCCTCGCGGGAATGCTGTGCATCGCCGGCGCCTCCAGTTATCGGGCCAACCCGGCGGTCGCCACGTTCTGCTGGGTGCTCGCCCTGATCGCCCTGGCGTTCGCCCGGACCCGGATCCGGATCGACGAGTCCGGCGTACGGCTCTCCCCGTGGGGCCTCCCGGCGCCGGTGATCGCCAGGTACGACACGATCGTCGACGCCCGAGCCGAGCCGGTACGGCCGCTGCGCTGGCGTGGTCGCGGCTATCGCATGCTGCCCGGGGCCACCGGCTGGATCCCACGCACCCGACTCGGTTTGGTCTTGTCGCTGGCCGACGGGCGGCGGCTCGGAATCGCCATGGACCAGGCCGAGGTCGCCGCCGGCATCGTCAACTCCATGCTCGACCGACAGCGGCTGGCCCCCCTCCCTGCTGAGCGTCCCGCTGACGCCCCCGCTGAGCGGGACGCTTTTCCCGGCGAATCGGACGCCGAACCGCAGAAGCGTCACGCCCAGCGGGGGCGGCGGCCGATGGGCGACGGGGGCGAGTCGGCATGACGGCGACGGCGACGTACTGGTGTGAACGGGCCTGGCTGGACGCCGGTCGAGGGGTCGCGGACGCCGTGACGGTCACGGTCGAGGGCGACCGGATCACGGCCGTCGACGTCGGTGGACCGGCGCCGGCGGACGCGATTCGCCTTGCGGGCTTGACGATCCCCGGCCTGGCCAACTGTCACAGTCACGCCTTCCATCGGGCGCTGCGAGGCCGGACACAGCGAGGGACCGGATCGTTCTGGACCTGGCGAGACCAGATGTACAAGGCGGCCGAGCGACTCGACCCGGACAGCTATCACGCGCTCGCCCGGGCGACGTATGCCGAGATGGCATTGGCCGGCATCACCAGCGTCGGCGAGTTCCACTACCTCCATCACGATCGGGACGGCCGGCCCTACTCCGACGGGAACGCCTTCGGCGAAGCGCTGATCGCGGCCGCCCGCGACGTCGGCATCCGGATCGCGCTGCTCGACACGTGTTATCTCGCGGCCGGATTCGACCGGGCGCCGGAAGGAGTGCAGCGGCGGTTCTCCGACGGCGATGCGGACCGGTGGGCCGGTCGGGTCGAGGCGCTAGCGGCCGTTCATGCCGGGTCGGACGACGTCGTCGTGGGAGCCGCGATCCACTCCGTGCGCGCGGTGCCGGCCGATCAGATGGGTCCCGTCGCCAAGTGGGCTCACCGGCACCGCGCGCCGTTGCACGTCCACCTGTCGGAGCAGCCGGCCGAGAACACCGACTGCCTCGCGGCACACGGCCGGACTCCGACGGCGCTGCTTGACGAGCACGGCGCGCTGGGCCCGATGACATCGGCGGTGCACGCGACCCATCTGACCAACGACGACATCGCGCGACTCGGGTCGGCGCGGGCGTACGCCTGTTTCTGTCCCACGACCGAGCGCGACCTGGCCGACGGCATCGGGCCCTCGACGGCGTTGCGCGACGCGGGCGTGACCCTGACGCTCGGCTCGGACAGCGATGCGGTGATCGACCCGTACGAGGAGATGCGGGCCTTGGAGCTCAACGAGCGGCTTGCGTCGCAGCGGCGCGGGTCCTGGTCGGCTGCGGCTCTGCTCGGCGCCGGGACGGTGGACGGCCATCGATCGCTCGGCTTCGAAGCCGCCGGCGTGATCGCAGTCGGCGCTCGGGCGGATCTCGTGGCAGTGGCGACCGATTCAGTGCGGACCGCGGCCACCGGTGCCGACGTCGAGAGCATCGTCTTCGCGGCGACGGCGGCCGACGTCACCGACGTGGTCAGCGGCGGTGTCCGGATCGTCGCCGACCGTACTCACCATACGATCCCCGACGTCGCCGGCGAGTTGGCAGCCGCGATCGACACACTCTGGGAGGACGCATGACATCCCGCCGACCCAAAGGATGGTGGTGACGATGGCGAGTGTGCTGCTGACCGGCATCGGTGAGCTGGTGACCAACGACCCGACGGTCGGCGACCGGTCCCGACTAGGACTGCTCACGGACGCCGCGCTGGTCGTCGACGACGGGCATGTCGCGTGGGTCGGCGACCGCGTCGCGGCTCCGGAGGCCGACACGAGCGTCGACGCCGGGGGCAGAGCCGTCATCCCGGGCTTCGTCGATTCGCACAGCCACCTGGTGTTCGCCGGGGACCGGTCCGCCGAGTTCGCCGCGCGGATGACCGGCGAGCCCTACACCGCCGGTGGGATCCGGACGACTGTCGCTGCGACCCGAGCGGCGACCGACGAAACCCTGACCGCGGGAGTCGGCCGGCTGGTGGCCGAGATGAGCCGGCAGGGCACCACGACGATCGAGATCAAGAGCGGCTACGGGCTCACCGCGCATGACGAGTCGCGCGCGCTGGCGATCGCGCGGCAGTTCACCGACGAGACGACGTACCTCGGTGCGCATGTGGTGCCGAGCGAGTACGCCGATGACGTCGCCTCGTACGTCGAGCTCGTCACGGGACCGATGCTGGAGGCGAGCCGGCCGTACGCGCATTGGATCGACGTGTTCTGCGAGGACGGCGCGTTCGACGCCGACCAGGCCCGGACGATCCTGACCGCCGGTGCGAGCGTTGGACTGACGCCGCGGGTGCACGCCAACCAGCTCGGTCCCGGACCCGGTGTACAGGTGGCCTGCGAGGTCGGTGCCGCGTCGGCCGACCACTGCACCCACCTGACCGATGCTGACGTCGCCGCCCTGGCCGACTCCGGTGTCGTCGCGACCCTGCTGCCGGGCGTCGAGTTCTCGACCCGGTCGCCCTATCCCGACGCGCGGCAACTGCTGGCGGCGGGTGTCACCGTGGCGCTGGCGAGCGACTGCAATCCCGGCTCCTGCTACACATCGTCGATGCCGTTGTGCGTCGCATTGGCCGTACGCGAGATGCAAATGTCGCCGGCCGAGGCGCTGTGGTCGGCGACCGGCGGTGGCGCTTTGGCGCTGCGACTCGACAAGGTCGGCTGGCTCGGCGTCGGGGCATCGGCCGACCTGGTCGTCCTGGACGCGCCGTCCTACATCCATCTCGCCTACCGCCCGGGCGTACCGCTGGTGAGTACGGTCTGGCGCCGCGGCCGTCAGGTCGTCTAGCCCGTACCCGTCGGACCAGAGACTTGTAGATCGGGTCGTCACCGCGACCGTAAACGCGAGTCTCGCGTCGGAGCCCGACCGGAGTATGGTGAGCCACGTACGACAGGGGAGCGCCGTACGGCGCTGAGAGTGCGGAGAGCCCGCAGACCCTCGAACCTGATCCGGTTAGCACCGGCGAAGGGAGTCGCTCCGCGATGACATCCACGTTGTCCACTTCTATCCGCAACCTCGGCATCACGAGCTGGCGGACGATCGACCTGGTCACGACCGCCATGCTGGGCGTCACCTTCGGTGTCGCCTACTGGGGTTGGTCGTTTGCCTACGAAGGTCTGATCACGGCCTTCAACGCCTATCAACCCGCGTCCGGCCTGCTCGGCGGCCCCTGGCTGATCGCCGGTGTCGTCGGCGGGTTGATCATCCGCAAACCCGGTGCCGCGCTGCTGGCAGAGCTGATCGCGGCCAACGTCGAGTACCTGATCGGGAACCAGTGGGGTGCCTCGACGATGGTGTCCGGCCTCTTGCAGGGGCTGGGTGTCGAGATCGTGCTCGCGCTATTCCTCTACCGCCGGTTCGGCGTGGCCATCGCCGCGCTGGGTGCGATCGTCGCTGCCGTTATCGAGTCGGTCTACGAGTGGTCGGCCTACTTCGACTACTGGGACCGAGGCGAGCAGCTGGTCTACATGGCCTGCTTCGCCGCGTCCGGAGCGGTCGTCGCCGGTGTCGGCGGCTGGGTCCTCGTGCGGTCGCTGGCCGTGACGGGGGCGTTGGATGCGTTCGCCGCGGGCCGGGAACATCGGGAACGTCACGCTGTCTGAGCCGGCCACGATCATGCCGGCCTCCGGTCCGGTGGCGTTGCGCTATCGCGGGTTCGGCTGGCGTCCGCTTGGGCGTCGGCGGCCCGCCGTGCACGACATCGACCTGCGAATCGAGGCTGGCGAGCGAGTGCTGCTCACGGGCCCGAGCGGCGCCGGCAAGTCGACCCTGCTGCGAGCCGCGTCGGGCGTACTCGAGTCGGCCGGCCACGGCGACGTCAGCGGCGGGCTCGACGTCGACGGTACGGCGGGCCTGCTGCTACAGAACCCCGGCGATGCCATCGTCGCCGACCGGGTCGGCCGCGACGTCGCCTTCGGTCCGGAGAACCTGCGACTGGATCGCGACCAGATCTGGACGCGAGTACGCGAGGCGCTCGAGCTCGTCGAGTTTCCCTACGACCTGCGAACGCCGACTCGCACCCTGTCCGGCGGCGAGACGCAGCGCCTGGCACTCGCCGGTGCGCTGGCGATGCGTCCCGGCCTGCTGTTGCTGGACGAGCCCACGTCGATGCTCGACGACGAGGCCGCGGCTGACCTGCGTGACGCGGCGCTGCGAGTGGTCGAGGCGACCGGCGCGACCCTGATCGTGGCAGGCCATCGGATCAGCCCGTGGCTGGATCTGGTCGACCGGATCGTGGTCCTCGACTCGACCGGCGGGCTGGTGTGCGACGACACGCCCGCCGAGGCGTTGCGGCGGCAGGGGTCGACGCTGGAGGCGGCCGGGCTCTGGCTGCCGGGTCTGCCGACTCCGGAGCCGGTCGAGGTGCCGCTGGGCGGCGAGTGTTGGCGTGAGATACAGGTTCGCGGAGGCGCAAAAGCTGAATCTCACGCCAACACTCGGGCCGGGGCTCGCCCCGACGGCACCCGGGACTGGCCCGACAGCGGCGAGCCGCTGATCGAGGCCGAGTCGCTGTCGGTGCGCCTGCGGCGGCGCAGCCTGACCGGGTGGCGCGAGACCGAGGCGGTAACCGACGTCGACGCCACGGTCGAGACCGGCCGAATCAGCTGCCTGACCGGACGCAGCGGCGCCGGCAAGTCGACGCTGCTCGCGGCCCTCGGCGGCTTCCTCGCCCCGGCCCGAGGGCAGGTCCGCGCGTCGTCGCTGCTCGCGGACGGCCTCGATCCGGCCCCA
>Ga0081455_10004006_pt1 | contig 16713 bp, 10 predicted proteins | sample TabmetS3T2R1_FD_70207 | JGI IMG/M metagenome (GOLD analysis project Ga0081455, IMG submission 70207) | Tabebuia heterophylla rhizosphere microbial communities from the University of Puerto Rico - S3T2R1 | ecosystem: Host-associated > Plants > Roots > Rhizosphere ... | reverse complement strand
GAAAACGTCTACGCCCGGCCCTGGGTCGAAGTTATGCGCTGTGCCCCCGAAGAAGTGGCGCGCACCGGGGGCAGACGGGAAGGCACCATCCGCGAACACGGAGCCAGCGCGAAAGCTGCTTTCGTAGGATTGGCGAGCGTTGTTGGCGGCTGAGGAGAAATAGGGGACGCCGGCCCTCTTGACCGTATTGACGGCTTGGGCAATGATCCCGTCCTGGAACATCGGCTCGGCGAGGTAGATGACGTCGTCCACGATGACATCAGCCCCAGCCGTCTGCAACGCCAGAATGTTGCTGGCAAATGAGGCCTGGCCAATAAATGCCGTGGCGAACGCCAAGCTCGCCCCGGGGGCCACATCGTGCACCAGTTGGAGCATAGCCCGGCCTTCGTCAGTACCCCCACTGCAGTTCGGCAACTCTTGGATCACGGTCACTGGAGACAGGTCGTCACTGGCCACGTCAGCGACGGCGCCGCCCAAACAATTGAAGCTGTTGGACAGCACGCCGACGGTGACGCCGGTTCCGTCTACACCAAACGTGGCGCGCGCCACGTCGGCGCTCATAGCTTGATCACCCTGGCTTGTGACCCGTCCCACATGGGTGGTCGCATACGCAGGCCGGGCGAATTGGAGGCTGGCTAGCGCGGCCATGTCCTCGATGGCGGCGATGAACACCCGCCCTGAGACGACGCGGCCAAACACCACCGCCCCTTGCATGCCCAAGGCCTCTAGTTCGACTTGTAAGGCGTGCACATCGCCGGCGGCTACGGCGTCGATGTGCACCCACCCCGCGCTGACGGGCAGCAGCTGGGTACTGGACGTGAATGCAGCACCGCCGCCCTGTGCCAGGTAGGCCTCCCATGCCTCGTACATCTCAGCCAGAGCGTGGTCCGCCTTGGCCAGCCGTCCGTCTTTGTTAGTGGCGGCCCAGGCACGGCCACTGACCAGGATGCACAATGCTATGACGACCACGAAACGTAAGACGATGCCTTGCATGATAACACCCTCCCGCTCTTAAGTGTGCTTTGTACCATGGACCTTAGCCTGTCCGGTGTTCCAGTGCCATGCCCTCGTTTTACTCAGTCGCTTGTGCGCGGATCACCTACCGTCTGGTGTGGGGGACCAGGGGTGGGTGCGTGTGGCGCACCGGGGCTGAGCGGTCCCACATGGGTGGTCGCATACGCAGGCTGGGCGAATTGGAGGCTGGCTAGCATAGCGAGGGCGTTGATGGCAGCAAGAGGCAGCTGCCCTGAAACGATGCGGCCAAACGCCACTGCCCCTTGCATGCCTATGGCCTCCAGGTCGGCTTGTAAAGTGCGCACATCGTTGGAGGCCACGGCGTCGATGCCCACCCGTCCTTCGTGGACGCGCAGCAGCGGGTTGCTTGGCGTGAACGCGGCTCCGCCGCCCTGCGCCAGGTAAGCAACGTACTCATCGGAGACCACAACCAGATCGTGATGCACCTTGGCCAGCGGTCCTTCTTTGCCAGTGGCGGTCCAGACACGGCCGCTGGCCAATATGCACAACGCCATGACCTGCACGAAAAGTAGGACGCTGTGTTTCATGGTGATACGCCTCCCTCTCCTCTGCATTTGCCCTCTCTCTCCGTAACTTCGCGCGCCAGCCCAGAGGTCCCACCTCCTAGCAGGGAATCTAAGCTCTGGAGGTTGTGTCCATCGTCGATAGCTCATCTGGTGTGCCCCCGGTGAGCGCCAGTGGGCAATGAGTTGTGCAAATTTCTTGGGGGCAGCCTCACTGGCATTGGCCATCATTGGAGTCGTGGCCACAGCATGGGTACGCATCAACGAGGCTCCTCCCCGGTAAGATAGAGTCAATGGTCATCCATATCTCCCACAGAGCACCCTCTCCAGCACGGGCTGATAGGGCTTAAGTGTCGGCTATAACAGCACTTGGTCATAGTCACAAGGTAACCATACTTCATTAGGCGTTAGACAGTATTCCCTCTACTAAGCCAGAGACAATTGGTCATAGGGCGTATTTTCGGAGAAAAAAGACCTAGGTCCTCTCACGGTGGAGGGGCAGAAGGTGAGACACGAAGAGCACCGAGGGTTAGCTGGAGGACAGGGTGAGGCGCGCCATACAGTTGAGCACGCCGACTGACCTTCAACTTTGGGAAAATATTACGCAAATGCGCCTTGACCGTTTTCTCGCTGATGGCAAGCTGTGTAGCGATCTCTTTGTTCGTCTTTCCTCGAATCACCCATGTGACGACCTCACGCTCCCGGTCGGTCAAGGTCTCCTGCAACTCGAATGGGAAGCCTGGTAGCTCTCTGATCATCTGGCGCATGTACTCCAGCACCTCGGTCAGCACCTTGCGCTGTACCCACAGCTCTCCAGCGTCTATGGCGTGAATAGCTCTGACGAGATCACGCTGGGTGGCCGTCTTTGGCAAGTACCCCATAGCGCCCTGTTGTAAAGCTTTGGCAATGCACGCGTCCTCGAGCACACCCGCGAGGATCAAGACATGCGTCCTGGGGCTCCTGGCGCGCAGGGGCGAGAGGATCTCTAATTCACCCGCCTGCGGCTGCTGGACATCCAGCAACAGGATATCCGGTTGGAGGGCTTCCACCAGGCACAGTGTTTGGGGGCCATCGGCCGCTTCGCCGATAACCTGTATGTCCTCCTGCTGTGCCAGGGCGAGGCAGAGGCCTTCCCGGAAGAGGGCATGTTCACTAGCGATGAGCACCCTGATGGGGAGCCGGCAAGCGCTGCCGAGCAGAGCGCTCGGTTCCCTGATCATGCTCGGGTGGGCCTCGACCATGGAGGCTGCCTGCAAGGCAACCGTCTGCCAGTAGCTATCTTCGAGGTTCTGGGCTCCCATTTCATGCCTCCTCTTGCGAAAGATAAAATCCCTTTACCACACACTGCGCAAAGCCTCGGCGTTCAGGCCAGAGAGAGATAGCGGGATATTGCACCAGTGATTAGTGTCTTTTGATCCTCATATGGCTCTCTACCCTGCCACTGTGGGGGCTCCTTGTCCTTGGCCTCGGAGTGGGGCCCCACCACACAAAAAAAGGCGCCCTCCCACCTCTCCGTAGGACGAAGAGAGTGCGAGGGCGCCTGTAGGGCAAAGAAATATTGCCACACACACTTATTCCTGTTAAGCTTTACGGATGCCATGAGGATCACTCCTGATGGTAGGTGGGCTGGTGATGGGTGCCCTGGAAAAGCTCTATCGCCAGCCCTCTCTTCTTGCCTGCTCTCTTCTAAAAGCGTGTGAAGCTGCTGTCTCTCCTATGCAAAAAGACCACAAAAAAGCGCAGTCCTACCCACGTTACCGTGGGCATGGTCCGACTGCGCTTTCAGTACACGGCTCTCTAGATTTTTCATAGGCCAAAGCGTCCGTCCCAGTATGGACAGCCTACTACACGTGTGAGTCGGACCACTGCCATTTGTGCTAGCCTAGCTTTGTCTACAAATTTTGTCAATATAAAAGAGCAAATAATATAGTATCTTGGGAAGAATACTTGTTGCCTTTCTACTAAGAAATGATAGAAAACATATTTATTATAGAATATGTGTGGTAACAAATTTGTCTGCAACCAAATTGTTCCCCGCAGCGTCAGCCAATCTGGAACTCTTCCTTCTGACACAGCCAAGTTTTGTGGTTTGGTTGCAACGTATCTAATTCGCTCCATTTCTCGCTGTTTGTAGAAGGGTAAAAGCTTGTCAATAAGCAGCACCTGGATAATTTGAGGTGGAAAGGGTTTGTGGTAGCTCTCCACGAAACCGTGGCGTAGTGAGCTTGCAAAGCAACCAGCGCTGCCTCTGCACGGAGTGCTGCAAGATGTTCAGGGCCACGCGAGGCACGGCCTTTGGCTGCCTGCGAATCGCTGCAGACACGGTGCGCCTCCCTGTCGTGCTGCGACCCATGGCGATCCGCTGCAGGCTATCGTCATTGCGTTCGGCTTTGACGAGCAGACGGTAGCGCGTTGGGGGAGGCGCGTTGGCGTCCAAGGACGGATGGTGCAGGAGCCTCTGGTCGCGCCACCGCGTGCCCTGGGGCAGGTGTATGCTGACGAGAGCCGCGTCCAGGTCCAAATGGGCATCGTGGGGATGGCCCTGGCGCTGCTGGTCCGGACTCGCTTGGGGTTGGCCAGCGAAGTCCACGCGTATCGTGCCATGGCGCTGAGCCGACGGCTGCACGAGCGGGTACGGGCCTGTGCGCTCCACCGCCCGCGCGTCTCGCCCACGCCAGTAGCGCCACGACGCCGGCGATGGCAGCGAGTATCACGGACCACTGCTGGACCGTCCGGGCACTGCTGTGGTTGCATGGGCCACCGCTCCGCTGGACCCCTCCCAAGCAGCGTGGGCGCCGCTCGTGTACACTGCAACTAAGCAGACTATGGTACGTGCCAAGATGGGATGCGAGGCATTATAGGCATGGCTGGGAACCAGGTCAAATTCCAGAGCTGTTGTAAACCTGTGGTCCCAGACCTGCCAGGTGGCAGTATGTTGAAAAGCCGCAAAGCGTGCGCTGCCGAGGCGCCAGCGCAAAAATGCCGTTTATTTTGCCTATCCCCCTGGACTTTGCCCTGAGACTCCCCGCGCTGCCCCCATGCCCTCGCCCCCCGCGTCACTCACAGCTTGCAAAGGGCTGTGGCAGCCCCTATCCTCCTGGCTCATCAGCACGCCGAACAGGGGCCTTGCCAGCACGCCCTGGCTGTACTGGAGCGGGGAGGTCGGGGTGATGGGCACATCCAGAGGGGGAGAGCACTATGCCAACCATGCGGTGCGGAGTCGCAGCTGTGGAAGCGCTGCGCGCTGTCGGAGTGACCACGATCTTCGGGCTGATGGGCTCGAGTACGCTCGAGATCTACGACGCGCTCTACGACGCCACGGACTTCACTTACATCGGTGTGCGGCACGAGAACTGCGGCATGCACATGGCCGACGCCTATGGACGTGTGACGCAGACGCCAGGGGTATTTATCTGTGGGCAGGCGGGGCCGGGCGCGGCCAACATGGTTCTGGGGCTGGCCCAGGCGAAGCTGGCGTATGCACCGGTGGTGGTTATCACCGGGCTGCCGGGCACTGAGCACCTCGGACGCGACACTTTCCAGGAGATTGACCAGCACGTCCTGTTCCAGCCGGTGACCAAGCGCACCTTCAGCGTGCCACGCCCGGAGCGCATCCCCGAGTTCATCCTCGAAGCGTACCGGGTCGCCAACACCGGGCGTCGGGGGCCAGTGGTGGTCAACATCCCGCGGGACCTGTTCAATCACGAGATCGACGTCACGTTCCCTGCGGCGGGCGGTCAGTCGGTGGTGGCGAGTGGCGCGGTCGATGGTGCCACGCTGGAGCGTATCAGGGCGCTGCTCCTGGCATCGCGCTCCCCGGTGATCCATGCCGGGGCCGGCATCAAGTGGGGGCGCGGCACGGCCCACCTGCTCAAACTTGCCGAGGCGCTGCAGCTGCCGATCACGACCTCGGCCGGTCATGGCGATGTCGCACCGGTGGATCATCCTCTGTACGCTGGCGGCGTTGGCCCACGCGGCAACCCGGTGGCGAGCCGGTTGACACGGGAGGCTGATTGTATCCTGGCGCTCGGCACACGGCTCGGGTTTAACACCACCTTCTACCGCTACACCGATATTGCCCCGAGCGCGCAGATCGTGCAGGTAGACATTGACCCGCTCGCCATCGGGCGCTACTTCCCGGTGGCGCTCGGGGTGGTGGCCGATGCCGGGACCGTGGCAGGGGCGCTGGCGGACCTCATCGAGCCCATGGCGGCCGAGCACGTCCCGTGGCAGGCGCGCAATGCCAGGTTCCGCCAGGAGCGCGAGGCATTAGTGCAGCAACGCGAGCACGCCGGCGCCAGCACCCGGACGCCACTGCACCCCGACCGAGTATATGCCGAACTGCGGCAGGTGGCGCCGCGCGACGCCCTGTTCACGCTGGACGCCGGCACCACCGGCTTACAGGCCACTGACCAGTTGCCATACCGGACCGTGCCAGCGCTGCTCACCCCGCTCGACTGTGGCATGATCGGCTTTTCGTACGCCGCCGGGCTAGGGGCGAAAGTGGCCGCCCCGCAGCGCACGGTGATGTCGCTCATGGGCGACGGCGGTTTCGGCATGACCATGGGGGAAATGGCCACCGCCGTGATGCACAACATCGCCACCATCGCCATCGTCATGGACAATGGCACCTGGGGCTCAGAGATTGCGTACCAGCGCGACTTCTACAACCAGCGCTACATCGGTGCCCACGTGCTTAGCCCACGCTTCGACGAAGTCATGAAGCTGTGCGGTGGCAATGGCTACCTGGCGACCGAGCCGGGAGACACCGCCGAGGCGGTGCACCAGGCCATGCGGGACGGTAAGCCAGCCGTCATCCATGTCAAGGTCGATCCCGATGCGGTGCTCAGCTTCCGCCGCGACGCCCTGCAACAACGCGGCTAGTGCTGCGCACCGCAATTACCGCGCCAGTTTGGCGCGGGGCAACCTATTGTTTTGATGTACAGTGCCGGCCTGAGAGCTGGTCAAACCCTCTGGGAGAGGGTAGGGGTGAGACACCCGTCAAAGATAGCCGATCAACAGCTCTAAACCACCTTCCACGCTGGCAAGGCTTGCTGGGGTGAGCGCCAATAGAGTATGCTCTCGTGGCCTTGCTGAGCTTTGAGACGATTTCCCTGCACAAGAGCAGAGGCGTTATGGCTTTCACGGTACAGGATTTCCACGATCTCATCGGGATTCTCGAGCAGCACCCCGAGTGGCGGACAGAGCTGCGCCGGCTCGTGTTGACCGAGGAGTTGCTGGCGCTCCCCCAGATAGTGCACGACCTGGCCGAGGCGCAGCAGCGTACCGAGCAACGCGTCGAAGAACTCGCCGAGGCGCAACGGCGTACTGAGCAACGCGTCGAAGAACTCGCCGAGGCGCAACGGCGTACTGAGCAACGCGTCGAAGAACTCGCCGAGGCGCAACGGCGCACTGAGCAGCGTATCGGTCGTCTGCAGGACGACGTGGGTGATCTCAAAGGCATTGTGCTGGAAGAGCGTTACCACCGGCGAGCGCCCTCATACTTCGCGCGTCTGGTGCGGCAGTCCCAGGTGATCTCTGGCAACGAGTTGACCGCCCTGCTCGCAGAGGCAGTAGCCCGGGGTGCGGTTTCGGAGGAAGGCGCCGACGAGATCGGCTGGGCCGATGTCGTGGTCCGGGGCCAGCGACGTGAGGATGGTACCGAGGTCTACCTCGTGGTTGAGGTCTCCTGGGGGGTTGGGACCAGTGATGTCGAACGGGCCGTGCGGCGTGCAGCACTGCTGGCTCAGACAGGTGTCCAGACGCTGCCGGTCGTGGCGGGTGACCACATTATTGACGAAGCTGCCGAGCTGTGTCGGGCCATGCGTGTGTGGCAGGTGCTCGACGGGCGTGTGATCACTCCAAGCGCTGCATGATTCTCCCAGGCCTACGCGCTGTCTCTCTCTGCGTGTGCCGCTTGTATCCTACCCAATTGGCGCCAGACACTTTCCAACCCAGGGCCCTGGTATTGCGCACCAGGAGACAACCGCTGCCATGAGCCACATGAACTGGTTGTTTCCCATTACCATTGCCTTTCCCAAGGTGTAGCGCTCTGTACTGACTCAGTGCATCGAAAACACACTACGCCTCTCTCTTGTGATGCGTGCTGCACGATTGCAGTTGACACGCCAGCACAGCGCACTTACACTGGCACGCACCCGGCAAAGTGCATTGCTGAGGTCAGTCGCCATGGAGGCGTCTGTGCTGGTCAGTCGAACGCGGCTGCTCTGAGTAGACCGCAACTCCCTGGGAGGCGATGGTGCTCTCATGCTTAGTGGGCAGTGCAGAGGGTATGACGAGGGCCGATGGCCGAGTACACTGTTCACAGTTTAGGAGGGCGCTATGAAACAGAACGCATGGATGCAGCCCACGATGTCCCTGGTGGTATCCCTGGTGCTGGTGTTGCTCATAGGGTTGGCCGCGATACCGACCGGGGCGCAGCCTGGCGAGGCGAAGGTGCAGCGCGTCATCTTTGCCTCCGCCGGGATCGACGAGAACAATCGCTTCTGGGTCGTCAGTCGCCCCAATCAGCTTCAGAATGATCCCTACCTGGAGACCTTGCTGGACTTGGATGCCAAGACCGGCGCGTTCATCCCGCGCCTGGCGGAGAAGTGGGAAGCGAACCCCGATATGACCGAGTGGACGTTGTTCCTGCGCAAGGGCGTGCCCTTCCACTTTGGCTATGGGGAGTTCACCGCCAGGGATGTCGTGCATTCCCACGCGCTCATGCTGCGTGAGGAGGCGACCGCGACGTTCGTGGGCATGTGGCGGAACGTGGAAGAGGTGAAGGTCATCAATGACTATCAGGTCGTCTTCCGCATGAAGGGCCCAGCTACTACCTTGCCGTATGCCCTGTCGCGTAGTGGTGACCTGCGCATGGTGAGCAAGGCCCAGTGGGATAAGGAGGGGCTCGAGGGGTTTGAGAAACGACCCGCTGGCACCGGCTCATATCAGTATGTGAGCCGTCAACTGGGTCAGTCGATCGTCTTCGAGCGGGTGGAGAACCACTGGAGCGGCATCCGGCCGGCGTTCAAGGAATTAGAGATCCGCATCGCCCCGGAAGAATCGACCCGCCTGGCCATGCTGCTGAATGGGGAGGCCCACATCGTGGATCTGGCGCGTGAGCTCCAGGGCGACGCCGAGAAACGCGGCATGCAGATCCTCGCCGCGAGCCTCGCGGCCGAGTGGGTGTCGGTCTATTTCGGCGGCCAGTACCATATCCCTGGGGACCCAAAATTCAAAGCGGATGTGCCCTGGAACGACCGGCGTGTCCGGCAGGCGATGAATATGGCCATCAACCGTCAAGAAGTGCGGGCGCATCTCTTTCGCAACAAGGGTGAGCCGATGTACGTGAGTGGGCTGGCCCCCTTTCTGGAGGGCTACAACCCGGCGTGGGCGCAGCGCTTCGACCAGCTCTATGGCTATAACCCTACCAGGGCGAAGGAACTGTTGAAGGAAGCCGGTTATCCGCCTGGCACCCTGCCAGTCAAGATCTGGTCGTTTGCCCAACTCGCCAAGCCGGAGATCCCCCAGCTCGCGGAGGTGGTGGCGGTGTATTTGCAAGCCGTAGGCATTAATGCCACCATAGAGAACATTGACCCGGTCCTCCTCGCGAGCCGGAATAGGGCCAAGGACACTGCCTGCTGCCTCTGGCCCAATATGATTAGCCTGCGGCCCACCGAAGAGATGATTCGTGTGGCCCACACCAGTGGCGCACTCGCGCATCTCTTTGAGAGCGAGTTCCTGGAGAAGAAGTACGCTGAGCTCACCAAGACCCTGGACCCCCAGGCCCGTGAGCGCGTGGCCCGGGACATTACCGATTACCTGTTCGAAGAATTCACCTCCATCCCCCTGATCACTGTGTTTCATGAAGTGGCCGTCAATCCTAAGGTCATCGCAGGATGGACCTGGCCCGGTCAAGGGGCTGGCAGGACGACCCATTTCCATCTGATCAAGGCCGTGCAGTAACCGGTCGCCCTTGATACCCATATGGTCAAAGAATCCGAACACAGCTGGCTGCAGCATTGGCCGCGCTGCCATCAATCGTGATCTTTACAGGCACGCCGTGACGGCCAGTCGCTTTTTTAGCAAGCGCAGCGCGGCATTTTCGTCCTGTTGCTCGATGAGCAGAAAATCAATCGTCTGGCCGTATTTGTCCACGACACGATAGAGCTAGTACCATGGCCCTTTGCCCTTGATATACGTCTCGTCCGTGTGCCAGCTGACCCGCCCCGGACGCTTCCGGCAATGAAACGCCGCGGCCAGTAGGGGAAAAGGGGCCAGATGGCATGACCAAAGCAGGTAACCATATGCTTAAGAGCGTTCGCAGGCGTTAGTCTATGCCAAGGGCGAGACGGCGGCGTGGCGTGTCGCTGAGCCGGAGCCGGCGGCCCCCGAGTTGGGCTGGGTGTGGAAACGCGCCAAACTGGTGGCCAAAGATGACGCTCCGCCTCGCATCGACCGTTTGGCCCGCATTCGGTTTCCCACTGAAACCTGGCAAGCCCATGAGGTGATGGTCTGTACCGATGAACTCGATATTCACCTCCTGTCAAAGGTCGGGGCAGCTTGGACGCCGCGCGGGACGCAGGAAGAGGTCGTGGCGCCAGGCACGAACGAAAAATACTATCTAGCTGGGGCACTCCATTTTGCAACCGACAAGGTTATGCTAATGTCTCCAGCAATGCCTTGGCGTCCTGGAGGTCAGCGGTGTCAAAGCCTTCGGTGAACCAGCCGTAGATCGGGGCCAGCAGCCCGCGGGCCTCGGCACGCTGGCCCTGGCGCTGCCACAGCCGACTCAGGCTCATAGCGGCGCGCAGCTCATACGACTTGGCCTGCTGGCGGCGGGCTACGGCGAGGGCCTGCTGGAAGCAGGCCTCTGCCTCAGCGAGATTGTCCGCAGAAAGCGCCAGCAAGAACTCCCCTCTGAGCCGATGCAGCCCCGCTTCAGCGACCCGCGCCCCAGTGGTGTCTGCTACTGCCAGAGCCTCAGCCACCAGGCGCAGCCCTTCCTCGATCTGTCCCGCGTGCCTATACGCCTCGGCCAACGTAGCAAGCTGGCCTGGACGTGGTGGTGTCCCTGTGGCCCGCCTGGCGGCCAAGCTCCGGTGCACTATGGCGATGATTTCCTCTCCCTGACCCTGCGTGCGTAGCGCCAACTGGGCACGATAGGATGCTGCTAGCGCTACCATGAATGCAAACCCCTGCTCGGTCGCGAGCGCCATCATTGCCTCGTTTTGTTCCTGGGCCATGTGCCACTCCCGGCGGTCCAGATGAAGCATAACAGCATAGTTCAGGGCATAAGCCAGGTTAAAGGGGTGCGACAACTCTGCAGCCAGGGTGAGTGCCTCATGACTCCTGTGCAGAGCCTGCTCTGGATAGCCAAGCCTCCAGAGGACCAAGGCTGCATAGGCCAAGCACCCCGTCCCAGGATCCTGCCCGTAGAGGGCGGTATGGGTACGATGCTGCTGGGGATCGTAGAGGGCCATCCCCTGTTCGAAATGCGCCAGGGCAGGGACAAAGTCGCCCAGCCAGTACAAGGAATCTCCCATGGCGCGGTGCCCTTGCAGGAGGAACGCTTGGTTGTGCTGACGTTGCGCCAGGGTGAGGAGCTGTGCCGCCAGTTCCCTGGTGGTCAGCATCTCCCCCCGGAGGTGATAAAACCCCCACAACCCATACAGCACGGGGAAGAGGTGTGCCGTGTCCCCCACCTGATGGCACAGCTCGCGGGCGCGGGTGTAGGCGTGCCCGACCTCCAGGGCCGCGTAGCCCTTGGTGGGTATCAACGCTGCGCCCAGCGCGAGCTGCATGCCCAGTTCATGCTGGGTGCGCACAGGGGTGTCCGGCAACGTCTGCAATACGGCGAGCCCCGTGGTGCAGTGCGCCACCGCCTCCACATAGGCGGACCGCGTATTACAGCGCTCACCCGCCCACTGCCAATACCTCACCGCCTGCTCACCGAGACCCGCCTCGGTGTAGTGCTGCGCCAGCCTCTCGGGCTGCGTCTCGGCAAGGTCGGGAAAGCGCTCGGCCAACACCTGCGCGATGCGCTGATGGTACTGCTGCCGGGTGCCCCGGAGCAGGGACTGGTAGGCCGCCTCCTGGAGCAAGGCATGTTTGAACGTATACGTCGCGTGCGGCGACATCCCCCGCTGGTAGAGCACCTCGGCCTGCACGAGCTGCACCAGACCACGCCACAGCACCAGCTCATCCAGGGGCGATACCGCCCGCAGCAGCTCGTAGGCAAACGTCCGTCCTAGCACCGCCCCCAGTTGCGCCACTGCCTTGCCGTCGGTCAACCGATCGAGCCGCGCCCGCAGCGCATCCTGGAGCGTGGCGGGAATGGCCAGCGCGGGGAGGGGCCCGGTCAGCGTATAGTGGTCCTCCTGCTCCTGGAGCCAGCCCGCCTCCAGCACCGTCTTGGTCAGCTCTTCCACAAATAAGGGGACGCCGTCGGTCTTGGCCACCATCTGCCGCACCACCTCGGCGGGCAGCTGCTTGCCGCCCGTGATCCGCTGAAGCATCTCCTTGACCTGGGGGCGCGGCAGGCGGCTGAGAGTGAGCTGCGTCATATAGGAGCGGGGCGCCCACGGGAGGGGGAACTCCGGGCGATACGTGAGCAGGATGCACAGCGGGGCCGTCGGCGTCTGGTCCAGGACCAGGCCGAGCCACTCCAGCGTGGAGGGATCGGCCCAGTGCAGGTCTTCCCACACCGCCAGCACCGGCTGGCGCTCCGCCTCGGCCAGCAGCCAGGCGACCAGGGCTTCGTACGTCTTCTGCTTCTGCTTTTGGGGACTCCAATCCAGGGGTGGATAGCGCTCCGCCAGCGGCACGCTGAGCAGGGCCGCCAGGAGTGGCACCGCCTCCTCCAGGGGGAGACGGGCCTCCCGTAGGGCCTGCTCCAGTCTCTCAAGCTGCTCTGCCGGCGTCTCCTCCGGGCGCAATTGCAGCACCCGTTGCAGATGGGTAATCACCGGATACAGGGCGCTGTTCATATGGTATGGCGAACAGCGAAACGTGATCCACGTGGCCCTCTCGCGTCCCACACGCTCGCGCAGCACCTCGACCAGGCGCGATTTGCCAATGCCCGCCTCGCCGCTCAGCAGCACAACCTGCCCATGCCCCTCTGTGCTCTGCGCCCAGCGTTCCAGCAGTAGCCCCACTTCTTGTTCACGCCCTATCAGAGGTGTCCAGCCGCGCGGGGGCACGAAATCAAGCCGGGTCTGCGCCCCACTCGCCGCCAGGAGCTGGTACACTGGTATAGGCTCCTCCACCCCTTTGAAGGCGTGCGCGCCTAGAGTCTGATAGGTAAAAAACCCCTCAATGAGCCCAAGAGTGGCGGCACTGACCACCACCGTATTGGGCGCCGCCAGCCCCTGCAGCCGCGCCGCAATGTTGGGGGTATCGCCCAAGGCCAGTTGCTCTTGCCGATTGCCACCACCCATAGCGCCCACCACCACTGGACCCGTATGCACACCAACCCGCACGGCCAGCCGCACGCCCCGCTGGCGCGACTGTGTCGGCGCAGGGCGCAGCCCTTCCTGCTCTAGCCGGGCGTTCAGGGGCCCCATCGCGTCGAGAATACCCAGGCCCGTCCTCCCAGCCCGCTGGGCGTCGTCTTCGTGCGCCTGGGGATAGCCAAAGTACACCAGCAGGCCGTCGCCCAGATATTGCGCGATATACCCATCGAAGCGCTGGATCACCGCGGCGCACGCCTGCTGGTAGGCCCGCACGATGTCGCGCCAGTCTTCCGGGTCCAGCCGTCGGGCGAGAGCGGTCGAGTCCACCAGGTCGCAGAACAGCACCGTGAGCTGCCGGCGCTCGGCCTCGGGCACGTGCGGCGTGGCCACGGACGGTGCGGTCTGGGTCGCCTGTGCAGGCGACGTGTCGGGTGAGGTCTCCGTCTGGGGGAGGCGCGCCGTGGCCTGCGGCACTGCAGGGCCCCCAGTCCAGACCAGGACTCTGCCCTGCTCGTCAGTGGCCAACTGTTTGGCCGCGATGATTTCGTCTTGCAGGTCTTCGAGGTCATTGTCGTCCAAGTCGAAACGGCGCTTGAGAGCTCGATACGACACCCGCCCCTCACGCCGGAGCAGGTCAAGCACCTGGGCCAGGAGCTCGTCAAAGGTCATGATTGGCCCTCCCCACAGCAGTATATACGGGTCCCCCGTGTCTGCGCGACCTCTGAGGCACCGTGGGGCTCATCTTATCACAACCGCGACCTCCTTCACAGGAGAGCGTCCTCCAGGTTGACACGCCACCGCAGAGGCGCTAGCCTGCTGACACTGGCCTGGGCCTTATAGACGCTAACAGGAGGGACATTATGGCTACTCTGACGCTTGATCGCCAGCACACGGCACTGCTGATCGCCGACTTTTATGCCGCTTTCATGGGTACCTTGCCGCACGCCGTGGACCGGCAGGTGGTAGAGCACACGCAGCGCTTGCAACACGTGGCGCGCGAGGCGGGCCTCTTTCTGTGCTACTGCGCCACCGTGTTCCGACCAGGATACGTCGAGATCAGTGAGCACAATAAAACTTTTAGCGCGCGCAAACACTCCGGGCAACCACCCATTAGTGATCCTGTCGAGCTCATTCACCCAGCGGTGCGGCCAGCGGCCGGCGAGGTTGTGGTGGGCAAACATCGGGTGAATGCCCTGCACGGCACCGCCTTAGACCTCATCTTACGCGCCAATGCGCGCGACACCCTGATTATTCTCGGTTATGCTACCAGTGGTGTGGTGCTCTCGACGGTACGCGCCGCTGCGGATCTGGACTACCGGCTGGTCGTCGTGGAGGATTGCTGCGCCGATCAAGATGCTGACGTCCACGACTTCCTGACCCAACGCATCTTTCCACGCCAGGCGGAGGTGGTCACGTCCAGCGAAGTCATCCAGGCGTTAACGTCCTGATGGCGCCCCACAGGAATGGCTGCGCGCCTCTGGGGGGACACGCTAGAGCATGCGGGGTCTCCCCTGCGCACTGCGCTCCCAACACTTTCTGCTTTCCTTTGTCGGCCATTTGCGGTACACATGTGCCCTGACGGCCTCTGCAATCTCCCAAACCATCTTCTGTCAGCCGCAGGGGTAGAGGAGGGTGGGCGATGACCTTTGAGGAGATCCTCGACCAGGCGATAGCCATGCTCCAACGTCGCGGCCGCCTGACCTACGGCACCCTCAAGCGGCAGTTTCAGCTCGATGACGCGGCCCTGGCAGATTTGAAGGACGAGTTGATCTACGGCCAACGCTTGGCGGTGGACGAGGACGAGCGCGTGCTGGTCTGGCAAGGTGCACCGCTGTCAGCCCCACCCTCCACGGCCGCGCTGTCCCCGGCGCGTGTGCCCCTGGTTGCCACCCCCACGCACCTCGCCGAGAAGATTCTCCTCTCCCGCAGCGCGCTCGAAGGCGAACGCAAGCAGGTCACGGTGCTGTTCGCGGACCTGAAGGGCTCCCTGGAGCTGCTAGCGGAGCGTGACCCCGAGGAGGCTCGCCAGCTCCTGGACCCGGTGCTGGAGCGCATGATCGAGGCCGTGCACCGCTACGAGGGCATCGTCAACCAGGTGATGGGCGATGGCATCATGGCCCTCTTCGGCGCGCCTATTGCCCATGAAGATCATGCCGTGCGCGCCTGCTACGCGGCCCTGCGTATGCAGGAGACTGTGGCCCGCTACGGCGACGAGATGCAGCGCTCCCATGGCGTCCCGGTGCAGATCCGCGTCGGGCTCCATTCCGGGGAAGTGGTAGTGCGGGCGATTGACAGTAGCCTGCACATGGACTACACGGCGGTGGGCCAGACGACCCACCTGGCGGCACGCATGGAGCAGATGGCGAAGCCGGGCTCGGTGCTCATCACGGGGGAGACCCTGCGGCTGGCTGAAGGGTTCGTCCAGGTCAAAGCGCTGGGTCCCGTCATGGTCAAGGGGCTGGCGGACCCGGTGGAGGTGTTTGAACTCGTCGGGGCTGCATCCATCCGGACGCGCCTGCAGGCGTTTGCGACGCGTGGGCTCACCCGCTTCGTCGGGCGGCAGGCGGAGTTCGAGTCCTTGCACCAGGCCTTGGAGCGCGCTGGCACCAGCCACGGCCAGGTCGTAGCGCTCATTGGGGAGCCCGGGGTAGGCAAGACCCGTCTGGTCTACGAGTTCATCAGGTCACACCACACCCAGGACTGGCTCGTGCTCGAAAGCAGCGCGGTCTCCTACGGCAAGGCCACCGCCTACCTCCCCGTGCGCAACCTCCTCAAGGCCTACTTTCAGCTTGAGGACCGCGACGATGGGCGCAAGGTCCGTGAGAAACTTACCGGTAAGCTCCTCACCTTGGATGCAGCCCTCGGGCCGACCCTGCCGGCCTTCCTCACACTGCTGGACGTGCCGGTCGAGGATCGGTACTGGCAGGCCCTCGATCCCGCCCAGCGCCACGGCATCCTCACCCACCCGGCGCTCCTCGCGCTCCTCGCCCGACGACGCCTCCGTGCATGCTTCGTCGCCGAAGCGCAAGCCCGACGGAGTCGCTCGCTCGTGCCCAATGCGATCGTCACGCCGGCCGCGTCGAACGAGTGCACCACCGCGCGGTTGAGCTCCACGATCGCGCGGTCGCGCCACAGCGTGCGCTCCGACGAGGTGTCCAGCCCGAGCCGCTCGGCGACGTGGCGGGCGCCGGTGTCCTTGAGGCACGCGACGCTGATCTCGACGCCGCCCAGCCGCGCGTACTGGGTGAGCAGGAGCTCGGCGCCCCCGACGCCCAGGGTGTCGACGAGGAGATGCACGCGCGGCGTCAGCACGTGCGCTGCGCGACGCACGGGTCGATGACGCGCAGATAGCGCGCCCAGTCGACGCCGTCCTCCAGGTTCGCCGTGTAGCGCCCGCGCCAGCTTCGCCAGCCGCTCTTCCTGGCGAAGGTGACGAGCGGGTCGGCTCGACCGAAGCTCGTGAAGCTCGAACCAGACTCGAGCTGGATGCCCCAGGCGTCGCCGCCCGTGTCACCCAGGTAGAGCCCGTAGCGCGCCATCGCGCGGAGGATCGTCTTCTTCCACCGCGGAACCGACAGGGCGTCGATCTCGGCGGAGCTCATCGCAAGCTGCAGGCGGACGCCCATCGGCGGGGCGCCCTCACGGTCGCCCGGCGCACACGACCCTCCACCCTTGACCGCAGGATAGACCCAGCGCCCGGCGTCGCACCTCGCGATCAT
>Ga0081455_10004005_pt1 | contig 16713 bp, 17 predicted proteins | sample TabmetS3T2R1_FD_70207 | JGI IMG/M metagenome (GOLD analysis project Ga0081455, IMG submission 70207) | Tabebuia heterophylla rhizosphere microbial communities from the University of Puerto Rico - S3T2R1 | ecosystem: Host-associated > Plants > Roots > Rhizosphere ... | reverse complement strand
ATGGGCAAGACGGTCCACGCCCTCTGCGCGTTCGAGGGACATTAACGGCCCGACCAGCGCGCAAATTTGTGGCGTCCGCCGCTGACTTGACGACTCGCACCTCAATGTATATACGTACATGTATATATACTCTAGGGGCCTCAGATGGCTATTGCCAAAGTCTTCAAGTCCGGGAATTCGCAGGCCGTGCGCTTGCCCAAAGCATTTCGATTGAAAGGATCCGAGGTTGAGATCGTGCGCCGCGGGGACGAGATCGTCATGCGCGAAATCAGAAAGGGCTGTGGGCTCGCCGAGGCCTTCGACATCCTCGCCTCGATGCCTGAAGACGCGCTTGAAGATATCAAGGATCAAAGGCCGCCCCAGGAGCGGAAGGGGCTTTGACGACCACACGCTATCTTCTGGACACGGATATCTGCATCTATATCCGACGCAAGCGGCCGCCCGGTATTCTCGCGCGTTTCGAGGCGCTTCAGCCTGGGGACATTGGAATTTCTGTGATCACCTATGGCGAGCTTGCGTATGGCGCGGCAAAGAGTGCCGAACCTGGACGTGCGCATGCCGGGCTAACTCGACTCATCGAACTCTTGGCGGTTCTTGCTCTTCCTGAAGAGACGGGACGCGCTTATGGCGCGATCCGCGCCGCCTTGGCGGCCAAGGGAAATACGATCGGCCCGAACGACTTGTGGATTGCTGCCCACGCCATGACGTCAGGACTCGTCCTCGTGACCAACAACGAGCGCGAGTTCAAGCGCGTTAAAGGGCTGAAGATCGAGAATTGGGCCAAGTGACCTGGGATGCATGAGAATCTCGCCAAGACCGACGGCCCTGTTCTGGTCGTTGGCGCAGGTCGGGCGCTTGGGCTGGCCATTGTCGAGGAACTAAGGGCGCAAGGACTCCCGGCGATCGCCACGATGCGTCGCCGCCGTACCGACATGGAAACCCGCATAAACGCCGCAGGCGCCCAGCTGCGGACATTGGACATTACCGATTCAAGGGCGTTTGCCGATCTTGCGGCAGAGTCGAGCTCACTCATCCTCTTGCCAGAGCTCCCCTTTTCGGTGACCGCGCTGCTGAACGCGGGCCTCCCTTCGCACAAAAGATGCGTACTCTTTTCGAGCCACAACGCCTCGGTGGATTTTACCACGCCGATCTATGACCGGTTCCGCGCCGCCGAGGCCGAGCTTCAGGCGAGCCCGCTCGCCTGGACAATCCTGCGCCCGACGATGATCTACGGCTTTCCCGACGACAGAAACATCTCCCGTCTTGTCGCTACGTTCAAAAAGCTCCCCGTTGTGTTCCTGCCGGGCCGCGGCTTGGCGCGTCAGCAACCGGTCTATTACCGCGATCTGGCCAAGGTGGCGGTTGCCGTTCTCGGAGCCGACGGCACGTGCCGGCAAATTCTTGACATCGGCGGTCCCGAGAAGCTGTCGCTTAAGGACGTCTACCGCCTGGCGGCGAACGGCAAGCCGGTGATCTCCCTGCCGCTTGGCCCCCTGGTCTGGCTTGCGAAAACCACTGCATCTCTTGGACTGCCGTTTCCGCTGTCGACGGCGCAATTGGCGCGCATCGGCGTCGATCGCCTTGTCCGTCCGCCCGACGGTCTGCCTGAGGAGCACTGGCCCAAAACGCCCTTGGCCACTGTGGTTAAGAAGATTCTCGAAAACGCCAAATGATGCGGTGACGTCTTGGGAGCCGCCAAGTTGCGAAGTGGCAGCGGCGATGAGCCGTTTTGTCTCGCAATGGTTCCGCATCGCCCGCCAATTAAGATTAATGATCATCCGCCCGCTGGCCTTCGTCTTGCACGAGCTGCTGCAGCAATTTCGTTGCTGACTCGAGAGTCTCATTTTCGTACGCGGCAAGGGCGGCACATGAACCGGGATGGCCAGATATTCGCCGATTCCATCGGGGCGATTGGAATCACGGGGTCCGTGGTGCGGATTGATTTCGTCACGTTGTCGCCGGCGCAGGACGCCATGGGATCTCCAAAAATGGTGTTCAGCCATCGGGTGGTAATGCCGCTCGACGGGTTTCTCGCGGCGGCAGGCAAGATGCAGCAGGCGGCTCAGGCACTCACGCGTCGTGGCGGCGCGAAGGCCGAACCGCGATTGGCGCAGCCGCGCCCGAAGGTCGCGAGCGAAGCTCAACAGGCTGCAATCGCGGGAGACACAGCCGTTGCGCGGCCGGAGCCCGCCGCAGAACCACAAAAGACCGATCCTGGCTCGGCCCCCGCGGTGGACCTGTTTCCCTAGCCGGTTTCAGTCGTTCAACGCGCGTAAGACCCCAAGGACGAGCGTGACCAATGCAAGGAAGTGTCGTTCCGGAAGAGCCAGCCTCCGTCGCCGCAGCAAATGCTGCCGCCGAGGTGCCGGCCATACAAGGCGAGCAGAGCGCCGCACCGCTGCAGACCGGCCTCAAGGCGCTTATTGCCGTGGCCGGGCGCATGGGGCTCGACTGGAGCTTGCCACGTCTGCTTCATATTCATGCCGCACAGGGTGAGCCGGACCTTGCGAAGCTGGCAAGCATTGCGACGGCTGAAGGGTTGCAGGCCAAGGGGCAAATGGTCGGCTGGGACGAGCTTCGGCCGCTCACCAAAATCACGCCGTTTCTCGCGCGGCTCAAAAACGGCTGCTACGTCGTCGTGATGCATACGCCGGCGACGTTCGTCCGAAAGACAAGGGACGGCGAGGAAACGTCAGAGGAGTCTGTGCTCCTGTTTAATCCGCGCGCTCCCCAGGCGGGGTTCTTCCCCGTCGAGCGTACGGCGTTCGAAAGTCATTGGACCGGTGAGATCCTGCTCCTCAAGCGCATCTACAAGCTTGCGGACGCCGATCAGCCCTTCGGCTTGCGCTGGTTCGTTCCACAGATTCTGCGTCAGCGCTCTCTGTTCACGAATGTCATTGTCGCGGCGTTGTCGCTCAATCTTCTGGCGCTCGCCGTGCCGATGTTCTTCCAGCTCGTGATCGACAAAGTTCTCGTTCATCACACGGTCTCGACTCTGAAAGTCTTGGGCGTGGGCGTGCTTGTTGCGATCATGTTCGATGCGGCCATGAGTTGGCTGCGCGGCTATTTCATTTTGATAGCGTCGAGCCGGATCGACGTTCGCCTGGCGCAAACGACTTTCCGTCACCTCATGAGCCTGCCGATCAGCTTCTTTGATGGCGCGCTGACCGGCGTCGTGACGCGTCACATGCAGCAGGCTTCTCAGATCCGGGAGTTTCTGACCGGGCGTCTCCTGTCCACGCTGCTCGATCTTCCCATCCTCATCTTCCTGATCCCGATCCTGCTCGCCTACAACGCGGGTCTGACCGCCATGGTCATTGCCGCGGCGGGGATGCTGGCCGGTATCATCGGGCTGATGATCGGACCGTATCGCCGGCGTCTGCGGAAGCTCTATGCAGCCGAAGCCGCGCGCCAGGCGCTTCTGGTCGAAAGCATACACGGCATGCGGACGATCAAGGCGCTCAACCTCGAGCCGCGCCGCGAGGAGGCCTGGGAAGTTGCGGCGGCGAACTCCATCACGAATTACCAATCCGTCGGCAAGCTGTCGCTTGCGGCCACGACCACGTCGAACTTCCTCGAAAAGCTCCTTTCCATCGGAATCGTGGTGGTTGGCGCATTCGCGGTTTTCGACGGGAAGATGTCCGTCGGCGAGCTGGTCGCGTTCAACATGCTGTCCGGCCGTGTCATCAGCCCGATCCTTCAGGTCGTGGGCTTGCTCAACAGCTTCCAGGAAGCGCTGATGTCCGTCGACATGCTAGGCGAGATCATGAACCGCGCGCCCGAGCGGAAGCAGGTCCGCGGCCTGACCCCGCAAATCGCCGGCACGATCGACTTCAAGGACGTCACCTTCCGCTATCCCAACACCGACCGTCCGGCGATCGACGGATTGTCCGTGCACATCCCGGCGGGCTCGATGGTGGGCGTGGTCGGCCGCAGCGGGTCCGGCAAGACAACGCTGTCCGCGCTCATGCAAGGTCTTTACGAGGCCGGCGAAGGCAGCGTCCAGGTCGATGGCCACAACATTCGGGATATCGACATCGCGTTTCTGCGCAGCCAGATCGGCGTCGTGCCTCAAGAAGCGTTCCTGTTCCGCGGCACCATCAAGGAAAATATCCGCGCGGGAAATCCCTCGTCGAGCTTTGAGGATGTGGTCGCTGCAGCGCGCGCGGCCGGCGCGGCCGGCTTCATCGACGAGTTGCCTCAGCGCTACGACACGGTTCTGGAAGAGAGCGGCGTCAACCTCTCCGGCGGTCAGAAACAGCGTCTCTCAATTGCGCGTGCTTTGCTGCGCAGGCCCAGGATCATCATCTTCGACGAGGCAACGAGCGCACTCGATCCCGAAAGCGAGGCGATTGTCGTGAGTAATCTCGCCGGGATTGCGCGGGGACGTACGACGATCGTTGTCTCTCACCGTCTTCAGACGGTGCGTGCCGCGGACTTCATCATGGTCATGGACCGGGGCAAGGTGGTCGATGTCGGCCGTCATGAAGAGCTGATCGCCCGCAATCTGCTCTATTTCCAATTGTGGTCTCAACAGACGGGGAAGGTCTCGTGAGCGCGTGCCGGGCTGCAATCGAGGATCGCGTGAAGCAACTCCGTCATGGGGCGGCGGTCACGGCCGCCAACGCGCGTCAGGCGCTTCAGCGGCTCGCCTCCCATGTTCCGGGTATGGCCGAGTTCGCGCCCGACCGGAGCGAGCCGGCGTTTCTCCAGGAATTCAAGCAGCCTTGCCTTGAGATCGAGGAGCGCCCTATCGGCGTCTCGATCTATGCGACCTTCTACATGCTCTGCGCCTTGCTGTTTCTGGCCGTGATCTGGTCGTTCGTCGGAAAGCTCGACCGGATCGTGGTCGGGCAGGGAAGAGTTTCGGGCACGGACACGGTCATAGCGCTTCAGCCCTTTGCCGTGTCGAAGATCGTGGCCATCAACGTCAAGCCGGGCGATCATGTCCGCAAGGGTGATGTCCTCATTTCCTTCGACCCGGCCTTTGCAAAAGCCGACGAGTTGTCGCTCGATGCAAAGGTGAACGAGCTGTCCGCTGCGCGCGATCGTATGGAAGCGGAGATGTCGGGCGGCACATACGAGGTCAGCTCGACGCCGACGGCAGCCGAACTCATTCAGCAAGATATCTTTCTGCGCCGCCAGGCCCAGCTCGCGGCCGAGCTTTCCCAGCGCGAAAGCATTCAAGGGCGCCTGAAGGCCGCGATCGACGCGGGACAGGCGGCCATCACGAACCTGGAGCGTCAGGTCAAGCTGGCCCACGACGTGACCGCCATGCGCCAGAAGCTGTTCGACATGGAGTATGGCTCGAAGATCAACCTCATCGAAGCCCAGCAGCAGGAGCTTGCCGCGGTGGAGCATCTGAGGGATGCCAAGACCGATATCGCAACCAAGTCGCAGCAGCTGGCTCAAGCCGTCGCCGAGCGCGAGTCGTTCGTCTCCGAATGGCGCAGCAAGCTGAACGAGGAGCTGGTGACCGCGCGCCAGCAAGCTCAGGAGGCATCGGACTCCTTGAGCAAGGCGCGTCGCATGAGCGAGTTTGCATCGCTCACCGCGCCGGTGGACGGCATCGTGCTCGAAATCGCCGACCGTTCCGTGGGTTCGGTGCTCAAAGAGGCCGAGTCCCTCATTACGCTTGTTCCGGCCGGTTCGCCGCTCCAGGTTGAGGCGGACATCATGTCGGCCGATGTGGGGTATGTCGAAGTCAACGATCCGGTCCGGATCAAGCTCGAGGCCTATCCGTTTCAGAAATTCGGCACGCTGAGCGGACATCTGACAGTGGTGAGCCCGGACTCCATTACGCGCGACAACGGGAAAGACAAAAGCACGCGCGCGGTTTTCCACACCGTGGTTCAGCTCGATGACGACATCGATGCTCTAGCCAAACGCGGCATTCAACTGCGGCCCGGTCTCGTGTCGACGGCCGAGATCACCACCGGCAAGCGATCGATCGCTTCCTACATCCTCTACCCGATTTTCGGCGTCTTCGACGAGAGTCTGCGCGAGCCCTAGGGCCCGGCAGGGGCGCTGCCTCTTACGGGCGCAGCGCGGCGGTAAGGTTAATCCAAAACATGAACAAGGGCCGATTTGTATTGTTCTGATACATGAGGACAAATTATTAACATACTGAAAAATATAGGTAAATTGAGATAAATTTTGCTTGACTGCCCTGGACGGCTCCATCCTCATTCTGTAATATTGACGAAAGATTAAGAGGGCCAGAGAGCCGTTAATCAACTCACACGAGGGGATTCTCAGCTTGAAGGCGAGAGGGCGTGGCCGCGCGCGCGTTGCGTTTTGGCAATTCGAAGCAGGATCCCCGCCGGCACCGGGTCAGATGACCCAATGGAATGAGCGTCGTTGCCCGCTTCGGCACGGTCAGTGGGAATCTGCCTAGAAGGCAGGCTTTTGGGAGAGCGTTATGGCGATCATTAATGGAACATCTGGACCTGATGATTTGGAAGGTACCAGCGGCGACGACACAATCAATGGCCTCGGTGGTGATGACGCCATTACCGGAAAGGAAGGAAACGACATTCTGTACGGTGGTGACGGAACCGACACCATCTTCGGAATGGCCGGCGACGACACGATCGATGGCGGCAATGGCTTCGATTATGCCGGCTACTGGGACCAGTTGCAGAGCGACGGGGTGTACACCCTGGGCGTGACGGTCAGCCTGGCTGTTTCTGGGCCGCAACTCGTCAACACGGAATTGGGCACGGACACGCTCACGAATATCGAAGGCCTGATCGGATCGATCTACGGCGACACGCTGACGGGCGATGGCAACGACAACGAGTTTTTCGGTCTCGGCGGCAATAACGTCATCGACGGCGGCGGCAACGGGGCTGACGGTGACACCGTGTACTACTCCGGCGCGTCGGCGGGGGTGACGGTCGATCTCAGCCTCGCCACCCCGCAAGTCGTGGGCGGCGGCACCGACATGCACGACGGGACCTATGGTTCCGACACGCTCCTGAACATCGAAAATCTCGTCGGCACGGACCACGATGACGTTCTGAGCGGAAACGCTTCCAACAATTCGCTGATTGGCGGCGACGGCAACGACACTCTGAGCGGCCGCGCCGGGGATGATTATCTTCTCGGCGGCGACGGCAACGACATCCTGAACGGAGGTCTGGATTACAATTCGCTCATCGGCGGCAACGGAACGGACACGGCCGTCTTCACGGGCAACCGCAGCGACTACACGATCACCCGCAGCGGCGGTGTGACGGATGTCCTTCGGCCCGACGGCGGCGAGGACTTTCTGACCGGCGTCGAGCGCTTGCAGTTCGCCGGCGGGACTGTCGCCAATTCTTCCGTCAGCCGCGATCTCGTCGGCACGGGCCGGGATGCGATCTACTTCCAGAACACCAACGGCCAGGCAGGGGCTTGGTTGATGAACGGCACGACGGTGGATTCAGCCGGCCTCGTCGGCGGCAATCCGGGCACCTCTTGGCACATCGTCGGCGGTGGCGATCTGGATGGTGACGGCAAGGCCGACATCGTTTGGCAGAAAGATGACGGCACGGCCGGCGCCTGGCTGATGGACGGCACGAGCGTCTCGTCTTTGAGCCTGATCGGCAGCAACCCCGGCTCGGCCTGGAAGGTCAAGGGCGTCGGAGACTTCGACGGCGACGGCAATTCCGATCTCCTGTGGCAGAAGGACGATGGGACGACGGGTGTTTGGTTGATGAACGGCACCAGCGTCGCCTCGATGAGTGTCGTCGGTGGCGCCCCGGGAACGTCCTGGAAAGTCAAAGGCACGGCGGATTTCAACGGTGACGGCAAGTCCGACATTCTTTGGCAGAAGGATGATGGGACCGCGGGCGTTTGGCTGATGGACGGCACAAGCGTGACCGACGCGGCCGTTGTCGGCGGCAATCCGGGCACAGCCTGGAAGATCAAGGGCGCCGGCGATGTCGACGGCGACGGCAAGGCCGACATCGTTTGGCAGAAGAACGATGGAACCGCGGGCGTCTGGCTGATGGACGGCACAAGTGTGACGGCCCAGAGCCTCGTCGGGGGCAACCCGGGCACCAACTGGCAAGTCAAAGGCACGGGCGACTACAACGGCGACGGCAAGGCCGATCTGCTCTGGCAGAAGAACGACGGCACGGCCGGGGTCTGGCTGATGAACGGCACGAGCGTCGCCTCCATGAGCGTCGTCGGCAGCAACGACAACCCAAACTGGGGAATTGTGTCGACGGTCGCCTAAGGCCTAGCGAAATAGTGATTAAAATCAGCTGCGCCTTCGTAAAGGAGGCGCAGCTGTCTTTTTCTGTGAACAGGATCGGTGCGTCAGTCCGCCGCGTCCGGCTTCAAGCAAAAAGCTGATGGCCTTGAGTCAGGTCTTTGCGACGGAAGCCCAGCTATAGCCGGGACAAGAGGCTCATTCAGACGCATTTACGACGAGATATTGCCTCGGAAAATCAACTGAGGATTTGTCGTCCGTCCCGCTTGCTTCGAGTGCTCATTAACAATATTTTACGGTCCTCTCACGGTCGGCGGTATCTGCGCCGACCTGGACAAGAAGGGACGCGGAGCGGGCGGTGACTTTTTCGGCTGAACCCGAGATTTCTGTCGTCGTCCCTGTCTACAAGGAAGAAAAGGCGATCGCCCCGTTTCTCGACCGGCTTCTGCCCGTTTTGCGGCGCCTAGGCCAGTACGAGGTCATCTTCTGCCTCGACCCCTCACCCGACCGGACTGAGCAGGTTATTGCCGAGTTTGCCGGCTCTGACGAAGGGATTGGGCTTCTACGCTTCAGCCGCCGCTTCGGCCAACCCGCTGCCACCATGGCGGGCATTCTCAATTGTTCCGGCAGGACTTGTGCGGTCATTGACGTCGACCTGCAGGATCCCCCCGAGCTCCTGGAAGAGATGTTCGCCAAGCTGAACGAAGGCTTTGACGTCGTCTATGCTCAGCGACGCAGCCGGGCCGGGGAGACCTGGCCGAAACGCATCATCACGCGTGCCGGTTACAAGTTGATCAATGCGATCGCGGACGTACAGATCCCCCGGAACACCGGCGATTTTCGCCTGATGAGCCGGCGTGTTGTGGAGGAGCTCCGCGGCCTGCCGGAAAGTCATGGGTTTTTGCGCGGTCTCGTTGCCCTGGTGGGCTTTCCCCAAACCGCTGTTCTCTACGATCGAGATGCGCGAAGCACCGGCCAGGGCAATTACAACCCATTCTTGGGGTCTTTGAAGATCGCTTTCAACGGCATCATCGGCTTTTCGACAAAGCCGCTCTCCGCAATGATGTGGACCGGTCTCTCGATCGCTTGCCTGAGTTTCGTGCTGACGATCGTGATGCTCTACACGAAGCTCGTCATGCAGGTCGACTATCCCATCGGCATTCCAACTCTCACCATCCTGGTTTTGTTTCTTGGCGGGATGCAGCTCGCGGCGCTAGGCTTGATCGGCGAATACATCGGGCGAATTTACGACGAGGTCCGCGGGCGACCGCTCTACATCGTCCAGCGCGCGCTCAATGTTGATTTGCGGGATAGCCACGGTCCCGGCACCGGAGTTTCACGAAAACCAAAAAACATTGTCGAGTTTCGGGTGTCGCCCACGGCTCCGCCGGTCGGCGAAGACAATATGTCTTCGCGTGTCGGATACGAGTGACGCAAGGGCCATGAAAGAAGCGTTCGCAGCTCGCATGCGATGGCCGAAATCGTTTCCTCCGCTCACGGAGGAGCAAACGGCCATCAGCGACGACTTTATGAAGTTCTGGCACCAGGTGCTGCCCCGTCGCTACGGCGTTGTGGAGCGGTTCAATCACGGCTTCGCGGTCGCGGCGGCGCCATCGTTTCCGGGCTGCAGGACGTTGGAAATCGGCGCGGGACTGGGCGAGCATCTTGCCTATGAGCAACTCGCCGGCCAGGATTACCACTGCGTTGAAATTCGAGAGACAATGGTCCAAGACATTAAGGCGAAGTTCCCTGATGTCACAGCTATCGTCGGCGATTGTCAGCAGCGGCTGCCTTACCCGGAAGCGCGCTTCGATCGAATCCTGGCCATTCATGTTCTCGAGCATCTTCCCGATTTGCCGGCCGCAATGAAGGAAGTCCATAGGCTGCTCGACCCGGGTGGTCTTTTTTGCGCCGTCATTCCTTGTGATCCGGGAGTTCTCTACGAGATCGCTCGAAAGATATCTGCGGAACGCATCTTCAAGAAGCGATACAACCAGCCCTATGAATGGTTTATCCGCCGCGAGCACATCAATTCGCCCGAAGAGATTCTCTGGGTACTTTCGCAGCAGTTCTCCGTGGAGCGAAAGCAATTCTTCCCGTTCAGGGTTCCAGTGTCCCCGCTCAACTTGTGCCTAGGGCTCCTTGCCAAAAAAAGGGCCGTCTAGGACCATGGTTTCCTGGCGAGACGTCATAAAGCTCTTCACGTTCGGCGTTGTCGGGCTCGCAAGTGCGCTTGTCTATGTCGGGACAGTCTGGTTGTTGATCGACCTCGCTGATCTTGGCCACACGCTAGCAAATCTCATCGGGTTTTCGTGCGCGGCGCTGACGTCCTATGTCGGTCATCACTCCTTCACATTTCGAGCTGACGGCAATCATCACGTGTATGCTCCTCGCTTTGTCGCGCAGGTCATCATCACCTATTTGATGTCCGCAGGCATTACGGAGGGAGCTTCAATGCTCGGAGTGCACCACCTCGTAGCCGCGGTCACGATAGCTGTATTGCTCCCGGTGATGAACTTTTTGGCCTTTCAGTTCTGGGTCTTTGTGGCGCCTCGGCTTGGGGAAGAGCAGGAAACCACGGGTCGATGAGCAAATTGCGCCATTATTTCATCACTGGTGGGGCGGGATTTATCGGCAGCAACCTCGTCGACCGATTGCTCGCCGATGGCCATCGCGTGACGGCCTATGACAATCTGTCGACCGGATTCCGCCAGTTTCTCGATAACGCGAGCCGGAGTGCGTCGTTCAGGTTTGTTGAGGGTGACGTTCTCGACAGCGATCGGCTTGCGGACGCCATGAAAGGCTGTGACTTCGTCTTCCATCTAGCCGCCAACGCAGATGTCAGATTCGGGACCGACCACCCCCGAAAGGATCTCGAGCAGAATACCATCGCGACGTTCAATGTCCTTGAAGCCATGCGCTCCCTCAACATCAAGGAAATCGCGTTTTCTTCGACGGGTTCGATCTATGGCGAATCGACCGTTATTCCTACGCCGGAAGATGCACCATTTCCGGTTCAGACCTCGCTTTATGGAGCCTCGAAGCTTGCCGGCGAAGGCTTGATTAGTGCCTATTGCGAAGGGTTCGGCTTCCGAGGGTTCATTTTCCGATTTGTTTCGATTCTTGGCGAGCGCTATACGCACGGACATATTTTCGATTTCTATCGAAAGCTTTTGCGAGATCCGGCAAAGCTCGAAGTGCTGGGGAATGGTCTGCAGAAGAAGTCCTATCTCTATGTGGGCGATTGTATCGCAGCAATGCTCGCGGTCATCGAGCGGTCGCCGGAAGCCGTCAATATCTATAATCTTGGCACGGAGGAGTTCGTCGAAGTCAACGATTCGATCTCCGTTATCTCCTCCAAGCTGAAGGTGACGCCCGCTCTCGCCTATACGGGCGGCGATAGAGGTTGGATAGGCGACAATCCGTTTATCTTTCTCGATACAAAGAAAGCTCTGAATTTGGGTTGGCAGCCGAGGCTCACCATTCGCGAGGGGATTGTCCGGACGCTCGAATGGCTGATGTGCAATCAGTGGGTCTTGGAGGCCCGCTCATAGGAAAAGCGCAGCTCGAAGGCGTGTTGGGGACGGCAGACATTGTTCATCGCACAATTCAGATTGAAGGCCGCAGTTCAAAAACTCCTGTGTGAGTTCCAGGAGATTTTGGACTTCTCGTCGGATCACCCGGTGAGAGCAATGCGAAAGATTGCGCAACGCGAAACGGTCGATTACATCCGCGCGAGAATGGGCGATGCGATCGGCGTCTACACCGCGCGCGATGTGTTTGATGTTACCGTCAAGAGCCTCCCGGTTGAGGGGCATCTCATGGAGTTCGGTGTTTTCCGTGGAGGCACGATACGTTACCTAGCCTCGCGGGTGCCACACCGGCAGCTCCATGGCTTCGACAGTTTTCAGGGGCTTCCCGAAACATGGTCGGGCTACAACCTCGAAAAGAGCGCTTTTTCCGTGCAGGGCAAGCTCCCTCAAGTTCCTGACAATGTAAAGCTTTACGCGGGCTGGTTCGACGAGACCCTGCCGAAATGGCTGGAAAGAAATGATGGACCGGTCGCGTTCGTTCATGTCGATTGCGATCTTTATTCATCGACGAAGATAATTCTGGACTTGCTGGGTGCGCGTTTTCGCGTCGGTACGGTCATCGTCTTCGACGAGTATTTCGGCTACCCGAACTGGCAGCGGCATGAGTTCAAGGCGTTCAAGGAATTCGTTGAAGCCAATAACATCCAGTACGAGTATGTGGCGTATTCTCGATTTCAGGCGGCCGTTCGGCTCCTCGCCGTGGGGAAACACGAATGATCGACCTCAAGCCGATCAGGAGGATCGTCCGTGCTCAAGGGGATTGAGGGCCGTCGGGTGCTCATCACGGGGGCGACCGGTGCGTTCGGCTCGGCGGTGGCCCGTAAGTTCTGCCGTGAAGGGGGTGATGTGTTGCTTACCGGGCGCTCTCGAATTGCGTTGGAGCAGCTCGCGCATGATCTCAAGGGTGAGTTTCCTGCGGCGACGACGTCTTGTCTTACGGCGGATCTTTCGAGCGAGTCGGGCCAATCAAATCTCATCGATGCGATGAAGGATTGGGGAACAGATGTTCTGATCAATGCCGCGGCAGTTCAGGGACCAATCGGCCGATCGTGGGAGAACGATTGGGCTCTCTGGAAGCAGGCGTTTGAGATCAATCTCTATGCAACCATCGCCTTATGTCGGGCTGTTGTGCCTGGCATGGCCGCCAAGGGGCGCGGCAAGATCATCAACTTCTCCGGCGGAGGCGCGACGGCGCCGCGCGCGAACTTCTCGAGCTATGCTTGTGCAAAAACGGCCATCGTGCGGTATTCCGAATGTTTGGCTGTCGAAACGCAAATCAGCGGGATCGATGTGAATTGTGTTGCGCCCGGCGCCGCTCGGACCCGCATGACGCAAGCCATACTTGATGCGGCAGGTGCGGCAGGCGAAGCTGAAGTGACGAGTGTGGAGCGCGCGACGGAAGGAAGTCCGCGGATTTTGGAGCGTGCCGCGGGGCTGTGTGCTTACCTTGCCTCAAAATCGGGAGATGGGATTACCGGACGTCTTATTAGCGCAGTCTGGGATCCGTGGGACAGGCTGCACGAAAAGCGCGAAGAATTGAGAACGACCGACGTCTACACACTAAGACGCATCGTGCCAAACGACCGCGGACTGAATTGGGATAGCTGACCGTGAAGTTTGCGATTATCGGATGTGGGTTGATCGGACAGAAGCGGGCTGACGCAGCGCAAGCGCTGGGGCATACCGTGAGCGTGGTTTCGGACTTGGTGTCAGAACGAGCCCAAGCTCTCGCCGCACGCTGCACCGGGGCCATCGTTGCCAAGAGCTGGAAGAGCGCACTCGACGGCGACGCCGAAATGGTAGTGATTGCGACACCGCACGACTTGCTGGCGGAAATCAGCGTCGCGGCTGCGGAAAAAGGAAAGCATATATTGGTGGAAAAGCCGGCAGCGCGAACGGCCTCGGAGATCGTTCCCGTGGTCGCTGCCGCCGATCGAAATGGAGTGACGATCAAGGTCGGCTTCAATCATCGATTTCATCCGGCCTTTTTGAAGGCGCGAGAAATCGTGGATTCGGGGGTGCTCGGTCCTTTGATGTACATACGCGGCCGATATGGTCACGGTGGTCGTCCTGGATACGAGAAGGAATGGCGTTGCGTGCCAGAGGTGTCGGGCGGCGGCGAGCTCATCGATCAGGGCTCGCATCTGATTGATCTCTCACGGTGGTTCCTGGGCGATTTTTCGGACGTCTTTGGGGCCGCGCCGACGTATTTCTGGCCGACCGCCGTGGACGACAATTGTTTTATGGCGTTGCGCACGGCGGGCGGGCAGATGGCTTGGCTTCATGCGAGCTGGACCGAGTGGAAAAATCTTTTCTCCTTCGAGATTTTCGGCCGGGTTGGGAAGATTCAGATCGACGGCTTGGGGGGAAGCTATGGAGTCGAGCGTCTGACGCTTTATCAAATGCTTCCCGAGATGGGGCCACCCATTACGACGAGCTGGGAATACCCGTTTGCCGACAAGTCGTGGCAGAGCGAAGTGGCGGAATTCGTTTCTGCAATCGAAGAACGACGACCGCCCAACGGCAATATTCATGATGCCAAGGCCAATCTCGACATCGTGGGACGAATTTATGGGGGCGCTCAATGATCATCGTCCGCAGCCCGTTGCGCATCACCTTGGGAGGCGGGGGAACGGACCTGCCTTCCTACTACAAGGAGCATGAGGGCTTCGTCGTCGCGGCGGCCATTGATCGGTATGTCTACATCACGCTTCACCAGACATTTCAGGATGAGCTGATCGTCAAATATTCAAAGCTTGAGAGGGTCCTCGAAGCCGGTCAGATCGAGCATCCGATTGTTCGCGAAGCGCTGCGGATGGTGCTGGGAGAGGCGCACCGGCTCGAGATTTCCAGTATGGCGGATATCCCGGCGGGAACTGGCCTCGGCTCGTCGGGAAGCTTCACGACAGCCCTTCTCAAAGCCCTGCACGCGTATAAGAGAAACCTGGTTTCCGCTCAGCAATTGGCGGAAGAAGCCTGTCACATAGAAATTGATCGCCTGGCCGAGCCGGTCGGCAAACAGGATCAGTTCATAGCTGCCTACGGTGGCGTGACTTGCTTCCGCTTTCAGAGAGATGACGGTGTCGAAGCTTGGCCTCTAAACGTTCCCGCGGAGACGCTTCACAGTCTCGAGGACAGTCTTGCAATGTTTTTTACGGGGTATTCCCGTAGAGCCTCGTCAATTTTGGAGGAGCAGGACAAAAAAACCAAAACCGACGACAAGTCGATGGTCGACAATTTGCATTATGTGAAAGCTCTCGGCGAGCGGAGCAAATCAGCTCTGGAGACGGGCCAGCTCGATGATTTCGGTGCGCTCATGCACGAGCATTGGGAGCACAAGAAGCGCCGGTCGAGCGCGATGTCCAACCCGATGATCGATGAGTGGTACGCCGCGGCGATGAAGCAAGGGGCGCTCGGCGGTAAGCTCATTGGTGCCGGCGGGGGCGGCTTCCTCATGTTCTATACGAAGGACAAGCCGAAGCTTCGTCATGCCATGCATGAAGCGGGACTCTCCGAGGTGCGATTCCGGTTCGATTTCGAAGGCACCAAGGTTCTCGTGCAATGAGGGAAGCTGCCTGGTGACCACGTCGATGCCTCCGGTCGCGATTTTGGCGGGTGGCCTGGCCACAAGGCTTCGCCCTCTCACGGATCAGACGCCCAAGGCATTGGTCCCCGTGCTTGGAGAGCCGTTCATCGCCCATCAGCTGCGACTGCTGAAGCGCGAAGGCGTAAGCGACGTCGTGATGCTGGTCGGCTATCTCGGCGAGCGCATCGCGGCCTTTGTGGGCATAGGCGAGGCGTTCGGTCTGCGCGTTCGGTATTCCTATGACGGGCCGAAGCTGCTGGGAACGGGGGGCGCGCTCAAGCAAGCTCTGCCTTTGCTGGGAGCGGAGTTCATGGTTCTCTACGGCGACTCGTATCTGGATATTCCGATGCGTCCCGTTGTGGATGCATTCCAAACCTCGGATCAACCAGCTTTGATGACAGTTTTGCGAAACGATGGACGCTGGGACAAAAGCAATGCCCGTTTGGAGGGCGACGGCCGCGTCTGCTACGACAAGCGCAATCCGACGCCCGACATGCAATGGATCGACTACGGCCTCGGTGTTCTCGACGCGTCCGTCTTCGAGCCCTACGAGGCGGGACAGGCCTTCGATTTGGCGAGCCTCTACGAGCGCTTGTCGGGGGCGGGCAAGCTCATGGGATTTGAGGTCCGGAACCGCTTCTACGAAATCGGATCCCTGGCGGGATTGGCGGAGACAGAATCTTATTTGAGGGGAGCGTCATCTCAATGACGAAGCAATCCTATACGGCTCGGTTCCTGAGGGAAGCCGCGGAAATCGCAGCGGGCTTGGACCAGGCACAGATCGACAAGATGGTCAGCATTCTGAAGGACGTGCGGGACCAGGGCCGCCTGTTCTTCCTTGGGGTTGGAGGCAGTGCCGGCCACGCTTCGCACGCCGTCAACGATTTCCGCAAGATCGCCGGCATTGAAAGCTATACGCCGACGGATAACGTTTCGGAGCTCACGGCCCGCATTAATGACGACGGGTGGGAGACATCGTTTGCGCGCTGGCTCGAAGGCAGCCGGCTCGGACCCAAGGATTGCGTGTGGGTCTTTTCCGTTGGTGGCGGCAATCTGGAAAAAAACATCAGCGCCAATATCGTGGCCGCTCTCAAGCTCGCCCAGGCGCGCAAGGCGCGAATCATCGGCATCGTTGGCCGGGATGGCGGGTACACCGCACAAGTCGCGGACGCCTGCGTCATCATCCCGACCGTCAACCCGGAAGCGGTCACACCCCATACGGAAGGCTTTCAGGCCGTGGTGTGGCACCTCATCGTCAGCCATCCGGACCTGAGGGTGAATGCCATGAAATGGGAGGGAACGCAGTGAAATGGGCGGCAACCTCCTAGGCCGCC
>Ga0081455_10004004_pt1 | contig 16720 bp, 16 predicted proteins | sample TabmetS3T2R1_FD_70207 | JGI IMG/M metagenome (GOLD analysis project Ga0081455, IMG submission 70207) | Tabebuia heterophylla rhizosphere microbial communities from the University of Puerto Rico - S3T2R1 | ecosystem: Host-associated > Plants > Roots > Rhizosphere ... | reverse complement strand
ACCGCCGAGCCCGTCGATCCCTCGACCGTGCAGATGACGATCCCGAAGGAATTCCGCGGCAACGTCGTCGCGCTGCTCACGGAGATCGAACAGCTTCAGGTCGATCCGGACCTGACGGCGAAGATCGTGATCGACGAGCGCTCCGGCATCATCGTGATGGGCCGCGACGTGCGCGTCGCGACGGTCGCGGTCGCGCAGGGCAATCTCACGGTGACGATCTCCGAAGCGCCGCAGGTCAGCCAGCCGGCGCCGTTCTCGCGCGGCGAGACGCGCGTCGTGCCGCGCACCCGCGTCGGCGTGCAGGAGGACGGCAAGAAGCTCGCGCTGGTGAAGGACGGGGTGTCGCTGCAGGAGCTCGTGGACGGGCTCAACGCGCTCGGCATCGGCCCGCGCGACCTCATCGCCATCCTGCAGGCGATCAAGGCGGCGGGCGCGATCCAGGCCGACATCGAGGTGATGTGATGAGCACCATCCCGAGGAACCTCGCTCCGACGATCGGCGGTCACCCCGACCGCTCCTTCATGGACGCGCTCGCCAAGGTGTCACCGCAGGGCCAGCAGAAGGCAAAGAAAAGCGCGCAGGATTTCGAGGCCGTGTTTCTCAACACGATGTTCTCGCAGATGACGTCAGGCGTTCAGGGCGACGGCCCGTTCGGCAGCACCACCGGCACCGGCATCTGGCGCTCGATGCTGACGGATGAATACGCCAAATCCTTCGCCAAGGCCGGCGGCATCGGCCTCTCCAATGACGTCTTCCGCAGCATCATCATGCAACAAGCCGCGCGCTCGAGCTGATCATCTTGAAACCTTACCCGTCATTGCGAGCGAAGCGAAGCAATCCAGAGTTCCAGTGCGAGAAGCTGGATTGCTTCGTCGTAGGCAAGCTAGCGACGCCGTTCTTCGAACGGCTATGCGCTCCTCGCAATGACGAACTGAGAAAACCGGTCACCTAAGACGAGACTCGCAATGGCTCCTCAGACATCGGCCACAAATCCGTTTCCATCCGTCGCAACTCCGGCCGAGGCCCGAAAGCTCGCCGACACATTGCTGGAGGGCATGACCGCCCTGCTCGCGCTGATCGAGCGTGAGACCGCCCTGGTCAAGGCCGGGCGCATCACCGAGGCGCTGGCGCTGGAGCCGCAAAAGACGGAACTGTCGCGGCGCTACGTCATCGCGGTCTCGCTGCTCAAGGGCAGTGCAGCCTACATGAAACGCAACGTACCGGATCTGCTGGATGGCTTGCAACGCCATCACGACACATTCCGCGCGATGCTTCAGGTCAATCTGACGGTGCTGGCGACCGCGCATGCCGTCTCCGAAGGCATCATTCGTGGCGTCAACACCGAGATGCAGCGCCGCGCCGCGCCCTCGACCTACAACGCATCGGGCTATCGCACAGCGCCGAGCCAGCGCAACACCGCGCCGCTTGCGATCAGCCGCACGCTCTAGAATCGTCTGCCCGCCTGACAAATCGACTTAAATTGCGACGGCGTCGCAGACGCGCCGTTATGCGCGTTTCTCAATGCATCGTTAGAGCCGTGCTGCGACAATTGCCCTTGGAGGTTGGGGTTTGTATCTCGAGGCCAGAGGGCCATCATGAGTACGGACTTCTCAATCAGGCCGGCCGGGGCGCCGGTCCCGTCGCCGCCGGTGCGGCCGGTCGCCGAAACCGCGCAAGCCGCCGTTCCGACGGAATTGCCGCACGGGCAAACCGTGACGGCGGTCGACAGCGTTGTCGTGCCGCGCAACGATCCGTTGGCGGTGCGCGATCGGCTGGCGCGACAGGTCGTGTTCGATCGCGACGCTGCCGAAATGATCTATCAGGTGATCGACAGCAGCAATGACAGCGTCGTGCGGCAGGTGCCGGACGAGGCGATCGTGCGCCGGCGCGCTTATTTCCGCGAACTCGATCGTGCCAATGCCGATCAACGCCGCGTGCACACCGACCGGCTGGCCTGAGCGCCGCACCGCCCCATCACATCGATCAGGACTGATGCGCGTAGGCCGTCTCGAGCGATGACTGGCCGGTCGCCGGATTCGTCATCACGGTTTTCACCTGGGCGACGCCGGCCCGCGTCAACGTGAATTTGGAATCGCCGATCCGGAACGCGTTGTTCTTGATCAGCACGTCCTGATACTTCGTCGTGCTGCCGCTTTGATATCGGACCTTGGCGCGGAAGCCTGTCACGTTCGAGACGGCGATGGTGAATTTCGTATTGTCGGCATAGGCGCCCGACCAGCTTCCCTCGAACGTCGCGGGATCGACGTTGACGTATTTGCCGGTCGCCACATTGGCGTTCTGTCCCACCGCCACGTAGTTTGAAGACAGGATGCTCATGAGATCGGCCATGAGATCGCCTCCGGCAGAACGACTTATTGTTTACGCCCGGCCGGCGAGGCCCGCCGCGATATTGCAATTGATCTCGATCAGCGATTTCAGCTTCGCCGGATCCGGATTCATCTGCATGTCGATCGTCTGCTTCATGACGAAGGCTGCGAGGTTGGCGATGTTCTGCCGCACGTCCATCGGCTGCGGGTTGTCGTTGCTTTCGACGGCGCTCATGAAGATCGTCCAGAGGCGGCGATTGAACAGCAAGGCGTTCTGCATCTTCATGTCGGGGCCATCCCAATTGGCCTGAACGTCCTGGAGCTGCCGGGCTGCCTTCAAAAGCGCCTGCGCTTCGATTTCTCGCGGGTTGGAGGAGGCCTGGGAGACGCGGGCATAGGCTTGGGCAGCATTGGACATTCAAAAACCTCGGGGGAAAGATGAGCCGGAATCTCGTGCGAGATGCCGCGATTCTACCCATTGCGCCTTTCAATATGGTTACCGGACTTTTTAATATTGTGACGAGAACGAGACGGCGCCCAAAAGAAAACGGCGGGGTCGCCCCCGCCGTTTCGTCGTCGTTTTGGCTGTCGCCGAGATCAGCGCAGGAGCTGGAGAACGCTCTGCTGGCTCTGGTTGGCGAGCGCGAGCGCGGACACCGCGATCGACTGGCGGGTCGACAGCGCCTGGCTGTTCGCCGCTTCCTCGTTGGTGTCGGCCAGCGTCAGGTTGGACGAACCGGTCTGCAGCACGTTGATCAGGCTCTTCGAGAAGTCCTGACGGATCTGCACGATCGACAGGTTCGAGCCCAAGGCCGACGCCTGCGAGCGCAGGGAGTCGCCGGCCGAATTCAACGAACTCAGCACCTTGTTGGTGGCGTTGTTGTCGATGAAGTCGGTGCCAGCCGTCAGGCTCGCCAGGCCGAGGCCCGCCGGGTTGAAGTTGACGCCGGTGATGCTGAGGGTCGACTTGCCGGTTTCGTTGAACACCAGCTTCAACGTGTCGCCAGCCAGCAGGTTGACGCCGTTGAAGGACGCGTCCTGCGAGGTGGTGGTGATCTGCTGGATGATGTTGTTGTACTGGCTGACCAGGTTCGAACGCGTCAGCTGGGCTGCCGCATCCTTGACCGGAGCAGACGCGGTCAGGCCGGTGAAGGCGCTGGCCGAGCTGGTGACCGTGCCGATCGTGGCCGAGGCCGCGTCGTTCGAGGTCGTGATCGTGATCTTGCCAGTGGTGTCGATCGTCGCCTGCAGGTTGTTGCCGGCAAGCGCGGTGTTCAACTCGTCGAGCGTGTCGACCTGGCCGGCACCGGTGCCGAAGGTAATGCTGGTGGCTGTGCCGCCGCCGGTCGCGCCGATCGACAGGGTGGCGCCGCCCAGCGGGGTCGTGCCGCCGCCGCGGGCCTGCGTCACCGGGGTGGTGCCGGTGGTCAGGTTCAAGGCAGAGAGCAGCGCATAGCCGTTGGTGGTGCCGGTGATGTTGAGGTCGGACGTGGTGCCGGTGTGCAGGGTCACGATACCGTTGCTGGCGCCGACGGCCGAACCCGAACCACCCGATGCCGCGTCAATCGCGGACAACAGCGTGCTGACCGAAGCGTCGAGGCGAACGTGGGTCGCGTCGGACGTGCCGGAACCGGCTGTCGTGAAGTTGATGGTGGTGCCGTTGACAGTGATCGTGTCTGACGTCGTCAGACCGGCAGTGGCGAGCACGCTGTCGCTGTTGGAACCGCCGGTGAGCAGGGTCGCGCCGGTGATGTTGGCCGGAGTCGTCAGGCGGTTCTGCACCGCAGCGGACGACGCCTTGGTCGCATCGGTGTAGGCGCTGGCGGTGCCGAGCAGGTTGTTGGCGGTCGCGCCGGTGATCGCGGTCGTGGTGACGCTCGACTTGGTCGAGTAGCCGACCGTGGTCTGCAGGGCCTGGTTGGCAACCGACTTGGCGCTGTCAACGAGCTTCTGCAGCGAGGAGATGCCGGTGTTGGCAGCCTGCAGAACCTGCACGCCGTTGCCGATACCGTCGAGGAGGTTGTTGATGTCGCTGGCGCGGCTATCGAGCGAGGCAGCGGTGAAATAGTTGGTCGGGTTGTCGAGGGCGGTGTTGACCTTCTTGCCGGTGGCAAGGCGATTCTGCGTGGTGGCGAGCAGATCAGCGGTCGACTGGAGGGACAGCAGGTTCTGGCGAACCGATGCTGAAAGGACGATTGAAGACATGGTCATACCTTTCTGGTGTGATCGTAACGAGAACGCGTTCGTTCGCTCGACATTCACCGAGCGATCCGGGCCACACTGCTGTTAACCCCTTTAAAAAAGATGAAGCAGGCGCGGTGCATTGCGCTCAACTCCGTAATCTTGCCGAAAACCGACACGGTTCGATGATACCGCCGCGGCGCGGGAGCTCAGAGCAACTCGGCCGCGTCGGGAAATTCCGCGACGACGCGCAATCGCTTTACCAAGCGTTAACCTTCATTGCCGAAGGATTACTCGCACGAAACCGCGGCGCGAGACCGCCGCAACCCGGCGAGAAAGCTGAACCAAGAAAGCTGAATCATGTCGCTGAAAGTCGAACTCAAGCCGCATGAGCGGATCATCATCGGCTCCTGCGTCATCACCAATGTCGACCAACGCGCACGGCTCCTGATCGACGGCGACCGCATCCCGATCCTGCGCGAAAAGGACATCCTTACGCCGGATACCGCCGACACGCCGGCGAAGCTGATCTATCTCGCCGTGCAGCTGATGTATCTGTCACCCGATCCGCAGGCGCATCATCCGACCTATTTCAGCCTGATGAAAGACGTGCTGACGGCCGCGCCCGGCGCCTGGCCGATTATCGAAAGCGTCAACAACCACATCCTCAATGGCGACCTCTACAAGGCGCTGAAAGAGGCACGGAAGCTGATCGCTTATGAAGCGGAGCTGCTGGAGACCGCCCGGCATCCGCATGATCACGACGCGCAGGCGAAGTCAGCCTGAGCCGGCGAAAGATTGTTGCATCGGCGCCTGCAACAACTGCGCTGCCGTCGTTCGGCTTGATCGGACGATCCCGGCTCTGGCGCGTCAGATGTATTTCAGCAGGCTGGTCTGAAACAGCATCGCCGTGGTCTGGTAGGACGCCTGCAGATTCGTCTGCAGCGTGAGGATCTGCGTCGTCACTTCATCGTTGGAGACGCCTTCGATCGAATCCAGCATGGTCTGCATCATCGATTTGGTCTGCGTCTGGCGATCGGACGCGGCCTTCATCGCCGACTGCGCGCCGGCGAAATCCGCCGTCATGTCCTGAATGGTCTGCTGGCCCTGCTGCGGCGAGAGGTTCGCAGCGACCCGCTCGTTCAATGCGGTGATCTGGGCGCTGGCGTTCGGGTTGCTCGGCAGCGTCGTCACCGCCGCATAAGCCGCGATGTTCTGCAATTGCCAACGCAGGGCCTGCTCGTTGGCGCGGGCGCCATATTGCACGGTGATGGATTGATCGACACGCGCAATCGCGGTGCCGCGCGCCGGGTCCGGCCCGCTCTCGCCGGTGTACCATGACACGGTGTTGGCGCTGGTGCCCGCCACCAGCGTCGTCGCCGACCCCAATGGCGAGGTGCCGACGCGCAAGGGCGGCGATGAATTGAAAAAATTGTCCGACGCGGCGAGCGCCGAGGCTGCAACCAGCGCGCCATTGTTGAGATTGCCGACCGCCGTCGTCAGCGCGGCCTGCAGATTGGCCGCGGTCGCCGCCGGTGTCGCGCCGATCGCGAACGATCCCGCCGGCAGCGGTGTCGCCGATGACGCCGTGAGTTCGATCGTCTCGTTGCTGCCGTCAGGCAGGTTGAACGTGTATTTGATCTTGTCGCCGTCATTCGGATTGGTCGCGCCGAGATCGACGGAGATCGCCGGCGGCGATCCGGTCGGACCGCTCACGGTCGCGCCGGTCAACAACGAGGTCACCGAATTCAGCTTCAACCCGAACGCCGACGGCGCCGCATCTTCCGCGAGCTGGACCGACGTCGCCGTCGGCGCCGTGATCACCAGCCGGCCAAGACCGGTCGTTCCCTGATCAGCCTGCAGGCGTTCCGCGATCAACTGCTTCAGTCCGGCCTTGGCGCCGACACCGTCCATGATGTCGCCGAACGACGCGACTGCGGGCGTATCGGTGGCGCGGCCGGAAAATAGGTAGCGGTCGCCGGACTGCGTGTTGAGGAGCTGCAGCATCTCGCCCATGGCGCCGGCGGCGGTGGTTTGCCCGACGGTCTGCCCCGAACTCGAGAGCGTCAGCGTCCCGCTGGTGGCCGCGGTCTGCACCTCGTCGCCGATGTCGCTCATGCGGCTGAGCGTCGTTCCCGCGATCTGCAGCCGCGTGTTGACGTTGGTGATGGTGTCGGCATAGCTATCGACATCGCTGATCTGCGCCCGCAGGCTGACCGCAAAGCCGCGATCGACGCCCATTCCCGCGTAGGTCGTCGATTTCTTCCCGGTGGCAAGCTGCTGCTGCAAGTCGTTCAGCTGCGAGCGCAAGCTCAAAAGCGGAGAGATCAAACTTGCGTTGCTGCCGTTGATGCCGTTGATCGCCATGGTCGCCTCAATCGTCCTATGCCGCCGCCTGCATCAACGCGTCATACATGCTCTTCACCACGCTCATGACGTGCGCGTTCGCGGCATAGGAATTCTGCAAAGAGAGCAGCTGCGACATCTCCTGATCGATGTCGATCCCGGAGGTCGAATTGAACTTCTGCTGCAGCGTATTGACGACGACATCCTGCCCGTCGGCGAGCTGCTTGGCGGCGCTTGCCGCCTCGCCCTGGCTACTCAGGATCTGCTGCGCGAAATTCACCAGCGTGCTGCTGAACGGCGTCGCCGTCGTGCCGATGCCGGTGCGCGGTGAAAAATTGAAAACGCTGCCGGTCAATTGTCCGTAGATGAAATCCGGCCGCGTGGTGTCGCCCGACAGCGTCGAACCGCTGTACACCACCATCTTCGAGGGATCGCCGATCAGCGTGGTGTTGACGCCGATGCGCGCGGCCAGCCCGGTCCACTGATTGCCGTTGGTCGTGATCGCGCCGGTGTAGAAATTTCCGCCGTCGGTAAACAGCGGAAGCTCCGCTCCGCCCGATGTCAACGACGTCACGGTTGTCGTCACCGACGCGGCGTTGACATCGGCAAGGTTCGGCGCCGTGCCGTCGTCAAGCACGCGCAACACCGAGCCGGTGTTGGAGAACGACAGATGCGCAGGACCAAGCGCGGCCGTCAATTGGCTGACCACCGACGACATGCCGCCGGAGAAATCGACGCCGATCACCTGATCGTTGGGATCGACAGTCGCGCTGTTGGCAAGCGGCAGCACCGAGGGATCGTCGACGCGGACGATCGAGACGTTGTGCTGGGCGCCGGTGGTGTTGTCGGTATAGGTCAGATGCATGACATTGCCGCTCTGCATCTGCGACAGATCGACATCGAAGCCCGACGCGCCGCCGGCGCCGCTCGCGGTCACGCCGTCGGTGGTCTTGTCCGACAGCGAGCTCGACATCGCCGCGGCGAACTGGTCGAGCTGTGTCTGGGCCTGCACCAGCGTCTTGTCGCGCAGGTCGAGATAGGCGGCGATCTTGCCTGAGCGGATCGAGTTCGACGCCACCAGGTCCACCGTTCCGCCGTGCGGAAAATTCAAGGTGATGGTGCCGAGATTGTTCTGCGCGGGATTGGCGCTCCACTGCGTGTTCGCGGTCACCGTGCCTTGCGTATTGAAATTCAGGCGCGAGGCTTCAACGCCGACAAGCTGCACGCCCGAGCTGGTAAAGACGTTGGCCTGGTTGGCGTTGTCGGTGACGACGCGAATGTCCATCAGCTGCGAGAGCTGGTCGATCGCGCTGTCACGCTGATCCAGCAGGCTCGCCGCGGCGCCACTTTTCGGGTCGATTCCTTGCAGGCGCACATTGATATCGGCGATCGTCTGCATGGCGGCGTTCGCCGACGCCACGGAATCGCTGATGCCCGCTTCGGCCTGCTGGCGCAGGCTCTGGATGCCTTGCGACATGCTGTTGAGCTGCTGGGCCAGCGAACGCGCCGCGTTGATGACGCCGATGCGCGCGCTTTGCGAATCCGAGCTGGTCGATAGCGTTTGCACGGCGGTGGTGAGATTGTTGAACGCGGTCTCCAGCGTGCCGTCGCCGCCAGGCTGGCCGTACAGCGATTGCAGCTGATTGAGAATGCTGGAGCGCAGATCGGCGTAAGCGCCGCCCGAGGTTTCCGTGCGCAACTGTGTCTGCACGAATTGATCAAGCTCGCGATTGACGCCGGCGACGCGGACGCTGTTGCCGATGTCGCCCGACGTCGTCGTGATCTGATCGAGCGTCTTGCGGATATAGCCCGGCGTCTGCGCGTTGGCGACGTTCGACGACACCAGCGCCATCGCGGCCTGGTTGGCGCGCAGGCCGGACATTGCAGTGGCAAGGGCTTGGCCGAGACTCATAACGCGCTGCCTATCCTATACCCAAGTGACGCCGCCTCGATCGGAGCATTTCATTCATTGCGAGGCGGCTTTGCCGACGACGCGTTACGAGAGCGCCTATCTCAGCATGTTCAGGAGATCCTGGACCATGTTGTTCGAGGTGGTGATGACCCGCGTGTTTGCCGAATAAGCCTGCTGCGTCACGATCAGCTTGGTGAACTCGTCGGCGATATCGGTGTTGGAGCCTTCCAGCGAGGCGCCGACGATGCGGCCCGAACCGCCACTCAATGCGGGTCCGGACTGGTCGGTGACTTCGAACGCGCCGCCGTCGACGCGCTTGAGGAAATTCGCGCCGTTGAAGATCGACAGCGAGATTTCGGCGAGATCGATGTTGCGGCCGTTGGAGTAGTTGCCGACGATGCGGCCCCGATCGTTCACCGAGACCGATTGCAGCTGGCCGGCGGGAAAGCCGTCCTGCTGAACCTGGTTGACCTGCACGTTGCCATTGGCGTCCGCGAACTGCGTCAAGCCGCCGGAGCCGAAATTGATCGTGACGGTGCCGAGCGTGACGCCGGCGACGGTCGGATTGTTCAGCGTCACCGAAACCACCGGCGGATTCATCTGGCCGTTGGGACCGAAGGTGAAGGCCTGGTTGACGTTCTGCCAGGCGGTCGCGGTGCCGGTGGCGTTCGCATCGACCTGATAGAACAGGTTCCAGGTGTCCTGGTGAGAGCCGCCCAGCGCCGAGGTATCGGTCTTCGCCCAGCGGAATTGCAGGTTCGCCGGCGAACCCGAGACGTCATAGGCCGTCACCGCGCCGCCCGAAATCGATTCATCGAGGAAGGCCTGCAGGTCGTTGCCGTCCACCTGGCCGGTGCCGGGCGTGCCGCCGCCAGCGCGCGCCGTGGTGCCGGCCGAGAGGCCGAGCTTGGCGAGACCCGAACCGCTGACCACGAGGTCCTGCGCGGTGCCGGTGTGCAAAGTGATCGCACCGCCCGCGATGGTCGAGGTGCCGCCGGTGATCGCGTTGATGCCGTTGATGATGTCACCGACGGTGCCGGTGGTGATGTCGATCGACAGCGTGCCGGCGGTCGCCGAACCCGTAGTGCCGGCGCCGCTGTTGAAGGAGATGGTCTTGCCGTCGACCACGATGGTGTCGGAGGCGCTGAAGGCGGTGTTGAGGGCGTCGATCGAGCTCGAGCCGCCGGACAACAGCGTCGAGGCGGTCGTGGTGGTCGCCGTCTTGCTGTCGGCGACGACGGCGCCGGTGGGTGCCGCATTGTCGGTGTACGGCGGAGGCGCCGAGCCGAGGATCAGCGGATTGTGCCCGCTGGAGAAATCCGCGGGGTTCAGCAGTTCTGAACCGACCACCGCGGTGTCGTGCTTGGTCGTCAGCGGGTAGCTCGCGAGATTGGCGCGGTAATCGACCTTGGTGGTGGGCTGGGCCGGCAGGAAGTCGTTTTTGAATTTCAGCACCTGCGGCGTGGAGCCCGCGAGGTTGCCCGTGGTCGGATCGACAGGAATGCCTTCCAGATAATAGCCGGCGCCGTTGACAAGGAAGCCGCTCTTGTCAAGCTGGAAGTCTCCGCGGCGGGTGTAGCGATCGACACCGTCAAACACCGGCACGTTGTCGGCGAAGCCGCTCGGCTTCTGCACCGAGAAGAAGCCGTCGCCATTGATGGCCATGAAGGTCGCCACCGACGCCTGCTGCACGTCGCCCTGCACCGTGTTGGTCGAGCGCGACTGCGCCGTGACGCTGCCGGCGAGCTGGGCGTTCTGCGCGGTGTCGGGGATCAGGTCGAGGAACGAGGTGTCGATCCGCTTGAACGCCGTCGTCTGCGAGTTGGCGATATTGCCGGAAATGTTTTCCAGCGAGAACGACTGCGCCCGCATGCCTGCGACGGAGGTGGACAGCGCCCCGAAGATACCCATGACATCGTCTCCAAGCTCGAACCGGGCGGCCCTCCGGTTGATGGTCGGTCACGGCCGCATGCTCCCTGCTCATCGCAAGGCCCGTGCCAGGAGATTTTGATCAGACAAAACAGCGGCTTGACGCAAAACGCCGGCCCCGAAGGGCCGGCGCGGAATTGCCTAGCGGGCAAGAATTGCCCGGAGCGTCAGCCCATCGGCTGCATCGAGCAAGCCCTCAGGACGAGGTGCCGTCAGCAGGTTTGAAGCTGAGCGATAGACCGTTCATGCAATAGCGCAGGCCGGTCGGCTTCGGGCCGTCATCGAAGACATGGCCGAGATGGCCGCCGCAGCGGCGGCAATGAACCTCGGTGCGCGTCATCATATAAGACGTGTCGGTCGTGGTGCCGACCGCGTTCTCCAGCGGCTGATAGAAGCTCGGCCATCCTGTACCGCTGTCGAATTTGGTGTCGGAGGCGAACAACGGCAGGTCGCAGCCGGCGCAGGCGAAAGTGCCCTTGCGATGCTCCTTGTTGAGCGGGCTGGAGCCGGGCATCTCGGTGCCGTGCTTGCGCAGGATGTCGAACTGCGCCGGCGTCAGCTTCTTGTGCCACTCGGCATCGCTCATCTGGATCTCAAAGGTCTCGGCCGCCGCGCTGGCGGGCGAACCGCGCAGCCAGCGAAAGCCGGCGAGCAGGCCGAGGCCGGCCGTGGTTGCGAGCAAAATGCGTCGGTCCATCATGTGGCGCTCCCTGAAAGTTTGGCGTCCGGCTCCGATCACGCGCCGATAACACCCGCAACAGGTACGCCCGGCAAGCTGAAAAGTTACGGCAGCCGAAATTGCCGCCCTCACGTTCCCGCGAGCGGCAAGAGTTCAGACCGCGCCGCCCTCGCGCTCGCGAAACGGCTCGGCAGCCGCCTCCGGCCCCTCTTGCGGCGCACTCTGCGGCTGCACGGGGGGAACGGTCGATGTCGCGAGCGCCGATTGCGCGACTGCCGGCGCGCGGGGCTTGGTTCCGCGATCCGGGACCCGCATCGTGCGCACCGCCCGCTCCGCCGCGGCCCCACGCCGTTGCCGCTCCTCGTCGCGCAACCGGGCGCGCTCGCGATAGCGCGCCAGCGCCGCAAAGCTCCGCGCCGTGCCCCTGGTCCAGGAATACACCGCCTGCGCGGCAAGGCGACCGGCCGTGCCACCGCTCCAGACCAGTTCAAACGGCGAAAACAGGCGCCAGCGATCATCATTGGCGACGATGCCGCTAGACACCAGCAGTCCAGCCATCGCGGCGTTGCCGATGCCATGGCCGCCGAAACCGCTTGCGATCCACAGGCCGCGCCGCAACTGGCCGATCTGCGGCATGCCGTGCACCGTTTCGCCGGTCACTCCTGACCGGATATCGGCGATCGCCACATGGCCCAGTTGCGGGAAGATGCTGCGGATGCGCCGCTGCAGATAGCCGGCGAGATAACGGGGCTTCACGGACCAGGTGGTCATCGGCCCGGACCACAGCAGGCGATTGCCATCGATCCGCCGATAATGATCGAGCCCGGTGGTGTCGCGCACGGCGCCGTGGAAATTCAAGGCGTCGTCGAGCCGGTCGAGCGGCTCGGTGACCGCAATATAGCGCCAGGTCGGCAGCAGCGTCTCGCACAGCCGCGGAAACGGCGCGCCGAGGTGAACGTTGCCGGCCAGAACGATGAAGGATGATCGCAGCCGCGCAGCGCCCGTGATGATGCGTTTGCGGATGCCGGCCGGGTCGATCCCGACCACGGCGGTGTCCTCAAAAATGCGCACCCCGGCCTGTTCGGCCTTCTCCGCCAGTCCATGCGCATAGTTCAGCGCATGGATGTGAAATGATTTCGGGTAGGAGATGCCGTGAAAATAATGCGGCGTGCGGATCGCGGCGCGAACCTGTTCAGTCTGCCAGCCCTCGACGTCCGCGCCGAAATCCTGCCCGAGCATCTGCAGACGGCCGACCAGACGATCGCCATTATCGGTGTTGGAGACCTCAAGATAGCCCGGGGTCAATGCCGCGCGGGACATGCCGGAGGCTTCGATGCGAACGTAATCGACGCCCTCCTGCGACAGGTCCCACAATTCCCGCGCGTCCTGCAAACCGATGCGGTCGACGATGGTCTCGATATCGACGCCAAAGCCCGGCGTCACGGTTCCGGAATTGACACCGGATGCGTTCCAGCCGATTTCGCGGGCCTCCAGCAGCGCGACGGTCGAGCCGCGCAAGGCGCATTCGCGCGCGATGCTCAAGCCGGCCAAGCCGCCGCCGATCACGCACACATCGACATCAAGATCGAATGTCAGCCGCGGACGGGGCGTCCATTCGCCACCTGAGGCCGCATACCAGCCGGACGGCCGCCCCGCCCGAGGCCTTGATGGCTCCGGGGCGTCCGATGTTGCGTTGGTCTGGTCCGACATGCCCGGTTGCGTCGCCTCGTTCATGGCCTCGCGAACTCTTAAGTCCGCCCGCGCGCCTTGTCACCTTGCGAGCGACCGACTTCTCCATTATTCCGCTTTCGAAACCGTCCGGTTCGACGCCCGCACCGCCCAAACGCCGACGAACCCAAGAAAAACGGACCCACTCCTGACCATTTATGTCGCAAGGTTGTGACGTCATGCGCCATCTGATGCTGCTGCGCCACGCCAAGACGGAGCGCGACAGTCCAAGCGGATTGGACCAGGATCGCCGCCTCAGCGCGGTTGGGCGGGCGGATGCGCCGGCCATCGGCCGCTATGTCGGCGCCCGTCACCTGATCCCCGATCTCGTGCTGGTCTCTCCGGCGGCGCGTGCCCGCGAGACTTGGGAGCTGTTCGCAGCCGAGTTGGCAACTGTGCCGCCCAGCGAATTCGTGGCGGATTTGTATGGCGCCGATCCTGCACAATTGTCGCGGATTGCCCGGATGGCCGACGCATTCGCCCATAAATCACCGATCGAGCGGCTGATGATCGTCGCGCACAATCCAGGCCTGCATGAATTTGCGCTGGCTCTGACTGCGAATGGCGGCAAGGACCGCGAGGCCTTAGCGGGCAATCTGCCCACAGGGGCCCTCACGTTGATTGAGTGTCCGATCGCCAATTGGTCGGATTTGTCGTTCGGCGGTGGCCGACTTGAGCGCCTGATTCTGCCGTCGATGCTGCGGCAGAAAAATTGACGCCGCAATTTCGAGCAATAAACTGCGGCTCTGCTCTGAATCCGAACCGACATCGGCGGCTTTATGATATGATCGGCGATGGCTGAGGTTTGGACATGCTCGTGCCGCCGGATCTGACATTCCTGCACCACCTGGGGTAACTCCGCTCAGGAATGTCGGCAGCATGAACCGAGCCCTTCCGACCAGAAGAGGAAAGCAAATTTCCCTGACAGCAATCACATGCTGCTGCCATCGCAGCTCGAATTGGGGAGACGTCCATGTTCAAGAACATCCTCGTGCCGATCGATCTTGCCGACACGGGTTACGCCCAGGCCGCCGTCGGCGAGGCCGTCACGCTTGCGACCGCGTCCGGCGGCGCCGTCCGTCTGATCAACGTGCTGCCGATGACGCCGGTGATGCTCGCCGAATATGTGCCGATGGATTTCGATGCCCAGCAGCTTCAGACCGCGGAAGAGGCGCTCGCGATCGTGGCGCGTGAATCCGGGCTTTCGGCGGATCGCGTCACCACGGTCGTCCGCCAGGGCGGCATCTATCACGAGGTGATCGAGGAGGCCGAGAGCATGCGGGCCGACCTGATCGTCATGGCCTCGCATCGACCGGCGATGAAGACCTATTTCCTCGGCTCGAATGCCGGTCACATCGTGCGCTACGCGAACTGCTCGGTGCTCGTCGTCCGGCGCTGATGCCTTTGCGCCGGCCGCTCTTAACGCGCGCTTTGATTTCGTCTAAGGAGGTGCTCCCCGCGCCGCCGCGATCTGACGATGTTCCTCGGCGTGATGGCTCCAAAGACGTCAAGAAGAACCGATAAGAAGTACCGATGGCCGACGTTGTGTTTCCCCGTCATTTGATCGTCGCAGGTGCCGTGGTCTGCGGCGTGCTGCTGGCGCTCGCGTTCCATCTGATCGGTCTGAGATTCGGTCTCGACATCGCCGGCCTGTGGCGCGAGCAGGACGTGATCCCGGCCGGGGCGGCGCTGGCCTGGTGGCTGATCGCCACGGTGGCGTTTGTCGGCGGCTACGTCACGGCATCCTTGATGAGCGGCGCGGCGACCGGCACGCTGTCGCGGCCGATGTGGCAATTCCTGATCGGCGTCTTGGTGCTCGTGCTTGCCGGGGCCGGTCAGCTCGCCTCGGGCCCGTCGAGCGCGCCAACCATCTCCGGCATGCTCGCCGGTTTGTCGGCGCTGTTCCTCGGCGCGGCGATGGCGTTTTGCGGCGCGCATTTCGCCGCCCGCAAGAGTTGAATCACCTGCGGCATCCGGTCACAGCTTTGCTGCAACGCGAACTAAACCACCGCGCGATCGTAAGGAAATGCAGCCGACACCGCCCGCTGCCAGCTTCAAAAAAGCCGATCTCGCGTGATTTACCGCGTTGCCCGATTTGACACGGCCGCCCGACATGCAACCCTCTCCCCACCCTGTCGTTCAACCCGGTGTTTGGCCTATGATAGAGGCTGATTTCAGGGTGGGCCGCGGCACTGGCAGAAGCGTCTGTTGCAGCCCATTTAGGTTCGGGGACGGCCGGGGCGGATATGACAAAGCAAGAATTTCCGAAACAGGGCATCTGATGCGAGACGATGCGATTTGCGCCCAGAGTGCCCGGTCGGCCTTCAGCTTATTGTCGCCTCAATCGGCTTTCACATCGCTTGCGTGCGGCCGGGAGGGCGAATGAAGCGTCTGCTATCCGCGCTCCGGCGCGGCTTCGACAGGTGGGTCGGCTGGAAACGGCTGGGCATCGTCGCAAGCGTCCTGATTATCGTCATTGCCGCCGCAACGCTGTTCCGCACGCTCAAGGGCGTCAATGCGGTCATTATCCTGAATGCACTCGGCGAGAAGACGCACGCGCAGCTCGGATTGGCCGCGCTGTGCGTAGCCGGCGCATATTTCACGCTGACCTTCTACGACCTGTTCGCGTTGCGCACGATCGGCCGCGATCACGTCCCCTATCGCATCGCGGCCCTGACCGGGCTGTGCAGCTACACGATCGGCCACAATATCGGCGCGACGGTCTTCACCGGCGGCGCCATCCGCTTCCGCATCTATTCGGATTGGGGACTGAGCGCGATCGATGTCGCCAAGATCTGCTTCCTGTCCGGCCTGACGTTCTGGCTCGGCAACACCCTCGTGCTCGGCTTCGGCATGGTGTGGCACCCTGAAGCTGCGAGCGCGATGGACCTGCTGCCGCTCGTCATCAATCAGATGATCGGCGTCGGAGGTCTCTTCGCCATCGTCGCCTATCTCGTCTGGCTGTCGTTCGGCCGGCGCGAGCTCGGCCAAAACGGCTGGAAAGTGAGGCTGCCGTCGGCCCGGCTGACCGCCTTGCAGATCCTCATCGGAGTCGTCGATCTCGGTTTCTGCGCCACCGCGATGTACATCCTGGTGCCGACGCAACCCGCGATCGAGTTCGTGCCGCTTGCGGTGGTCTTCATCCTTGCAACGCTGCTCGGCTTTGCCAGTCACGCGCCCGGCAGTCTTGGCGTGTTCGACGCCGCGATGCTGGTCGCGCTACCGCAATTCGGCCGCGAGGAATTGTTGGCGACATTGCTGCTGTTCCGCCTGCTGTATTTCGTCATTCCTTTCACCCTGGCCATCACCGCGATGGGCATCCGTGAATTCTGGATGAATGTCGCCCTGCCCTGGAAGGAACGCCGGGAAAGTCGGCTGGAATGCGCCGCCGAGCCCGGCGAATGATCGCGGCGCGGTAGCCGGTATGTGATCGCCGAGCGATTGTCCGCCCGGTCGAATGTGAGTATCAAATTGGGCCTCATATCCGCCGCATCGGCCCTGTTGAAGACCTCCATGCTCCGTTGTTCAAAGTTGATCCTGCTTGCGCTTGGTCTCGCGCTTGCCGGCGCGCCGCAGCGCGGTCAAACGGGTCAGCGTGCTGGGGGCGACGGGCTCCGT
>Ga0081455_10004003_pt1 | contig 16722 bp, 14 predicted proteins | sample TabmetS3T2R1_FD_70207 | JGI IMG/M metagenome (GOLD analysis project Ga0081455, IMG submission 70207) | Tabebuia heterophylla rhizosphere microbial communities from the University of Puerto Rico - S3T2R1 | ecosystem: Host-associated > Plants > Roots > Rhizosphere ... | reverse complement strand
GACGTCGGCAGCCGGGGTGCGGGGGTGGTGGCCATGGTCGTCATCCTCGCCCACGGTGCCACCCGGGCAGGACACCCGGGGTCACTCGCGTGTTACCAGCTGGTTACCCGCTGGGCCACCTCGTTGTCGCAGGTAGGCCCGATGGCGTCGAGCCGGCGACCGATCGTCAAGAAACGTCCTGTTCATGGACGGCGGGGTGGTCGTCGAGCACGGGCCGCCGTCGCAGGTGATCGGTGATCCCCGGCACGAACGCACCCGGGGATTTCTGGCCCGCGTTCTCAAGTCGGCGGAAAACGAAGAGTAGTAGCGCCGGGAGCCCCTTGTCCGCGACGATCGTCGTTGGTCAGGCGATCGTCGCGGGAGGTTCCGGTGCAGGTGATGTACTTCGCCCACAGCTACCGTGACCGGGACGCGCGCGTCGTCGACTACTTCGGACGGCTCATGCGGAGCGAGGGGCTGGTGCCCAGTCTCGATCCTCCGTCGGACTCCGTGAACGGCGCGAAGCTGCAGCGCCACCTCAACGCGAGTGACGGCATGATCGCCGTGCTGAGCCGCCGCGACGACGGCACCTCCCCGCACATCCTGTTCGAGCTCGGGCTGGCGGTGCGCGCGCGGTTCCCCGTGCTCGTGTTCATCGAGGACACCCTGCCGAACGACCTGGTGTCGCCGCACGTGCCGCAACAACGGTTCTCCTACCGGTCGTTCCTGCGGCAGGCTCCGGCGCACCGGCAGGCCCTGAGGTTCCTGAAGGCCTACCTCGCGACCACGCCGCCCGGCGGGTACGTGCCGCTGGGCCGTCGCCGGTCCTGTCTCATCGTCCAGCCCGGACCGCTGGCGGCCGCCACGGCGCGCTGGATCGAGCAGGAGGCGGAGTACGAGGTGGACGTGCTGGACCACCGGGTCGGTGCGCCGCCATGGCGGCCGTTCGACGAGATCCGGTCCGCGTCGGTGCTGGTCACCTACACCTCGCGCGAACACCCCCGGGACTACCTGACCGGCTTCGCGGTGGGGGCGGGTGTGCCGACGATCGAGCTCACCCTCGATCCGGACTACCGCCACGACCGGGCCGTTCCCGACGAGTACCAGCCGCGACTGGTGCGCGGCGCGGACGACCTGCCGGACGTGCTCGCGACCGAATTCGAGCTGTTCGAACAGGACTTCCTGGAGTTGACTGATCAGGAATCGGTCGACCGCTACACCTCGTTCCTGGTCGACCTCCGGGGTGACTACGACGCGGCGACCCGTGAGGCCGCCATGGAGCTGGTGATGGGCGACAAGTACGAGATCTCCGGGCAGGCGGGTGCCGTCGGGCGGAACGCCCGGGCGAAGGACATGACCTTCCAGCAGCTCTGGCAGGGCCAACGGGAGCAGCTGGACCTGCCGCGGCTGGCGGGCGAGCTCGAGATCCTCCGGCTGGAGCTGAAACGCCAGGCGACGACTCGCGAGCACGACGCCGCGGTGGCGGAGGTGGGCGCGGCCGCCGAAGCCGCCGAGCACGGTGACGGTCCGGAGGCTCTGAGCCGTCTCCGGCGGGCCGGGCAGTGGGCTCTCGGTGCGGCGACCGCGATCGGCACCGGAGTTGCCGCCGCGGCGATCAAGGTGGCGATCGGGTTTTAGCGGTCGGCTCGGGAACCCGCGGCCCCGTGCGGTCGTCGGAGCCCTGAGGGCAGGCAAGGCAACGGAGGGGTTCACGAATGCCAGTAGGCCAGCCGGGTCAGGTGGAGCGGGACCTGCCGACTCTGGATCCCTTTCGGGGCGTGCCGGACCGGCGCTACCACGTGTCCGCCGACGAGCTGCTCAAACCTCTGCTCGAACCCGGTAGCGGCGGTCTGCTGCGCTGGCGCAAGCAGACCAGCAACGCGCCGATCGTCGCCGTGGAAAACGCTTACCTCACCGGTCGGCTGGACCTGCGCGGGGCGGACCTGGACTGCCTGTTCCGGTTCGAGAACTGCCGCTTCGAGTACCCACCCGACGTGCGCGAGGCGAAGCTGCTCGGGCTGGTCTTCCGCCGGTGCTGGCTTCCTGGCCTCAAGGCCCGGAACCTGCGCAGCCGCAACGATGTCCGTCTCATCCGGTGCGTCGTGCAGGTCCTGCCCGACAACGGTGACGACGGCGAGACGGCCGTGCAGCGGGGCGATACGCGGGAGCGCGGCGTGCCGGACGCCGCGATCAACCTCACCGACGCCGTCGTCGAAGGATCGGTCGTCCTGACCCGGACGGCGGTGGACTACCCGCAGGGCCGCGCGATCCAGGCCGACCGGCTGATCATCGCCGGCGCGCTCCTGGCCTACCGGCTGCAGACCGAGGGCGAGGTCCGGCTGCCGGGCATGCGTACCGGCGGCAACGTCAACTTCTCCGGCGCCCGGCTGCGCAATCCGGACGGCTTCGCGCTGGACGGCAACGGCGCGCACATCGGCGGCAGCCTGCTGTGCGAGGTCGACAACTACGGCGCCGCCAGCACGCGGCAACGGTTCTCCACCCGCGGGGTGCTCCACCTGCCGAGCATGCGCGTCAACGGCGACATCGTGTTGCGCGCCGCCGAGCTGACCAGCGAGCAGCAGGGCCGGATCGTCGTCGAGGCGTGGAAGTCCAGCGATCCGTACGTCGATCCGTGGCCCGCGCTCGTCGGCGACCGCTGGCAGGTCGACGGCAATGTCGAGCTGTCCGACGGGCTGTCCGCGGTGGGCACCTTGCGCATGATCAACGCGCGCATCGGCGGCACGTTGCGGCTCTCGCGGGCGCGCATCACGGTGCCGCGCGGTGCGGTCGAACCGTTCTACGACCGCGCACTGCACCTGGACGGTTCCGAGATCGGCAGTGATCTCGACGCGACCGGCCTGGAGATCCCGTCCGGTCAGATGCGCATGGCCGACGTGACGGTTCGCGGGAACGTGCTGGCCGGCCGGGTGCAGCTGCGGCACGCGGAACGGGACGTGTTGTCCGCCCGGCGCATGACGGTGGCCGGCAACCTCCATCTGAACGGGGCGACGATCGAGGGCACGCTGCGGCTGCAGGGCGTCGAGGTCGGCGGCAGCGTTTATCTCTACGGCACCGACGTGACCAAACCCGCGGTGCGCAACCGGACCAGCTTCTCGGTCGATCTGCGGACCGTCCGAGTCGGGCGCGACATCACCCTGACCAACGCCGGTGAGCAGCCGTTCCACGCGGAGGGCGGGGTGAACATGGACGGCGCGGCCGCGGGCCGCCGGATCGACTTCACCGGCGCGGTGCTTGGCTCGTTCAACAAGCATGCGATCGCGCTGGACGCGAGCGACGTCGGCGCGGACGAGTTCCTGCTCAACCTGGCCGAGCCCGCCACCGGCAGCATCGTGCTGCGGCACGCGCATTGCCAGACCCTCGAGGACAACGACGACTTCTGGCTGGCCGAGGGTGGTGTCGACCTCGAGGACTTCCGCTACGACGTGCTCAAGCGCCCGATCGACATGAAGGACGACGCCGCCGTCCGGCACCGGATCGAGCGCCTGCGCGCCGCGATGGCCGGTTACCGGCCGGGGCCCTACGACCAGCTCGCCGCGATGCTGCGCAACAGCGGCAACGAGGAGCACGCCTCGACCGTGTTGTTCAAGAAACAGCAGTACCGCTATGAGGCGCTCGCGCAGGGCTATCGCGTCCTCGGCCCGGGTGTGCGGTTGTGGAGCTGGCTGCAGCGGTGGATGGTCGGCTACGGATACCGCCCGGTGCGGGCGCTGGCGTGGCTGATCGCGTTGCTCGCGGCGGGCAGTGTCTACTTCGGCACCGGCACCGACTCGTGTGTGAACGACCCGGCCCGGTACATGGTGAGCGGGCCGCGGTGTGCGGTCGATCAGCAGGAGACGGGTCTGGAGTGGAACCCGGTGCTTTACACGGCGGACCTGCTGGTGCCGATCGTCGATTTCGGCAACAAGGGCCGCTGGTACATGCACGACATGGACAAGTGGGTGTCGAACGGCTTCACGGCGATGGGCTGGATCCTCGCCACCACGGTCGCCGCCGGCGCCGGCCGAATGATCCGCCGAGACCCCTGACACACGATCAGGTGATTTTTCAAAGCGAGAACCCGCCAACCCGACACCCGCGACGAAGCGAAGCGCCGCAGCGAGACGCCCACCCAACCGGCACCGAGCGGCGAGCCCAGGAGGCAAAACCCCGCAGTAAGATGACCAGCAAACCGGCACCGAGCGGGGGGTCCAGGGGGGCGAAGCCCTCCCTGGCGGGGGTTTGGGGGTCCGACCCCCAATGTGATGGCGAAGGGGCTCCGATCCGCGCATTTCGCGGATACAGGGGCTCCGCCCCGAGCGGACGACGGGATTCGAACCCGCGACCCTCACCTTGGCAAGGTGATGCGCTACCAGCTGCGCTACGTCCGCGTGCTCCGGTGACTCGGTGCGGTGTCGATTCTATACGGGTGCGATTCGCCGGGTTGACGGGGTGGCGGTGTCGGGGTGATCTTGTCTCTCGGTGAGGTGCGTGTCGCCCTGTCGGAGGGAACTCGGTCACTCCGGGAGTACAAGGGGTGACGGCGAGCGTCTCGCTCCGTATGGTGGCTCCATTCAACCGAACGGGTTAGTCCCACGGGGGAGGAGGTGGCTGGCCGCATGGTGGACGACGCGGCGGTGCCCGAGCAGCGCCTGGCATCGGAGGACGAGCAGGTTCTGCTGAACCGGCTGCGCACCGGTGAAGATGCCGCGTTCCGTGAGCTGTTCGAGCTGCACGCCTCGGCTGTCCGCCGGCTGGCCCGGAGTCTTGCCGCCGACTCGTCCGAGGCGGAGGACATCACCGCCGAGACGTTCTTCCGTGTGCTGCAGGCATTGCGCCGTGGGAACGGCCCGAGGGAGCACGTGCGTGCCTATCTGTTGACGGTGGCGCGGCGGGTGTCGTGGGAGTGGCATGGCGCGCGCCGGGATGTGCCGGTCACCGATGACGAACTCACTTCGCGCGCGGGCGCGGGGGCGGACGCGCACACGCGCACGGCGGAGCACAGCCTGATCACCACCGCGTTCACCAGCCTGCCGGAACGCTGGCGGTCGGTGTTGTGGCAGACCGAGGTCGAGGGTGAGCAGCCGGCGGTGGTGGCGCCGCATTTCGGGCTGAGCGCGAACGCGACGGCGGCGCTGGCGCGGCGGGCCCGGCAGGGTCTGCGCGCGGCCTACCTGCAGGCGCACCTCGCGATGAACCGGACTTCCGACGTCAGCTGTCGCGGGGTGATCGAGAAGCTGGGCGGCTACACCGCGGGCAGTGTCACCGGTGCGGAGGCGAGCCGGATCCGGGGCCATCTGCTGGGCTGCGTGTCGTGCCGTGCCATGCATGCCGAGCTGCGCGACGTGTGCTCGTCCCTGCGGGCGCATGCCGGTGTGGTGGCGATGCTGGTGCCCGCCTCGGCGGCCGTCGCCGCGGGTGGGGGCGGGACGTCCGGGGTGCTCGCCACGCTCAAGACGGTGCTGGTGTCGAAGCTCAAGATCGGTGTCGCGCTGGCCTCGACCACGGCCGCGGGTGTGGTGGGGTTCGCCGTCGGCCCGGCGATGGTCGACGAGTCGCAGCCGATCGGCCTGCCCGCGCCGGGCGGTGTCGAACTGCGGATCGCCGAGCCGCAGTTGAGCACGCCGCCGCAGGTGCTGATCGCCCCCGACGAGGTCACGCTGCCCTATCCTGGCGCGCCCGCGTCCAACGCGCCCGCGGAGAAGCCCCGGAGTCAGAAACCGGCTGAGCCGACGAAGTCCGTGGCGCCGCCTCCGCAGCGTCCGCAGCCGCAGCCGCAGCCGCAGTCGCAGTCGCGCAGGGTGGACGAGACCAGCACCGGCGGCGGCCGGGCGGATCCGGCGGAGCCGGCGCCGTCCTCCTCGAGCATCAGCGCGCGTGACGACCTGCCGACCGCGGACCCGACGCCCGGCGTCACCGCCGACTCGTCGACGCCCGGCAAACCCCGCAAGGGCTGGGGCCGGCACAAGGACGGGCCGACGCAGGCCGAGTCGCACGGCCCGCCGTCGTGGTCCTCCGCGTGGTGGTGGTGGTGGCGGTTCGACCGCACTCCGGAGCCCTCCGGCTAGGGGTCATCCAAGTAGACGATCTTGGTCCGCGTCTCGCGCGGCGGCCCGCGGCCACGCTACGGTTGAGCGGGCGTACGACCGCGGCGGAAGGCAGCGAAAGATGAACCGGGTGGTGCGGGGAGGCGACGGCCGCGACTGGGTCGTCCGGGCGCAGATGGAATGGCGCCGCCCGGCCACCGCCGAGGACTTCGAGCGCGACATCTCCGGCAGCTACACCTCGGGCATCGCGATGCTCGCCGTGTGCGTGCTGCTGGCCATCATCCTTGTGGCCTGGTTGCCCGATTCCGTCGTGGTGCCGCCCTGGGTGATCTACGGGCTGCTGCTGATCGCTGTGTTCTTCCCGCTGCGGTGGGTGCTGAACCGGCCGTGGACGGTCGTCGCGGAGACCGACGGCGGCATCACCGGTGATCCGCCGCCGGAGCGCTGGGTCGGGATCATCTCCGGCATGTTCCGCGTCCGGGGCGAGCTGACCCGGCTGTCGAAGACGATCCAGCGGGAGGCGGGCCCGGACTTCGAGGGCCCGCTGCGGCCGATGGAGTAGCGATGCCGGAGTTGCCGGAGGTCGAAGCGCTGGCGCACCACCTGCGTGACCACGCGGTGGGACGGCTGGTCAGCCGCGTCGATGTGGCATCGCTGGCCGTGCTCAAGACGTTCGACCCGCCCTACACCGACCTGCATGATCGCGAGGTCACCGGGGCCGGCCGATTCGGCAAGCACCTCGACCTCGACTGCGCCGGCCTGCACCTGGTGGTGCACCTGGCACGCGCGGGGTGGTTGCGCTGGGCGGACAACCTATCGCCCACGCCGCCCAAGCCGGGCAAGGGACCGATCGCGTTGCGGGTCCATTTCGGAGACCGCGGCTTCGACCTGACCGAGGCGGGCACGAAGAAGGGCCTCGCGGTGTGGGTCGTGCGGGACCCGCAGGAGGTGCCCAGCATCGCGCGGCTCGGCCCGGACGCGTTGTCGCTGGACCGGGAGTCGCTGGCCGGCCTGCTCGCGGGCCGCACCGAGCGGCTCAAGTGGGTGCTGACGGATCAGTCGGTGATCGCCGGGATCGGCAATGCCTATTCGGACGAGATCCTGCACGCCGCGCGGCTGTCCCCGTTCGCGACGGCGGGCAAGGTGTCCGAAGACACCCTGGACCGCCTGGCCACGGCGATGCACGACATCCTGACCGGCGCCGTCGAGCGGTCGGTGGGCCAGGACGCGGCCCGCCTGAAGGGCGAGAAGCGGTCCGGCCTGCGGGTGCACGCCCGGACCGGCCTGCCGTGCCCGGTGTGCGGCGACACCGTGCGTGAGGTCTCCTTCGCCGACAAGTCCTTCCAGTACTGCCCGACGTGCCAGACGGGCGGCAAGCCGCTCGCCGACCGGCGCCTGTCCCGGCTGCTGAAGTAGCACTCACGCCGCAGGGTGAAGAAGTCTGCACAGAAAGTGGGCCGAAGAGCTTGCACCAGGGGTCACGAGCGCAGAGCATTGACGCCGTGCCCGGCCTGCCGATCTCGCAAATCATTCCGTGGAGCGTCGCGGGTGTTCTGCTGATCGTCGTGATCGTCGTCCTGGCGCGCACGCGCAAGCCGGGCAGTTCGATCGACGACGCCGTGCTCGAGGCCGTCTACCACATGTCGCGCGCCACGCCGGACCTGCGCGAGGGCTTCGACCAGGCCAGTGCCGACCGGATCACCTCGCAGCTGCTCGAACTGCTCAAGTGCGTCGCGATCGGGATCACCGACAACGAGGGCACGCTCGTCTCCTGGGACGGCGAGGCCAACTACCACTACCTGGACCTGAGCAGCGCGGTGATGCTGTCGATCCGCAAGGCGCGCCGCGAGGTCGTCTCGCACGACGACGTCCCGTGCGACCACCGCGGCACCTGCAAGATGAAGACCGCGGTAATCGTGCCGCTGCTCGTCGAGGACGAGGTCGAGGCGGCGCTCATCGTGGTCGGGCGCAGTTCCGGCAAGCGACTGATCCAGATGGCCGACGCGGTGGCCCAGTTCGTCACCACGCAGTTCGAGCTGGCCCGCTTCGAGGAGTCCAAGCACCAGCTGCAGCAGGCGGAGATCAAGGCGCTGCGCGCGCAGATCTCGCCGCATTTCATCTACAACGCGCTGAACACGATCTCCGCGCTGATCCGCACCGACCCGGAGGAGGCGCGCGAGCTGCTGCAGGAATTCGCCGACTTCACGCGCTACTCGTTCCGCACCTCCGGCATGTTCACCACGCTCGCCGACGAGCTGCGCAACATCGACCGCTACCTGACGATCGAGCGGGCCCGGTTCGGCGGGCGCCTCGAGGTGCGCCTCAAGATCGCGCCCGAGGTGCTGTCGGTCGTGGTGCCGTTCCTGATCATCCAGCCGCTCGTGGAGAACGCCGTCCAGCACGGACTCGCGAACAAACCGACCGGCGGCATGGTGACCGTGACCGCCTCCGACTACGGCACCGAGGCGCTGATCAGTGTCGAGGACGACGGAATCGGCATGGACCCGGCACGGCTGGCGGACCTGCGCAACTCGCACCGCACCGGGGCGCACGTCGGGCTCGGCAACATCAACGCCCGGATGCGCCAGCTCTTCGGGGACGAGTACGCGCTGATGGTGGAGACCGCACCGGGCGCCGGGATGAAGGTGACGCTGCGGGTGCCGAAGTTCGCGCCCGGCGTGCGCACCGACCTGCCGGACTACGCGGACGCCCCGCCCGAGCCGGCCCGCAACGGGCGTCTGCACAAATCCGAAGGAGTCCGTAACCTGGCGCCATGACCAGCGTGACGGACAGGCTGAGCAGCAGGATTCCGCGCATCGGCGACCGGGGTGACCGCAAGGACGTGGTGGCGGTCGTCAAGCTGCATGGGGTGATCACGCCGACCCCTACGCCGCTGGGACGCGGCACCATCAGTCTCGCGGCCGTCGAGTCCGCGCTGACCCGCGCGTTCGATCATGACCGGCTCAAGGCGGTCGCGCTGCAGATCAACTCGCCGGGCGGCGCGCCGACCCAGTCCGGACTGGTCGCGGAGCGGATCCGGCAACTCGCGGCGAAGAAGCCGGATGTCCCGGTCATCGCGTTCTGCGAGGACGTCGCGGCGTCCGGCGGCTACTGGCTGGCCTGCGCCGCGGACGAGATCTACGCGCACCGTACGTCGATGGTCGGCTCCATCGGGGTGATCAGCGGCGGGTTCGGCTTCACCGGTCTGCTAGAGCGCTTCGGCATCGAGCGCCGCGTGCACACGGCGGGGGAGAACAAGAAGCGGCTCGACCCGTTCACCCCGGAGAAGCCGGAGGACGTCGAGTGGCTGAAGAAGCTGCATGCCCAGCTGCACGAGATGTTCGTGGACTGGGTCAAGGAGCGCCGCGGCAAGCGGCTCGCCGACACCGAGGAGCTGTTCACGGGCGACGTCTGGCTCGGCGCGAAGGCCGTCGACCTGGGTCTGGTCGACGGGATCGGCAACCTGCGGGAGATCGTCGAGCAGCGTTTCCCGGACGCCGAGATCACGATCGCCGAGCCGAAGAAGCCGTTGCTGGCCCGGCTGGGCATCGGCCCACCGGCCGCCGCGCAGGCGCTCCTCGACGCGGTCGCGCAGCGGGTCGCGTGGTCACGCTACGGGATCTGAACTCGCACTTTTTCGACAAAGTGCCGCCCGCGCCGCGGTGCAGAGGCCGCACTTTTTCGACAATGTGCGACGGCGGTGCCGCTCTCGCCCGCTCGCGGTATGGACAGCACAACCTGCAGTAGGCAGGATGCGAGTCACTGTGAGTGCGCAACAAGACACCAGAAGATTGCTCGTCCTCGCCGTGGACGACGAGCCGCACGGGTTGAACCTGCTCGTCGACACGCTGCGGAGCAACCCGCACATCGGCCGTGTGTTCAAGGCGGTCGACGCCGCCGAGGCGCTGCGCCTGCTGGCCTCGGACGACCCGGAGGTGCGTGAGCGCAAGGACCAGGGCCTGCCGGCCGTCGACGCGGTGTTCGCCGACCTGCAGATGCCGGGCCTGTCCGGGATGGAGATGGCGCGGGTGTTCTCCGCGCTGAATCCCGCGCCGGTGCTGGTGTTCGTCACCGGGCACGCACACGAGGCCGTCAACGCGTTCGACCTGGGCGCCGTCGACTACCTGCTCAAGCCGTGCAACCAGCACCGGCTGGACCGGGCGGTCGAGCGGGTGCTGGAGAAGCTGAAGACGGTGGCCCCGCCGGGCCCGGGCGCGGCCGCGCCCGCCGCGGAGGACGACGACGAGGTGATCCCGGTCGAGCTCGCCGGGACGACGAAGCTGGTGCCGCGCTCGTCGGTGCGCTGGGTCGAGGCGCAGGGCGACTACGCCCGCCTGTTCACCAAGGACGGCAACAGCCACCTGGTCCGCATCCCGCTGACCCAGCTCGAGGAACGCTGGGAGAAGGCCGGGTTCGTGCGGATCCACCGGTCGTTCCTCGTCGCGCTGAACCTGATCACCGAACTGCGCATGGGCCAGGGCGGCTATCAGGTCGTGATCGGCAACGAGGAGAAGCTGCTGCCGGTCTCCCGGCGGCACACCCGTGAGCTCAAGGACCGACTCACGGGTGGTCGATGACCGAGGACTACTACCGTCGCGTGGACGGTGTCCGCGAACCGGACCCGACGCTGGGCAAGAACTACCAGCCGGCGTCGGTGGAACCGGTGCCCGCACCGCCCCCGGAGCAGCCGCCCGAGCAGGCGAAACCGGCGAAGCGGCAGCGTGTCGTGCTGGCCGACCCGCGGTCGCGGCGGACGACGGCGACGTTGCGCGCACGCCTGGAGCTGGAGCAGCAGACCAGCTGGGGCGAGGTGCTGATCCGCGATCTGGTCAAGCACCAGCTGCGCACCGCGATCGGGCTGAGTGTGGTCGTGCTCCTGCTGCTCGGCTCGCTGCCGCTGGCTTTCTACCTGTGGCCGGGCTTCGCCGCGTTGCGCGTGGTCGGGGTGCCGCTGGCCTGGTTGCTGCTCGGGCTGCTGCCGTTCCCGTTGCTGCTGCTCGCCGGCCTGACCTACAACCGGCTGGCCGAACGGCACGAGCGGGACTTCGTGGACATGATCGAGTCGTGACCGGCCGGTGGACCCGGACCAGGGGCAGGGGACAATCCCGATCGTGCAGCTGAACCCGTGGGCGCTGAGCGGCATCGCGACCGTCGCCGTGCTGACCTTCTACCTCGGTCACCGCTCGTCCCGGTTCGCCAACACCACGCACGACTTCCTGGTCGCCCGGCGCACGGTCCGCTCCAGCCGCAACGCGGCCGCCATCTCCGGTGAGTACGTGTCCGCCGCGTCGTTCCTCGGCATCGCCGGGATCATTCTCAAGGACGGCGCCGATGGCCTGTGGTTCCCCATCGGCTTCACCGCCGGCTATCTCGCGCTGATGTTGTTCGTGGCGGCACCGCTGCGCCGCTCGGGCGCCTACACCCTGCCGGACTTCCTGGAGGCTCGGCTGGGATCGGTGGCGCTGCGCCGGTGCGGCATGTGTTTCGTGGTGTTCATCGGGATCCTCTACATGGTCCCGCAGCTGCAGGGCGCGGGGCTGGCAATGACGACGGTGCTGTCGGTGCCCAGCTGGGTCGGCGCGGTCACGGTGAGTGCGCTGGTCGGGATCAACGTCATCGCGGGTGGCATGCGGGCGATCACGGTTGTGCAGGCGTTCCAGTACTGGCTCAAGCTGTTCGCGATCGCGGTGCCGGCGTTCGTGCTGTGTGCGGTGTTCCTGGCCGGGGGCAAGCCGGGACCGGCCGGTTCGCTCGGCTCGCCCGCGCCGCCGGTGTTCCCCGCCGACACCACTGTGGACATCCGGACGGACGTCGCGTTCGACGTCCGGACGCTGACGCAGGTCTCGATCCGCCACCCGGGCGCGCCGGCCGAGCACGAAGAGGTCTGGGTGCAGGGCTCCACGCAGCGGTTGAGCGAGGGCACGCAGGTGCGGTTCCCGGCCGGCACGCCGGTGCCGACGGTGAGCGACGCGAAGGTGGCCGGTGACGACTGGCTGCGGCCGGGATCGGGCGGGCTCGACGACCTGCTGGGAACCTATTCGCTGATCTTCGCGACGTTCCTCGGCACCATGGGCCTGCCGCACGTACTGGTCCGCTTCTACACGAACCCGGACGGCCGGGCGGCGCGCCGGACCACGGTGCACGTCCTCCTACTGCTGGGTCTCTTCTACCTGTTCCCGACGATCCTCGGTGCCCTGTCCCGGATGTACGTGCCGGAGCTGCTGCTGACCGGGCAGACCGACGCGGCGGTGCTGCGATTGCCGTCGGCGATGGTGCCCGGTGTGGCCGGGCAGGTGCTCGGCGCCGTCGTGCTGGCCGGGGCGTTCGCGGCGTTCCTGTCCACGTCGTCCGGGTTGCTGGTGAGTCTTGCCGGCGTGGTGTCGACGGACCTGTCCAAGGGTCGGGTCCTGGACTTCCGCATCGCGGCCGGCGCGGTCGGCCTGGTGCCGCTGGCGCTGACGCTGTTGCTGCGGCCCAACGACCTGTCGCTGAGCGTCGGGATGTCTTTCGCGCTGGCCGCGTCGACGTTCTCGCCGGTGCTGCTGCTCGGCGTGTGGTGGCGCAGGCTGACCTGGCCGGGCGCGATGGCTGGGATGATCATCGGCGGGGGACTGGTGCTGGGTGCGCTGAGTCTGGAAACGGCGAGCCGCTTCAGCGGGACGCCGGCCCCGTGGTTCGCCGACCAGCCCGCGCTGATCACCGTGCCGGTCGCGTTCGTGGTGACGATCCTGGTCAGCCTGGCGACCCCGAAGGGGAAACCGGCGGACGTCAACGCGGTGATGCTGCGCCTGCACGCGCCCGACCGGCTCGGGTTCATGCGCGACCGCGCGGTGGCGCGGTTCGGGCAGGCCGAGGAACGCACCCGGATGAGCCGCGGCCGGCACCGCAAGTAGCCGGCGACGTACGGCCGGCGCTCGGCACATTGTCGAAAAAGTGCGACGCAGCGGCCCCACGGAAAGTAATGCAGACGCTACTTATTGCACCCATTTGGCGGTTGTTTGCGACTTCCGTCGGATATTTGTCTGAACCTGCCTGTTTGACCAGGCTAGAACTGGACATTCTGCGTCAAACAGGCATCCTGCTGTGCACTCTACGTAACTACGTTCACACAAAAGGATTAACAACAAAGAGCACGTTTCAGGGCAAGATCTACCGGCATCACCCGCCTGGAAGAGGTTGAGACCAATGGAAAGGGAGATCGTCCCGTGAGCACCACCGACCAGGATCGCGTCGACGAGACGGGTCCGGGTGAAACCTGGCAGAAGGTGCAGGCGAGCCCCGAGTTCGCCGAGCTCCGCAGGAGGTTGCGGACCTTCGTCTTTCCGATGACCGTCCTCTTCCTCGTCTGGTACCTCGTCTACGTCCTGCTCGCCGACTACGCGCACGGCTTCATGTCCATCAAGCTGATCGGCAACTTCAACGTCGGCCTGCTCATCGGCCTGCTGCAGTTCGTGTCGACGTTCCTCATCACGTGGCTCTACGTGCGGTATGCGAACCGGAGGCTCGACCCGGTCGCCGACAAGATCCGCGGTGAGATCGAGGGAGGCGCCCAGTGAGGCACCTGGCCGCGGGCGTCGAGGGCAGCAACCCGACGCTGAACATCATCATCTTCGCGATCTTCGTGGCGATCACGCTCGTGATCGTCTTCCGCGCGAGCCGCAACACCAAGACCGCGTCCGACTACTACGCGGCGGGCCGTTCGTTCACGGGACCGCAGAACGGCATCGCGATCTCGGGTGACTACCTGTCGGCGGCGTCGTTCCTCGGCATCGCGGGCGCGATCGCGATCAACGGCTACGACGGGTTCCTCTACTCCATCGGGTTCCTCGTCGCCTGGCTGGTGGCGCTGCTGCTGGTCGCCGAACTGCTGCGCAACACCGGCAAGTTCACCCTCGGCGACGTCGTCGCGTTCCGGATGCGGCAGCGGCCGGTCCGCGCCGCGGCGGCGGTCTCCACCCTCGCGGTGTCGTTCTTCTACCTGCTCGCGCAGATGGCCGGGGCCGGTGGTCTGGTCAACCTGCTGCTCGGCATCCAGGGCGACTGGGGCCAGAACGCCGTCATCGCGGTCGTCGGTGTGCTGATGATCCTGTACGTGCTGATCGGCGGCATGAAGGGCACCACCTGGGTGCAGATCATCAAGGCCGTGCTGCTGATCCTGGGCGCCCTCGCGATGACCCTGTGGGTGCTCGGCAAGTTCGGGTTCAACTTCTCGAGCCTCCTGCAGGGCGCCGTCGACCGCGGCGGTGCCAGTGGTCCCGCGCTGCTTGACCCCGGCAAGCAATACGGCAAGACGGGGACCAGCAAGCTGGACTTCCTGTCGCTGGGCATCGCGCTGGTGCTCGGTACCGCGGGCCTGCCGCACGTCCTGATGCGCTTCTACACCGTGCCCACCGCCAAGGACGCGCGGAAGTCGGTCGTCTGGGCGATCGTCCTGATCGGCATCTTCTACCTGTTCACGCTGGTGCTGGGTTACGGCGCCGGCGCGCTGGTGGGTCCTCAGCGGATCAACGCGGCGCCGGGCACGACGAATTCGGCGGCGCCCCTGCTGGCGCTGGAACTCGGCGGGCCGGTGCTGCTCGGGTTCATCTCCGCGGTCGCCTTCGCGACGATCCTCGCCGTGGTGGCCGGCCTGACCATCACGGCATCCGCCTCGTTCGCCCACGACGTGTACGCGAACGTGATCAAGAAGGGTCAGGTGGACTCGAAGCAGGCCGAGGTCCGCGTCGCCCGGATCACCGCGCTGGTGATCGGCGCGCTGGCCATCGTCGGCGGCATCCTGGCGAAGAACCAGAACGTGGCCTTCCTGGTCGCGCTCGCCTTCGCGGTGGCGGCCTCGGCGAACCTGCCGACGATCCTGTACTCGCTGTTCTGGAAGCGGTTCAACACTTCCGGCGCGCTGTGGAGCATGTACGGCGGCCTCGCGATCACGATCGTGCTGATCGTCTTCTCGCCCGCCGTGTCCGGCGGGTCGAAGCCGATGATCAAGGGTGTGGACTTCCACTGGTTCCCGCTGGAGAACCCGGGGCTCGTGTCCATCCCGGCGTCGTTCCTGCTCGGCTTCCTCGGCGCTGTGCTGTCGAAGGAGTACAACGCGAAGAAGTACGCCGAGATGGAGGTCCGTTCGCTGACCGGCGCCCACGCCGAGAAGGCGACCGCGCACTGATCACTCGCACCGAAATGGCCATCTCCCGCACGGAGATGGCCATTTCGCGTTCGGGGCTCACGTGCGGTTGATGGGGTCGCATGCCAGGATGTGAACGTGCAACCAGGTGACATTCCGACCGCGTCCATCTCCGAACTCCCCGCCGACGAACTGGTGTTGCTGGACGTGCGCGAGCAGGACGAGTGGGACGCCGGCCACGCCCCGGGTGCCGTGCACATCCCGCTCGGCGAGCTGCCGGCGCGCACGGACGAGCTGGCCCAGCTCCCCGAGGACAAGCCGCTCTACGTGGTGTGCCGTACCGGCGGCCGCTCCGCGCGGGCCGCGGCGTGGCTCAACGCGAGCGGCTGGGACGCGATCAACGTGGCCGGCGGGATGAAGTCCTGGGAGACCGAGGGGCGCCCGGTCATCGGCGAGCACGGCGGTCCGCCCGAGGTCCTGTAGGTCCCATGAGCGAGGTTCCCGAGGTGCTGACACGGCCGCGGGTTGCCGCGCCCGACGAGGAGGCGGCATGAGCGGGCCGCACCGGCAGCACCGTCCCCGGCCCCGGGTCAGCTGGGTGGCCGGCCCTCCGCCGGGAGTGGTCCGTCCCCGGCCGGTCCGGCCGGTCGAGCAGTACGACGGCCCGCCGTCCTACCACGTGCCACCGCGCTGGGGTTTCCCGCACCTGACCTGGCGGGTCCCGACGGCGGTGCCCGGCACGCCGTCCGGTGATCCGACCCCGATCGAGCGCGTGCGGGTGCTGCACCGCAACGCGGTCACGATCCTGTGGTTCCTCGCCGGCCTCGCCGCGATCGCCGCCGGTGCGGAGTTCTGGCGCTACGGACTGCTGGTCGTCAGCCGCACGGCGGCTCTGCACACGGCGATCGTGGCGTTCTCCGACGCACTGGAGATCATCGCGTCGCTGCTGGCGGCCGTGTTCGGGCTCATCGCCGTCGGAGCGACTTTGTGGTGGCTGCTGGTCGCCCGCGGCGCGGCCGCCGGAGCCGCCGGACAGGAACCGGCCCGCGCCACGCGCGAGGTCGTCGCCGGGGTCCTGGTGCCGGGGGTGAACCTGGTGATGGCCGGGTCGATCCTCGCCGAGCTGGAGCACCTCATCCTGGGCCGCGCCCCGTCGCGGCGCCCCCGTCCGTCCCGGCTGGTGCTCGCCTGGTGGGTGGCCTGGGTCGCGAACGAAGTGCTGATGGTGCTGGTCATCGTGTGGCGCTTCCGGGACGGCATCCAGGCCATGGCGGACGGCGTGCTGCTCAACGGGTTGCTGAGCGCCTCGGCCGCCGTGCTGGCGGGGCTGACTGCGGTGCTGGTCTACCGTCTGACGACGTTGCTCGCCCCGGTCCGCACCGACCGGCTGCGCCCGCTGCAGGTGCGTTCGGTGAAGGGCGCGCCCGCCCCCGAGCTGCACACCGCCCGTCCCGCGGGCGCGGCCCGCTAGATGATTGATTCCATGAAGATCACGTGAAGGGGCCGGTGTGACAGCGTGGGAGGAGGGTGTCCAAGATCAAACTGTGACGAAAGAACTGGACACCCTCCTCACCGCAC
>Ga0081455_10004002_pt1 | contig 16722 bp, 19 predicted proteins | sample TabmetS3T2R1_FD_70207 | JGI IMG/M metagenome (GOLD analysis project Ga0081455, IMG submission 70207) | Tabebuia heterophylla rhizosphere microbial communities from the University of Puerto Rico - S3T2R1 | ecosystem: Host-associated > Plants > Roots > Rhizosphere ... | reverse complement strand
ACAGTATCAAGACTTGAAGTGTCTTCAGCTATGGGGCCGTCTGATCAGCCTGCTGGCGGGTGCGGTCGGCGGATTCCTTGAGAACGTCTTCGGTTCGGCGAGCCTCCTCCATGGGCGTCTTCATCTGCTGAATCATCGTGTCGGCGTCCTGGCGTGAAGGCCGAGCAGAGGTTTCCTCCACGTGTTTGTTGGTGGCCGCGCCGATCGGTTTCGGAGGCGGCCCCTGCCGTTCACAGGCCCCCAATGTGAGCAAAACCACAATCCCCATCGTCAGACTCATTCCGCGATGTGTCATGCGATTGCTATCGGCCTCGCAGGATCTATTCCCTTCTCGTTCAGCTCTGCTTTCGTGCAGCATCCACACTCCAGATGCCTGAGCCTTGACTAGAGATATACAAGAAGACGAAGCAGTACAGCGCCGCCAGCTCGCCCATATTCTGAATCGGAAGAAGGGCGAGCTGGCCATGGCCTATCCAGTAGGCGAACGCCATGAGTCCGCTGCAGAGAAACGCTGCCCATCCGGTAAAGAGCCCAATCATCACCAACGTGCCGCCGATAAGTTCGATCGGACCTGCAATCGCAATGACGAACGACGGAATCTGGGGTGGTGGAGGTGTGGGGATGCTCAACAGTTTTTGCGCGCCGTGCCAGAGAAAAAGAAAGCCAGTCATGATTCGCATGAGCGCGTAGGTCTGAGAGGCATAGGGACGCATGAATGTGGCCATCGAATCCTCCTATTGGAAGAGGTGGGATGCCGATGAAGCGCGCCTGGGATTGCAGAGTAAGTAAGGCTACTGAGTTTACTCGACGCTGTCAATGCAATGGCAGGCGGTAACCGGTCCTTTTTTGCAAGCCCTTCTAATCCCTCGATTTATGAAGTTCGTAGGGGTATCCTCGTCCCTGCCAAACGGACACATGCTTCAAACTGCGACAACATGGACTGCCCGCAAGGCCTTGATAGACCGCTGGGCTCCCGGTCTGTCCCAGCTCCTTCGTTATCGTCCCGAATGGCTTCGCGACGATGTGGTGGCCGGAATTTCAGTCGCCGCGGTGGCAATACCGACGGCGATCGCCTATGCCCAACTCATCGGGTTTGACCCCATTGTCGGCCTCTACGCGGCCATCCTTCCCTTAGTGGCCTATACGTTGTTCGGATCGTCGCGCCAACTCATCGTCAACCCTGACGCGGCAACCTGCGCCGTGTTTGCCGCCTCGGTGTTGCCGCTTGCCGCCGGCGATCACCAGGCACTGCGGTCGCTGTCCGTTGCGCTGGCAGTGTTGACGGGATTCGTGTGCATCGCGGCGGGGCTCTTTAAACTCGGCTTCGTGGCGGACTTTCTTGGGAAGCCAATCCTGGTCGGATATCTCAACGGCGTCGCCATCAGCATCTTTCTAGGTCAGATCGGGAAAGTATTTGGTTTCTCGATGCATTCGCGAGGCATTGTTCCCAGTCTTATCGAGCTGGCTGGGAAGTTACCACACACCCATTTGCCGACGTTGACCGTCGGCCTGACCACCCTTGCGGTGATTCTGGCCGGTAAGTATTGGTGGCCGCGCGCGCCAGTCCCACTGCTGGCTATGCTGATGGCCGGGGCATTGGTCTATGGGATTGGCCTGGAAGCCGTCGGAGTGAGCGTAGTGGGCCTCTTGCCGAGTGGACTGCCGGGGCTGACGTTTCCCGAATTCGATCCGGAGCTGCTCAAGCCCCTGCTTGGGGGCGCCTTGGGCGTCGCGCTCGTGAGCTTCAGCAGCGGCATGGTCACGGCAAGGAGCTTTGCCGCAAGGAACCGCTACGAGGTCGACGTGGATCAGGAGTTCATTGCGTTGGGTGCCTGTCAAATTGCCTCTGGTGTATCGCAGGGCTTCGCCGTCGCTGGAGCTGACTCGCGGACGGCGGTCAACGATGCCATGGGAGGCAAAACGCAGATGGTCGGCATCATCGCCGCCGTCACGATGGCCGCCGTGCTGCTCTTCCTCACGGAACCGCTGCGCTATCTACCGGTGGCAGCATTAGGGGCCGTATTAATTGTAGCTGCGATCGGCTTGTTTGACGTCGCTGCGTTGCAAACTATGTGGCGAGTGAATCGCGCCGAATGCACCATATCGCTGTTGACGACTCTTGGCGTGATCTGGCTTGATCTTCTGCATGGGATTCTCCTGGCCGTCGTCGCGGCGTTACTCTTGTTCATCAAGCGTGCCTCGCGACCGTTGGATGCGATTTTAGGGCGTGTGCCTGGGATGAAAGGGTGGCATGCCCGGGCTCACCACGAAGACGCCGTCACTCATCCAGGATTGGTCGTCTATCGGTTTGGCGCATCAATCGTATTTTTTAACGCCGGGTACTTCAAACACCGAGTTATTGAACTCGTCGGCGCTCATCCCGACGTCCGATGGCTCATCGTCGACGGGAGTACGATCAATCTGGTGGATGTCACTGGCGCAGAAATGCTCGAATCGCTGACAAAAGAGTTGGCTGCAAGGAACATCCGTTTCGGTCTGGCGAACGCACGCCGTGAAGTACGCATCACACTTGAGCGTGCCGGCGTGCTCGAACATATCGGAGCAGAATTCATGTTTCAGACTCTCAACAGCGCAAGCGAGGCGTTCCATTCCAGAACGAACACGTAACACTCATCCTCCGGCCATCTTCTCCTTCGTGCTCATCTAAGGGAACGAAGGGTGACTCTTCCACCTCAACGGTCGGGCTTGCCACACGCCGCCAAATTAGAATTTCCGCGTCTTTTCTCGCTCTATCTCAGGGAGAAATCGTACGAAAATAGAAAAAGCCTCAATTATGGTGCAAGTCCCAGGTGCTTTCGTGCGCTCCGCGTGGGCTTCGCCCGGTTTCGTACGTCACAGCCTACAAACCTGTAGGCGAACATAACCAGGCGATTTTCCAAACAAATATAGTCTTTATTCATGTTATGATTGCACGCTCTTCAACCTCCCCACTTTTGCATAGGAGGGTGAACCGTGGCCGCTACACGCGTGTTGCTTGTCGATGATGAATCCTTGGTCAGGCGGATTCTCAGACAAATTCTTTCAGCCTACCCAGACATGGAGTTGGTTGGGGAGGCAGCAACTGGCGAGGAAGCGATTGCTGCCGTAGAAAGTTTTCAGCCCGACATTGTCGTGATGGATATCCGCATGCCTGCATTAGATGGCATCGGTGCGGCTCGGGAAATTAAAGTCAAATGTCCACATGTGAAAATAATTGGTTTGTCGGAATATGCGTATGGATACAACACAGATGCGATGGAACGAGCTGGGGCAGCAGCGGTATGCCGAAAATCTATGGCGTTGGAAGAACTCTACCCCGCAATTAAAAAAGTAACAGCTGCCCAACCGGCCAGCTGACTCACCGATAGAGCTATGGAGTCGTCGGATCAAACTGCTGGCGCGGTCGGTCCGCGGCGCCGTTGAGGAGATCTTCCACGCCACGCACCGCGAATGGTTCCTGACGCCGTTCTCTCTTCTTTTCGGTTACCCGATTGGAATTAGCGCTCCGTTGATTTGGCTGGCGGCGTCCGAAGCGAGGAACGCCAACGTGTGGGCGATCGAATCGGGTCGAGCCCATTTCGATGGATCCGCAGCCGGCATCGCTCTTCGATTGGCAGGCGTATCGATCGTGTTCGGCAAGACGGCATTCACGGTTACGCCTGAACCCTCCAGCTCTGACGACAGCGTGCGAATGAATCCGATCAGGCCTGCCTTCGATACGATGTAGGCTGCTGCTCCCGCAAATGGTTCAAGTGCTGCTCGGGCGGCCACGTGCACAATGCGTCCCTGACCCCGTTGCAGCATAGAAGGCAACACTGCCTGTGAGAGCAGAAAGGCCGAGGTCAGATTCATGGTTAACATCCGCTGCCATAGAGAGACGTCGGTCTCCACTACACGACCAGGGGCGAAGCCACCGACTAGATTGATCAGCGCATCGAGGCGGCCTGATGTTCGGATCACTTCATCCACGAGGCTACGGACTTGTGTCTGGTCGGTGAAATCGGCCTTGAGCGCAGTGACTCCTGGCACCTGCACTGGATTGAGATCTCCCAGGATGACCGAGGCACCCGTTGAAACGAACGTTGGAACGACAGTCTGTCCCAGTGCGCCGGCGCCGCCGGTAATCAGGACAACTTTTCCCTTCATGTTTCCTAGTCTTCAGTAAGTCTCTTCGCGTCGCACGGCTTTGACCTTTGCCAACGCACGACTGATGCCCCTCTTCCGGCCTGTTCTCGATCGAGAGCGGAATTGGGCTGGCGGAAGGCCGAACTCACGTTTGAAGGCCCGGTTAAATGACGCCTCTGACTCGTAGCCAACCTCAGCGCCTATGTGCGCCACGCCGCTGCTCGTAGATGTGAGCATTTGGGCGCCGAGTTGAAGCCGCCAATGTGTGAGATAGGCAATAGGCGTCTCCGAAATGTAACGTCGAAACCGCTCCGCCAGTACGGTACGCGAAGTGCCGACCTCTTTCGCGAGTGAAGCAATCGTCCAAGGATGGGCGGGCTGGCGATGAAGCAAGGCCAAAGCTTTCCCGACTTCTGCATCGCGCACACCAGCCAGCCACCCCGTTTGTTCCCGCGGCAGATTCTCAATATACCGTCGCAGCGTTTCGACAAACAGGACTTCAGACAACTTCGCGAGCACAGCCCCACAACCAGGCCTGGACGCATCCACATTATCCACTGAATAGCGGATGGAGTTTTCCAGCCACTCACCTGACGGATCGTCGCGAATACTGACCTTAAAAATGGGCGGCAGAGCGCCAAGGAAAACCCGGCTTAACTGCGGATCGCAGGACAAATAGCCGCAGACGAATTTCGTCAGTTCCCCACCTCCACCCATGCGGGACACCTTAAGACCTTGTGAGAGGACTTGGCCCAGCACTTGTGAGCGGTCCACAGCTTTGATCGGCGGCCCGTTTCCCAAGATATGTGGATCACCGTTCGGAACAATGATGATGTCCCCCGCATTCAGTGGAACCTGCCGATCATCTCCTTCGAGATTGGCATAGCCGCGTCCCTGGGTCAGCAGGTGAAAAATGATCACGTGCTGGGCGTTTGGCGAAAGATGCAAATTTACGCACTGCGCGTCAACCGAGTGCGCGCACCAGGGCGCTGAAAACTCAGCATTGTAGAAAAGGGCTCCATTGAGCTTCACGGCCTTGAGGACTTCCGATAGGACTTCCATGCAGGGCACCATGAGGCAGGCGCGGACTCTCGGCAAAATCCCTCGAACGAGCGGGCAAGTATAGTGCCGTGGAATGAGTCCCTGTCAAGAGAGCCGAACTCCCGGACAAGAGCCTTCCAACTGACTCTCCTTATAGTGCCTCGCATCAAGACAGCGGAGATGTCGAGGCGCACTTCGATCTGATCATACGCAAAGGAGGGCCAGCATGGTTCCCACCGGACGATCGTTCCTCCCAAGCGCCAGAAGCCCTCCGTGGTGAATCAGTCTCATGAGAGCGCAGAGTCCGAGTTCGGGATCAGCATCAGGAAGCCAAGTATTTACAACAGGAGGGATGGCCATGAAGAAACTTAGCAACATAGTGCTTGCTTCGAATAGACAGCAGCAGCGACCGGTGATGAAGTTTTTGAAAACGGTACAGTTGGCTGGTGTTTTTGGAATCGGATTGACGTTGATGGCTTGCGGAGATGGCGGTGACGATGGAATGGCTCGCGCACAGAATACCGGCAGAGACTTCGTGGCGCCGACCGTGTTCCAGGCTGCTGGGCCAGATGTCGCCTCGATTCAGAACACGATCGAACAATACAGGATAGCTTTGAAAGGGAACAACAATGGCAACGACGGGCCTCACCCCGACGGTCGACGCGAGATCAACTGGGACGGCGGAGGTGTCGATACCACCACAGCGCCGGTCACGCCGTTCAACACGTTCCTGAACACGCGCGGCGCCCAATTCACAACGACAGGAACGGGTCTTTCGCAGGCTCCTCCTTCGGGTGGGGCCCAGGGCGGCTTGGCTACGCTCTTCAACAATGCGACCTATGGGAACATCTTTAGCACCTTCAGCCCTAAGCGGCTGTTCACCCCCGTGGACAGCAACGTGACGGAGGCACGGTTCTTCGTACCTGGCTCCAATGGAACTGTGCCAGCAAAGGTCAGCGGCTTCGGCGCGATCTTCACGGATGTTGACTTGCCGGATGGAAGCGGGCCTGGTGATAAAAACGGGAACCGTCAATCTAGCACGCGCATCGAGTGCTTCGGCACCGACGGAGGCTTGCTCTACAGCAGCTTTGTCGCAGCTTCGCCTGGCGACGGAAGTCTTTCCTTCTTGGGCGTCGTCTTTACCGACGCGCGTATCGCCAGAGTGCGGATTACGAGCGGCGACGCTGCGCCGGGACCAAATGATGATGGAACACATGACATCGTCATGATGGATGACTTCCTGTACGGCGAACCGCAGCCAATACAACCGACACCTTGATACGAGAATGCCCCGCAGGATCGATCGATCCTGCGGGGCGTTCGGTGGGAGTTCTTAGGTTCGAACTGGTCCTTATCCCCGGCTACCTCGCTTTCGCCGCTTCTTCATATTTTGCCAACGCCTTTCGTAACTCATCGGGAATCGCGTGTCTGTTGTACTCAAGTGCTTTCGTCAGCATCTGAGGTTCAAGGGGGCTTGCTAGGTACCCTTGACCGGCAATACAGTAGACTGGGTGTACAAAATACAGTGAAGAATAACTTTCATGGTCGTTGGGTAAAAAGTCAAAGGTGGAAATAACTCCGTAGAACGAGGGAGGTTCAGCATGATTCGTACTCTATGCACACTGTCCTTTGCCCTGATGGTTGGGACCATGGTTGCTGGCTGTGCTGATGACCCTTCTCCCGGTCGACAACGACCCGCATACAGCTATGAGGACGTCGACATGGGAACGCCGCGGCCGGGCCAACAGTATCGTTTCGACGAACGTCCACCAGCTTCAAGCAGTGATCCTTATAGCCGTGGGCGCTATTAGCGGGGCGTTTGAAGGGGAATTGGGCTGCCTGGACATGCCGGGCTGTGAGTGACCACGCGTCGCCAAAATCACGACGCCGTTGCTTTCTTTTTTCGTTGATGAATGCCGAGCTTGTTGCCGTCGGGATCTATGACAATCGCAGCCCTGCAGCCGGGCAGGTCGAACGGTTCATGGGCGAACTGTATTTTGTGATGCCGCAGGTGTTCGATTGTCTGGTCGAAGTCGTCCACTTCCAGCGCCAAGTGAGGACCATCACCTGATGGCTTCAAGAACGGTTCCTTTCCGATGGCGAGTGTATGCGGACCGATCTCATACTCGATCCAGAAGCCGCCTGGGATATCGAGCGACATCGAAGGTGCGAGTCCGAGAACTCCCTCGTAAAACAGTTTTGACCGCTCCTGATTCGAAGAGGGATACACGACGAAGGCGAATTCCGAAATCTTCATACTCATGCTCCGGTCTAATCAATGGATTGAACAAACCGGGACATTCTACTTTTTCGAACAGGATAGGTCCATGGCGAGGTGATAGTGGCTTCTATTCTCTCCGCACACTACGACTTCACCCAGAGTACCTTTATAAAAGTGTGAAGCTCGTAAGACTAAACATCGAGTAATAGCAAGAGCCCGTCGCCTCTTGCTAAAACAGTGATAAGGACATCTTGTCCCGACCAATGACAAGGTGTGTGGAGTTGCGACCTGGACGGGATGTGATCGGGTTGCATGTCATTGATTTCTGAATACGTTCTTCAATCTCCCCCTAGCCTTCAGGTACGGGCCTGACGCTTGCACCGTCCCAAACATTGAGGAGGACCCCATGAATAAATATCTACTCTCGTCTATGGTATTTGTGCTGGCCGGTTTGGTTTCAGGCTGTACGACAGAAAGGGCTGCTCCACCTCAGACGGTCATTTATCAGGACAAGCAGCCAGGTGGCACCGATACGCGCTCGGATGCGCGAGAGGCCGCCCGTGAAGGAGCGCGCGAAGGCGCCCGCGATACATACCGTTAGCTCGCGTGCGGGAAGGCGGGGTCTGCGTTTCCTCCACATGCTTGTTGTGGCCGCGCCCATCGGATTGGGCAGTGCTTGATTCAAATTGAGGTCATGGCCTGCCCGTCTTATCGGGCAGGCCGAATCACTTCCCGCTAGCGCATAACTGCCTTTCTTAACGAGAGGGGCATTTGTAAGCCACCCCAGTGTAGGTCACATTTGTCTGCTGCATGCTGCCGCTACCTTCGCCGATGCTGCCTGTCTGTCCAGCACGGTTAGTGAGGAGTTGGACGGTATTCGCCCCCAATTTATTGGTCTGATTCTTCAGGTCGTTGCGCGCACCTGTCTCGAGATTTGCATTGCTCGTGAACGCGCCTGTGAAAAAGTTGCCCTGGCTGCCGGTTACCTCGCCGAGGTATTCACACCCTTGGGGCTCGTTTGTGACGATCCTCACCTGTTGAGATCCTGATTCGAGGCCCACCGACGCGCAACCCGTGACAAATGCAACACAGACAATTGCACACACATGCTTATTCCGCATCGTTCGATTCCGTTTCTTATCCTTCAACATGGCCGAAGTGCGCATGTGCAGTCCGCATGTGATGCCATTTCCACAGCCACCATACAGAGAGGAGTGCGACGCTGGCGACGGCCAAAACATAGGACCAGGTCGCCAGGAAGAGGTCGAGGAGGACAGCGGGCGCATTGTCCTGAACGACAGCGACCTGTGCCTGGATGAGGAAGCCACCGGCGACGAAGAGTAAAATAACCGGGATGCTCGCGCTCCATCTAATCCGTTTGCACGTCATGCAGTCCAGCATGGCGCCCTCCTTTCATAACCATTGAGAGTCCGAAAGGAATGTATTCTACTTCTTCTGAGAAGTTTGATCTATGCAGATGAAAGGGAAGGACGGGGAGGGTAAAAGCAGCCGCCACGCGCCGCGAAATGGTTCAGTAAGAGTAGCCTGTCCGCTTTTCTCCGCCTAAGGTGTGACCTACCGCGTTTTCTCCACGCGTTCATTTTGTTATGACATCGAGAGATTTTCCGATGAGTTGCCCTGCGACGCGGTTACCTTCGTGATTCCAATGCCGATCCCAGGGAACACAATCAGTTGGTTCGCCGCTCGTCAGCCGCACCCGCGCCGTGAAGTTGGGCCAATATTCGGCGTCACGACCGCGGAAGACTTCCTCATACGCGCGGTCGTCTGCTGGGTCGAGTACGGTGGCTAATCCGATGAGCCGAGTCTGCGGATACTGTCGTCTGACTTCTCCGACCACATGGTCCAGTACCTCCAGCCCCTGCCTCCGCAGAGCGTGCTGTCGCTCGGGAATCGGGCCTAACCAATTTTCCACCGATTTGACCATGCCGAAATTATACAGAAGATCCAGAGCAACCAATTGAGACAGCAGAAAGCGGGCACCATGGCTGATGTTGAATGGAAATACGGCGGGATTGCGATAGACAATTTGGCCGGTGTGGGGATCAAAATAAGGTCTTCGCTTCATGCTACTGGAAATGGATGCTCGATCCAGCTCATAGACATTATCTGCGATATCGTTAGAGTCGAGTTGCCAGATCACGATGTCCGGCCGGATGGCCTCATAGATCTTACGAAGGAGCAAATATTCCTGGAGACTCCCGTAGCCGCCGACCCCGGCGGCCCAGACGGAGTAGCGACCTCTGCCCAGTGCCTCGACGACGTCATAGAACGCCGCCTCGGTTGAGACTTCATGCGCATGGGTCGTGGAATCCCCCAAGAATAAGACCCGCATTCCACCATGGTCTTTTGGGTACTTGACGATGTAGGAAGTGGGCGCTGGCTGACTGAGCACAAGTTCGCCGCAGCTGTTACTGCGACTTACCGCAGTTCGCTTCGTGTTATGAACCCAGCCAAGTTCATGGTGTTCGACAGTGGGAAGACTGTTCGGCCCGCGTACCACATAGCGAGTGATGCGAAATCCTGCCTCAAACATCCCGAAGAGGAGTCCAATGGAAAGGAGAATCAGTAGGAGGGTGGCGAACCTTTGCGAACGTCCGTGAAGTCTTGCACGGATTTTCATGCTGACGTCCGTGCGAGTAGTTGAGCTTGCAAATCAAACACCTGAATGGCTGTGATAAGAGGTAAAATCTGGACACGCACTTTCTGAATCAAAATAATATCAGGGGGCGTGGATGGTAGCTAGCAGGGCTCCTAGGAGACGAGATGTTCGATGCGAAATGCAGAATGCCTCTGTATTCTGTGTGAGGGCGGAGCGGGTGAGTCCCCTTGCTTGACACGCCCACTCACAATACATAACCTTTTGCAATTTTGTTGTGCGCTACTGACCCAGGACGAGAAAAAATCACAATGACCATTACAGAGAAACAAGTTCAGGCCGGCCAAGCGGTCTATTCAACGTCAATGTTGTCAATATATGACTGGTTGGTCTTGCGATTCTCGAATCGACTGATCTGGAAATGCCCTTCGAAGCACATCAGGGCGCTTTACGATCGACATGTGACGGCGAATCATCTCGATGTCGGCGTTGGGACCGGATATTTTTTAGATCGCTGCCGTTTTCCCACCAATCATCCCAGGCTGGGCTTGATGGACTTGAACCCTAATTGCCTCGATGGAGCCAGCAACCGAGTGGCTCGGTACCGCCCGGAGATCTATCGGGCGAATGTACTCGATCCGATTGGCCTTGAGATCCCGCGCTTTGATTCCATCAGCATGACCTATCTACTGCACTGTCTGCCTGGGACAATCAAAACGAAAAGTGCCGTGATCCATCATCTCAAGCCATTGCTCAATCATGGGGGAGTGATCTTCGGTGCCACGCTTTTATCCGATGGCGTGTACCGGAGCTGGGCGGCGAGGCGATTGATGGCCTTCTACAACTCGAAGGGGATTTTTACCAATCGTGAGGACGATCTCCTAGGTTTGAGAGCCATGCTCTCAGAGCACCTCACCGGGGTGAGTGTTGGTGTTGTGGGGTGCGCCGCATTGTTTTCAGGTCGCGTGTGATTCTTCGTTGTCAGACCTCCGTCACTGCCCGCCGCGCGCCGCGAAATGGTTCTTCCATTATTGCTTTTTATCCGAACGAGCCAAATGCCTGCCCCAAATTGAAGCGCCTGCGAGCGCACCAATAGCATTCGTAACAACATCCGTCATCGTAGGAAATCGGACCGGTGAAAATACTTGATAAAACTCGCAACTAATGGACAGTACTAGTCCCACAATCGCTGCCTCGCACATCGACTTAACGCCAGTCGATGTTCGCACTCTCATATATGCAAAGCCTAAGGGAATGTAAAGAAAGCAGTTTGCGATGGCATCGCGAAGCAGCCGGTGTGGTGATCGGAGCACATCAAGGAATGGAATCCATCTCACCCGACCCCATTGCGGGGCTTCTACCCACCACGGAAAGCTGCAAAGGACGATAATAAGAAGGATCCAGCCAATCAAAACATATTTCCAAAAATGCTTTTGCTGGGACAAAGAAATACCCTAACGGCTATTTACGGCAGACAAGTTACTTGTTGAACGAAAGTAGCATGGCCTCGTTTTTGTTGCGAAAGGTGAGCGATATGGGGATGTCCGATCAGACTGTCTCTTTTTTTCCTCCCAAGACTGCAATGGTTGCCCTGGGATTGCTTTAAGCGTAGACTCCCAGCGTCGAGAAAGGGGAAGCGCAATCAACATTCACGAACGGCCAATGAATACCGCGATGCCAAGCCAAGCACAGTTCTGCAGTTCAGCAATGCGCCTGCGATCCGTTGTTGTATTGATATCGTTGTCAGCCACACTGCTCAACATCTTGGATTCAAGAGCGGAGGTGAAGAGCCCTCGTAAAGAGGAAAGCTCGTTCTCTGCCGCGCATTGCCATGGCTCCGTCGCCAAGACGGAATGGACGTTTGCTGATGCTAACTCTCCGACCCCTGCCTGCATGGGAGGGAAGGATGTCAGAAAGGGGGTACTTGACTTCGATGCCGAGGAGGTCCAGGGCGCTATTGTTCCGTTCACCTTGCCAGGGCAATTTAGGGGAAGGCTCAATGTCAAAATCATGTGGCAGGCGGCGTCCGCAATCGGTTCAGTAGGATGGTGTGTCGAACTCGTGACTGCGGCTGATCTCAAGCGTGAGGGTGGCACTCCTCTCAGGCGAACCGCCCATCATTGCGCGTCAGATCAGGTGAAGAAATCAACCCAACATCTCAATACTGCGCTCGTCATCAACGTCACCGAGACAGCGTCTGCAGGGAACAATGACGTTTTGCACATCAGAGTAAGTCGTGATGCGAATAGCAGCGTCGTGCTTGATGACATGCCCGGAGATGCTCGCTTACTTGGCATTGTGATCGAAACTCAGGAAGCCCCTCGACAAGCATTGTGACTGCAAAGAGACCGTTTTTTCCCCATCCGTACATTCCATAAGGACTGGGCCAATAGGCAGGGCATTACGCATCATAATCAAGCCAATCCTGTGAGCCGTACAATCCTCCCCGTGTGAGTTGATTCCGTAAAGGACCAACTGACCCGTCGCAGTCAAACCAGTCCGATGGCAACGGAGTCAATCGGTAAGGCATCGCCTTGTTTGATGAGATGACCGCGCCTCGACTTGGCGCGATCGTCAGCGCGGGAAGGGTCATAGCCTCACAACCCGGTTGCTTCTTGTTGGTGTAGATGTCAACACTGAAAGGATCCACACTCGATAGACGGTGGAATCGAAGTCCTCAGATGCAAGGGAGAGCGAAGGGACGAGGATGGCCAGAGCACCGGCCAGCAGCATGTGCCTTATCAGAATGACCTCCTATCGTCAGATGGTTCTATCCTAGAGTCGATGGACGAGGGGAGCTGGTTACATGACACTTCGGTAGGGAGAAGGGCAGGGCTGTCCGCCTAATAAATGGTCTTGGTCAGTTGGTTAGAGTGCGCACTTTCATTGCCGGAAAAATCAACTGCTGTGACGTCGAAGATATAGGTGGTCCCAGGTTGTAACCCCGTGACAGTGTAAGTTGTCGTGCTTGTTGGCAGCGTTGCGATAGGCTCACCATAATTCGTCTCCGACGAGGTCCTGAGATACAACTTATAGCCTGAAAGATCACTCTCGGTGTTCGCATCCCAGGCCAAGCCAACGGAAGTGACCGCAGAAGCAACGGCCGTCAGGCTCACAGGTATTTGCTTTGTCATGCCGCCGCCGGAGACCGTCGCGGTCCCACTATAAGACCCGGCAGTAAGTCCGGCTGCTGAGGCCGCGAGGCTGACCGTAGCCGACATTCCTGGCGCGATCGTCACGGTATCGGCAGAGGCGGCAGCGAGCCAATTGATCTGATCATACCAAGTGACTGTCACTGTGCTGGTGCCCGTGTTGTTGACGGTCACGGTGCCCGTGGTGGATGGGCCACCTACGGTGGCGGTAAAGGCCAATGAGGGTGGTGAGACGCTGAAACTGCTCGTACTCGTTGATGCCGGAGCAAGGTTCAGAGTGACCGGTATGGTCTTACTCGACGCTCCTTGCGCTGTCACGGTAATCGCGGCGTTATAGGTTCCGGTCAACAATAATCCAGCCGGATTTACTGTGGCACTGACCGTCGCTGCGCTAGTGCCGCTTTGCGGACTAAGAGTCAACCAAGTCACATTACTACTGGTGCTCCAGGTCAGTGTGCCACCTCCAGCATTAGAAATACTGACAGTTTGAACGGAACTCGTTCCTCCAACAGTTCCTGCATAAACGAGGCTCGTTGGATTCACACCAACTTCCGGCGCGGTCGTTACACTCACGGGAATGGTCACTGTCGGCACACCAGATCCGCTCAGAGTGGCAGAGCCTGTCGCTGGGCAGATCGCCTGGATCGTGAAGGTTGTCGATTCTCCAGCTCCAAGCCTACGGGTCGATTTGCTAGGCGTCTCAAGACAGGGCATAGCATCACTCCACGTGATCTTCACCGCTGTAACGCCGGTGTTTCTTGCGGTGATCGAGCCTGAGGCCGTTGTCTGCCCTTGGAGAATTCCCATGGTCAGCGTCGTGGGTGTGACCACGACATCTGCCCATACAGGCTCAGCGAAGCTACAGTGAAGAGCTGAGAGGACTGCTGCACCGAACACACTGCTCTTTAGCCAACGTGCGCATCGTACGTTGTCCATTCCGCTGGCCTGTTGGTGCACACGCAACACTGGAGTGGGATGACTATTCATCTTTCGACCTCCTCCTCACGTGTCATCGTGCGCAGGTGGCTTCGAATGAAATGATCATAGCGCTGACCCGCGAAGAGTGGCGAAGAACGTGGAAATATGGGGTTAGAAACCCGTAAAGAAACTACCCATGTTGCGTAAAAGAGCGCGGTGACTCCACACTTTGTATTCGGAGCTGAACTCACACTGGATTCCGTGAAAGTTAGCGCTCTACCCTGTCAAGGAGACCTAGGGTAACGTCACGACGGACATGAGCTGCCGCATTTCGAGCCTCACGCCTTAGCCTTCACGCTTGAGCTTCTCGCGGCGCGCCAGCTCGGTGGCTGAGGGCTCGACCACGCCGCCGACGGTGGCTGTCTTCACCTTGCCGGCGCGCACGTAAGTCGTGGCGATGAGTCCATTCGGCGAGACGGCGCTGTGCGTCAATTTGAACGCGCGCGGCTGGCTATCGCCGCTGAACAGCCGTTTGCCCTTGCCTAGCAGCAGGGGGAAGGTGAACATGCGGATCTCGTCGACGAGGCCGGCGGCGAGCAACGCATGCACCAACTCCGTGCTGCCTTGCGTGAGGAGGACGGGGCCGTTTTCCTGTTTCAGTTTCGCAACATCCTTGGCGGCGTCGCGCAGCGTCACTGAGCCATTCCAAGTCAGGTCCACGCCTTTGCGCGTCGCGACGTACTTGGTGATCCGGTTGAAGGTCTTGGCGATGTCGTCGGCCGTGCCGCCTTCGGCATAGGGCCAGTACGCGGCGAAGATATCGTAGGTGCGCCGCCCGAGCAGCAGTTCGAACGGCTCGCCGAACAATTTGCCGAGTTCTTCTCCGAAAACCGGGTCGTCCCCCAGTGTAGCGGTCCAGCCGCCGAACGTGAAGCCGCCGGTGGGGTCCTCTTCCGGTCCGCCGGGGGCCTGCATCACGCCGTCCATTGAAACCATCGCGCCGACAATTACTTTTCTCATGACCAAGCTCTCCTTTCTATGAACCGATTCAAGACTCTTCAGAGGATGAACGCGTATGAAAGGCTGTTCCTAACTTATAGTCGTCCGCACTAACCAAAATCGACATCACAGCGGAAGGGGAGAGGCCGTAAGGGGTCAAGCCGCTGATGAAAAGTCAGCGGGTGCTTGGCCATGCCTGCAGTCTACCAAGTGTCGCGAAAAACTGAGTGATAGAGTGTCGTCGGATCAGACTGCTGGCGGGTACGGTCGGCGGCGCCTTTGCGCAGATCTCCGTCAGTTTGCTGACCGCGGTTTAGGCTTGTCCCTTAGCCAGTATGAATTCAGCGGCGATTTTGGCGAGTTCATCTAATAAATGCAGTTGCTCTCTCGCCGGACGTGTGGGAACGCGATAATGGGTGGAAATCATGCCAACGATACAGCGACTATTGGTGACCAAAGGTGTGGATTGCACCGCTTGGACGCCCGCTTCAAGCAGGACATCTCGCGCTTCAGTGCCGGCAAATAGAGGGCTCTTTTTCACATCCTCGACAATGACTCGCTCCAGCAGTTTTAACGCGGTTCCACAGGCGGCTTCTCGATGGTTGACCTCTTTAAAGAATCGGAGAAAGGGCTCTTCGAAGCCCTCGTGCACCATGATGTGAAGCGTACGAGACAAAGGATCAAGGGTTTGGATATTCCCCTTGTCCGCGGAGGTAATACTAATGGCAACCCGAAGTATGTTGCTGAGTGTTGCAAGATAATGTTGTCTCGGAGAGGCGAGGATTGTCTCGCGAAATTTTTGAAGTTCGAGGGATGTCACAGAGAACATGTGAGATGGGGAGGGAGAGTGCCAAAAACACGGCAGTCTGTCCAAGCGTTCCAGCGCACCTTTTCTCGCGTGGAACGCTACTTTCGTCGCAAAGTCAGCGAAGCACACCGAGCTTTCCACGGTGCGTAGGATCGAATGTTCAATAGCGTAAATGGCATTATCCATGGCCGCGAGGGCTCTCAGAAAGGATTCTTCCATCCGTTCCTTGGCGTGTGGGTACTCGGCCACGTGATGACGGTATCGGTCCACGGCCTTCTCTTTCTGGGCGATGAGGTCCATTAATTTGCTTTGCCACAAGGCCAGACGTATGGTCCTTACTGTCTGCTCATGATCTAGAGGAGTGGAGATGAGGTCAAACGCACCTTTTGCCATGACTCGGCGTGCAGACTCTTTCTCTGATCCATCGGCTGTGACTACCAAAGGCACACACGTTTCAAGAGACTGTGTGCGCTTTAAGAGTAAAAAATCCTCCATCTCGGTCAGATGCGCACCGCTGATGACAAGCTGATAGGAGTTGGCCAACAACATGCCCAGGGCGCCGCGATGAGAGGAACAGACATCAAAGTTTACGTCGAGCCTCTTATCCCCGAAGGTACGAATGAGCGGTTCAATGGCCGAGAAGTTTTTTTCGGCGATGAGGAGACGAGGAGGACAGCTAGAGGGAGCGGCGGGAGACAGACCCTGTTCCATAAGAGCCGCCTTCAAACCGGCGTTCACATCTCGAAGATAAGTGCGGCGCTTATGAATAAATAAAATAAAGGACCTGTAGTTTGCTCCCCCTTGAGGATTGGCGTCAAGGGTTGCCAGGCACTACTGCCAG
>Ga0081455_10004001_pt1 | contig 16724 bp, 15 predicted proteins | sample TabmetS3T2R1_FD_70207 | JGI IMG/M metagenome (GOLD analysis project Ga0081455, IMG submission 70207) | Tabebuia heterophylla rhizosphere microbial communities from the University of Puerto Rico - S3T2R1 | ecosystem: Host-associated > Plants > Roots > Rhizosphere ... | reverse complement strand
CAATCTTTCTGTTGAATGCCGAGCAGCTCCATGAAATTATCAACAAATATAATTTCTGTATTATCCTCTCCCAGCATTATAGCATAACATCTATGAGATAGATACAATATGGCAATCTCATATTTGGATTCTTGATCAATATTTTCTGGATTGGTAAATTCAGGGTCATATTGGCCTTCAATAATTTTTACAATAGTTTCTGGAAACCCCCAGTTACGTAGCAAACAGGCTCCGACCTTGGAATCGTCTATCATGTTAATAAGTTCTTTTATATTTGGATATTTTCTTTTTAGGAGAAGTATGACGATTTTGCCAACATCATGCAATATGCCAACTGTAGCATTCACCAGAGGTTTCGATTTTTGACAATGCGCAGCTATTTCGCCAGCAATGAGAGAAATCATATATGAATGCAGGCGAATCTTTTCGTATTCCTCATCTTGAGGCATGATATTTTTTATGGAATTTTCCAGTATAATCTGATAGACGTTATTAAAACCGAGATAAAGAATAGCATGGTGTAAGCTTGAAACTTTCTCTGTCAATCCATAATAAGCCGAATTAACTGTTTTCAGGATTGCCGCGGCCAAAGCAGGTTCTTCTTGCACAGACTCAGTTACTTCTTTTACCGAAACGTTGTCATCGAGCAATTTCGCTGACAAACTACCAGCGCATTTTGGCAATTTAGGGATATTTTTGATAATATTTTGGAATACCTCTGAAGTAATAAATGTATCAGTTTGTGATTTCATACGACGAACATAGTCGGTTAGCTCTGCATTTCTTGTATTGACCTTCTCATGATACATTGAGAGATGATACATGGTTTGTATGGAAGATTTGCTGAGTTTTTTATAAATGATTAACTGCACATTGTCTGGCAAATGATCTACCATGCTGTGGTTAACTTCCATAAGAGTCACATGTTCTACAGCAATGGCAGAATAGGTATCTACACCATTCTCTTGAAAAGCCACATCACCAAAGCAATCTCCACCATGCAAGATACTGGCGTATGCATTATTTTTGTAAGTAATTCTAACTAGACCTTCAAGGACAATATACAGACAATTATACTCGTCACCTTCTCTAAGAACACATTGACCCTTCTGAAAATGCTTGATGGTTGCGGCATGATAGAGTTGTGACAGGTCATACTCACTCAGATGGCTGAATATTGCGGGGCGCTGCGCACCATATCCCTTTTCTTGGGCCGGTGTGGCTTGCACAGTCCTCGAAGACTCCCACTTAAAAAATTTCATGATGATGCCCCTATGGAAAATACCAGTATTGTCAGGTGACCACTTTTCTTCTTTATCGACCTGAATGATGGGCAACTTGAACTCGGAATGTTCACAAAAGGATCACAGAGGAGCGCCTGCGGCGGGAGCTATCATATTACCCAAACATCTGAAGCTGACTGGGCAAGTGCGATACATTCGCGAGAAAGCTGCGTACGGGATATGGTATAAAGCTCGGCACGTCTGACGCCCCAGTCAGTACGGCCATAAATGGCAGCCCGGCTCTGCTGGCTGCCTCGGCATCGACGGGATGGTCACCGACGTAGAGCACCTCTGGCGCAGGTAAGTTCAAGCGCTGCAGCGCCAGGAGGAGTCCTGCCGGATCAGGCTTATGCTGGGGCACATCCTCGCCGCCAATAATAACCTCAAACTGTGAGGCCAAACCGCCTTCGGCCAGGATGCGCTCGATACGATACCTATATTTCGAGGACACAATGCCCAGGCGCTGGCCTGCCGCACGTAACGCCAGGACGGTCTCAGCGACCCAGGGATAGAGCAGCGTGAGGCCATGCATGACCTGATCCGCATGCGTGACAAAGCCTCTGGTGAAGGCGGTTGCTATCGCAGGGTCCACAATACCGGTCAGGGCTTGTAAGGTATGTGGTAATGACAGACCTATGGTCGCATGGATGCGCTCTGCCGTCGCCGGCGGGAGTCCTAAACCCGCCAGAGCCTCATTGACACAGGCGACCACACCCGGGGACGAATCTGCCAGGGTGTAGTCAAAATCGCAGATAATGGCCTGAACCATCTTCTTATCCCGTGTGGGCTACGGTTTCGCGGGCCCTTTGGCCGCCGCGGCAGGGCTCGGCTTGAGCTTCGTCACAGCCTCAGTCAGCGTTTTCTGGATCATCCCGGATACAATAAAAACTTCGGCACTATCACCCCGGCTGGCATAATAACTGCTGCTGTCCTGTTGCACAGCTTGCCCCAAGACCAGGCGTTCGGTACGACCATCGCGCCGAGTGAGGAACACTTGCCAGTGCGGTTGGGCCAGACCTGTCTGGGCCGGCGGACTGGAGGGGAGGTCGTCGGCGTTGAGTTGGGATGTAGCCCCTAGCAGGGAGGTCACTGCTGTCTCATCGACGGTGACGTCAGGCATACCGACAAACTTCCAGGCTGCCGTGGATTCAGGAGTTTCCCCTGACGTGGCTGCTGCTGGAGCCTGACGCTCCAGACTCCAGGACTCGCCGCCTTCGTGGAGTGTCAGGCGTATGACTTCCTCTTGCGGCACTTGCAGCATACGCAAATCGAGCAGGGTGCCCAGCGTGGGAAACAGACGTTGGACGGTCCACTGAGGCACAACATAAACTGGCCCGGTACCGTCCAGGCGGGCATAGCGACTCCCACCCTTTTCAGGGACTTCGTTGCCGATGAGGACGGTGGTCTGACGCGCTTCCTGGGCGCCCGGCTGCACTGTGAGGATGGCCCGGTACAGCGGTGCATCTAGACCGTACTCCACGGCCCTGGCAGGGTCAGCCACGTCATCACCCTGTAGCGTGCGTAACGTGGTCACGAGACCTTCGACAGCGTCGGATTTCACACTGTATGCCAGTTCTGGTGCAACCAATTTCCAGGTTGGGGCTGGGGACACCGAGGCCGTCTGTGAGGCGTCAGTGCCTCCAGCCGCGGCGGCAGGCTGGGTCGTAAAACGCAGCTCGCGAGTGGGGGAGTGGAGTTCCACCGCGGCGACCTGTTCTTTGGGCACGTTTTGTATATGCAGATCGAGCCAGGGTTTGGCACTGAGTGTCTGATCTGTGGTGCCACTCGAGAGGCCAGCCATGCTCTGCAAATGCACATTGACATGGTAGACCCGTCCCTCACCGGCACGCCGTACGAAGCCATTGCCGCCGCTCCCCTTCCCGGCCAGGAGGTGCAAGGCGGGCTTATCAGGGGGATCGGTATACACCTTGAGATGCAGTGCCTGCTCGTCTGTGAGTTGAAAATCGCCTAGCAAGGCCATGGAGTCAGCCCGCAGCTCACCTTGCAAAGTGCTGAGTTGCGTTAAAAACTGCTGAATTTTCGTACGATTTCCTGGCATATCAAAACGGCTGGTGACGACCCAGACGCCGTCGCGTTGGCGCAGCCAGACGCTCTCCTGGGGTTGTGCGCCGCGGTACAGTTCAAGCCCAGTAATACTATCGGTGTGCAGGTTCTGCGGCACCAGTCGTTCCAGGCCAACCTCTTCCGCTAGCTGTGTAGACACCGGCGGACGTTTGAACAGTATGGCAAGGACACCTAGGACAATGAGAATAACCAGCAGCGGGAGAAGACGTTTGGGACTCATGGTACGCGCTAATACTCCCCTTGTTGACTGAGATGCGCAACGCTTTTGGGGACCCTCCCCCAGCCCTCTCCCAGAGGGAGAGGGCTCGCGCTAAAACTTCAGGTGCTTAGGGCTGCAATGTAGGCGGCGCGCGCACGCCGCCGGATGAACCAGCCGCCGATGCCCAGAGCCGCTACAAGCATAGGCACTAACGCAATCGTGACGAATTTCCAGAACCTCCGAGCGTTCTCACTCGGTTTGCTGATGGTGCGATTGATCTGTTTTTTACTCCGCACGTTGATAATGTCATCTCCTAACGTGAGCGCATCAACACTGTTGAGGAAAAAATCTAAATTGCCCCCTGACAAGAAATTGCGATGCAGCATCTGGGCATTGCCCACCACCAGGAGTTTCCCGGGGGCCGGCGTGGGCGCTGTGGCCGGCGCTTCTTCTTGCGGAGGAGACGATGCGGGTGGCATACCAGGAGCCGACGCTGGCGGTGGCCAGGCCGGGCGCTCTTTCCCGGCATACACATCAGGAAACTGACCACGCACGAGCACGGCTAGCGGCCGTTGCTGGCCTTGAGCCGGTGGTTGCAGGTCATTGGTAGTGAGTTGCGCATCAGCGGGGATGGTCCAGGCCCGTGGGGTGGTCGAAAACAACACGCTATGCTCCAGCTGGTGGCGCCCCAACACGTCTGGGTGCAGCTTCAGCGCACTGCCCCACAGATAAAACAGGGGTGACAGATTACTGGCGATCGACATCTTACGGTTCATCGTGTCCTGCGAAATCATGATGTGCAAGGGCAGATTCAACGTCACACCACCCCCCATGAGGGCTGACATTGGATTGTCCGTCTCACGCACGGTCAGTGACTGATGATTAACGTCCATCAAGATCGTTGGATCGAGCTCGATACCGTACTGGCTTAACCAGGGGTTGACCTCCGGCTTCTGATCTTCCTTACTGATCGAGACCGCCTGTCGCACCACGCTGTAATTCCAGCGATACTGCTGCAGCGCCAGGAAGACCGACTTGCCCTCATACAGCGCCCGATTTAACTCCCAGCGCTGCCGCTCGGAGAGATTGTGCGGATTGACCACAAGCACCGTGGTTGTTCCAGCCGGGATACCGGCGTTCGGCGCCAGCTCCACGCGCCGCACATCGTATTTTTCGAGACGTAACAAGCGCTCCAGGGTTTCATAGGGGTCCTCCGTCTGTGGCAGCGGACGCCCCATCTGGGCATAGAGCTGGCGCATGTACGGCGGGATGTTGAGCGGGTCTTTCGGCGCCACCAGAGACACAACTGGCGGGGCATCACGACTTAGCTTATAGAGGGTGTTGATGAGACGATATTCCAGGGTATCGAGGTCATCCGGGAGCATGCGCGGAATAATCTCCTCATCTTTGTCCTTATAGGCGATGCCGAGCGCGGCATAGACCAGCTTGCTCACCACCTCGTCTTCGCGTAGCGCCTGCACGGAAAAGGGCCGCACGCCCTTGTCCAATAAGCGCTTCTCTAACCCCTCGGGTTCCTTATCCCCCTGCGGCTGTTGCAGCACGGAGGCAGCTTCCATATGAATGGCCTTGGGGAGGAGTTGTCCCTTACTCGCCAGGCGCATCTCGTCGAGTTTATCGAGAATGTCCTGTTCGAGCCGCTGCATTTCCGTGGGCATTTTATCCTTCGGGGTGATGTAGAGATTCACGTGGACTGGCGCCCGCAGGTTTTTGAGAATTTTAATGGAGGCGTCGGACAGGGTGTAAATTTTATCCTGTGTGAGGTCAAAGCGGCCGAGACTCTGCCCCGCGAAGAGCCAGTTGGCGATCAGGCCAATTCCCAGACACAGGACGACCGCGACGAGAAAGGTGTTGCGGGCCGCAGGGCGGCTGCGAATATCGAGAAAGAGCCCATTGAGAAACAAAAAGACTGCGGTCCAGATGAGGAAGTACAATACATCGCCAACCACCAGCACACCTTTGGTAAACGTGGCATAGTGGGCTGTCACCCCTACTACATGCGCTAAAAACGTCCCCAGACCAGGCCAGGCGCTATCGATGTACGCGGCGATAAACTCCATGCCCAGCAAGAACACGCCAAAGCAGCCAAGCAAGGTCACCACAAAGGCCACAATCTGATCGCGGCAGAGCGCTGAGATGAACAATCCGAAGGCCAGAAAAAAAGCCCCGAGCAAAAGCGAGCCACAATACGCCCCAAGGATGGGTCCCAGGTCGGGCGTATCTAGGATGGCGAGCATCAAGGGGATCGTCAGGGTGCCGGCCAACGCGCTCAGAAAAAATGTAAAACTCGCCGCAAACTTGCCAAGCACTAGCTCATGCGGTTGCATGGGAAATGTCAGTAGCATTTCCCAGGTATTTTGTTTGCGCTCCTCAGCCCATAGCCGCATGGTTACTGCCGGGAGAAAGATACACATCAAAATGGGCACGGTCGAAAAAAAGGCGCGCATGTCGGCATTGAGAAACGTAAAGAATGGGGTCATAAATAACCCCACACTCAGGCTCAGAAATACAATGAGAAAGATGTAGCCAATGGCCGACGTATAGTAGGCAGCTAACTCACGTCGAAAGATTGTCCAAAAGTTCGGCATCTAGGCTCCTGTCTCTGACCGGCTTTCCTGCGGCTCAGTTAAAGCGAGAAACACTTCTTCCAGGGTGGGCGGACGCTCCTGCAACTCACCCACTTGCCAGCCTCTAGCTTGAGCCAGTGCTCCAAGCTCGGGCAATACATGCATGCCCGGTGCCGCCTGCAGCTCGAAACGTGTCAGGCTCTCCGTGGCGCCGGTAAAGCGTAGGCGCCGAACCCCATGCAGTTCTTTGAGGGCGCCTTCAACTTCAGCGCGCGGTGCGGTCACGGCGAACAGAGCACGGGCATAGCGCTGCGTTTTCTGTTGTAATTCTTGCAGCGTGCCATCGCCGACAATACGCCCGGCGTTGATAATCACCAGGCGATCAGCGACGGCTTCCACCTCTTGCAGAATGTGGGTGGACAACAGCACGGTTTTCTCATGGGCCAGCTGCCGGACGAGCTGGCGGATCTCCTGGATCTGATGCGGATCGAGACCGGAGGTGGGTTCATCCAGAATGACCACCTGAGGATCATGAATCAGCGCCTGCGCCAGCGCCACGCGCTGCCGATAGCCCTTGGACAATTCGCGGACGAGCTTACGGTACATCGGCCGCAGTCCACAGTGCTCGACCACCCAGGCTTCGCGTTGACGCAGCCTCCCCCCACGCAAGCCGCGTGCCCGACCGACAAAATCGAGATAGGCGCGCACTTCCATGTCAGGGTAGAGCGGTAAGACCTCCGGCAGGTAGCCGATGAGCTGGCGTACCTCATACGCTTCGTTGCGAATGCTTTTCCCGCCGACAGTGGCATTGCCAAAGGTCGGGTAGAGATAGGTCGTGAGGAGCTTCATCGTGGTCGATTTGCCGGCGCCGTTGGGACCGAGCAAGCCGACCACCTCACCACGCTCGACGTTGAACGTGGCTTTGTGCAGGGCCACCACCGGGCCATAGTGCATACAGAGGTCAGAGACGGTAATCACACCTGGCGACTCCTCTTAAGGGGTCCATATTCAAGGTTGATAAACATAGCGGAAGATTGTACAAGATGCCAGAGTTTTACGGGGGCAACCGCTTCCGAAACGCTGCGGCGGCTTTGTTGACAGGAGGCACAGCATGAAGACGACTACTGCCTTGCGGCAGCTCTTACGCCAACCCGGTATCATCGTCGCACCAGGGGCGTACGATTGCCTTACCGCCAAGCTCATTGAGCGCGAGGGTTTCCCCGTGGTCTACATGACGGGGGCGGGGACGGCGGTGACGCGTGTCGGCAAACCTGACCTGGGTTTCGCCACTCTTACAGAAATGCTGGCCAACGCCAGTGCGATCGCCTCCACCATCAGTGTGCCGCTCATCGCTGACGCCGATACGGGCTATGGTGGGGCCCTCAACGTCTATCGCACTATCCAGGAATACGAAAAAGCCGGTGTGGCAGCACTGCACATCGAAGACCAGGCCTTTCCTAAGCGCTGTGGGCACCTCGACGGCAAGGAAGTGGTGCCTCTCACCGAGATGGTGGTCAAGCTCCGTGCCGCCGGCGCCGCCCGCACTGACGAAGATTTTGTGATAATTGCTCGTACGGACGCCCTGGCGGTGACTGGTCTCGACGATACGCTACGGCGCTGCGCAGCGTATGCTGAGGCTGGTGCGGATGTGCTGTTTGTCGAAGCCCTCCGTACTGAGGAAGAGATCGACCGCGTACGGCGCGAGGTAGACGTGCCGCTGCTCTACAACTTCGTCGAACATGGCAAGTCACCCCTCATCCCAGTGTCACAACTCGAAGCGCTGGGTTTTAAGATCGTGATCTTTCCTGGTAGCCTGATGCTGTCCGTGTGCGCCCTGGCGCCGCGTATTCTCCGGGAAATCCGCCAGTACGGCACTACAGCCAATCTGCTTGGAGAGATGGGGAGCGTTGTCGATCTCTTTAATCTGATGGGCATGCAAGAGGCCCTGGCCCTGGACGCAACGTGGAGCGAGAACTCCGCCGTGCGTAGACGGTAGGAGTGCTGTGGTGCTCATGACGCCACTCCCCACCGCGCGCGGAGCTGGGCGTGGTTGAGTTGCAGCCATTGCAGCGCGATGATGGGCGCGGCAGACTTGATGTTGCCCGCCTGGAGCTGGGCGATTGCCTCGGGAAAAGGTACCACGGTGACGCGGATATCTTCCTCCTCTTCTTCTAGCCCGCCCAACCCTCCGACGCCCACCGCATCGACTTTGCCGCAAAACAGGGAGATGCGCTCAGATGTCCCGCCTGGGCTGACGAAGTAATCACAAATATGCACGATGTCCTGGATGGAGCAGTTGGCCTCTTCGATGGCTTCACGTCGGGCCACGTCTTCCGGAGTTTCGTCAGGTTTGTCAATCACGCCGGCGACGATTTCAAGCAGCCATGGATCACCGGGCGCCTCTAACGCGCCAATACGAAACTGTTCGACCAATACAACCGCATCGAGAACAGGATCGTACGGCAGCACGGCCGCAGCATGCCCCCGCTCAAAGAGCTCACGCGTGAGCTCTCGACTCCAGCCACCCCGGAACAGCTCATGGCGTAGCCGGTAACGCTCGATGCGAAAGAAGCCGTCGTAGCACACGGTTTTGTCAAGAATTTGTACTCTCGGATCAGTCATCGTCGCCTCACTGTGTCGTGGCCTCATGGTCCCATGCCCCCGTCTCTCCTGCCGACAGTATACTACCAGCGCTGCTGTCGCAAAGCACGGGTTGCATCTTGAGCAGGCATGGCGTAGGATTGCATGCCGCGGTGGGGGCAGCAGAGTGGGCCACACCGCCGTTGATTCCTGGCCGGGCTGTAGTATAACAGGGAGCTCGGCAGAGAAGCTTTGGAAGGAGGATGTAACCATGGCAGCATGTGCAGAATGCGGCGCGGAAATCATCACGGATGAGGAATTGGAGGAAGGCGAAATCATCGAGTGCGAAGAGTGTGGGGCCGAGTTGGAAGTCATCAGTGAAGATCCACTCGAGTTCGCACTGGCGCCGGAGGAAGAAGAAGACTGGGGAGAATAGGAGTTGGTATGCGCGTGGGGGTATTGTGCTCTCGCATCCGTGTCGAAGAAAAATTGTTATTTGAGGCGCTGACTGCTCGCAGTGTCGAGTACGAGAAGCTGGACGATCGCACTCTGGTGTTTAACTTGCACGATCCCAGGGCGTATCAGCAGTATGACGTGATTCTCGAACGCTCAATCAACCACTCGCGAGCCCTCTATGCACTGCAGATGTTTAACGACTGGGGCATCAAAACGATCAATACGGCCAACGTGGCGCGCATCTGCGGCGACAAATTCCTCACCACCCAGGCACTCATTAAACATCACGTGCCAGTGCCACGTAATATGATGGCCTTTACCCCCGAGTCAGCTCTGGAGGCGATAGAGACCCTGGGGTATCCCGTTGTACTGAAGCCGTGTGTCGGTTCCTGGGGACGTCTGGTAGCGAAGATCAATGATCGTCAGGCTGCGGAGGCCATCCTGGAGCATAAGCAGATTCTGGGGTCCTACCACCACTCAATCTACTATGTCCAGGAGTACATCCAAAAGCCGGGGCGTGACATTCGGTCCTTCGTTGTGGGGGACGAGACGATCGCCGCCATCTACCGTGCGTCTGACCACTGGATTACCAACACGGCCCAGGGCGGTAAGGCATCGAATTGCCCCATTACGCCGGAGGTTGATCGGCTGTCACGGGCCGCAGCGGAGGCCGTGGGCGGTGGCTTGCTGGCTATTGATCTCCTGGAATCTCCACAGGGCCTGCTCGTCAATGAGGTGAACTACACTATGGAGTTCCGCAACAGCATTGACACCACAGGCGTGGACATCCCAGGGAAAATGGTCGATTACCTCCTCCAGGAGGTCGCTGTATGAATCGGGTACGGGCTGCCGTCGTTGGGGGATCAGGCTATATCGGGGGAGAACTGGTGCGTTTGTTGCTCCAGCATCCGGCTGTCGAGCTGACGCAGGTCACCTCAGAGAGCCAGCAGGGGAAATTTCTGCATCACGTGCACCCCAATTTGCGCCAGCAGACACGCCTCAAATTCGTGAGCATCGCACAGTTGGAAGCGTGTGATGTGCTCTTTCTGGCGCTGCCGCACGGCATGGCGCAGAAGCGCATCGTGGATTTTCAGGGTCTTAGCGAGCGCATCATCGATCTCAGCAGTGATTTCCGCCTCCGGGACGCGCAGCTCTACAAAACCTGGTATGGGCATGATCACACCTGCCCGGAGATGCTCTCGGCCTTTGTTTACGGTGTGCCTGAGCTGCACCGCGAGGCCATCGCCTCTGCCAGGCTGGTGACTGGCGCCGGGTGCCTGGCCACGGCGACGATCCTGGGGCTCTATCCGCTGGCGCGGGCTGGCCTGCTGTCGCCCGATAGGCCATTGATCATTGAGGCCAAGGTGGGCTCCTCGGCATCTGGGAATACGCCGAGTCTGGCCTCGCACCATCCAGAGCGCCAGGGCGCGGTACGTTCTTTTGAGCCGACCGGCCACCGGCATACCGCCGAAGTGCTGCAAGAACTCAGCGGAACAGTGCCATTGACGGTGCATTTTTCAGCCACAGCCATCGAGATGGTACGCGGTGTGCTCACGACGGCGCACGTGTTCCTGGAGCGCCCGATGAGTGACAGAGAGATCTGGGGCATATACCGCGAAGCATACAAGCAGGAACCCTTTATGCGTGTGGTGAAAGAGCGGCAGGGAGTGTATCGGTATCCGGAGCCCAAAATTCTCAGTGGTGCGAATTTCTGTGATGTGGGTTTTGAGACTGACCCGCATAGCAGTCGTGTGGTGGTGATGTGTGCTCTGGATAATCTGGTGAAGGGGGGCGCTGGCAACGGCGTGCAGGCGATGAATTGCATGCTGGGTCTGGAGGAAACCACCGGCTTGCGTTTCCCTGGTCTGCATCCGGCCTAGGACCAGGACTGGTAAAGGACGTGCGATGCTTGTCGTGAAAGTCGGCGGCGGAAAAGGCATTTCCCTCGAGGCAGTGTGTCAGGATGTGAGTGCCCTGGTTGGGCGTGGTGAGCGCTTGATCCTCGTGCATGGCGCCAGCCATGAGACCAATCTTTTATCGACAACCCTGGGGAAGCCGCCACGCTTTGTGACCTCGATTTCAGGAGTTGAAAGCCGCTACACGGACCGCGAGACGTTAGAAATTTTTAACATGGCGTACGTGGGCAAGATGAACAAGCTCTTTGTCGAGCGTCTGCAGCAGCTTGGCGTCAATGCCGTTGGCCTGTGCGGCGCCGATGGTCGCAGCATGGAAGGCGAGCGTAAAGCTGCCATCAAGGTCATCGAGAACGGCAAGCGCAAAGTCCTGCGCGATGATTTTACCGGACGGGTGGAGAAGATTAACACCGCTCTGCTGACGCTGCTCCTGGACCACGGCTATACGCCGGTGCTGTGTCCACCGGGGCTGAGTTATGAGAGTGAAATCATCAATGTCGATGGTGACCGTGCTGCCGCTGTCCTGGCCGCGGCGTTCAAAGCCGAGGTACTCGTTATTCTCTCGAATGTCCCCGGCCTGCTGCGGGATGTCAACGATGCGAACTCGCTGGTCCGTCGCATTGACAAGGCACACATGTCATCGTATATGGACCTGGCGCAGGGGCGAATGAAGCACAAGATGATGGGCGCTGCCGCAGCCCTGGAGCAAGGGGTAGGCACGGTCATTTTGGGGGATGCACGTCTAGAACACCCCATTCAACACGCGCTGCAAGGGCAGGGGACGGTAATCCAGTAAAGGAGCGACCATGACAGCCTTTCAGGAGCTCGAGGAACGCTACTCCAGCGGTGTATACGCCAAACGGGGTGTGACCATCGTGCGTGGCGAGGGCACGCGCTTGTGGGATGACCAGGGCAAGGAGTACATCGATTGTGCCGCCGGTATGGGCGTGGCGAGCCTCGGGCACGCCCATCCCATGATCGCTGAAGCAGTGGCAGAGCAAGCGAAAACGCTGATCACCTGCCCAGAGCTGTTCTACAATGATCGCCGCGCGACGCTGCTCGAAAAGCTCGCCACGGTTACTCCACCTGGGCTGAATCGCTTCTTCCTCTGCAACTCCGGGACTGAGGCCGTTGAAGGCGCCATTAAATTTGCCCGCATGAGCACCGGGAAAACTGACATTGTCGCTGCCGCGCGTGGCTACCATGGCCGCACGCTTGGAGCCCTGGCGGCAACCTGGGACCCGAGTCACCGGGAGCATGTCGGTCCTCTGCCTCCTGGCTTCCGGCATGTCCCGTACAATAAGCTCGATGCGCTTGAAGAGGTGCTCACTGACGACACAGCTGCGGTACTGCTGGAAATTATCCAGGGGGAAGGCGGGGTGCGGCCTGGCAGTGCGGAGTATTTTCAGGGTGTGCAGGACCTGTGCCGTCAACGCGGGGTGCTGTTGATCATCGACGAGGTGCAGACCGGCTATGGGCGCACCGGCAAATTTTTTGCCTGTGAACACTACGATGTACAGCCGGATATCTTGACCATGGCCAAGGCCATGGCTGGTGGCATACCCATGGGAGCCTTTGCTATTGGTGAGCGGGTGCAGACCATCCATAAGGGGGCGCACAGCTCGACCTTTGGCGGCAATCCCCTGGCGTGCGCCGCCGCGCTCGCGGTCATTGACATCATGCAACAGCAGCACGTGCCGGAGCACGCGGCGGAAATGGGAGCGTATTTCATGGAACGCCTGCGCGCTCTTGGCGCCTCGAAGGTGCGTGAGGTGCGTGGCCTGGGGCTCATGATTGGCATGGAGATGAAGGAAAAGGTGGCGCCGCATCTGCGGGCCCTCATGGATCGTGGGATCATGGCCCTGGCGGCCGGGGTTACGGTGTTACGCTTTTTGCCGCCCCTGACTATCACCCAGGACGAGGTCGATACGGTGGTCGCCCAGGTGGCAGAGGTGGTGCGATGAATCAGGAGGTCGAGCTGCTCCGGGAACTGGTCAGTATTGCGAGTCCCTCCACCCAGGAACAGGCGGCCAGTGCGTACCTGGCTGACGTCATGCGGGTGCGTGGCTACGACGAGGCCTGGGTCGATGCGGCTGGCAATGCGGTGGGTATCTGGGGCAGGGGAGAGCGCGAGATCGTTTTGCTCGGGCACATCGACACGGTGCCAGGCTACATTCCAGTGCGCCAGGAGGGCGATCTATTGTACGGTCGCGGCAGTGTAGATGCCAAAGGTCCGCTGGCGTGTTTCGCGTCAGCTGTGGCCCGGTTGCCCAAGAGTGACACGTGTCGTCTGGTGGTGGTTGGCGCTGTCGAGGAAGAGGCCGCGTCTTCGAAAGGGGCGCGGCACGTGATTGGGAAGTATCATCCTGAGTGTTTTATCATCGGCGAGCCAAGCCAGTGGCAGGCAGTGACCCTCGGTTATAAGGGTCGGCTCCTCATCGACTATACGCTGTGCCATGATATGGCACACTCAGCCGGGCAACTCGCCTCCGGGCCAGAGATTGCAGTCGAGTTCTGGAACATGTTGACACGTCATGCTGCCGCTTATAATGAGGGTCGAGCCGTGTTTGATACCCTGGATACTTCCCTGCGCTCCATTCAGACCTGCAGTGATGGTTTGCAGGAGGTGGTCACCCAGCGCATCGGCCTCCGCCTCCCTCTTGACTATGACGTGACGGCCCTCCAGACATATTTATGTGAACAGGCAGGTGTGGCGACATTGCATTTCTCCGGTTACGAAATTGCACACAAGTCCGATAAGCGGAATCCCCTCGTCAAAGCATTTCTCAAGGCGATCCGTGAGCACGGCGGCGATCCCAAATTCAAAGTCAAAACTGGTACCTCTGATATGAACGTGCTGGTGCCACACTGGCGCTGCCCCGTAGTGGCCTACGGTCCTGGCGACTCAGCCCTCGACCACACCCCACACGAGCATATCAGTCTCCAGGAATACCTCCGTGCTATCGACGTTCTTACGCGTGTGCTGCACCTCCTTATTGAGGCATCACCTGCGACGGCCTAGTCATGGATATCTTAAGGAAACAGCATACGTGTGTGTTTCCCATTTATTTTCAATAGGTTATAGTAGTCTCTAGTCGTCATGGTGTAGTAGATGGTGCAGTGCGTTGCTACTAGAAGGACTAGAGTCTATGGTTACCATTATTGAGAGGCGCAATCCATCAGGCAAGACTGTGTATCGTGTTCAGTATCGGATCAAGGGACAGAAATCTTTATCTCAGACGTTTTGGACGGAGAAGGAAGCCAAGCAGTTTATTACAGTGATGGATGCTAAGCTCATTCAGGATAAACATAATGCCTTGCTCGGTGTGAAGACTACAACGTTTTCAGAGGTTATTGAACGATATCGTGACGAAGTAGATTATGCTAAAGGTAAGGAGACACAGCGGACAGAAAGACCTGTATTACGGTACTGGCAGGAACAACTGAGTTATATGCCGTTCAGATCTATAACGTCTCAGCACATTAGCAGATGTATTAAATGGCTGATGGATACGAAGTCTCAAGCGACAGCACGGGGGCCTGTGGCGGCTGTTTGAGGAGTGCTTCATGGTCTATGCCAGAGGCATCTTAGATTTTTACCATGCGGTGCAGCAGCTGTGGAAGAGTGCGGCGGCCTGGCTCGATGGACGCACCACGCAGGCGCGTCGGTGGTTCGGCTGGGCTAGGTACCGCCTGCGGCATGGCCACCCCGATGGTGTCCTGGCCGATCTCGCCGATGCTTTGGAGGTCGAGGGCTTGCCCGACACGGCCCGAGACACCCTGCGTACGGTGTAGGCGTACCTGGAGCGGCACCGCGAGCACATCGACTATGCAGCCTCAGTAGTTGAAAACGATACCAAAGGCATGAGCCCTCTCGTCTACGTCGTGATAAACAGGGATGTTCCGTAAGAGACGATAATGTCTGGCAACCTCCATCATCAGCCACACCAGCAAGCGAGCAAAGCGCAGCGATTGCAGACGAAGCTGCCTGGCGCCACGTTGAGGCTGTGCCATGACCTCGGCATGCAACCATACCCACACATTGCGCAACACCAACGCCACGCCCATAAACAACAGACGCAAGGCCGGTTTGCGACTGCTGGTGCGGATGCGCGCCTGATGCGACTGCCGATAGGACGACTCAATGCCAAAACGACGGCGATAGGCCGCTCGAATCCAACTCAAAGCGTGATGCTTCAGGCCCCACGTCGCATACAGCAGGGCCTCGCGCTGGTGACGTCCCCGTTGTCCCCGCGTGTTGTGACAGACCACCGCCAGGTCAAAGGCGACGTGGCCCTCGTGAGCGCTTTTCAAGGTATAGGAGGTCCACCGGCTTTGCTTTTCGGCCGCGAGCGCATAGGTCCCGGTAGGGCCTCCCCGTGTCGTCGACTTTTTGCCCCGTTTGACCGCTGGCATGATGAAAGGCAACGCCGCCGTGATCAGGTCTTGGACCACCCGCACACTGTAAAAGCCACGGTCGAGCAGCAGGAGTTTGATCCGGCTACCCAAGGTGACCAAGCGGGCGAGGAGGGTGTGGACCACGTGATCCAGAGTCTGTTTGGCTCGCACGCGGCACAGGGCCAAAGTATAGCGGCGGCCGCGGACCACGGCCTAGGCGGTGGCGTAGGTGAAAAAATGCGTCGTGCCACTCTTGGCTTTGCTGCGGCAGACCTCGTCGTGATGCGCCTCCTCCACGGTGCCGTGGTAGGGCAGCGCGACCAAATCAATGGCCACCCGGCGGCCGCGTTTGCTCAAACCCTTGGGAAGCAGTGTGGCCAAGAGATCATTGACATGGCCTTCGAGTGCATCCAGGTCGCTGAACTGGCTCGACAGGGTGCCCAGCACGGTCGGTCCCGAGGGGGCCCCCTCCAGTTGGTCACAGGCTTGATGCACCGAGAGCCTGGAGGCAGCAGCAAAGACCAGGACCCGCAGCAGGTCCCGGCTTTGGATGGCGCCGGGCATGGTCAGAGGCAAGGTGTCGAGCGTGTTGATCGTCAACTTGTACACATCGTGGCTCTTCAAGGTATACTGAGGATACGTCGACATAGGGACTCTCCGAGACGATTGAGGAAATTGGGAACTCCCTCTCGTTATCGGAGAGTCCTTTGTTTTTCTTCGCCTTATATGATCATCACACCATTTTCAACTACTGAGACTGGGTGCCACGTGAGTGAGGGCTGGCCCTCTCCCACCTGTCAAGGGCAGCGACAGCAGGACACACGACGACTGTATCCACCTGGGTGGCTCGGGTGGCGGGGCAGGAATCATGGTGAGGTGGTGCCCCCATGTCCGGCGGGCTCCGCTCCACCACGCGGAGCCCAGTATCTAGAGACCACGTTGTACGTGCCGGTATGGGATCGCGCAGCAGGGCAATGGCCACCGTGTCACCCTGTGCGGTCCCCGGCATCCTGCTCGCGACGGATCGGTCCCACCACTGTTGCAGGGTTCGCATAAGGCCAGCAAACAAGGCCGGCACGCCTCGGGCAAGCCAGTCTGCGGCCATGTCACTGACGATCAATGCGCGTGCGTGATTGCGTACAAAGGTCCGCCAGCGCTGCGACGGCACGCGGTGGCCTGGCGCTCGACCGCAATCGGTGGGCATGTACTTGCGTACGGTTCTCGG
>Ga0081455_10001211_pt2 | contig 16724 bp, 16 predicted proteins | sample TabmetS3T2R1_FD_70207 | JGI IMG/M metagenome (GOLD analysis project Ga0081455, IMG submission 70207) | Tabebuia heterophylla rhizosphere microbial communities from the University of Puerto Rico - S3T2R1 | ecosystem: Host-associated > Plants > Roots > Rhizosphere ... | reverse complement strand
CGGCTGGGGCGTGGCCGGCGGGTTGGGGCTCCGCTGGATCACCGCCGTCGTCCGCACGCTGTCGCCCCTGGACGTGACGACCGACGATGGCCTGTTCCGGTCGATCGCCGATGAGGCCCCGGCACTGCGGGAGATGCTCGCCTGCCCCATGGACGGGGTGGACCAGCTCGCGGTCTTCCCGTTGGCGGACGCGGTCGCGGGGTCCGAGCCCCACCTGGACGGCCTGCCCAGCGCGGTCGTGCCCGCGTTCCATGGCGGGCTGGCGGACAACCACGCCGTCCAGCGCAGGATCCGCACGATGCTCGAGGGTGGCGTGTCGTCCGAGTACGGCTGGTTGGAGGCGACGGACACGGTGATCCGGGCCGGCGCGACCGCGTGGCGGGTGCCGCTGCTGCCCATCTCGGTGAACCCGGCGTGGGAGGACGGCGACGACGCCACCAGCTGTGGCGACATGGCCAGCCTGGTCGAAGCCTCGATGAGATGACGGGCGCCGCCAGGCCGGTGAGTATCGTCCGCCCGTGACCAACAAGCGACTGACGTGGATCGGCGCGCTGGTTGTCGCCGGTGCCGTGCTGGCCGGCTGCGGGGGCGACGACGACAGCGGCGGCGGCGGGGGAGACGGCCTGTCCACCGGCTCGGGCGGCGGCGACACGGTGACGGTGGTCGCCCAGGACTCCCTCCGGTTCGACCGTGACGAATACACCGCCGACGCCGGCGAGGTGACGATCGACTACGAGAACAGCGGGAACCTCACCCACACGCTGCTGATCGACGGGGTCGACGACTTCAAGCTGACGGTCACGTCGAGCGGCGACACCGACGAGGGCACCGTCGAGCTCGAGCCGGGCGACTATCGCATCTTCTGCGACATCCCCGGCCACGAGAGCATGGAGGCGACGCTCACGGTCGAGTGAGACCGGTGGGCGCCGCCTCCGAGGAACCCGGCGATGGGCAGCTACGCGAGCTGCAGGATGAGCTCCCAGCCGATCAGGTAGAGCACCGCAAGCAGCACGAAGCCGCCGATGATCGTGTGGCGGTGATCGTCGAAGGCCAGCTTGTTGAAGGCGCTGTCGTACCCGCCGACGTAGCCGAGCGCCGACGCCTCGATGAACGCCCAGATCAACAGGACGAAGATCCAGTAGACGACGGTGCTGTTGATCGCCTCTTCCCAGAAGCCGGCGCCGTGGGGAGCGAACACCATGAAGAACAGCATCGGGATGCTGAACAGCGTGTTGACCCGCGACGCCCGGGCCGCCGGCTTGGCGAGGCTCGCCGCCCGGGGATCGGCTTCGCCGCCCTGGGCCACCTGCTCGGCGGAGCCGATGATGACCTTCTGCGCCCGCCAGATGACGCCCCACACGTTGAGGAACATGGTGATGGCGAGCAACATGCCGGTGAGGATCGCGGTGCCGCGCTGGCCCGAGAAGTAGTTGTCCATGTCGTCCTGGACGGCGATGATCGACAGCCCGAACAGGAACGTCAGCAGGGCGGCATACCGGAACCACCACAGCGCCCGCCACGTGATCTTGCGCTGCGCCTCGCTGCGCGCCTCGGCGGACATCTCGGCGAAGGCGGGCGTCTGCACGAAGTTGAAGAAGTACAGGAGCCCGATCCAGGTGATGCCCGACAGGATGTGGCCGTAGCGCGACAGCATCTCCCAGGCACCCGCAGGATCAAAGAAACGATTGAACAGCTCCACCGGGTCCCCCTGATCGTCGGTGGGTAGAAGCGCCGCAAAGCTAACGAGTCGCGCCGGCTCCCTCAACGCTTTCGCGACCCCGCACCGGGCGCCGCGTCGCGACGACCGCGGAGGGAGAGGGCGCTACTGCTGATAGCGCTCGACGACCTCGGGCGGTCGCACGCGGGCGTCGTCGGGGTCCTGCCCCATCTCCCGCCGGGCGCGGCGCTGGCGCAGTAGGTCCCAGCACTGGTCGAGGGCCACCTCGACCTCCCGCAGCCGACTCGCGGCGTCCGACTCGGGCCCGTGCTCGCCCGCGTCGCGCTCGAGCGCGTGCTCCTCGTCGACCAGCGCGCCGATGCGGCTGATCACCTCGGCGTCATCCATGGGCCGAGGCTACCCCCGGGCGCCACGGCCACGACGTGGTGATCCGCCGCCGCGGCGATCACTCGCAGGTCTCGCCGCTCGGTGGTTCGCCGATGATGAACGGGTTGGCCTCGGTCGTGGACGTGGTCCGTGGCGGGCTGTCGGTGGTGGTGCTGCCGCCCGCGGTGCCGCCCGTGCCGGCGCCGCCGGCTGCTCCGGCGTCGGCGGTGGTGGGGCTGGTTCCCGCCGGCTCCTCCGCCGCCGTGGTGGTGCTCGCCTCGTCGGTGGGCGCCGGCTGATCGTGCACGGTCGTGAAGTCGGCGCCGGCCACCACCACCACCTCACCGGCGCCCAGTTCGGGGTTCTCGACCAGCGTCGCCCGGGTCGTGAGGTAGCGCGCCACGAGCTGGCCGTAGTTGGCCTGGCCGGGCGCGTACCGGACCGTCGTCGTGGCGGCCGGGTCCGTGGTGTCGGGCTCGGTCATCTCGAAGCCGATCCGCTGCAGCGCCCCCGAGATGTCGCGGGCGAAGCCCTCCTTGGTAGTCGCGTTCAACACCGTGACGGTCGCCTGGACCGGGCTCAGCTCACCAGGGGGCAGGCCCCTGAAAATGTTGAGGGCCGGCTGCGCCCTCCGCTCGTCCAGGAGCACCCGGTCGGCGTCCGGCGGATAGGGCAACGTCGGCAGGTTGTAGGTCTCGAGGTTCTGGGAGTCGAAGTCGCTGAAGTGGTTCCCGAGGTCGATCATCTCGCGCACACCGAGGTCCTCGTCGAAGCGCACGGTGTCCGCGGCGATGTTCACGAGATCGGTCACGCGGAGGGGGTTGGACCGCACCTGCGACAGTGCCTTGGCCAGGGCGCGGTGGATGAAGATCTGCTGGCGCTGGACGCGACTCAGGTCGGACCGGGGGTCTCCCTCCCAGCCATCCGACGTCAGGATCTGGAGCTTGCGCGACCGGGCGAACGCCAGCGCCGTCTGCCCGTCGAGCTTCATGCACCCCGTCTGCTCGACGAAGAGGCCCGCCGACTTGTCGCGCACCGGCGTCGGGAACCAGATGGACACGCCGCCGACGTCGTCCACGACGCGCTTGAAGCTCTCGAAGTTCACCTCGACGAAGTGGTGGATCGGCACGCCGAAGTTCTGGCGCAGGGTGTCGATGAGGTTCTGCTCGCCCTCGCCCTCGTTCGGGCGGCTGTACGCCGAGTTGATCATCCCGATCTCCCCGGTGTCCGCGATCGTCACCATCAGGTCGCGGGGAAACGACGTCAGCGCCAGTCGGTCCGACTCGGGGTCGACGCGCGCCACCATGATCGTGTCGGTGTTCTTGCTGTTCTGACCCTCGCGGGTGTCCACAGCGACGATCAGGTAGTTCTCGGGGTCGCCGGACGGCGGCTTGTCGAGGCTCAGGTTGCCGACCCGGTTGATGCTGTTGTACTTGACCAGCACGTAGCCGCCGACCGATGCGGCCGCCAGGCACACGACGACGATCGACGTGAGCGCGGCGAGGATGACCCGCTGGCGCCACGACCGCCGTCCCCGCCGACCGGTCGGCGGATCCGGCTCGCCCCCCGATCCGGGTCCACCGTAGGGACCACCGCCGCGACCGCCGGGTCCCCGGCCCTGTTCGCCTGGCGCTGCCCCGCCGCGGCGAGCGCGATCCCATGCGGCCGGGGGCGTGCGCTGACCCGGCGGCGGACCGGGGGCGCGCATGTGCCGGGAATCGCGGGACATGACCGGACGAGGCTACCCGTCAGGCACACGGACGAGTCGTCAGGGGGCCCCGAGATGGGCCGCGCCGCGAGGGCCGCTAGGTTCGATTGAGTGAGCGATGCATCGGCACCCGCGACCCCCCGCGAGCGCTGGACGGCGCAGTGGAAGGAGCTGTACGCCGAGGTCATCCAGACCGGCCTCTGCACCGGCTGCGCCGGCTGCGTCATCTCGTGCCCGCACGACGTCATCGGCTACGACCACGAGCCGGGTGCCTACAAGCCCTTCCACCTCGAGGAGGAACTGGGCCTCGACAACTGCATCCACGGCGAGAAGGGCTGCACGTCGTGCACGCGCGCCTGTCCGCGGTTTCGGGCGTGGGAGCCGCAGGCCGACGAGCACCTGTTCGCCCGGGTCCGGCAACCGGACGAGCTGTCGGGCATCTACCAGGACATCCTGCTGACGCGGGCGTCCGACGAGATGGTGCACCGCATGGGCCAGGACGGCGGGCTGGTGTCGGCGCTGCTCATCTGGGCGCTGGAGAACGACTACATCGACGCCGCGCTCGTCTCGTACCTCGAGGGCGACGGCCACGACTGGAAGGCCCGGCCGGGTGTCGCCGCCAGCAAGGAGGAGATCCTCGACAGCGCCGGCAGCCGCTACACCTACTCGGCCAACACACTGGCGCTGGGAGAGGCGCTCGAGCGCGGCCACAGCCGCCTGGCGCTGGTCGGGATGTCGTGCCAGTCGTCGGTTCCGCCGATCATGTGGAGCCGCAAGGTCGGCAAGGTCTCCAAGCCGTTCCTGTTCAACATCGGGCTGCTCTGCTCCAAGACGTTCGACGATTCGATCTTCGAGGAGCTGTTCTGGACGAAGTACGGGCTCGACAAGCGCGACATCGTCAAGATGAACATCAAGGGCGTGTTCCAGCTGTGGACGCGGGACGGCCGCTACTACGAGGTCCCGCTGAAGGAGTGCCACGCGTGGACCCGTGAGGGCTGCATGTACTGTCCCGACTTCGGCGCCGAGCACGCCGACATCTCCACCGGCGGAATCGGCAAGGACAACGACTGGACGCTCACGATCGTCCGCACCGACCTGGGCCGAGAGATCATCAGCCGCATGATCGCCGACGGGTCGATCATCGCCCGGCCCGGCGACGATGATCCCGGCGCCATCGCGCTGATGCACAAGCTGTCGGCCAAGAGCCGCGAGCGCTGGCCGGGCTTCGCGGTCGACGATCCGCGGGGCCCGGCGACGAACGGCAAGCGCGGCGAGAATGCCCAGCCAGTGAAGGCCTGAGCCCGCCGCGCGTGGACCCGGGACCGCTGCGTGACACCCTGACGGTGGCCCTCGGCCTCGCCACCGGGGCGATGTCGGGGCTGTTCGGCGTCGGGGGTGCGGTGATCTCGACGCCGGGCATCCGGGCCCTCGGGGCCTCGGCGCAGACCGCCATCGGCACGACGCTGCCGTGCATCATCCCCGGGGCCGCGAGCGGCACCCTGCGCTACGCGCGCGAGGGGCTGGTGGACCGCCCGGCAGTGGTGGCGACCACGCCGGTCGGGATCTTCGCCGCCGTCGCCGGCGCACTGCTCACCGCGGTCGTCCCGGGTCACGGCCACGCGCTCATGCTGGTCACCGCGGCCCTGCTGGCCGTGAGCGGCGCGCGGATGATCCGAAACCCGACCCCGGACCCGACCGCCCTGCCACCCGACGTTCTTGCCGCGGGAATGGTCGCCAGGGCGACCAATCCCGCGGCGAAAACCGAGGAGGTGCCCGGCGACCTCGTGGTCGGGGCGACCGACAGGCCGCACGGTCGGCCGACGGTGGTCCGCCTGGCGGCCGTCGGCACGCTCGCCGGCCTGCTGTCGGGCCTGCTGGGCATCGGGGGCGGCATCGTGATGGTCCCGGGCTTCACCCAGGTCGCCGGCATGCCGCTGAAGCGCGCCATCGCCACGTCGCTGGCGTGCGTGGGAATCTTCGCCGTGCCCGGCACGATCACGCACGCACTGCTGGGGAACATCGACTGGAGGTTCGCGCTGCTGCTCACCGTGGGGATGATCCCCGGGGCCCGCCTGGGCGCGGCGCTCACCATCCGGGCAGAGGACCGCCGACTGCAGGCGGTCGTGGGGGCGTTCCTGGCCGTCACCGCGGTCGCGTACGCCGCCGGTGAGATCGCCGCCCTCGTTTCCTGAGCCGTTGCCCGATCAGAGGCCGGCCAGCTCGCGGGCCCGCCGCAGCACGGCGTCGAACATGGGCTCCGTGAGCTTGCCGGTGAACGTGTTCTGCTGGCTCACGTGGTAGCTGCAGACGATCGCACGGCCGTTGTCCAGGGCAAGCTCGACGCCGTGGCCGAACCGGGGCGCCCCGCGCAGCCCCAGCACGCGGCAGAGCACCTGGTAGCCGAACTGCCCCAGCGGGAGGTACACGCGCAGCCCGGTCAGGAGGGCCAGCTCCCGCTCCAGGAACGGCCGGCAGCGGTCGCGCTCGTCGGGCGCCGGCTTGTTGGCGGGTGGTGCGCAGCGGACCGCGGCGGTGATCCAGGCACCGTCGAGCCTGAGGCCGTCGTGGCGGTCCACCGCCGTCGGCTGGCTGGCGAAACCCGTCCGCCAGAGCGCCGCGTACAGGAAGTCGCCCGACCGGTCACCCGTGAACATCCGTCCCGTCCGGTTGGCGCCGTGGGCGGCCGGCGCCAGCCCCACGACGGCGACGCGGGCGGCGGGGTCGCCGAAGCCGGGCACGGGCCGGGCCCAATAGTCCTGGTCGCGGAACGCCGCCCGCCGGTCGCGGGCCACCTGCTCGCGCCATGCCACCAGGCGCGGGCAGGCGCGACAGGCCGTGATCTCCCGCTCCAGGACCTCGAGCTCCGGGGGCGCCGAGCGGCCGGCCTCATCCACGGGCGCCGACGATAGGTTGCACTGACGATGGCCAGAGCCGAGCGAGCCCCACGTGCCAGCGGCCTGCGGACCGACCGGCGGGCGGGTGGCCGACGGAAGCCCCCGGCCCCCACCCTGATCCTGTTCGTGCGCCATGGCGCGACGGCCACGACCGGCAAGGAGCTGCCGGGTCGCGCCAGCGGCCTGCACCTGTCCGACGCCGGACGGGCACAGGCGGAATCGGTGGCCGCCCGCATCGCCGCCATGGGGTCGGGCAACGGGCGTCAGCGCCGCACCGTGGCGGCCGTCTACAGCTCGCCCCTGGAGCGCACGCGGGAGACCGCGGCGCCCATCGCCGACGCCACCGGCTGCCAGGTCCAGGTCGACGACGGCCTCCTCGAGCTCGACATCGGGGAGTGGACCGGGCTCGAGCTCAAGGCCGCGCGCAAGCGCCCCGAGTGGGCCGCGATCCAGCGCTACCCCAGCGGCTTCACGTTCCCCGGGGGCGAGTCGTTCGTCGACATGCAGGCCCGCATCGTCGCCTGCGTGGAGCGGATGCGGTCCGCCCACGTCGGCGAGACGATCGTGGCGGTCTCCCATGCCGACCCCATCCGCGCCGCCGTCGCTCACGCGATGGGGACCCACCTCGACCTGTTCCAGCGCGTCGTGATCTCGCCCTGTTCCCTCACGGCCGTCGCCTACGGCGACGGCGGGCCGATGGTGCTGACCGTGAACTCCGGCGTGGACAGCCGCGCGGCGCTGGTTCCGTCCTGACCATGTCCGAGTCGTACGACTTCGCGAAGGCCGAGATCTTCTGGCCCGGGGCCGAGGGCCCGCCCGGCCAGCGGGTGTTCTTCCTCGCCGGCGGCGCCGACGGCGAGGTCGTCTACTTCCGCTGCGAGAAGCAGCAGGTCGCAGCGCTCGGCGAGTACCTGCTCGCCCTGCTCGACGACCTGTCGCCGGAGGTCGAGGCCGTCGAGGGCCACGGGAAGGTCGTGCCACTGCCGTTCAACTGGGACGTGGGCTCGATCGGGGTGAAGTACGACGAGCCCGAGGAGCGGATCGTGGTGGTGCTCGAGGAGCTGTCCGGCGAGGACGAGACGCCGGCCACCGCCAGGTTCTGCTTCACACTTGCGCAGGCCGCCGCATTCGCCCGCTTCGCTCTGGAGCTCGTGGCTCAGGGGAGGCCCAACTGCGGCTTCTGCGGCCAGCCCATGGACGCGGAAGGCCACGTGTGTCCCCGGATGAACTGAGGGCTGATTCCGCGGATGATGCGGGCGACGCGGGCCGGATGACCGGCCGGCCGTCGAGCGACCGGCGGAATCAGTCCTCATCGAGGGCTTTCGGGGCGACGCAGGAGCTGCTGAGCTCCGGGGACGTCGAGGTGCTCGGCCGCATGCCCTGGAGCTCGAACGCCACCTTCCTGGTCGAGGTCCGCAACGGCGCCGACTGCCTGCGGGCCGTCTACAAGCCGCGGCGCGGTGAACGCCCGCTGTGGGACTTTCCGGACGGGCTCGATCGCCGCGAGGTGGCCGCGTACGAGCTGTCGCGCTGGCTGGCGTGGGACATCGTGCCGGAGACCGTCCTGCGCGAGGACGAGGGGCTCCCCTTCGGCGCGGGCTCGTTGCAGCGGTTCGTGGACTTCGACGCCGAGCAGCACTACTTCACGCTGGTCGAGGACCGGGGCCGCCACGACGCCCTGCGCACCATCTGCTGCTTCGACCTGGTGGCCAACTCGGCCGACCGCAAGGGCGGGCACTGCCTCGCCGGTGACGACGGCCGGCTGTGGGCCGTCGACAACGGCCTCTCCTTCCACTGCGACACCAAGCTCCGCACGGTCATCTGGGAGTTCGGGGGCCAGCCGATCCCCAACCACCTGGTTGCGGACGTCCGCCGCCTGGCCGAGTGTGGCGGCCCGCCCGCGATGGAGGCGCTGCTGAGCCCCGCCGAGCGCCGGGCGCTGGTCCGCCGGGCCGCCGCGATCGCCGACCGCGGCGCCTTCCCGATCGATCACTCCGGCCGGCGCTATCCCTGGCCGCTCGTCTGAGCAAACCTGCCGCAGATCCGGTGGCCCCGGCCACCAATCCCGCGGCAGGAACGGGTCAGGTCTCGGCCTCCGCGTCGACGTCGACCTCGCCGTCGCCATCGATCCGGGCATCGCCGTTGCCCGTGGCCTCGCGATCGCCGCCGCCGTCGCCCCGGGCATCGCCGTTGCCCGCGGCCTCGCCATCGCCGGCTGCGGCCGCCAGCACCGCGAGCTCCTCCGGCGGCCGGCGGTCGAGCCACTCGCGGAACTGCCGCGACGTGAGCGGCGGGCAGACGATGAACCCCTGGGCGAGGTCGCAGCCCATCGACGCGAGCAGGTCCCATCCCTCGCGGGATTCCACCCCCTCGGCCACCGTGACCAGCCCCAGGTCGCGGCCGAGCGCCAGCACCGAACGGGCGATGGCACGGTCGCTCTCGTCGACGGTCATCTTGGCGATGAACGACTTGTCGATCTTGATCTCGCCGATCGGCAGCCGCCGCAGGTGGGCCAGGGACGAGTAGCCGGTGCCGAAGTCGTCGCACGACAGGCACACGCCCAGCTCTGCGAGCCCTCCCAGCACGTGGAGCGAGCGCTGCGACTCGCTCATGACCATGCTCTCGGTCAGCTCGAGGGTGAGGGACTCGGGAGGCACGCCGCTCTCCTCGACAGCCCGGCTGACGTCGTCGACCAGGTGCAGGTCGAGCAGGTTGCGGGCCGACAGGTTCACGGCCACGGACAGGTCGAGCCCCAGGTCGCGCCAGGAACGGCACTGGGTGAGGGCCTTGCGCATCACCGTCATCGTCAGCGCCCGGATGTCGCCGGTGTGCTCGGCGATGGTTATGAACTCGTCGGGCTTCACCCGCCCGAGGCGCGGGTGGTTCCAGCGCACCAGAGCCTCCGCGCCCCGCACGATGCTGGTCGCCAGCTCGACCTTGGGCTGGAAGCACACGTCGAGGTCGTCGCTCTCGAGCGCCTCCCGCAGGTCGGCGCCCAGCGCCAGGCGACGCGGCGTGGCCGGGTCGTTCACCGGGTCGTACATCTCCCAACCGCTGCGGTGACGGCGGGCCGTGTCGGCGGCGATGTGGGCGCGCTGCATGAGCGAATGGCCGTCGATCGCCTGCTCGGGGTAGACCGCGACGCCGACGTTGACGCCCAGCGCCAGCAGGACCCCCTCGGTCTGGAACGGCGGATCGAAGCCTGCGATCAGCAGGCGGGCCGCGTTCACCACCTCGTCCGTGTCGGCGACGCCGGGGAGGACCACGGCGAACTGCTCGCTGCCCAGGCGCCCCAGCGTGGCCGACTCGGGCAGCAGGCTCCGCATCCGGCCGCTGGCCTGGACGAGCAGGCCGTCGGCGCTCTGGTGGCCGAAGGCGTCGACCACCTGGGTGAACGAGTCGAGGTCGATCACGACCAGCCCGACCCGCCCGTGCTCGGCGTAGGCCTCCTGGAGCGCCAGGTCCAGCGCGTCGCTGAGGTGGGCGTGGTTGGGCAGGCCGGTCAGCGGGTCGTGGAGCGCCTCGTGGGCCCGCTCGTTCGCCTCCAACTCGAGCACCATGAACAGCAGGCCATTCTCGATGGCCATCGACGCCTGATCGGCCAGGTCTCCCAGCAGCCGCGTGTGGTTGTCCCCGAAGTGCGACGCCGCCTTGCGCCGGGCCTGCGTGACCACCAGCGCACCGAACACCAACCCGTTCGCCCTCGTGATCGGGGCGGCCAGGGCCGCCACCCGCGTGCGCGACCGGAGCCAGGCCGGGGAGAGCGGACCGACGTCGAACCGTCGAGGCGTCCCCTCCGGGATGACCGCCCGCAGGTCGGCTTGGAGCTCGATCAGCGAGATGCACTCCTCGCCCCGGCCGCCAGTGCCCAACGTGAACCGTCGGCCGGGATCGCCCGGAGCCACGGTCTCGATCAGGAGCACGGCGTCGTCGGCGTTGAGCAGTGAGCGGGCCCCACCGAGCACGGAGGATGCGATCTGGGACATGTCGATGGACCGCACGACCGTCTTGGTGAACTCGTGCAGCGCCTCGAGCCCGCGCCGCCGCTCGTAGAGCCGGGAGTAGACCCGGTTGGACAGGATGCACGCCAGCACGATGGCGACGAGGAGCAGCTCGACCGACGTGTGGTCCCACAGGGCGAGCGCCAGGCCGATGCCGATGGCGGCGTTGAGGATGCCGGCGGGCAGGTCGCTCTTGGCCAGCACCAGCATCCCCCGCCAGCCCGGCAGGCTTCGGGAGACAGCGGCGATCAACCCCGCCAGCGCCACCAGCGCCACCACGTACGACGTCAGCAACGCCAGCGCCAGCGCCACGCCCCCGCGGGTGCTCACCAGCTCGGCGTCGCCCAGGACGGCCCGCACGACGACGATCGCACCCACGGTCTGCGCCAACTGGGCGCTGAGCTCGTACGCCGCCTCGCTGGGCCGCCGCTGGCGCAGGACGAGCAGCACGATTGCCACCCCCGCCAGGCGGGCGAACACGAGCGTGGTGGGCTCGGCGTAGATGAGCCCCGCGGCCAGCGGCACCTGGGCAGCGGTGAAGCCGTACTGCTCGCCTTGGCGGCGCTCGACGCGCAGGGCGAACGCCTCGCAGGCGCCGAACGCGACGACCAGCCACAGCCAGCCGAGCTCGAGCGGCGCGTCGGCGATGCGGCCGTCCCCGGCGGCGGTCGCCATGAGCACCCCGCCGGCGATGGCGCTGAGCACGACGGCGACCACGACCATGGCGTTCTCGCCACGACGGGACCCGTCGACCGTCACCCTCGCCTCCCCGCTGCCGCTAGGCCCGCCCGGGCACGGTGCCCTACGACGTCAGCGAGGTCAAGTTTTCGCAGGGAAATTCCGGTCGTCTCCCAGCGGGCACCCAGGCGCCATCCAGGCCCTGGCGGCCCAGTCAGGCGCCCGCCGGCCGCTCCGGCGGGCCCAGCACCCGGTCCAGGTAGGGGTTGGCGAAGCGGCCCTCAGGGTCGAGCCGGGCGCGGACACGCTGGAAGTCGGCCCACCGGGGATAGCGCGGGGCGAGCGTGTCGGCCCGCTGGAAGTGCAGCTTGCCCCAGTGGGGCCGGCCGCCGTAGCTGTCCATGATCCGCTCCACGCCGGTGAAGTACGCGTCGTACGGCGTGCCCCGGTAGACGTGCACCGCGATGTAGCCCGTCTCGCGGCCGTGCGCCGTCGACAGCGGGATGTCATCCGCGGCCACCACCCGCACCTCGACCGGGAAGCTGATCTGCATGCCCATCTCGTCCACCAGCTTGCGGACCCGGTTCAGCGCCTCGGGGAGCGCCTCCCGCGGGATGCCGTACTCCATCTCCCAGAACCTGACCTTGCGGGGACTCGTGAACACGCGGTCGGACCGGTCGACGTAGTCGATGCGACCGGTGCTGGGGATGATCTTCGCCAGGCGGGGGATGAGCGACGGCCGCCACCGTCCGGCCCGGCAGAGCACCCCGAAGGCGTAGTTGTTGAGGGCCATGTCGTCGATCCACTCGCGCACGCGCGGGCGGGGACGGGCCGGCTCGTCGGTGCGCCGGTTCCGCTTGGTGAGGGCCCAGCGGGTGTGCGGCACCCAATAGAACTCGTAGTGGTCGTTGGTAGCGACCAGCTCGTCGAGGTCGGCGAGAACGTCGTCTACCGGGACGGGCTCCTCGACCGCGTGCAACCGGAACGCCGGCACGCACTGGAGCGTCACGGTCGACACCAGGCCCAGCGCCCCCAGCCCGGCGCGGGCGGCGCCGAGGACATCGGCATTCTCGGACTCCGTGCACTCGAGGATCGACCCGTCGGCGGTCACCAGCCGCAGGCCGACGATCTGCGAGGACAGGTTGCGAAAGCGCAGGCCGGTCCCATGGGTCGCGGTCTGCGTGGCGCCGGAGACCGACTGCCGGTCGATGTCGCCCATGTTTTCTAGGGCGAGGCCGCGGGCGTCGAGCTCGTCGGACAACCGGTGCAGGGGGATTCCGGCCTCGACCGTGACCCGGCCCACGGCGGCGTCGTGCCCGAGGACGCGCGTGTAGCCGCCGAGGTCGACGAGCACGCCGTCCGTGCACGCGATCGAGGTGAAGGAATGGCCGGCGCCGACCGCCTTGACCCGCTGCCCGTTGGCCGCCGCCTGCTTCACCAGGTCGACCAGCTCGCCCTCGGTCGCGGGGCGCCGGATCTCCGTCGGCGCGCACACCTGGTTGCGCGCCCAGTTGGTCCAGGTGGCGCGGCTCGTGGCTCGGGCGCGGCTCGAGGCTCGACTCGTGGCGGCGGCGCACATGGGCCGCGAGGCTAGTTGGGTGATCGTTGCGTTCGGACCGGCCGGCCGGGTAGGGCTTCCGCCATGAAGTGGCGCCGGACGAAGAGCGAGCACGTCGACGACCTGCGGGGTGCCGGCGGCGGGGGACGCGGCTTCGGCCTACCGCTGGCGGCGGGTGGCGGGCTGGCCGGCATCATCGCCATCCTGATCGCCCTGATCTCGGGCGGCGGCGGGGGGCTGGGCAGCATGGTCCAGCAGCTCCCGGGCGCCGTGCCCGAGGCATCGTCGTCCAACGACGTCGCGGACGAGGCCCAATCCCAGGAATCAGACTTCGTCGACTTCCTGACCGAGGACACCCAGGCCGTGTGGGCGACCGAGTTCCAGCAGACAGGGCGCCAGTACCGGTACGCCCGGCTCACCAAGTTCACCGGCCAGGTGAACACCGGCTGCGGTCCCGCGACCTCGGCCGTCGGGCCGTTCTATTGCCCCGCCGACGGCAGGGTGTACATCGACCTCGACTTCTTCCGGGAACTGAGCGACAGGTTCGGTGCCCCCGGCGACTTCGCGCAGGCCTACGTGGTCGCGCACGAGGTCGGGCACCACGTACAGAACCTGCTGGGCATCAGCGACGAGGTGAGCCAGCGGCAGCGGGCCGCCGGCTCACAGGCCGAGGCGAACGAGTGGTCGGTGCGCCTCGAGCTCCAGGCCGACTGCCTCGCCGGCGTGTGGGCGCACTCGGTCTACGCCCGCGGTGACCTCGAGCGGGGCGACATCGAGGAGGGCCTGGCCGCGGCCCAGGCCGTCGGGGATGACCGCATCCAGGAGCAGGCCGGCATGACGGTCAACCCCGAGACCTGGACCCACGGGTCCTCTGCCGAGCGCCAGCGCTGGTTCGAGCGCGGCTTCGAGTCCGGCGAGAGCGCGCAGTGCGACACGTTCGGCTAGGCCGCCCGCACCCCCCGCCCGCGGCGTAGTTCGGTCAGCGGTTCTGAAGAGCCTCGAGGAGCTTCGGGAGGACCTTGTGGACGTCGCCGACGATCCCGAGGTCCGCCACCGAGAAGATCGGGGCCTCGGGGTCCTTGTTGATGGCGATGATGTTCTTCGAACCCTTCATCCCCACCAGGTGCTGGGTGGCGCCCGAGATGCCGGCGGCGATGTAGACCGTCGGCTTCACGACCTTGCCCGTCTGGCCCACCTGGTAGCTGTAGGGCACCCAGCCGGCGTCGACGATGGCGCGTGACGCGCCCGGCGCCGCCTTGAGCGCCTTGGCCAGCTGCTCGATCATGTCGTACTTGCCGGCCTCGCCGAGGCCCCGCCCGCCCGACACGACGATGTCGGCCTCGTCGAGCTTCGGGCCGGTCGCCTCCTCGACATGGCGGTTGTGCACCTTGGCCGTCCCGGGCTCGGTGATGTCGACGGTGACGACCTCTGCCGCCCCGCCGCCCGACGACTCCGCCGTGAACGACTTGGGCCGGAACAGTGCGATGTGGGGCGCGCCGGCCGTGAAGCGGGTACGCACGAGCTTGGTGCCGCCGAACACCGGAGTGGTCACGACCACGTCGTCGCCGTCGACGGCGACCTCGGTGTTGTTGGTCAGGACGGGCTTGTCCAGCGCCACCGACAGGCGGCCGGCGACGTCGCGGCCGTCGTAGGTGGTGCCGATCATGATCAGGTCGGGGGCGTTGCCGTCGGCCACCTGCTTGGCGACGGCCGACGCCACCGGCTGGCCGGGCAGGCTGCCGTCCAGGTCACCCGTGGCATACACCTTTCCGGCGCCGTAGTCGCCGAGGGTCTCCGCGATGGCATCGGCGTCGCCGCCGCCGTACACGGCCTCGACGGTGTCGCCGAGCTCGCGGGCCTTGGTGAGCATCTCGAGCGTGATGGGCGCGACCTTGCCGTCCGCGGCCTCGGCGAGGACCCAGATGCGGTTCAGAGCCATTGCGTCAGTCGTCTCCTACGTATCGGTTCGCGGCACGGCCAGGGCTGGTGGGCGCTCACACGCCTAGATGACCTTGAGGTTCTCGAGGAAGGCGATGACCTTGGCGTAGCCCTCGCCGTCGTCCTCGACGATCTCGCCGGACTCGCGGGTCGGCGCCTCGTCGACGGCCACGATCTCCTGGCCGGCGCCGGCCCATCCGACCGACCCCGGGTCGATGCCCAGGTCGGCGAGGGTGAGCTGATCCACCGGCTTGGACTTGGCGGCCATGATCCCCTTGAAGCTCGGGTAGCGGGGCTCCACGACCCCGGCGGTCACCGACACGACGGCGGGCAGCGGGGCCTCGACCTCGTCGTAGCCGAGCTCGGTCTGGCGCTGGACCTTGACCGTGCCGTCGGCCACCTCGACGTGCTTGGCGAAGGTGACGGACGGCCGGCCCAGGAGCGCGGCCACCTGCTCGGGGATCGTCCCGGTGTAGCCGTCGGTCGACTCCGTGGCGGTCAGGACGAGATCGGCGTCGGCCCGCTCGATCGCCTTCGCCAGCACCTTCGCGGTGTCGAGGGCACCAGCGCCCGACAGTGCCTCGTCGGAGACCAGGATCGCCTTGGCGGCGCCCATGGCGAGCGCGGTCCGCAACCCGGAGGTCTCGCCGTTGGGGGTCATCGAGACCAGCGTGACCTCGCCGCCCCCCGACGCATCAGCCAGCTGGAGTCCCATCTCGACGCCATAGCTGTCGGACTCGTCGAGGATCAGCTTGCCGCTGCGATCGAGCGTGTTGTCGGCCTCGAGCTTCCCGGGCTCTGCGGGGTCCGGGATCTGCTTCACGCACACGACCACGTTCATGACCAGCCATGCTGCCCGCCGTTTCGCGGGGCGACCAAATCGCCCCCGGCGCCCCTGCGGGTAGGTTTCCGGGCCGACATGAGGCTGCTCCTCCTGGTCAACGAATCGGCATCATCAGTGACGCCGCGCAGCCGCGTGGTGATCCAGAAGGCCCTCGCCGCGGACCACGACGTCACCCTGGCCGAGACCAGCCGCCGCGGCCACGCCACCCGCCTGGCGCAGGGCGCGGCCGCCGACGGCGTCGAGGTCGTGGTGGTGCTGGGCGGCGACGGCACGCTCAACGAGGCTGCCAACGGGCTGGCCGGCACGGCCTGTGCCCTGGCGCCCCTGCCGGGGGGCTCGACCAACGTGTTCGCCCGCACGATCGGCCTGCCCAACGACCCGATCGAGGCCACGGGCGTGCTGCTCGATGCCTTGGCGCGGCGCTCGATCCGGCGGGTGGGCCTGGGCTCGGTGAACGGTCGCTACTTCCTGTTCCACACCGGCGTCGGGTTCGACGCCGCCGTGGTGGAGCAGGTCGAGCGCCGCGCCGGGATCAAGCGGTATGCCGGACATCCGCTGTTCGTGTTCGCGGGATTCGACACCTGGATCCGCCACTACGACCGCAGCCGTCCCCGCTTCGCGGTCCACCACGCCGACGGCACGGTGATCGACGACGCCTACCTGACCATCGTCCTCAACACCAACCCCTACACGTACCTCGGCAACCGGCCGCTGAACCTGGCGCCCGAGGCCACGCTCGACCGGGGCCTGGCTTCGGTCACGCTGCGGACCATGGCGTTCGCCCGGACGATGCGCATCATCGCCTCGGCGCTGGGCAGCGGCGCCCTGCTGCGGCGGAGCCGCTGGGTCGACCACCGCACCGACCTGGCGGCGCTGAGCGTGCGGGCCTACGGGCCGGTCCCCTACCAGGTAGACGGCGACCACCTCGGCGACACCGAACGCCTCGACTTCCGTCACGAGCCGGAGGTCCTGGACCTGGTCCTGCCCTGAACCTCCCGCCCCGACCTTGCGGCGGCTACGGCCCCATGGGGGCGCCAGCCACCGCAAGTTCGGTTGAGG
>Ga0081455_10004000_pt1 | contig 16726 bp, 13 predicted proteins | sample TabmetS3T2R1_FD_70207 | JGI IMG/M metagenome (GOLD analysis project Ga0081455, IMG submission 70207) | Tabebuia heterophylla rhizosphere microbial communities from the University of Puerto Rico - S3T2R1 | ecosystem: Host-associated > Plants > Roots > Rhizosphere ... | reverse complement strand
TACGCCGACTACAAGCCCCTCACCTTCCACGACGCGGCCCGCCGTTTCACCGACGGCAACGACAGCCCGCGCGCCTATCTCGAGCGCTGCCTGGAGACCATCGCGGCGCGCGAGCCGGTGGTGAAGGCCTTCACGGCGATGAACGAGGCCGGCGCGCGCGCCGCGGCCGATGCCAGCTCGGCGCGCTGGAAGGCGGGCAAGCCGCTGTCGCCGATCGACGGCATACCGGTCGCCATCAAGGATCTGCTGGAGACCAAGGACATGCCCACCGAGATGGGCTGCGCGGCGATGAAGGGCAACTTCCCCAAGCGCGACAATGCCGCGGTGTGGGCGCTGCGCCAGGCGGGCGCGGTGATCCTCGCCAAGACGGTGACCGCCGAGCTGGGCGGCTCGCATCCCGGCGCCACCACCAACCCGTTCGACAAGACGCGCACGCCGGGCGGCTCGTCGTCGGGCTCGGCGGCGGCGGTCGGCGCCAACATGGTGCCGGCGGCGATCGGCACGCAGGTCGGCGGCTCGATCATCCGGCCGGCGGCTTATTGCGGAAACTTTGCGCTGAAGCCGACGCAGGGTGGCATCAATCGCGGCGAGCGACTGGCCACCAGCCAGAGCACGCACGGTCCGCACGCCGGCGGCATTGCCGACATGTGGCAGGTCGCGATCGAGCAGGCCAAGCGCTGTGGCGGCGACCGCGGCGCGCTCGGCCTGATCGGCCCCGACACTCTTCCTGCAGCGATCAAGCCCAACCGCCTGATCGTGCTCGAGACCGAAGGCTGGCCCGACGTCGACGCCGCGACCAAGGCGGCCTTCGATCAATTGCTCAGCCAGCTGAAAGCCGCCGGCGTCGCGCTGATCCGCCGCGCCGATCATCCGTTCGTCGAGAACCTCGAGAAGGCGATCGCCAATGGCCGCGCCATCTGCAACGGCATCACGAGCTGGGAGAACCGCTGGTATCAGCGCGGCATGCTCGACGCCGCGCCTGACGGCCTCAGCGAGCGCGCCAAGGCGACGTTGCTGAAAGCCGAAGCGATGACGCCGGACCAGTACCGCACCAACCTCCTGGCCCGCCAGCAGGCGCAGCTCGCGCACATGGCGACAGCCCAACTGGCCGACGCCGCCATCACGCTCGCCTGCCCCGGCCCCGCGCCCATCTGGTCCGGTGACGTGCCCGGCCAGCCCCTGGCGCCGCGGCCGACCGGCGACTTCGTGTTCAACGCGCCCTCCTCCATGCTGTTCGCGCCGGCCGTGACAGTCCCGCTGATGAGCGTCGGCGGCCTGCCGGTGGGCGTGCAGCTTATGGGCCAGCAGCACGAGGATGCGCGCATGACCGGCCTCGCACGCTGGTTCATCGAAAATTTGCGGCGGGTCGCTACACCGGCCTGACGTCGGACAACACGACTGGGCAACGTGACCTAACACTCATGGAGGAAGATCGATGTCATTCTACAAAGGCATGACCTGCGAGAACGTGACTCTCAAAGGCGACAAGGGAACCCCGATCACCGCCTACGTGGCCAAGCCAGCCGGTGCAGGCCCCTTTCCGGGCGTCGTGCTAATCCACCATCTTCCGGGCTGGAGCGAGCTCTACATCGAGACGACGCGTCGGTTCGCGCACCACGGCTATCTCGCAATCTGCGCCAATCTCTATGAGCGTGAGGGTGGCGGCAGCGACGGTAATCCGGATGACGTTGCCGCCAAGGTGCGCGCCGAGGGCGGCATTGCCGACTCCCAGATGGTTGGCGACACCGAAGCCGCGGTGAAATGGATGCGCGCGCAGCCCAACCTCAACGGCAAGGTCGGCCTTTTCGGCTCCTGTTCCGGCGGTCGCCACGCTTTCATCTATGCCTGCCAGAAGAAGGACATCGATGCCTGCGTCGAGCTTTGGGGTGGCCGCGTGGTGATGGGCAAGGAGGAGCTCAACGCCAAGACACCGGTCGCGCCGATCGACATGACCAAAGACCTCTCCTGCCCGCTGCTCGGCCTGTTCGGCAACGACGACCGGGCACCAAGTCCTGAGCAGGTGAACCAGCACGAGGCCGAGCTGAAGAAGCAGGGCAAGAACTACGAATTCCATCGCTACGATGGCGCCGGCCACGGCTTCTTCTACTGGCACCGGCCACTCTACCGGGTCGAGCAGGCGATGGATGGCTGGAGCAAGGTGTTCGCCTTCTTCGGCAAGCATCTGGCGAAGAAATAGGGAGCCGGACATGTGCACGTCCATCATCGAGATCGCGCGCGCAGAAGGCATGGCCAAGCGCGGCGACGAATGGTTTCCGCTCTCGCAGGCCGTAGTGGCCTATGATCACGCGCGCCATGCGCACCTGGGCGACGTCATCACACTCGACTTCGTCAATACCGGCCTCGACCCCGGCGCGAGAGCGGCGATCGAGCTGACGCTAGAGACCGCCAAGGAACTGCGCGCCGCGCTCGACCGCGCGATTGCGTCAGCCGAATTCGAAGAGGCGGAAGTAAGGGGCAAGGACGGTGGCAACGGCGCCGTGCTTCGCCTTGTTCGGGCGGGTTGATCGCCCCTTTACCTCGGCGCGTACGCTACTGACGCCGCGTAAAGCTCGGCAAGCCGATCGAGGCGCGCCTCCTCGACAAGCGTGACCGCGGGCGTGCCGACTCGCCCGGACGGATCGACGACGGTCATGCCGCGCGTGAGGCCGGCCGCCAAAGCGACCTTGATGGAAGCTTGTAGCGATCGGGTCACGATGGTGGGTTCGATGACGACAGCCGCGGCAAGGGGATCGATAAGGTAGAAGCCGTCCCCCTTGCCGCTCTGCACGTGCCTGTTGCGATCGTGCTGCACCAGGGCTTGTGCAAAGGCCTTGTAGTCGCTGTCGGCGACCGACGCGAACATCCGGTCGATTTCGGCGCCACTGATGCCATGCGCCAGGCATGTCTCCCAGGGCACGACCGTGGTGTTGACCGCAAGGTCGAAAACAACGGCGGCGGCCTCGGGATCGCAGAAGATGTTGAACTCGGCGGCCGGCGTGACATTGCCGCGGCCGTGGACGGTGCCACCCATGATGGTGAGCTGGCCGATGCCGCGCGCGATGGCGGGCTCCTGCTGCAGCGCGAGCGCAAGGTTGGTGAGCGGGCCGATGGTCAGCAGATCGATGCGCTCGCCGGTCGACGCCGCCGCCACGAGAGTCGACACGAGGAAGCCGACAGCGTCAAAACTGGCGGCCTCGGCGGTCCGCGCCGGCCGCGGGGCGCCCCCGAGGCCATCTTCGCCATGGACGTCGCGGGCATGGATCGGGTCCTGCGCGAGCGGCTGTGCCGCACCGGCGTGCACTGGGATGGCCCTGCCGGCAACAGCGAGCGTGGCCAGCACGTTTTGGGTGGCAGCCTCCAGGTCCACATTGCCATATACCGTGGTGATGGCGTTCGGCGGGCGGCCGGCGGCGATCAGCAGGAGGAGTGCCTGGGCGTCGTCGACGCCGCCATCGGTATCGACGATCAGCCGGTTCAGGGCCATTTCCGGTTACAGTTCCTCATTGGGACTTGGGTCAACTAATATACACCGTGGTTGATCGGGATAGCGGACACGAAGACTTGTAGGACAGGGCGGTTCAGGATGCAGCGACGCGTTTTTACCAAGGGACTTCTTTTCGGCCTGGTCGCCAGCCCGGCCCTGGCCGCCGATCCGCTTCCGACGATGCAGGAAACCCCGATGCTCGCCGGGCGGGTGGCATCCGGCGCCTTGCCGCCGGTCGCCGAACGCATCCCGCAGCCGCCTTTGATCGTAAGGAATTTTGCCGGAAGCGACGGCCCAGGCGTGCCAGGCGGCCAGCTCAACATGCTGGTCTCGAGCGCCCGCGACACGGCGCTGATGACGGTCTATAGCTACACGCGCCTCATCGTCTATGACGACAAGTTCAAGCTGCATCCCGACCTTCTGGAAAGCTACGAGGTCTCGGACGGGCGCGAGTTCACCTTCAAGCTGCGCGCCGGCCACAAATGGTCCGACGGACATCCCTTCACGACCGAGGATTTCCGCTTCTTCTGGGAGGACATCGCCAACAACAAGGAGCTCTCTCCGTCGGGCCCGGCCGTCGAGCTCCTGGTCGACGACAAACCACCCCAGGTCGACATCATCGACGAACGCACGATCCGGTATCGCTGGGACAAGCCCAATCCGTACTTCATCGAAAGCCAGGCACGCGCCGCACCACTCTTCCTGTTCCGGCCGGCGCACTACCTCAAGAAGGTCCATGCCCGCTACACCGATCCCGCGGAAATCGCGAAGGCAGCCAAGGGAGGCCAGCAAGGCTGGAGCTGGGTGCAGGTCTTTCACCGCCTCGACGCGATGTTCAGCGACGACAACGTCGACCTTCCGACGCTCAATTCGTGGGTCAACACCACGCCCGCGCCGGCGCAGCGCTTCGTCTTCGTGCGCAATCCCTACTATCACCGCATCGACGAGAAGGGACAGCAGCTGCCCTATGTCGACCGCATCGTTTTCACGGTGTCCGCGGTCGGCTTGATCCCAGCCAAGGCCGGCCTCGGCGAAGCCGACCTTCAGTCCCGCTACCTCAGCATGCGCGACTACACCTTCCTGCAGAAGAACGCCAAGGCCTCGGGCGCCAAGGTGCGGCTCTGGCAACTGGGCTCGGGCTCCCAGGTTGCGCTCTACCCCAATCTCAACACCAACGACGAAGGATGGCGCAAGCTGTTCCGCGATCGGCGTTTCCGCCGTGCACTGTCGCTCGCCATCGATCGCGATGAGATAAACCAGGTCCTGTACATCGGCCTGGGCACGCCCTCGAGCAACACGATCATGCCGAGGTCGACGTTGTTCAAACCCGACTATGCGACCAAGTGGACGCAGTACGATCCCAAGCTTGCCAACAAGCTGCTGGATGAGATCGGACTCATCAATCGGGATGCACAAGGTATTCGCCTGCGTCCCGACGGGCGGTTGGCGGCCATCGTCGTCGAGAGTTCGAGCGAGGATGCCGAGAGCACCGACGCCCTTCAGCTCATCACCGACTACTGGAAAGCGATCGGCATCAAGATGCTGGTGAAGCCACAGTCCAAGGAGAACTTCCGGCTGCGCACCTTCTCCGGCGAGGCCCAGATGACGGCCTATGCCGGCATCGCGACGGCGGTGCCGACGCCCAACAGCAGCCCCAGGGAATTCGCGCCGACGATGCGCGGCGGACTGCAATGGCCGAAATGGGGCATGTATGTCGAGGGCAAGGGCAAGCAGGGCGAGAAGTGCGACATGGACTCCGCCTGCCGGCTCCTGGACTACGTGGAGGAATGGCAGAACGCAGCCGACGAGACCGGCCGCCGCAAGGCCTGGGAGAAGATCCTCCAGACCAATGCCGACGAGGTGTTCTCCATCGGCACCGTGAACAGCATTCGCCAGCCGATCATGGTGGGTTCCCATGTGCGCAATGTGCCGAAGGACGGCTACTACGCCTGGGACCCGGGCGGCTATATCGGGCTCTACCAGCCCGACACGTTCTGGATCTCCAAGTAAGACTTCAATCCACGAAATCCCATGTCGTGCCATTGAAACGCTGCAGCTTCATGGTCTTGATGACCCGATAGTCGGTGGCGCTGGTGTTGATGGTACTGCCCGGCAGCAGCAACGGCAGGTGGAAGTCTTTCAGACTCGCCGCCTGCTTCATGATGTTCTCCCGGGTGAGATCATCGCCTGCCTGGCGCAGCACCTGCTCGAGCGTCTTGGCGTACATGTAGCCCGCCTCGTTCAGGCTGTCGCTGGGCTCGGCCTGGGGCAGGCTCTCCTTCATCCAGGCAAAGAACTCCTTCACATCATCGTCGTTGGACCACTTCGGATCGGTGACGTCCTTGAGGAAGCCCGCCGACAGGATACCCTTCGACTTCTCTAGCCCGGCCGGTTTGAAGGTCGCGCCGACAGACGCTGCGCCGAGATGCAGGTAAGTGGTCGGCTTCCAGTTGAGATCGTCGAGCTTGGCGATCGCCTGCGCCGCCTGCTTGGAATAGGTGAAGAGGAAAAGCGTGTCTGCGCCCGAGTTCTTGAGCGTGATGAGCTGGCTGTCGATCGTGGGGTCCGTCGCCTGGAAATTCTGGGTGTCGACGATCATCGCCTTGGCCTTGTCGCCCAGCGCCGTCGTGAGGCCGTTGAGCAGATCCTTGCCGAAATCGTCGTTCTGGTAGAGGACGGCGATCTTGGCATCGGGTTTGCTCTTCAACAGATGCCCGGCATAGAACGCCGCCTCCGCCTGCAGGTTGGGCTGCCAGCCCATCGTCCAGGGAAAGTGCGCCGGGTCATTGAACGCCGTGGCGCCAGCAGCAATGAAGAGTTGCGGCACCTTCTTCTGGTTGAGATAGGGTCGAATCGCCATGTTGAGCGGCGTGCCCAGCACATTGAACACGACCGCCACCTCGTCGTTCTCGACGAGCTTGCGGGCATTTTCGACCACCTTTGGCGGCGAGTAGCCGTCATCGAGGCTGATGAAGTTGATTTTGCGGCCGTTGAGGCCGCCCTTGGCGTTCAGTCCCTTGAAGTAGGCGGCTTCCGCTTTGCCGAGTTGGCCATAGGCCGAGGCCGGACCGCTATAGGCGATGCTCTGGCCGACCTTGATCTCGGTCGCCGACGTGCCGGGACCGTATTTCGCCTGGGCTGCGACATTGGCGGCTCCGAACCCGAAGACGGCGAGGGTGAATACAGTCGCGAAGAGCTTGGGCACGGCTTCCTCCTGATTCTGGCGGAGCATATGCACGCTGTCGCCACCCGCGCACGTAGAAGGCACCGGCCAATTCCGCGCCGTGGCTGCATTCGATCGGCTTGCCTGCCCAACCGCGGCACGTCAATTTGCCGTCAGGAACTCACAAATGGAGTATCGATGAACGGGACGGATACAGGCTTCCTCAAGCTCGTCGCCGAAAGCCTGAAGGACGAACGGTTCACGCTGGTCGACGTCGGCTGCTCAGGCGGCCTTGAACCCGCCTGGCGCGCGTTCGGAGATCGGCTCCGTGCCATCGGCTTCGATGCCAGCGCCTCCGAATGCCGTCGGCTTGCCGCGGAAGAGACCAATCCGGAGGTGCACTATGTGGCAGGCTTCGTCGATATTCCGCCGGACCATCCCTTTACCAAGCGAGACGGGCTCGTCTGGGGCGGCCATGCCGGGGGCTTCTACGAGGAGACTAGCTCCAGTTGGACCATGGAGCTGCGCGCCGCGCAGCTGAACAGCTCTTCTGATCAAGAGAAGCTCACGCACAACCAGTGGCAGAGCACCGAGCTCGCCGACCCGAAGAAGCCCCTCTACGCGCCGCAGGTTCTGGATGAGCGTGGATTCACGGATGTCGACTTCCTGAAGATCGATGTCGATGGTCCGGACTTTCGTATCCTGAATTCGTTCGACGGATTGTTCGAGAAACTCGGTCTGATCGGAGTCCGCCTGGAAGTGAATATGTTCGGCGGCGCTGGCGAAACGACCAACATCTTCCACAACACCGACCGCTTCATGCGCCAACAGGGCTACGCTCTAGTCCGGCTCGATACCTACATCTATTCCAAGCGGGCCCTGCCGGCGCGTTTTCTCTATATGTCGCCAACCAATACCGTGAGCGGACGGCTGTTCCAGGGTGAGGCGTACTATGCGCGCGTTCCCGCCAGCGCTCCGGACAGCGCCCTTGCCACCGCGATGACGGCCGAGAAGCTGATCAAGCTTGCTGCCATCTTCTCGGTCTGGAACCAGCCGGACGGTGCGGCGGAAATCCTGGTGACCTTTCGCGACCGCATCGCGCCGCTGCTCGATGTCGATAAGGCGCTGGACCAGCTAGCTGCGCAGACGCAGGCCGGCAAAGAACATCCGCTTTCCTATCGCGACTACATGGCGCTGTTCGCAACCGACTCGCCGGAATTTTACCCTCCGCCCCCTTTGCCTCCCACCCCTGCTACGCCTACGCCTGCACCACAGCGCCCCACGTTCTTCCAGCGCCTCAAAGCGGCCTGGTATTCCGTGTCCGACTGGACCTACATCGAGAAACTGGAGAACGACCTAAGGCAACGGCGCGGCTGAAAGCACAAGGCTAGCGCCGGGGCGGATGCAGTCGTCGCCAGTGGCGCGCAATGTCGATGCGCCGCGTGACCCACACACGTGGCTGCTCGGCCAACCAATCGAGCGCGCGGACGAGCCCCATGGCGCGGCCGGGATGGGCGATGATGCGATTGTGCAGGCCGAAGCTCAGCATGCACGGCGGATCCTCCTCGAGGACGCATTGCACTGCATTTTTGACGTAAGCGAAATATTCGTCGCCCGTCGTCAGCCCCTGCCGACTGAAGCGCACGTCGTTGTGGACGAGGGAATAGGGAACGATGAGCTGATCCCGGCTGCCGACCTTGACCCAGTAAGGCAGGTCATCGTCGTAGGCATCGCTGTCGTACTCGTAGCCAGCATCGAGCAGCATCGCCCGCGTATGAAGCGAAGGCGCGTATCGGCTATACCAGCCGAGCGGACGAACGCCGATGGCGGCCGCGATCCCTTCGGTGGCCAGCCGGATCTGCTCGCGCTCGAAATCCCTTTCGAGATTGGCGTGGATCTCCCATCGGTAACCGTGCCCCGCCACCTCCCAATTTGCCTCGCGCATGGCGGCGCAGACTTCGGGATTGCGCTGCAATGCGCGAGCGATGGCAAAGATAGTGCACGGCAGCTTGCGCTTGGTGAATATCCGGTGAAAGCGCCAGAAGCCCGCACGGCTTCCGTACTGGAACATGCTCTCGGCGCCGAGGTCGCGGCCCTTGACCGCCATGGTCGAGCCTTCGGTGAGGCCGGTCTCGGAGGCAGCATCGCCATCCGGCACTGAATATTCACCACCCTCCTCGTAGTTGATGACAAAATTTACGGCGACATGCGCGCCGTTCGGCCATTTGGGATCGGGCGGATTGCGGCCGTAGCCTACGAAATCGCGCACGTGGCCAGCGCCTTCGTCAGTCATCGCCCCCCCCTCGCTACTGCGTCAAAGGACACCCGCCCTCGGACATTGGTCTGAAAGCTTGCTTGCCCGGAACCGTCGCCAGCGTCGTGTAATAGTCCCAGGCATGCTTGCTCTCAGCCGGCGACTTTATCTGGAAAAGGTAGGCCGTGTGCAGCACCCGGCCATCGGTGCGAATCGAGCTCTTGCCGAAAGCGTCATCCTCCACGGCCATCGCCTTCATGCGCGCGACCGTGTCCCGACCCGAGCGCTTGGCCGCCGCCGCGCCGATCGCCGCTGCTGCTTTCATATAATGCAGCGCCGCCGCATAGCACGCGGCCTGCGGCGCCGTCGGCGCCTTGTCCGACAACGCCTTGCGGACGCGTCCGGAGAAGGCCCGCGTTCCCTCATTCAGGTCCCAATAGAAGGTCTCGGTGAGGGCCAAGCCCTGGGCCGCCTGCAGGCCGATGGCATGAACGTCGGAAATCTGGATCAGCAATGCGGCAACCTTGGCGCCGTTGCGCGTCACGCCAAACTCGGCGCCCTGCTTGATGGCGTTGATGGTGTCGCTGCCGGCGTTGGCGAGTGCAATGATCTTGGCGCCCGACGTCTGTGCGCGGACCAGCGCCGACGAGAAGTCCGCGGTCGGAAACGGCATCCGGATGCTGCCGACGACCTTTCCGCCGGCGGCTTCGACCCGGGCCGCGGTCTCGCTTTCCAGCGAATGTCCGAAGGCATAGTCGGCGGTGATGAAGAACCAGCTGTCGCCGCCGTTCTTGACCAGCGCGTCGCCCAGCACGCGCGACAACATGCTGGTGTCGTAGCACCAGTGGACGGTGTTGGGCGTGCAGCGCTTTCCGGTGAGATCGCTCACGCCCGCGCAGGGCATCACGATCTTGTCCTTCTCTCGCGCGATGTCGGCGATGGCGAGCGCGATCGCCGAGTTCTGGATGTCGAGGATGGCATCGACCCCGTCCTCGTCGAACCATTTCCGGGCAATCGTCGCGCCGATGTCAGCCTTGTTCTGATGGTTTGCACCGATCACATCGACGGTCAGCCCGAGCTTCCCGGCCATCTCCTGAACTGCCTGGCGCGCGCACGCCACGGAGCCCGGTCCGCCATTCTCGCGATAAGGTCCCGTCTGGTCATTCAGCACCCCGATCCTGAGCGTGGGCGGTGTCTGCGCGCGAGCGGCCCCCACACCCGCCATCGCGACAACACCCGCCATCGCCGATCTTCTGGTCAACATCGCATCCCTCCCCAATGATCGAAGTTCCGTGGCGATGCCGGCGAGCCGCGAAGGTTTGGCTGGGACTGGCATCACCGTTGCCTTATGTTCCGCGCGTGGAGACGCAGAGCTCGAGGCCGACCGCAAGCGCAAGGCCGCGCCGGGGCAGAGGCCGGCCGCCGGCCGACGAGGGAGTCGTCCTGCAGGCGGCCCTGCAACTGGTCCGGACCAAGGATCCGGCGAAGATCACGATGGAGGAGATCGCAAGGCGCGCCGGTATCACCAAGATCACGCTCTATCGCCGCTGGCCATCGAAGACGGCGCTGTTGGCCGACGCCCTTCTCCACGAATTGCAGCACGCCGCTCCCCTCGACGAACGCGCGCCGCCGCGTGCGGCCATTGTCGACCACGTCAAAGCCTTCACGCGCGGCCTGACCGGAAAGCTCGGCATCCTGTTCGAGCGCGTGATCGCGCAAAGCCTGACCGACGGCGACGCGCGCTTCGCCCTTCGCGACCGCTATCTCGCGCTGCGCCGGCGCACGGCGATCAGCATCATCAAGCGAGGTGCGGCCGACGGTTCGTTCAATTTTTCCGGAACCGCCGAGCAGCGGCATGACGAGCTCTATGGCGCCATCTTCTATCGATTCCTGTTCAAGGTCGGCTCGCTGGACGAGAAGTCGGCCATCAGGCTTGTCGACGACACGCTGAACCGCGGTCCCGACCGAAGGACAACGCGACAAGGCTGACATTCGCTCGGCCATGCGCGCGCCGCGCTACGCTCCCTCGGGAATTCTGGCCGACTTCATGTAGAAATCGTAGGCCCGCGCATGGGCGGCGCGTGCCTCCGCCGACAGCGGCTGGCGCAAGCGCTCCTCCGGATGAAAGTGCCCGTATTCGTCGACACCGCGGACCAGGAGTGCGCTGGACCGGGTCTCGGTGCAGGAGCGTACGCGAGTGGGAATGTAGCTGATGCCGAGCCCGATCCGGCGATCGTCGCTCTTGTTCGCCCCTGACGAATGGATCGTGTGGGTGTTGTGCAACGACATTTCACCGGCACGAAGCGGCACCAGCACGCCATCGGAATCGTCGAAGCGGTCGTGAATTGCGCGTCCGCGACGGATGATGTTGCCGCGGCTGGGCGAGTCAGTGTGCTCGACGAACCCTTCCCTGTGGCTGCCCGGGATCATCCTCATGCAACCCGCCTGCACTGACGCATCGGAAAGAGCGACCCAGGCGGTCACCTGTTCGGCTGGATCGAGGAAGAAATACGCATCGTCCTGGTGCCAGAGGGTGAACATCTCCGCGTGGGCTTCCTTCACCCAGAGCGTGGTATGGTAGGCCAGGATGTCGGGACCTATGATGTCCTCGACGGCATCCAGCACCCTCGGATGGTGCACGACTGCATCAGCCCATCCGAACAGCAGATACGACTTCGACTTCTCCGGAAAGCCGATCACCTTGCCGGCCGATCGCTCGTAGGCCTCGAGCTCGTCCCGAAACGAACGGGCCTCGTCGGCGGTGAGAACGGGCACCGGCCCGGTGAAGCCGTCGCGGCCATATTGCTCGGACTGGGCTGAGGTGAGTTGCTTGGGCATGACCGGCCTCAATTTTGATACCGACGTATCATTATTATTTTGCCGAAGACAATCGCTGTCAACCTCGAACGCGGTCAAGGCTCGAGCGCCGCCGATGCGCTGATCGTCAAAACCGCTGCTTCATCAAGCGCGGCGACCGGCCGCTGCCCATCAACGACCCTTCTCGGGCCTTGTCTCAGCCCGGACGCAAGGCCGGTGCATCCCCGGCCGTCGCCCCGTCTTTGGGGTCCATCGCAGGATCGGTGAAGGGATGGGATCGAGGCGCCTCGTCATGCGCCCATAACCGGCCCGCATGCTTGAGGTTTGCCAGCCGGCCGAGCTCTCGTGCAACGCAGCGGCCTCCGTGATACCGGCAATATCTTTCGAGGTCGGCGAGGGTGACCCGCACGCGGACGACTTCGCCGTCCGGGCTGCTGGCCAGCCAATTCGCTTCCTGGCGATCGAGTTGAGCCAGGTAGGCGGCATAGGAAGGCCGAAGCCCACGAACGCGGCGCGCGAATTCGGGAAAGTCGCTTTCGGTAATGGCGGCGAGCCAGGTTGTCGTCATTGTGGCCTCCCTGTCAGGTCACGCCGGTCCCCGGCTGGGGATCCAAACCCGCCGACTGCCAGCCACCCCACTTGTCCGGCAGTCGGCGGTTGGAGCTATTCCGACCGCAGGAGGGAGTTGTGCTTGCGCACTCGCCCCTTCCCGAGCGGAACCAGCGCCGTTGCGCCCCACACAATAGCGCAGACGGTAAGGAGACTTGCCAAGATCGGATCACCCCAATGAACGAACCCGACTGCGGCAAGGACGAAAGCGACGGCGCCGATGAACTGGTACATTGCACCCTCCACGATCGACGCTGCCATCTTGGGTAGGGTCGGTAACACGGTGATGTTGCAAGCTTACCCATCGGGTTTCGTGGGTTTCATCTCGCCGAAGGTGCTGAAGAGGCCTTCCTAAGCGGCGCCCTTGAAAGGTCACCCTTGCCGGCACGCCCGCCGCCGCCTCTGGCCACCGATCGCATGCCTGGATAAGGCCCTGATCCTGCTTCTCTTTCGGGACGGCACGCCCGTTACCGGACAACGCCGGCAGCAGCCCCCTGGATTGGGGGGTTGACCAGTTTGGCGGGGCGCAAAAGCGGATGAAATGTTAAGCTAAAGGGTTGCTTGCTCACATGCTTGTGACGCTCGGACTGCTTCTTCGCCCCCGCCTGGCCGTCAGCGCTTCACAATCGGGGATAAGATGGCGCGTACGTCGCGTATTGGGGAAAGCGACGTGCCGGTACGGGTTGGGGTACGGGCAAGGACGGGCGCGGCGAAGTGCAAAGGGACTTTGAATGGCGGGTGTGAAGAGATCGTCAAAGGTTGCTGCAATCGTGATGATCCTCGTCGCGGCGGCCGGCGGTTATTTCGTGATCGAGCAGATGGGCCGGGACAAGGCGCGTGCCGCAGCGGCACCGTCCGGTCCGGTCGTTCCGGTGACCACAGCGGTTGCCGAAACGCAGGATGTGCCTGTCTTCGTACGTGGCATCGGTACAGTTCAGGCCTACCAAACGGTGCAGGTGAAAAGTCGCGTCGACGGCCAGATCGTCAAGATCGCCTTCTCGGAAGGCCAGGACGTCAAGGCGGGCGATCGGTTGTTCCAGATCGACCCTCGGCCGTTCAAGGCACTGCTCGAACAGGCCCAGGCTGCCAAGCAGCGCGATGAAGCGCTGCTCGCGGGCGCCCAGCAGGACCTCGACCGCTACAGCAAGCTGATCGGCTCGGGCTACCAATCGCGCCAGAGCTACGACCAGCAGAAAACACAGGTCGAGACGCTGAAGGGTTCGATTGCGGCCGACCAGGCCCAGATCGATACCGCGGAACTCAACCTCGCCTATGCCGATATTCGGGCGCCGATCGACGGACGGACCGGGCAGCGCTTCGTCGATCTCGGCAATCTCATCCAGGCAGGCCAGGGAACCACCCTCGTCACCATCACGCAGATCAAGCCGATCTACGTGAATTTCACCATTCCCCAATTTGCCAATCACAATCTGCGCAAGAACCACGCCGCCAATCCGCTGAAGGTGCTTGCTTATGCCTCTGATGACAAATTCAAGCTGGCTGAAGGCACGCTCACGCTCGTCGACAACCAGATCGACACGGCAACCGGAACGCTCAGGCTAAAGGCGAGCTTTGAGAACCTGGACGAGCGGCTGTGGCCGGGTGAGTTCGTCAACGTTCGGCTGCAGACCTCGGTGCGCAAAGATGCCGTCACGGTGCCGCAGCGCGCCATCATGCAGGGCGCCAACGGCTACTACGGCTTTGTCGTGAAGCCCGACATGACCGTGGAGCGGCGCGACCTCGAGGTGGTTGCCCAGCAGGAGGGGCTCGCCGTCATCGGCAAGGGCTTCGCGACGGGCGAGAAGGTCGTTGTCGACGGCCAGTACCGCCTCGTCAACGGCTCGCACGTGCGCGTCGGCAGCCCGGCCGCCTCCGACCAGTCCGGCTGACACAACCGATGAATATCTCCGAAACCTACATCAAGCGGCCGATCGCCACGTCGCTAATGATGCTGGGATTGCTGGTGTTCGGCGGCGCGACCTATGGCCTGCTGCCGGTGTCGGCGCTGCCCAACGTCGATTTCCCGACCATTACCGTTTCGGCCAACCTGCCGGGCGCCAGCCCCGAGACTATGGCTTCATCGGTGGCCACACCGCTCGAGCAGCAGTTCGCGGCGATCCCTGGCCTTGCCTCGATGAATTCGACCAGCGGGCTCGGCGCCACGGCGATCACGCTGCAATTCGACCTCAACCGGAAGATCGACGGTGCCGCGACCGACGTGCAGACCGCCATCAACGCCGCCGGCGGTCTGTTGCCGAAGGAACTGCCCAACCCGCCAACCTATCGCAAGGTCAATCCGGCCGATCGCTCGGTGCTGATCTACGCCATCTATTCCGACGATCTGCCGATGTACAAGGTCGACGACTACGCATACGTCCTCCTTGCCCAAAAGCTGTCGGCCGTGTCGGGCGTGTCACAGGTGATCGTCGCCGGCCAGCAGGACTACGCCGTTCGCGTCCAGGCCAATCCGGCAGCGCTCGCCGCGCGCGGCATCTCGCTCGAGGACGTGCGTACCGCTATCACCAACTCGACGCTCAATCTGGCGAAAGGCAATCTGGAGAGCGAGAACCTGTCGGTCATGCTGGACACCAACGACCAGCTCTTCGACGCCGCCTCCTATCGCAACATCATCGTCGCCTACCGGAACGGTGCACCGGTCAAGCTGCAGGACATTGGCGATGTCATCGACGCCACGAAGTCGCCGCGCACGGGCGCCTGGTACAACGGCAAGCGCGCCGAGCTGCTGCTGATCTTCCGCCAGCCCGGCGCCAACACGGTCGAGATCGTCGACAAGGTCAAAGCGATGATGCCCCGCCTTCTCGCCTCGATCCCGCAGACCGTGCATGTCGAACTGATGTCCGACCGCTCGCAGTCGATCCGCGATTCCGTGGAGGATGTGCAGTTCACATTGCTGCTGACCGTGGCCCTGGTGGTGCTGGTCATCTTCATTTTCCTACGCCACCTGTGGGCGACGATCATCCCCAGCATCGTCGTGCCGCTGGCACTGATCGGCACCTTCGGGGTGATGTATGTCTGCGACTACTCGATCGACAATCTGTCGCTGATGGCCCTCACGATCGCTGTCGGCTTCGTGGTCGACGACGCGATCGTGATGATCGAGAACATCGTGCGCTATATCGAAGAGGGTGAGCGTCCGTTCGACGCGGCGATGAAGGGCGCGGGCCAGATTGGCTTCACCATCGTGTCGATCACCTTCTCGCTGATCGCCGTGTTCATTCCGCTCCTGTTCATGGGCGGCATCGTCGGCCGGCTGTTCCGCGAGTTCGCCGTGGTGGTGACGGTCGCGGTCTGCATGTCGGCCTTCGTCTCCCTGACGCTCACGCCGGTGATGTGCGCCCAGTTCCTGAAGCGCGAGGCTCATCATCAGCGCGGCCGGCTGAACCAGATGTGCGAGGATGCCTTCAATGCCGCGGTGCGCTTTTACGACCGCGGCCTGAAATGGGTGTTCCGCCACCAGTTCGTGACCCTCATGTCGACGATCGTGCTGATCTTCGTCACCGGCTATCTCTACGTCGTCATCCCCAAGGGCTTCTTCCCCGAGCAGGACACCGGCTTCATCTTCGGCCAGGCCGAAGCGCGCCAGGACACCTCGTTCGAGGCGATCTCGAAACTCGCCGGCGATTTCACCACCGTCATCCTGAGCGACCCGGCGGTCGAGGACGTCATCGCCTTTGCGGGTGCAACCGGCGGCAATGCGAGCGAGAACACCGCGCGGTTCTTCATCCAGCTCAAGCCGCTGGCCGACCGCAAAGCCTCGGCGCAAGAGGTCATCCAGCGGCTGCGCCCGAAAACCGCGCAGGTGATCGGCGCGAACTTCTTCATGCAGGCCGGGCAAGACATCAATGTCGGCGGGCGCCTGTCCAAGACCGAGTATCAGTACACGCTGACCGATTCCGATACCGACGAGCTCAACCACTGGGCCCCGCTTCTGCAGAAGGAGATGGAGAAGCTGCCGGAACTCCAGGACGTCGCTTCCGACCAGCAGATCGCCTCGCCGCATATCGCGATAACGATTGATCGCGACGATGCCCGGCGGCTCGGCTTCGACTTCCTCCCATTGCATCGCTTCGGCCTCCGCCGGCGTCAGCGCGCGCTCGACGTCACGCGACGGCGCGTCGAACGCGGGCGACAGGCTCCACTTGACGAGCGTGCCCTCGGGCATCGGCGGAAGGCGTCGCTGCCACGGCGCGTCCAGCGTGCTGCTCACGTCGAACTGCGAGAAGTAGGTGGCACCGGTCAACACCGTCAGCGCCACGCGGCCCTTCCGCGTGTCCAGCTGCGAGCCGACGGGGATGTTCGCCGCGCCGGCGAACGGCACGAAGCCCTTCGGCGGAGGCGCGACCGCCCGCGGCACGTAGCCGGGCGGGTACTTGATGAA
>Ga0081455_10003999_pt1 | contig 16734 bp, 16 predicted proteins | sample TabmetS3T2R1_FD_70207 | JGI IMG/M metagenome (GOLD analysis project Ga0081455, IMG submission 70207) | Tabebuia heterophylla rhizosphere microbial communities from the University of Puerto Rico - S3T2R1 | ecosystem: Host-associated > Plants > Roots > Rhizosphere ... | reverse complement strand
AGGAACCATGTCGACGTCCGCGTACAGCGGTGTGTACGTAGATGAGCGTGATCAACAGTGCGGTGTAACCAGCCGGCAGCAGTAGCACCGCCGCAAAGGTCCAGACCGACTGCGCGTCGACGAACGTCCTTCCGGGGGCCTTGTAGCGTCGGAAGCGATCCGTACGATCCTCAGCCTCGCTGTATATGATGCTGAGCGCCGCCAGGAGGCCGAACCGGCTGACGTCAGTGCTCGTCGGGTGGGCCGCCAGGAGTGCGACGATCGTCAATCCCAGCGCTGACCCGTAGATCGTCAGTACGAATGCCAGCGCCCGGCCAGGCAGGCTCCAGATCGTCCACTGCCGGAACCCGAGTCGCTGCCGACCTACGTTCCCGCGACGGCCTGTCGACGTAATAATCATTGTCGGCCGTCCCCTCCGCAACGACGGTGACTGAACGATCTCCCGGGCGACCGGCCGCGCTCCGGGAGATTGGCGTGACGTGCATCTTGCCGCAACTCTGCGCGGCATGTCTATGACAGGAGGTGACCACAAATGTCAAACAACGGATGGATCTGAGCGCGCTACCCGGTTGACGTAGTGCTGTGACGTCGGGTGAGCAGCGGAGTTTATCCACACGCGGTTGGGTCTGCCTCGTGTGATCCGACCGAATAGGGCACGATGTCGCGAGTGGTGGCATCGTCGGCATCGTCGGGCGGGGCACGTGCGCCTGGCTGGCTCAACCCGCGCGTGATCGCGGGCATCGTCCTCGTCCTCGTGGCGACGGTGGCTGGGGCGGTCGTGATCGGCCGGGCCCAGCACTCGGCCCGGGTCTGGGCCACGACCCGGGCGCTCACCCCGGGCATCGTGCTCCGGGCCGACGACCTACAGGCGGTCACCGCTCGACTGCCCGGCGACAGGGCCAGGTACCTGACGGCCGGCGACAAGTCGAAGCTGGTCGGGCTGACCGTGAATCGCCCCCTGTCCGCCCACGAACTGCTGCCCACGTCGGCGCTGAGCCGCACCGCGCCCGGGACGACGGTCAGCGTGCCGTTGCCGAGCGGCGACGGGCCGCACGTGTCCCGCGGTCAGCGGGTGCGGCTGTGGGTGTCGACCGCACGCTGCCCGGCCGCCGTCGTGCTGCCCGACGTCGCGGTCCAGGACGTGGCGGACTCCGGCGGTGGCACGTTCGGAACGGGGGCCGGCCAGACGGTCGTGTTGCGCGTTCGGGCCGACGACGCGTCGCGCGTCGTCCAGGCCCTCGGCATCGACTCGGCGGTCATCCGGGCGGCTGTGCTCATCGGGCCGGCGCCCGACGAGGCCCCGCCGGCCAGCCTGGCGAGTTGCTCAGGCGGCTAGCCGGCGCGTGGCCAGCCCGTCGACGAAGGCCGGCAGATGCGCCTCGACGATCGGCAGCACCTCGGCCACCGGCACGTCGCGGCCGAGCTCGCGCGACAGCGACGTCACGTCGGCGTCGGAGATACCGCACGGGATGATGCGATCGAACCACGTCATGTCCGGGTCGCAGTTCAGCGCGAAGCCGTGCATGGCCACCACCCGGCGCACGCGCACGCCGATCGCGGCGATCTTGCGGTCGGGGTCACGCAGCCAGACGCCGGTGCGCCCTTCGACCGTCGTCGCGACCACGCCGAGCTCGGCGCACACGTCGATCAGCATCTGCTCCATGGCCCGCACGTACGCCACGACGTCCAGCGGGCGGGGCAGCCGCACGATCGGGTAGCCGACCAGCTGCCCGGGACCGTGCCAGGTGATCAAGCCGCCGCGGTCGACCTCGACCACCGGGGTGCCGTCGACCGGACGCTGTTCGGGCAGAGTGCGCTTGCCGGCGGTGTACACGGGCGGGTGCTCGAGCAGCAGCACGGTGTCGGGTACCTCGTCGGCGATGCGGGCCTCGTGCAGCTCGCGCTGACGCTGCCAGGCGTCCTCGTAAGGAACCACTCCGGCCCGGATGATCTCGAGGTCGTTCACCGTCACCAGGCCAGCGTAACCACCGAGGCGGGCACAATGCGCGCGTGGAGCTGCGCCAGCTGGAGTACTTCGCCGAGGTCGCCGAGCTGCTGAACTTCGGGCACGCCGCCGAGCGGCTGCACGTCGGCCAGCCGGCGGTCAGCCAGCAGATCCGGCGCCTGGAGCGCGAGCTCGGTACGACGCTGTTCGACCGCTCGTCGCGCACGGTCCGGCTCACCGAGGCCGGGCAGCGGCTGTTGCCGGAGGCCCGGGCCGTGCTCGCCGCGGTAGAGCGGGCGCGCGAGGCGGCGCAGGGCGAGGCGGCGTCCGGGCAGCTGCGGCTGGGCACCAGCACCGGGCTGGGCGAGCGGCTCGAGCAGGTGCTGGAGGCGATGCAGCGCCTGTCGCCGGGCGTGCACGTCGAGCTGGTCAACGCCGCGACGCGGGCCCGCCTGGAGCGGGTGCGGGCCGGTCAGCTCGACGCCGCGTTCGTCCGCGGCACGAGCGCGGTTACCGGCCTGGAGCTGATTCCGGTGTGGCAGGACCGGCTGGTGGCCGCGCTTCCGGCCCGGCACGAGCTGGCGTCGCTGGACACCGTGGCGGTCGAGCAGCTGCGCGACCTGCCGCTGCGGATCGCTCGACGTCGAGACAACCCGCCGCTCGTGGATCTGGTGCTGAGCGCCTGCGCCGACGCCGGCTTCGAGCCGGTGCTGGGCCCGCCGAACGAGCGGCTGGAGGACACCCTGGCCGAGATCGGCACCGGACCGCCGTGCTGGACGGTGGTCTACGAGGCGCACGCGCGCATCATCCACTCGTCTCGGCTGGCCTTCCGGCCGCTGCGCCCGACTTTGCACCTGCCGACGCTGCTGGCCGTGCCCGAGTCGGCCACGTCGCGGTCGCTCGCGCCGCTGCTCCGGGCCTGCAGCGAGGCGGCCGCCACGGATCACGATTCGTGATGGCTGCGGATCGGGTTCGCGTCTGGGTCGCGGCGCGCGATCCCGGTGGGATAGGGGAATCACCGATCAGCCGAGGAGATTCCGATGCCCATCATCACCGTCCAGCAAGGTCCTCGCGACGTCGAGCTCAAGCGCAAGCTCGTGCGCAACCTCACCGACGCCATGGTCGACAGCTACGGCATCCCGGCCGAGACGATCCAGGTCTGGATCCACGAGACGCCGCCGGACAGCTGGGGCGCGGCCGGCAAGCTCACCGCCGACTAGCCGTTACTTGGGCGGGGGCGCTAGCCCTTACTTGAGCAGGCGCGGCTCGAGACGGGTCTCGACGGCCGACCCGTCCCGTCCGCGCTCGACGTAGTACCCGCCCTTGCCGTCGAGCTCGCTGACGACCTCGACCATCTCGGTGCCGCGGTAGAGCATGCCGACGCCGTCGTCGGTGGCGTAGCCGGACGGCAGCGTGCCGTCGGCGATCAGCCGCTGGAACAAGGGCCGGCGCTGCTCCTCGCCGTCGTAGTGCACGCCGTTGGAGTACGGCAGGAAGCCGAGCCCGTTCGTCACCGGCTGCAGGTCGGGGCCGAACGAGTCGGTGGTGCCTCCGGTGTGCCAGCAGATCGAACCGGCCGAGACGCCGGTGAGTACGACGCCGGCCTGCCACGCCTCGTGGAGGATCGCGTCCAGGCCGTGCAGCCGCCACAGCGCCAGCAGCCCGGCGACGCTGCCCCCCCACACCCAGACGACGTCCTGGCCGAGCAGGTGCTCGCGCATGTTCTCGACGTTGGGCATCGGGATCACGTTGAGGTGGCTGGCCCGGATCCCGCCGCGCAGCTGGGCGGCTTCGTAGAAGCGCGTGGTCAGCTGGGGATTGTCGCCGCACGCCGTGCCGAGGAAGCACACTCGCGGATCGCGTCCCTCGACGCCGGCCAACTCGATGGCGTACTCGGTGAGGGGTCCGATCTCCCAGAAGAGGCGCTTGCTGGGAGCGGCGCCCCCGGACGTGGCGAGGATCGTCGGTTGCTCGGCGGTCATGCCCGCACGGTACCTGTCTGTGGATAACCGCCGACGACGGCTGGCCGGAATCCCTACCGTTTGCGCCATGACCTGGACGGTGCCCGGCTACGAGGTGCGCGAACTGCTCGGCTACGGCGGCTCGGGCGAGGTGTGGCGGGGGCAGGCCAACGCGACCGGGACGCCGGTCGCCCTCAAGCGGTTGCCGGTCGAGGACGCGGCCGGCGTGCAAGCGGCGCGGGCCGAGGCGGCGCTGCTCTCGACGCTCGAGCACCCGCACCTGATCCGCCTGCACGAGCTCGTGCCGGTCGAGGGCGGCGTCGTGCTGGTGCTCGACCTGGCCGCCGGCGGTTCGCTGGCCGACCTGCTCGGCCGCCGCGGCCGGCTCACCCCGGGCGAGGTGATCAGCACCTTGTCGCCGATCGGTGCCGCGCTGGCGTACGCGCACAACGAGGGGGTCGTGCACGGCGACGTCACGCCGGCGAACGTGCTGTTCACCGAGGCCGGGCTGCCGCTGCTGACCGATCTGGGCGTGGCCCGCATTGTCGGCGACAGTGCCTCGGCCCGCAGTACGCCGGCGTATGTCGATCCGTGGGTGGCCGCCGGGCACACGCCGGGCGCGCCGAGCGACGTGTTCATGCTGGGCGCCGTCGCCGTCCACGCCCTGACCGGTACGCCGGTGTGGGCGGGCGTCACGCCCGAGGACACGCTGGCCCGCGCCGCCGCCGGCGACGTCGGCGACCTGCCGGCCCGGCTGGCCCAGCTGCCCCCGGATCTCGCCGCCCTGCTCGAGCGGGCCCTGCACGCCCAGCCGCACCTGCGCGGCAACGCCGCCGAGTTCGCCCTCGATCTGCGGCACTGCGGCCCGCCGGCTCCGGTCGAGCTGGCCGCCGGGCGGGCGGACGTGTCGCCGCCATCGGGCGGCAAGGCGGACGACTCCATCGGCGGCGATCCGGGCCGGCCGAGTTTCAGCCGCCCGGGGTACGACGTGCCGTCGTCCAACCCGGCCCAGCTGACCCACGGCGTGCGCGCCGCCCTGCACGCCCCGGTGCCGCGGCCTCGGTCTCGCAGCGGCGTCGTGCTGCGGCACCCGGCCACGCGGGTCACGGCGCTGCTCGTCGTGCTGCTGGCGGCCGGGGTGGTGGCCGCCGTGCACTGGGCCGGCGGGCGTTCGGCGGGCGGGAGCTCGGCGGGCGGGAGCTCGGCGGGCGGGAGCTCGGCGGGCGGGAGCTCGGCGGATGGGCGTTCGGCGGCGCAGGCCTCGACGACGGTGCCCGCGCCGGTGCCGCCGCCGACCTCAGCGCGGCCGTCGGGCACCCTGTCGCCGGCCGAGCGGGCCGCGGGGCTGTTGCGGGATCTGGACGGGATTCGCGAGCAGGCGTTCGCCCGGCGCGACGCGTCGATGCTGGCCCAGGTGTACGTCGACGGTCCGCTGCTCGCCCAGGACACGGCGTTGCTGCGGCGAGTCGTGCCGACCGGCTGCGGCCTGGTCGGCGTGCACACCAGTTACACGGCGGTGCAGGCGTCCGGGCCGGACGGCGGCCCGCTGGTGCTGAACGCGACGGCCAGCCTGGCCCCGTCGACGCTGAGCTGTCCGGGAGCCGCGGCGGCGAGCGCGGCCGGTGAGGCGCCGACCCGGCTGCGCATCGAGCTGGTGCGCCGGGCGGGCGGCTACCGGATCGCCAGCCAGCAGCGACTCACCTGACCCGGTTGGTCAGGCGAGTGCGGCGCGCAGAGCCGGTTCGAGCTCGGGGTAGCGAAACCCGAAACCGGCCTCGGTCAGCCGCACCGGCAGGGCGCGCTGCCCGCCCAGCAGGCCGGGCGCGAGCTCGCCCAGCACCGGGCGCAGCACGAAGTCGGGCACCGCCAGCAGTGCGGGTCGGTGCATGGCCTTGGCGACGGCCGACATCAGCTCGGCGTTGCGGGCCGGGTTGGGCGCGGTGAGGTTGACCGGTCCGGACAGGTCGGAGTCGAGCAGGAACCGGATCGCGGCCACCTCATCGGTGATCGCGATCCACGGCTGGAACTGCCTACCGCTGCCCTGGCGCCCGGCCAGGCCCAGCCACACGATCGGGCGCAGCGTCTTCAGCAGGCCGCCCTCGCCGGCCAGCACGATGCCGCTGCGCAGCGACACGACGCGGGCGCCGGCCTCGCGGGCCGGGTCGGCGGCCGCCTCCCACTGCCGGCAGATCTGCGCGAAGAAGTCCGAGCCGGGCGGCGCCGACTCGTCGACGTCGGCTTCGCCCTTGTCGCCGTAGTAGCCGACCGCCGACGAGGCGATCAGCGCCGGCCGGCTCTCGGTCGCCGCGACGGCCCGGGCCAGCGTGCCGACCGTGTCGACCCGGCTGGACCTCAGTTGCCGCTTGTAGGCGGCCGTCGGCGGGCGCGGTTGCAGCGGCGCGCCGGACAGGCACACCACCGCGTCGACGCCGTCTAGCGCGTCCACGGGCAACTCGTGCCGCTCCGGGTGCCACTCGATCTCGCCCGGGTCCCTCGGCACGCGCCGTACCAGCGGCCGCACCTCGTGCCCGTTACCGCGCAGCGAGGCGCTCAGCGCCGAGCCGATCAGCCCCGACGCTCCGGCGAGCAGGACCCGCACGCGTTGGCCTCAGGCCAGGCCCAACGCCCGTTCGAAGTTGCCGGCCTCCAGGCGGTCCTTGATCGTGCCGAGGAATCGCGCGGCGTCGGCGCCGTCGACGATGCGGTGGTCATAGGTCAGCGCCAGGTAGACCATCGAGCGGATGGCGATCGTCTCGCCCAGCTCGGGGTCGCTGACCACGACCGGACGCTTGACGACCGCGCCGGTGCCGAGGATGCCGACCTGCGGCTGGTTGAGGATCGGCGTGTCGAACAGCGCGCCCCGGCTGCCGGTGTTGGTCAGCGTGAACGTGCCGCCGGACAGCTCGTCCGGGCTGATCTTGTTGGTGCGGGTGCGCTCGGCCAGGTCGGCGATCGCGCGGGCGATGCCGGACAGGTTCAGGTCGCCGGCGTTGTGGATCACCGGGACGACCAGGCCGCGCTCGGTGTCGACGGCGATGCTCAGGTGCTCGGCGTCGTGGTAGGTGATCGTCTTGGCCTCGGTGTCGATCGAGGAGTTGACGGCCGGGTGGGCCTTCAGCGCCTCGACCGTCGCCACGGCGAAGAACGGCAGGAACGACAGCTTGACGCCCTCGCGGGCCTCGAACGCCGCCTTGGCCCGATCGCGCAGCCGGGCGACCTTGGTGACGTCGACCTCGACGACGGTGGTCAGCTGCGCCGACACGTGCAGCGACTCGACCATGCGCGTGGCGATGGTCTGGCGCAGCCGGCTCATCTTCTCGGTCCGGCCGCGGGCCGCCGCCCCGGCCGGGGGGACTGCCGCAGGGGCTGGCTGGGACGGCGCGTCGGCCACTGCCGCGGGGGCCGACGCGGGTTGCGACGGAACGGCGGGCGGTGGCGCGTAGCCGGTCGAGGGCGCGGCCGGGAAACTGGGCGCGGGCGGGAAGTCGGGCGTGGCCGAGACCCCCGGCGTGAACGCGGGGGCCGGGGCAATGGTCGATGCGACGGCGGCCGGCTCGGCCGGCTGGGCGGCAGCGGCCGGTTCGGCGGCAGCCACGGCCGCGGGGGCGACACCGTCGGCCTCGGCGGCAGCCGCCCGCTCGGCGGCGGCCAGCACGTCGGACTTGCGGATTCGACCGCCCACGCCGGTGCCGGCGATCGAGGTCAGGTCGACGCCGTGCTCGCTGGCCAGCTTGCGCACCAGCGGGGTGACGTAGGTGCCGGCCAGGTCGTCGTCATCGGCCGGCTCGACAGTCTCGACGGCGGCGGCGCCGTTGGGACCGGCCGGCTCGGCGGCCACCGGGGCAGCCTGGGCCACCGGCTGGGGCGGGGGAGCGGCTGGGGCGGGGGCCGGCGGAGCGGCCTGGGCCACCGGCTGCGGCACGGGCTGAGCGGGCGCGGGCTGAGGAGGCGCCGGCTGAGGGGGAGCCGGCTGCGGCGGTGCTGCCTGCGCCGGCGCAGCGGCCGGGGTTGCCGGTTCAGCAGCGGCCGGGGCGGAGTCGGCCGCTCCGCCGCCGATCACGGCGAGCTCCACGCCGATCTCGACCGTCTCGTCCTCACGCACCTTGATCGCGGTGAGCGTGCCCGACGCCGGCGAGGGAACCTCGGTGTCGACCTTGTCCGTCGAGACCTCGAGCAGTGGCTCGTCGGCCTCGACGTGATCGCCCTCGTTCTTCAACCACCGAGTCACGGTTCCCTCGGTGACGCTCTCACCGAGGCGCGGCATGGTCACAGAGACCGACATGGTCCAAGGCTCCTTCGAGTCAACTTTCGGGCGGGGCTCACTCGTGCACGTGCAGGGGCTTGCCGGCGAGGAGCATGTGCGCCTCACCGATCGCCTCGGACTGCGTCGGGTGCGGGTGGATCAGTTGGGCGACCTCGCTGGGCAAGGCCTCCCAGTTGTAGATGAGCTGCGCTTCGGCGATCAGCTCACCGACACGGTCGCCGACAATATGGACGCCGAGCACCGGACCGTCCACTCGGGCGACGAGCTTGACGGCGCCCTTGGTCTGCAGGATCGAGCTGCGGCCGTTGCCGGACAGGTCGTAGGTGACCGTCTTGACGTTCTCGGCGCCGTGGCGCTCGACGGCTTGCGGCTCGGTGAGGCCGACGGAGGCCACCTCGGGTGAGGAGTAGGTGATGCGCGGGACGCCGGCGTAGTCGATCGGCACGACCGGCAGGCCGGCGATGTGCTCCGCGACGAGGATGCCCTCGGCGAAGCCCACGTGGGCCAGCTGCGGGTGCGGCGTGCTGCCCATCGACACCAGGTCGCCGACCGCGTAGATGCCCGGCACGCTGGTCCGCAGGTACTCGTCGACCTGGACGAACCCGCGCTCGATCGCGACCCCGACCTGCTCGTAGCCGAGGTTGGCCGACGACGGGCCGCGCCCGACCGCGACCAGCAGCAGCTCGGCCTCGAGGGCGTCGCCACCCTCCAGGAAGACGCGCACCCCCGACTCGGTGTGCTCGACCCGCTGGAACCGGGAGTTCAGCTTGTACGCGATGCCGCGGCGGCGGAACGCGCGCTCGAGCAGCTTGGAGTTGGCCTCGTCCTCGAGCGGCACGAGGTGGGGGAGCGCCTCGACGATGGTGATGTCGGCGCCGAAGGACTTCCAGGCGCTCGCGAACTCGACGCCGATCACGCCGCCGCCCAGGACGATGGCGCTGGAGGGAACGTGGTCCAGCTGCAGGGCGTGCTCGCTGGCGATCACCCGCTGGCCGTCCAGCTCCAGGCCGGGCAGGGTCCGCGAGTACGAGCCGGTGGCCAGGATGATGTTGGTCGCCGTGAAGACGGTGCCGTTCACCGTGACCTGGTTGGCGCCGGTGAGTCGTCCGTCGCCCTCAACGATCTGGATGCCCCGGCTCTTGACCAGACCGACCAGACCCTTGTGGTTCTTGTCGACGACGCCGTCCTTGTACTTGTGGACGCCGGCCATGTCGATGCCCTCGAAGGTCGCGTTGACCCCGAACTGGGCGCTCTCGCGAGCCTGGTCGGCAATCTCACCCGCGTGCAGCAGCGCCTTGGTGGGGATGCAGCCACGGTGCAGGCAGGTTCCGCCGACCTTGTCCTTCTCGACGAGTACCACCGATTTGTTCAGCTCCGCCCCCCGCAGAGCCGCGGCGTAGCCGCCACTGCCGCCGCCGAGTACGACGAGGTCAACGGTGGTGTTGTCAGCCACGTTGTTTGTCTCCTGACCGCTTGTGGACTGTGCCTGCTCCCATCTTGGCACCCACCACACAGGCGGCGACACTCGGCGCTGGCCGGGTGGTTGTCTTGGTCTCGCCGGTATCCTCGGCGCAAACGGAGGGGGACCTGTGAGGCTGTTCGGTCACCGGAAACGCAAGCGGGCCGGGACGGTGCGCGGGGCGTCGTCCACCGATGTCGCGCACCTGGCGCAGTTCGTCAAGACTCGCCCGGGCGTCGAGGCCTACGTCGAGCCGCGTACCACCGTGACCGAAACCACGGTCGTGCTCGTCGCAGCGACCGGCGAGTGGACCCGGCGCCGGGTGGCCGGTGCCGACGGCGCCCGCGACTTCGCCCGCAAGCACAAGGTGCCCCTCTACGACGTCGGGGTGGTCGGCTACCCGCAGCGCATGCGCGACTGGACGGCCAAGCGCAAGGCCAACGGCGACGTCGGCCCGCCGGGAATGTCCGGCCCCTCGGTCTGACCCCCGCGCCCTAGGCGGCCGCGATCTCGTCGAGCATGGCGATGAGCGTGCGCGTGCCGGCGCCGGTGCCGCCCTTGGGCGTGTAGTCGTGGGCCGCACCCGAGTTGAACGACGGCCCGGCGATGTCCAGGTGCACCCAGGGCACGCCCTCGGGCACGAATTCGGCCAGGAACCGCCCGCCGACCAGCATGGATCCCCACCGGTCGTCGGGCAGGTTGGCGATGTCGGCGACCTGCGAGTCCAGGCCGGCGCGCAACTCGTCGGGCAGCGGCATGCCCCAGATCGCCTCGCCGGCCGCGTTGCCGGCCGCGACGACCCGGTCGCGGAACGCCGGCTCGCCCATCGCGCCCATCACCCGCGTGCCCAGGGCAACCACCTGGCCGCCGGTCAGCGTCGAGATCTCGATCAGGTAGTCGGGGTCGTCCTCGCCGGCCCGCACGATCGCGTCGGCCAGGATGACCCGGCCCTCGGCGTCGGTGTCGGTGATCTCCAGGGTCTTGCCGCCGCGCAGGGTGAGCACGTCCGAGGGCCGGTAGGACGAGCCGGAGATCATGTTCTCGGCCATCGGCAGCGTCGCCACCACCTCGACCGGCACCTTGAGCTTGGCGGCCGCCAGCACCGTCGACAGGACCGCGGCCGCGCCGCCCATGTCGGACTTCATCCCGACCAGGCCGGCCGCCGGCTTGAGGTTCAGCCCGCCGGTGTCGTACGTGATGCCCTTGCCCACCAACGCGACCCGGGTGCGCGGCCGGGCGGGCCGGTACCGCAGCCGGACCAGGCGGGGCGGGCGGGCCGAGCCCGACCCGACGCCGAGGATGCCGCCGTAACCCTGCCGGCGCAGTGCCTTCTCGTCGAGCACCTCGACCTCGAGGCCGGCCTCGCGCCCCGCGTCGGCGCTGCGCTGGGCCAGCACCTCGGGGTAGAGGTCGTTCGGCGGGACGTTGACCAGGTCGCGGGTGAACGTGACTGCCTCGGCGACGACCTGGGCCCGCCGGATCGCGGCACGGGTGTCCCGGTCGCGGGCGTCGGCGACCCCGATCGTCACGCGGCGCAGCGCCGACGGCGCCGGCTGCGACTTGTACTGCGTGTAGGCGTAAGACCCGAGCAGGGCGCCCTCGGTGGCGGCGCCGGCGGTGGCGGCGTCGCCGATCGCGATGTGCGCCCGGGCCGACCTGCCCAGCGTGCGCAGCGCCGCGCCGACGCCGCGTCGGACGACCTCGGGGTCGAGCCCGCCGTTGCGGGCACCCAGGCCGGTGGCGACCACCACCGGAAAGGGAGCCAGCCCGAGCGTCGCGATCTTGACGACCTCGTCGGGCTTCCCGGTCGCGCCGACGGCGGCCAGCGCCGCGGCCAGGCGCCCGCCGAGCGCCGCGTCGACCGGCCCGGAGCCGGCCTCGGGCACGGGACCGTCGGGGGCGGAGTAGACGCCGATCACCACGGCGGCGTCCTTGTCGAATGCGGCCGCGTCGACCAGAGAGACCGAAGGCATCCGGGCAGCTTATGCGGTGTCGTCTTCGCCGCAGGTGCCCTGCGGCGCCAATGACACTGTCGGTACCGTGCTCGCGTGAGCGATCTGTTGCGATCCCCCTTGTACGACCGGCATGTCGACCTCGGCGCCAAGCTGGCCGACTTCGGTGGCTGGGAGATGCCGATCGAGTACGCCGCGAGCGGCGGCGGGGTGCTGAAGGAGCACGCCGCGGTGCGCGAGGCGGTCGGCCTGTTCGACGTGTCGCACCTGGGCAAGGCAACCGTGCGCGGAGCCGGCGCGCGGGCGTTCGTCAACGCCAGCCTGTCCAACGACCTGGGCCGAATCCAGCCCGGCCAGGCCCAGTACACGCTGTGCTGCGACCCGTCAGGTGGCGTCGTCGACGACCTGATCGCCTACCTGGTGAGCGACGACGAGGTGTTCCTCGTGCCGAATGCCGCCAACACCGCCGAGGTCGTGCGCCGGCTGACCGAGGCGGCGCCCGAGGGCGTCACGGTCACCGGCCAGCACCGCGACTTCGGCGTGCTCGCCGTGCAGGGACCGCGCTCGGTCGAGGTGCTCGATCGGCTCGGGCTGCCGTCCGACCAGCCCTATATGGCTTACGTCGACGCCGAGTACGACGGCCGGCCGGTGCGCATCTGCCGCACCGGCTACACCGGCGAGCACGGCTACGAGCTGATCCCGGCGTGGGACGACACCGTCGTGCTGTGGGACGCGCTGGTCGGCGTCGTCCGCGAGCTCGGTGGCATGCCGGCCGGGCTCGGGGCGCGCGACACGCTGCGCACCGAGATGGGCTACCCGTTGCACGGACAGGACCTGTCCTTGGACATCAGCCCACTGCAGGCCCGATCCGGCTGGGCCGTCGGGTGGAAGAAGGACGCCTTCTGGGGACGCGACGCGCTGGTCGCCGAGAAGGAGGCCGGCCCGGTCCGCACGCTGTGGGGACTGGAGGCCCTGGACCGCGGCATCCCGCGCGCCCACATGACGGTGCTCGACGCCGATGGCGCGCCGGTCGGCGAGGTGACGAGCGGGACGTTCTCGCCGACGCTGAAGAAGGGCATCGGCCTGGCCCTGCTGCGCACCGGTGCGGCCGAAGGCGACGAGCTGGCCGTGGACGTGCGTGGCCGCACCATCCCGGTGCGTGTGGTCAAGCCGCCGTTCGTCGAGTCGCACGTGCGCTGACGCGAGGACCGATTACCGCCAGCAGGGGCGGCGAAGCTCGACCACGCTGGCTGTATGAACCTCGACTTCGCGAACAAGATCGTGATCGTCACCGGCGGCAGCCGGGGCATCGGGCTGGCGACGGCGGCGACGTTCGCCGCAGCGGGCGCGCAGGTGTACGTCGGCTCCCGAACGGTCACCGACGAGCTCGCCGCCCTGCAACAGCGGCACGACGTGATCCACGTGCCGGCCGACCTGGCTACGGCCGACGGCGTCGCGACGCTGATCGACACCGTCGTCGCGAAGAGCGAGGGCATCGACGTGCTGGTCAACAACATCGCGACCAGCGAACCGGCCGAGTCGGTCGTGGCGTTCAGCGACGGGCAGTGGCAGCGGGTCTTCGACACGACGCTGTTCAGCGCGGTGCGTACCGTGCGCCGGGCGGTGCCGGCGATGCTCGACCGGTCCGGCGCGTCGATCGTCACCATCGGCTCGCTGAACGCCCGGCTGCCCGCCGCGATGATCGCCCCGTACAGCGCGGCCAAGGCGGCGCTGGCCAACTACACGAAGGCGCTGTCCGAGGAGCTGGCCCCGCGGGGCATCCGGGTCAATGCCGTGTCGCCGGGGCCGGTGCGCACTCCGCTGTGGACCGCGCCGGGCGGCTTCGCCCACTACCTGGCCGAGCAGGCCGGCACCACCGCCGACGACGTCATGGACCGGCTGCTGCCGGAGTCGATGGCGATCACCACCGGGCGGGTCAGCGAACCGGACGAGGTCGCGCGGCTGGTGGCGTTCCTGGCCTCGGACCAGGCCGGCAACATCACCGGCGTGGACTACGTCATCGACGGCGGCATGCAGAAGCACGTCGCCTGACGATCACACAGCTTGGCTGCGGGCTGCCGCGCGCAGCACCGGCACCGCGAGCAGCCCGCCCGAACCGTCGCCGGCCTCGACACCGAGGTCGAGGATCGGGTCGAGCCCGAGGCGGCGCAGCGCGACCGCCTGGGCCGGCTCGGACGTGCGCTGGCCGGCGCGCCACCACCGAACACAGCGTGGCTGTAGTTCCTGCACGACGAGCGCGGCCGCCGTGGCGACGGCACCGTCGAGCACGACGGGGGTGCGGCGCACCGACGCCTGCACCAGGAAGCCCACCATCGCGGCGATGTCGGCGCCCCCGGCAGTGGCCAGCAGCCGCATCGGTGCGGCCCGGTGCTCCCACGCGCGCAAGCGGGCGTCGCGGATCGCGGTCGCCTTGCGCATCCAGGTGTCGTCGTCGATGCCGGTGCCCCGGCCCACGACCTTGACCGGCTCGGTGTTCGTGATCACCGACACGAGCGTCGCGGCGATCGTGGTTGCGCCGACGCCGAGGTCGCCGACGACGGCCAGGTCGGTGCCGCTGTCGATCTCGTCGTCGGCGGCGGCGATGCCGGCCTGCATCGCCTGCGCGACGGCGTCGGCGGCGAGCGCGTCCTCCTGGTCGATGCGGCCACCGGGCCGGCCGACCCCGACGTCGACCACTCGCACCGAAGCGCCGGCCAGTTCGGCCAGGACGTTGACCACGGCGCCGCCGCCCGTGACGTCGGCCGCCCAGCCGGCGGTCGCGTCCGGCTCGGCCGCCGACACGCCGGCGGCTGCGATGCCGTGATCGGCCGCGAACACCAGCGTGCGCACCCGCTTCGGATCGGCCGGGGGATAGGCGGCCTGGGTACCGGCCAGCCACTCGGCGAGCGCTCCGAGCCGGCCCAGCCGCGGCCCGCTCGCGGCTCGCTCGCGGGCGGCCTGCTCGGCCTCGTGATCCGGCCAGGGCACCTCGGCTGCGATCGTCGACACGTCGGTCACGGCGCTCATCCTGCCGTTTCAGCCGAACGCGAGGCCGGTCAGGGTGAGCGCGGTGCCGATCTCGACGAGCGCGCCGAACACGTCGCCGGTGACGCCGCCCAGCCGTCGCGTGACGTGCCAGCGCACCGCGGCGGTGACGAGCAGCGCACCGGCGCCGGCGAGCAGCCAGCCGACGATGCTCGCGCCCACCGCGGCGGCCAGACCGGCCGTTCCGCCCAGGACGACCGCGGTCTCCAGGACAGCCACCGGCGTCGACATCGAACCGGCCACCCAGGCGCCGAACCCATCCGCCCGGGCCGAGGGCACCCGCCGGTGCGCGGCGTGCAGCACCGCCAGCCGCCCGGTGGCCGCGGCCACGGCCAGCGCCGCGACGGGACGCCAGGACGAACCGCCGAGCGCGGCCAGTGCGGCGACGTCGACCAGCACGGCGAGGACGATCGCGAGCACCCCGAACGGGCCGATGTCCGAGCGGCGCATGATCTGCAGCGCGCGCTCGGCCGGCGCGCGCGAGGCGAGCCCGTCGGCGGTGTCGGCCAGGCCGTCGAGGTGCAGGCCGCGGCTGAGCATCGCGAGCAGCGCGACAGCCAGCACCGCCCCGAGCAGCGTCGCGTGCGAGGCCCACGCCCGGACCGCGGCCAGTGGCAGCGCCGCCACCGCGCCCAGCACCGCCCCGATCAGCGGGAACCACCGCAGCGCCGCCACCGCGCGATCACGGGTGAGCTCCGTGGCGTCGCGTACCGGCACGACGGTGAACAGCGCGAGCGCGGTCCTCATTTGAGCCGCAGCGGGAGACCGGCCACGACGAGATGCACGTCGTCCGCGGCGGCGGCCAGGTGCTGGTTGAGCCGGCCCAGCGCGTCGCGGAACCGCCGTCCGATCGGGGTCTCGGGCACCACGCCGCTGCCCACCTCGTCGCTGACCGCGACGACCCGCCGGGTGGTCGTGGTCCACGCGGCGACGAGGTCGCCGGCCCGGCGGTCCAGATCCGGTTCGTCCAGCGCGGCGGACACCCACAGGGTGATCGAGTCGACGAGCACGGGGTCGCCGGCGTCTCGCAGCACGCCCGCCACGTCCGTGGTCTCCAGCGTCGACCAATGCGGCGGGCGCCGGGCTCGGTGGGCGGCGATGCGCGCCGTCCACTCGGCATCGGCCGCATCGGCGAGACCGGTGGCCAGATACGTGACCGCGGGCGCGTCGGCCAGCAGCGACTCGGCGAACGCCGACTTGCCGGACCGGCTGCCGCCCAGCACCAGCGTGCGGCTCACTTCTCGGTGACGCCGGCCGAGTCGAAGGTGGCCACGTCGCGCAACACCCGGGCCGCGCTCTGCACGATCGGCAGGGCCAGCACCGCGCCGGACCCTTCGCCGAGGCGCAGGTCGAGGTCGACGAGCGGGGCGAGGCCGAGCGCGTCCAGGGCTACCGAGGCGCCCGGTTCGGCCGACCGGTGCCCGGCGATCATCGCGGCGACGCTGTCCGGCGCGAGCGCGCGGGCGACGAGTGCGGACGCGCCGGCGATCACCCCGTCCAGCAGGACGGGCACCCGGGCCGCGGCGCCGCCGAGCAGGTATCCGACGATGGCGGCGTGCTCGAGGCCACCGACCGCGGCGAGCACCCCGAGCGGGTCGGCCGGGTCGGGGTGATGTAGCGAGAGTGCCTGCGCCACGACGTCGACCTTGCGGGTGAGCATGGCGTCGTCGATGCCGGTGCCCCGGCCCGTGACGTCGGCGGGCGCCGCGCCGGTGACGGCGGCGATCAGCGCGGCCGACGCGGTGGTGTTGGCGATGCCCATGTCGCCGGTCAGCAGGCAGCGCGCGCCGGCCGCCACCCTCTCTTGCGCGACGGAAATGCCGACCTCGATCGCCGCTTGCGCCTCGGCGACCGTCATCGCCGGCTCGCGGGTCATGTCCCGGGTACCGCGGGCGATCTTGCGGACCAGCAGCCCCGGCACGCCGGCCAGGTCGGCGGCCACCCCGACGTCGACGACCACGACTTCGGCGCCGGTCTGCGCGGAGAGCGCGTTGATCACCGCCCCGCCGGCCACGAAGTTCGCGACCATCTGCGCGGTGACCTCCTGCGGCCACGGCGTCACACCCTGGGCGTGCACCCCGTGGTCGCCGGCGAACACGGCGACCGCC
>Ga0081455_10003998_pt1 | contig 16738 bp, 15 predicted proteins | sample TabmetS3T2R1_FD_70207 | JGI IMG/M metagenome (GOLD analysis project Ga0081455, IMG submission 70207) | Tabebuia heterophylla rhizosphere microbial communities from the University of Puerto Rico - S3T2R1 | ecosystem: Host-associated > Plants > Roots > Rhizosphere ... | reverse complement strand
TGGAGGCCTTCTTGTCGAGGAAATAGCCCTTGAAGACGCCGGGATTCTTCAGAAGGATCTCGCCGTCCGTGTCCAGCTTCCACTCGGTGTGCGGCATCGGCAGCCCGCAGCCGCCGAGGCGATGATGGCTGCCTGTCTGGATGAAGGCGACGCCGCCGCTCTCGGTCAGGCCGTAGCCCTGCGCTACCGGCCGTCCGATGATGTCGAAGAAGCGCAGCGTCTCCGGTGAAATCGACGCACCGGCGCAGAGCCGGTGGCGGCTGCGGGCGAAGCCGAGATGGCGCTGCAAGTTGCGGAACATGGCGAGGTAGAGCAGGGCATAGGCGATGGCGTCGAACCAGCGTTGCCGGCCTTCCTGCCGGCGGTCCGACAACGCGCGCCCCCAGGCCAGGCACGCCTTGGTGAAGCGCTGACGCAGCGCGCCGCTTTCGCCGAGCCTGAACAGAAAGCCCTGCTGCAGCTTCTCGTAGATGCGAGGTACGCCGACAAAGAACGTCGGCGCGATCTCGCGGATATTGAGCGCGACCGTATCGATCGATTCGGCAAAGCTGACGGTGCCGCCGAGCACGAGCTGCGTCACTGCCCCGTAGCAGCGCTCGGCAACGTGACAGAGCGGCAGATAGCTCACTGCCTCAAACGGCCTGTCGGCGATGCCGACGGTCGCGGCATAGGTCCAGGCGGCGTAAACAAGATTACGATGCGTCAGCATCGCGCCCTTCGGCGGACCGGTAGTGCCAGACGTATAGACGAGGATGCAGACATCGTCCGGCGCACCCTCCGAAATCAGCTTGTCGAGCGCGGCCTCGGCGCCGGGGTTCTCGCGGGCATAGGCGCGGCCGCGCTCGCAAAGCTTTTCGAACGACATCAGCTGCGACTGGCGATAGTGGCGCAGGCCTTTCATGTCGATGCAAACGATGGCTTCCAGCGCCGGCAAGCCGTCATTGTTGGCGAGCGCGTCGAGCACCTTGTCGGTCTGCTCCTGGTCGCCGGTGATGACGACGCGCGCGCCGGAATGCCGCACGATATATTGCAGCTCGACCCAGGGATTGGTCGGATAGATGCCGACCGCGACGGCGCCGATCATCTGGGTGCCGAGATCGGCGTAGAACCACTCCGGCGTGTTCTCGCCGGCGATGGCGACGCGGTCGCCGCTCTTGATGCCGAACGACATCAGCCCGAGCGCGACGGCGCGCGCGGTGTCGTAATAGTGGCGCCAGGAATAGGGATTCCAGATACCGTAGTCCTTTTCGCGCAACGCCAGTCTGTCGCCATGCAGACCCGCGCGCTGGCGCAGCAGTTGGGGAAGGGTGATGGAGGCGTTCTGCAACGCCGTTCGCAAAGCAGAGGTCGCCGCCTCCGGCGCGCTGCGCGAAGCGCCCGCGGCGACCTGCGGCTGCGCCGTGCGCATGATTTCGATCGCCGACATCAGGCGCTCGCTTTCGCAGCCGAGGCGGTGCGCTGCCCGCCGAGATAGGCTTCCGCCACCGCCGGATTTTCCCGTACTTCGGCCGGCGTGCCTTCGGCGATCTTGCGGCCGAAATTGAGCACATGAACGCGGTCGGAAATATCCATGACGATCCGCATCTCGTGCTCGATCATCAGCACGGTGATGCCAAGTTCGTCGCGGATATCGAGCACGAAGCGCGCGATGTCTTCGGTCTCCTCCTGGTTCATGCCGGAGACCATCTCGTCCAGCAGCAGCAGCTTCGGCTCGCAGGCGAGCGCCCGCGCCAGCTCGACGCGCTTTTGCTGTCCGTAGGACAGGGTGCCGACGACGGCGTCGCGGATGTGCTCGATCTCGAGGAACTCGATGATGTGCTCGACCTTCTGCCGCGCCTCGATTTCCTCGTGCCGCGTGCGGCCGAGGAACAGGACGGCATCGAGCACGCCCGAGCGCAGATGCGTGTGGCGTCCGGTCAGGATGTTCTCGACCACGGTGCCGTGCTTGAACAAAGCGAGATTCTGGAAGGTGCGGCCAATGCCGAGCGCGGCAAAGCGCCAGGGCGAGACCGTCGAAAGATCGACGCCGTCGAACACCATGCGGCCGCTACTCGGCCGCAGCACGCCCGATATCATGTTGAACAGGGTGGTCTTGCCGGCGCCGTTGGGACCGATCACGCTGCAGATTTCACCCGGCGCGACGCCGAGGCTGACATCGGCGACGGCCTGCAGGCCACCAAAGCGCTTGCTCAGACGTTCGGCTGACAGGAGCGCGGTCATGACAGCCACCTCTTGCGCCGCTTATAATGCTTGACGTCGCGCAGGCTCTTGCGGCCGGAGGCGGAGACGCCGAGATAGAATTCCTGCACGTCCTCGTTGGCGACGAGCTTTTGCGCCGGACCGTCGAGCACGACGCGGCCGGTTTCCAGGATGTAGCCGTAGTCGGCGATGTCGAGTGCGCGCTGCGCGTTCTGCTCGACCAGCAGCACCGTCATCTTCATCTCGTCGCGCAGCCGGGCGATCACCTCATAGATGCTTTCGATGATGAGCGGGGCGAGGCCAAGCGATGGCTCGTCGAGCGCGAGCAGCACGGGATCGGTCATCAGCGCGCGGCCGATCGCCAGCATCTGCTGCTCACCGCCGGACATGTAGCCTGCGATCTGGTCGCGCCGCTCGAACAGGCGCGGGAACAGCGCAAACACCTTGTCGCGGTGCTCGCGCGCCTCGGCCTTGGTCCTGATAAAGCCGCCCATTTGCAGGTTCTCCGCAATGGTCAGCGAGGGGAACACGCGCCGGCCCTCCGGCACCTGCACGATGCCGCGGCGTACCAGCTCGTCCGGCGCGAGGCGGTGTATTTCCCGGTCGCGGAAACGGATCGATCCGTTTTCGATTGCGCCCTCTTCGGTGTAGAGGATGCCGGACATCGCCTTGAGCAGCGTGGACTTGCCCGCGCCGTTGGAGCCGAGAAGCGCGACGATGCTGCCCTCGGGCACGGCGATGCTGACGTCGCGGATTGCTTCGATTGCATTGTCGTAGACGATGCGGATGTTGCGGAATTCGAGCAGGCACGCCGTGTCGGCCTGCTTCTCGCCGCCCGCCTCGATTTGCGCCGCCATCGCCATCGCGCTAGCCCGCCAGCGGAACGCGCGGGCGCTGCGCGAGAATGGCGTCGGTGACGAGCTTGGCCGTCTCGGCACAGGCCTGCGTGCCGCCATTGCCGTATTGCTTGACGGCGTCGCCGACGCACCACAGGCCCTCGATGCCGGTCTCGCGCGGCAAGTCGTAACCGGCGCAGCTGCGTTGCGCCGGCCAATCATCGCGCATCACGCGGATGGAGAGGATCTTCGCCTGGCCGAAATTCGGGAATTGCTCGCGCAGATCCTGCAATGCGAGCGCTGTTTCCGCGGCGGAATCGAAATCGCCGAGCGCCGGCACCGGCACGGCATAGGCGACATAGAGATTCCATCCGGGCGGCGCCAACTCGGGGCAGGTGGCGCTGAGATTGGCCATGTTGCAGAGCCGGCGCGTCTTGCCGAAGGTGACGATGCCGGGATGGGAGATCAGCGGCTCGCGGCTCGCGATATTGATCACGATGTTGGCGGCCGGCCGCAGGTCGCGGCGCACCTGCGCGACATAGCCGGGCGGAAAGGCGGCTTCGCCGCCGAGCGCCACAGTGGTCTTGGGGCCGGCATTACTGATGACAAGATCGCTGTGGATCCTGATTTCCTTGCCGCCGCGCATCACGGTCACGCCTTGGACGCGGCCGCTTTCGCTGTGAATCTTCACGGCGGGCGTCTTCAGCCAGATGTCGCCATTGCGCCTGATGACGGTGGCCAGCGCGTTCCAGACCCCGATCGTGCCCTCCGGACAGAAGCCAAACCGCTTGAACGCGCCCTTGCCAGTGAAATAAGTGAGAAACGCCCGCGCCGGCAGTTCGTTGGCGTTGCATGCAAAGATCGCCGCGCACAGGTTGCGGAAGATCGCATGCACGGTGGCGTTGCTGGTGTAGGATTTGAGCCAATCCTCCGTCGATTGCCGCCCGTCCGGCAGATTGCCGGATCGCGCATCGGCGAATTTTTCCAGGATGCGTGCCGCCTGCTTGGTCAGTTGCCCCAGCAGCAGCGCCCATCCGCCGCGGCCGACATCCACCAGCTTGCCGTCGAGGAAGAATGAACTTGCCGGCTCCGGCGCGCGGATGTTGAGCGGGGCGCCGACGGTGTGGAAGGTTTCCTCGAACACACCGCCGAACTCGATGGCGATCGCGCCGATATTGACCTTGAAGCCGTCGATCTCCTCGGTCGAGGCCCGGCCGCCGAGCGTGGCCTTATCGTCGACGACGATGGTGTGCAGCCCGGCATGGGCCAGCCGCGCCGCGGCGCAAAGCCCGCCGGCGCCGGCACCGATCACGACCGCATCCGCCCGTTGCTGGGTCACAGCCAATCCTCCCCGAGAGCCCGGCCGCCGGTGTGTCCCGGGCGTTCCGTCTTGTCTGATGGGAAGGGATCATATTATAATCCGGATGGTCGTTCAAATAATTTTTTGTCGCGGCCTGGAAGTCAACCTCCGCCCCGCCGGAAACGGCCGGTTGCGGGAGGTCAACCGCGGCTGGTTGCAAGGCGGTATGATAGTGAACGGTGCAATGAGGATTCGGGCGTCGTGGTGGCGGCCCGATAAAAGAGGCTCGCATGGCTCGGACGCGCTCTGAGAACTACGACGACATCCAGCGCGGCATATTGAACGCGGCCTGCGCACTGTTTGCGCAGCAGGGATACATGCGTGCCTCGATTGCGGATCTGGCGGATGCCTGCCGTCTCTCGCGCGGGGCGCTGTATCACTATTTCGATTCCAAGGAAGCGATCCTGTTTGCGATCCTGGATGCGCATGTGCGCCAGATGATCAACGATGTCGAAGCGGCGATGGCTCGGCAGTCCAGCACAGTCGAGCGCTTCCGTGCCGCGATCCGCGCTATCGTCGAGCTCAACGCGCGCTCGTCCAATGAGCAGCGCCTCATCCTCAACGATCTTGCGTTCCTCGCCGAACCCGAGCAGCAGGCGATCAAGACGTTGGAGCGCCAACTCGTCGACGCCGTCTCGGACCTGCTGATCCGGCTCGACACCGAGGGCAAGATCGTCAAGCGCTCCAAGAAGGTCTACACCATGATGCTGTTCGGCATGCTCAACTTCAGTCACACTTGGTACGACCCCACGGGCGACATCGAGCCACAGGAATTCGCGGACATGGTAGTCGACCTTTTTTTGTACGGCTTCGCAATGCCTGCCGAAAAAGGGGCCGCTGTTCGAAAGCAACACGCTTAGTCCTGGCGTTATGAGCCGTCGGGCGGCGAGAAATGTCTGCAGGGAAGGCTACATGCTTGAGTGGCTCTACCCTATTTGAACCACCATTCGACAGTCATCGAAAAGTCGGCTGGGATCTTACGCCGCTCATTTCCAGTTTGGGTGGACACGCTGCGCAGAATTGCAAGAGAACCGAATGCTTCGGATGTTGGCTCGCCCGAGAGCCTGATCGGGACGATTGCCCGTCACCCCGACCCTGATCATCCCGCCAGAAAGCCGCCATCCACCGCGACAACGGTTCCGGTCGCGTAGTGCGAGGCCGGCATGCAGAGGAAGGCCACCGCGCCTGCGATCTCTTCTGGCTGGCCCCAGCGCTTGACGGCGGTGCGGTCGACGATGCGCTGATAATGCGCGCGGTCGGTGCGGCCGGCGGCGTTGATCGCGGTTTCGATGTAGCCGGGGGCGACGGCATTGACGCGGATGCCTTCCTCGGCCCAGGCCAAGGCCAGCGCCTTGGTCAGCATCACGACGCCGCCCTTGCTGGCGCAATAAGCGGGGATGCGCGGCAGCGCCAGCGTCGCATTCATCGACGCGATGTTGACGACCGTGCCCTTGCTTTTCGCCAGCAGCGGGCGGAAGGCCGTGCAGGTGCGGAACGTGCCGGTGAGGTTGACGTCGAGCACCTTCATGAAGGTCTCGATTTCATACTCCTTGTCGCGTGCGAGGATGCCGGCGCAATTGATCAGCGCATCGACGCGGGCGTGGCGTTGCGCGAGCGCGGCGACGGCCTTGTCGTCGGTGACGTCGAGCGCGGCAAGCTCGAGCCCCGCGCGCGGCTTGAGCAGGGTCCGCGCTAGGTCGGCGTCATTGACCCCCGTGGCCGTGACGGTGGCGCCGAGCTCGCAGAACAGGTTGCTGATTGCAGCCCCGATATCGCCGGCGCCGCCGATCACGACGGCATGAAACCCGGGAGCGAGTGAAAAGCTGGCGGTCATCGGCTCATCTCAATGATTGGGCGTGCGGAGGCGGTGCGGTCGATTCGCGAACCACGAGCGAATAGTCGATCTCGTGGTGCATGATGGTCTGCTCGCCGGCGAGGTGCCGCACCAGATATTCGCCGGCGCGCTGCCAGGTTTCGCCGGTGGGAACGTGGATCGTGGTCAGGCTCGGCCGTAAATGCCGGCTCCAGTCGAGGTCGTCGAAACCGACCACCGATAATTCACGCGGAACGGAAAAACCGCTGCGCTCGGCCTCCAGCAGCACGCCATAGGCGATGACGTCGTTGCCGCACACCACTGCGGTCGGACGTTCCTCCAGGCTGAGCAGATAGCGCGCCGCCTCGCGCGCATCGTCGAGCGTATAGGGCACCTCGACATGCCATTGCGCCGGCAGGTCGATGCCGCCCTCGGCAAGCGCGCGACGGAAGCCGGCGACGCGGGCGCTGGCGCGGTCGTTGTTGCGCTGGAGCGCCGAGACGATGCCGATCCGGCGATGACCGAGCTCGACGACATGGGCGGCCGCGCGATAGGCCGCCGCCTCATTGTCGGTGCCGACGCAGGGGTAAGGGCGATCGGGCCGGTAGATGCCGACATTGATGAAGGGCACCGCATTGTCGGCGAGCAGCTTGCGCAGGCCGTCGTGGTGGCAGTCGCCGCGCAGCACGAGGCCATCGACGCCGCGGCTGATCAGATTGCGCGCCTGCTGCAGCTCGGCGTCGAGGTCGTAGCCGCTGGTGGTGAGGAACAGCATGTAGCCGACGGACGAGAGATACTTTTGCAGCGACGCGATGCCGCGCGCGAACATCGTATTGTCGATGGTCGGCACGATCGCGCCGAGCGTGCGCGACCTGCGCGAGGAGAGGATGCGGGCCGGCGCGTGGGGAATGTAGCCGACCGCCTCGACGGCCTGCGAGATGCGCGCCCGCAAGGATGGGCTGACAGCCTGCGGATTGTTGATGGCGCGCGAGACGGTCGCGGTCGAAACGCCGGCCCTGGCGGCCACCGCGCGGATGCCTTGCTTCGATGAGCGACGGGGCTGGTCCATCGATGTAACGTTACAATATTTGAGGCGTATCCAAAAGCGTCGTTTGCGATTTCTGCGGCATATCTGGGAATTTGTCCACTCTCTTGACAGGAAGTGGATCAGGCTTACCATGTAAACGTTTTCAAGAATGGCGCTGCCGGGTGGCGGACAAGCCGGGATCAGGGAGGAGTTCAATGAACGCCAGGATAGTTGCTGCGCGCCTCGCGCTGCCGGTTCTCGCATCGGCTGCGGTCGCGGCGCCGTTGCAGGCGGCCGAGTTCGACTGGAAGAAATTCCAGGGCAAGACCGTGACCTTTCTCGCCAACAACAATCCGGTCGCCCAGGCGCTTTTGACCTACAAGGACGATTTCGAAAAACTCACCGGCATGACGCTGAAGGTCGACGGCTACCAGGAGCAGCAGATGCGCCAGCGCCTGGTCACCGTGATGAATGCGAAGAGCGACGAGGTCGACGTGTTTATGAGCCTGCCCTCGCGCGAGGGCGAGCAGTTCGCTGCCGCCGGCTGGTACGCCGATCTGTCGGCGATGACCAAAAGCGCGGTCGCCAAGGACTACGATGCTGCGGGGCTGAGCCAGGCGCTGCTCAAGGCCGCCACGTTCAATGGCAAGCTGACCAGCATGCCCATGAACATCGAAGGACCGATCTTCTATTACCGCACCGACATCTTCAAGAAATGCGGCATCGAGAAGCCGACCACCATCAAGGCCGTCGAAGCTGCCGCGGAGAAGATCAAGGCGTGCGACAGCTCGGTCACGCCCTTCGTCTCGCGCGGGCTGAAGCCTGCCGTGGCCTACACCTTCAGCAACATGCTGCACAATATCGGTGGCACTTACATCACGGGCGGCAAGTCGAGCCTGTGCTCGCCGAAGGGCAAGGAGGCGCTCGACACCTACAGCCGGCTGCTGCGCGACTATGGTCCGCCGGGCGTCGTCAATTACAGCTTCCAGCAGATCTCGGCGCTCTATCGCAGCGGCCGTGCGGCGATGTCCTTCGAATCGTCGAACGAGCTGCGGACCGTGATGGACGGCGGCGCTCGCCTGAAGGACACCGGCCTGGCGCCGTTCCCTGCGGGCGAGGCCGGACAGGTGCCGACCGTGATCGGCTGGGGCATGGCTGTCTCCGCGCATAGCAAGCAGCCGGAAGCGGCCTGGTATTTCGTGCAATGGGCGACCAGCCCCGCGATCCAGAAGAAGATGGCGCTGCAGGGCATCGCGCCGCCGCGGCCGGCGGTCGCCGACGATCCCGAATACCGCAAATGGCTCGATGAAGAGCCGGTGCGGAAGGAGTGGCAGGCCGCGCTCGACGTGCTCGCCACCAAGGGGTCGTCCGAGGTTGGTTATCCCATCGTCGCCAATCCGGAGTCGCGCGAATTCATCGGCCAGGCCGTGCAGGATCTGATCCTGAAGCAGAAGAGCCTCGACCAGGCCTGCGCCGACGCCGACAAGGCGCTCGATGCGCTGATCGCGCAGAAATAACCGTGACAGGCGCCGGCCGTGCGGGCGGCCGGCAGCCCGTCAGGCAAAGCAAGACCCGAAAGGAACCATCATGCGAGAGGCCGCTGCGACGCTGACGCAGGACCGGCAAAGGCTCGAGCTTTCGGCGCTATCGGCGCCGGCGGTGATCTTCACCGTCGCCATGATCGCATTTCCGGTCGTCTACACGGTCTGGCTCGGCTTCCACAGCTTCTCCTCGACCGGCAAGCAATCCTTTGTCGGTCTGGCCAATTATTCGAAGCTGATCGCCGACAACGAGTTCTGGCACGGCCTGTGGGTCACCATCGCGCTCTATGTGCTCTCGCTGGTGCTGCAGCTCGTGCTCGGCATCTGGCTTGCGCTGGTGCTGTTTCACGCCAAGCGCCTGCCCGGCATCGTGCGCTCGCTGTTCATCTCGCCCTTCATGATGCCGCCGGTGGTCGCCGGCATGATGTGGCTGGTGATCCTCGATCCGTCGCTCGGGGCGGCCAACTACATCCTGCAATCGCTCGGGCTGCCGCCATCGGAATGGCTGGCCTCGCCGAGATGGGTCATTCCGACGGTCGCGCTGATCGACACCTGGCAGTGGGCGCCCTATGTGGCGCTGATCATGCTCGGCGGGCTGCAATCGCTGCCGCCAAGCGTCTACGAAGCCGCGCAGATCGACGGCGCGTCTGCCTTCAAGACGTTCCAGCGCATCACGCTGCCGCTGCTGCTGCCCACCATCGTCACCGCGACGATCCTGCGCAGTGTCGATCTCCTGCGCTTCTTCGACATCATCTACATCACAACCCAGGGCGGGCCGGGCAATGCGTCGAATACGTTGAACATCTACGGCTTCCGCGTCGGCTTCGAATTCTTCAACATCGGCTATGCCAGTGCGCTGATGCTGACGCTGACCGCTGTAGTGTTCGGCGCGGTGCTCGCGTTCAACCGCCTGCGCGCCTCGGTGGCCTGGTGAGGTGAGAGATGACCGACGCCGCTAACACCGACCGCTGGATCCGCCACCTCAACCTGCTGCAGCTCGTCATTGCCGGCATCATCATTCTGACGCCGACGGCGTGGATGGTTCTGTCGTCGCTGAAGCCGTCATTCGAAGTGACGGCCTATCCGCCGACCCTGCTGTTCTCGCCGACGCTGGAGAACTACGTCCAGCTTACGAAGACGACGCCGTTCGTCAGCTACGCGATCAACAGCCTGATCGTCACCATCGGCTCGACCTTGCTCGGGCTCCTGTTCGGCATTCCCGCCGCCTTCGCCGTGTCGTGGACGCGCATTTCCTGGCCGGCGGTGCTGACGCTGGCGGCGCGGATGGCGCCGGGAACGCTGTTCCTGCTGCCATGGTACGTCATGTTCCGGCAGGTCGGCATGATCGGCTCCTACACTGCGCTCATCCTCAGCCATGCCGTGATCACGCTGCCGATCGTCATCTGGGTGCTGCTGCCGTCCTTCGACGCCATTCCGCGCAGCGTCTATGAGGCCGCCCAGGTCGACGGTTGCAGCGTCACGCGCATTCTCTGGCGCATCGCGGTGCCGCTGGTGGCTTCCGGCATCGCGGTCGCCTCGATCCTCGCCTTCGTGTTCTCGTGGAATTACTTCCTGTTCGCACTGGTGCTGTCGAACGGCGAAAGCAAGACGCTGATCGCAGCCGCCTTCAACTTCATCGGCGAAGGCTCGACGCAGTGGGGCGCGCTGATGGCGGCGGCGACGCTGATCGCATTGCCGCCGCTCGTCCTCGCCGCGCTGGTGCAGCGCTGGCTGGTTTCCGGGCTGACGCTCGGTGCCGTAAAGGGTTAGGTGTCTGATGAGCGTCTCTGCCTTGTCGAATTCGATCATGCGTGCCGCGGTCTTCCACGGCCATGAACGCATTACGATCGAGCGCATCGCCATGCCCGAGGTCGGGGCGGGCGAGGTGCTGGTTCGCATCTCGCGCACGGCGCTGTGCGGCTCCGACTTCAAGCTCTGGCACAAGGGCGCGGAGTTCACCGCCGGCCACGAGATATTCGGCGTGGTCGAACAGCCCGGCCATCGCCTGCATGGGCAGCGCTGCGCGGTCTATATCCCCCTGCATTGCGACCGCTGCGCCGCCTGCAGGCGCGGCGACACGCAGATGTGCCTGGAAGTCTCCAGCCTGATCGGTTGGAACAGGCCGGGCGGCTATGCCGAGTATGTGCCGGTGCCGGAGAACTGCCTGCTGCCGGTGCCCGACGACATCGAGGACAGCCTCGCGCCGCTGCTGCTCGACGTGATCGGTACGTCCGGCCATGCTGTCCGTTTTGTCAGCAAGGTCGTGCCGCCGAGCGAGGCCGGACCGGTCCTGGTGATGGGCGCGGGACCGGTCGGGCTCGGCGTCGTCTTGGCGCTGCGCAGCCTCGGCTATGACGACATCCATGTCGCCGACCCCAACGCGACACGGCAAGCAATCGCGCAATCCTTTGGCGCGAAAGCGCATCCGGTCGGCGATACCTCGAAGCGCTTTGCCCTGATCATGGAGTGTTCGGGCGCGCATGCGGCGCGCAATCTCGGCATCGAGCTGGTGCTGCCGCGCGGCGCGCTGGTGCTGGTCGGCGAGAACGCCGCGCCCTGGACGATCGAGGAAGGCAAGGTTTTCCGGCGCAAGGATTTTTACATGATCCGCACCTTCTATTTCCCCGTGTCCGATTTCGAGCCGAATGTCGCGTTGCTGCGCCGCTACAAGGACGAATACCGCGTCCTCGTCGACGGCGAGTTTGGCCTGACGGACCTGCCGGAAAATTTCGCGCGCTTTGCCCGCGGCGAGCTGATCAAGCCTGTTCTTGCACTGGATTAACCGCCATGGCGTCGATCTCGATCCGCAACCTCGTCAAGCGCTACGCCAATCTCACTGTCATCCCCGATCTCAGCCTCGAGATCGCGGACCATGAATTCGTCGTCTTTGTCGGCCCTTCCGGCTGCGGCAAGTCGACCTTGCTCCGGATCATCGCAGGGCTGGAGCCGATCACGGCAGGCGATCTTCATATCGGCGACAAGCGCGTCAACGGCGTCCCGGCCGCGCAGCGCGACATCGCCATGGTGTTCCAGGACTACGCGCTCTATCCGCACATGCGCGTCTACGAGAACATGTCGTTTGCGCTGGAGCTGCGCGGCGTGCCGAAGGCCGAGATCGATGCGCGGGTGAAGCGCGCCGCGGCGCTGCTGCATATCGAGCCGTATCTGGACCGCAAGCCAAAGGAATTGTCCGGCGGCCAGCGCCAGCGCGTGGCGATGGGGCGCGCGATCGTACGCAATCCCAAGGCATTCCTGTTCGACGAGCCCTTGTCCAATCTCGACGCCAAGCTGCGCGGGCAGGTGCGCGCCGAGATCAAGGCGCTGTCGCAGGAGCTGAAGACCACCATGGTCTTCGTCACCCACGACCAGGTCGAGGCCATGACCATGGCCGACCGCATCGTGGTGCTGCAGAGCGGCACCGTGCAGCAATACGACACGCCGGAAACCGTCTATGAGCGGCCGGCCAACCAGTTCGTGGCCGGCTTCATCGGCTCGCCCGCGATGAATTTCTTTCCGGTGGAATGGCGTGACGGCCGCGCGGTGTTCTCTCACGACGGTGCAGTGCTGCCGCTTGGCGGGGAGGGCATCGCCCGCCTGCAGCGCGCCGGCCGTGGTGTGGTTGGAATTCGTCCCGAACACTTTGCGGTTGCCGCGGAAGCGGCTGACGGCGTTCCCGTCGCTGTCCGCCTGGTGGAGCCGCTCGGTGCGGACACATTGATCCATTTCGATCTTGCGGGCGCTTCCGCGATTGCGCGCGTCGATCCGGCGCTGCGGCCGAAGGTCGGCGATCGGCTCAGCCTTCGCCCGCAGCCCGGCAAGACGCATTTGTTCGACAGCGGCGACGGCCGGGTGTTGCAGTGAGCGCGGGCAATACGACCGAGGGACGGGTGGCGCTCGCGGATCTCGCCGCAGCGGCGGCGGGCGTCCGCGTGATCTGCCTCGGCCTTTCCGCACTCGATCAGGTCTGGCGGGTCGAGCGCCTGTTCGCCGGCCACGGCGAGAAGATCAGGAGTTTTGATTATTCGACGCTGGGCGGCGGCATGGCGGCCAATGCAGCGGTGGCGGTGGCGCGGCTTGGCGGATCGGCGGCGTTCTGGGGACGCGGCGGCGACGACGCCGCCGGACGCGAGATGCGCGCGGCGCTGGCGGCGGAACGTGTCGATGTCGAAAATTTCCGCCTGTTTGCCGAGGGACACTCGTCCGTCTCCGGAATTGTCGTTGACCAAACCGGCGAACGGCAGATCGTGAATTTTCGCGGCCAGTTCCCGGAGGCCGCCGACTGGCTTCCCCAGGGTGAAGTGACGCGCGCGTCCGCCGTGCTGGCCGATCCGCGCTGGGCCGAGGGGGCGGCAGTCCTGTTCGGCAACGCGCGCAGTCTTGGTATTCCGACCGTGCTCGACGGCGATGTCGCGGATGCCGAAATCTTCGAGCGGCTACTGCCGCTGACCGATCACGCCGTTTTCTCCGAGCCTGCGCTCGCCGCCTTCGCCGGTTCAACTGATGATGCGTCGCTGGCGGCACTGGCGCGCTTCAAGTGCGGTGTCATCGCCGTCACGCGGGGAGAGAACGGCGTCAGCTGGTACGAGAGCGGCCGGATGCATCGTCTGGCTGCGTATCCGGTCGATGTCGTCGACACCACCGGCGCGGGCGACGTGTTCCATGGCGCCTACGCCTTTGCCACCGGCGCCGGTCTTGGCGTGCGCGACGCGATGGCCTTTGCCGCCGCAGCCGCGGCGCTGAAATGCACCCGCTCCGGCGGGCGTGCCGGGATTCCATCCATCAACGAATGTCTTGCCTTCATGAGGACCTAAGCAATGAGAACGATCGGAAAGAATCGCGGGCTTGCACGCCTGGCGGACGCAGACGGCCACTTCCGCATGGTCGCGCTCGATCAGCGCCCGCCGCTGTTCGACGCCATCGCGCAGGCCAAGGGCATCGCGCGTGATCAGGTCGAATATGCCGACGTCACATCGGCCAAGCGTCTTCTGGTCGAAAACCTCGCCCCGCATTGCAGCTCGATGCTGTTCGATCCGAATTTCGCGGTGCCCGCGGCGATCGACCTGCTGCCGGCGCGCTGCGGCCTGATCATGACGCTGGAAGAGCATCGCGTCGAGGAGACGCCGGGCGGGCGCAAGTCGCGCGCCATTGCCAACTGGAGCGTGGAGAAGATCCGCGCGATCGGCGGCGATGCGGTCAAGGTGCTGGCCTGGTACCGGCCGGATGCGGATGCGGCGATCAACGCGCATCAGAAGCGTTTTGTGCGCGAGATCGGTCAGGACTGCGCACGTTACGACATCCCCTATGTGCTGGAGCTGCTGGTCTATCCCTTCCTCGGCAGCGCCGGCCATACCGCCGACTACGTGGAGTCGCCGGCCAAGCTGCCGAAACTGGTGATCGACAGCGTCCGCGAATTCGCCAAGCCGGAATACGGCGTCGACCTCCTGAAGCTCGAGTCGCCACTTGCCGCGAGCAGCCTGCCGCCGCGCGACGGCAGCGCTGCGGCGCAAGCCGCGCAGAGCGAGTTCGACACGATCGGCGAGATCTGCCGCGAGCGGAACATCCCGTGGGTGCTGCTGTCCGGCGGTGCTGCGCCCGACAAGTTCGAGCGCGTGCTCGACTTCGCCTATGCCGCCGGCGCCGGCGGCTTCCTTGCGGGGCGGACCATCTGGCTTGATGCCGTGCGAAAGCATTTTCCGGATCACGCCGCCGTTGCCGCGAGCCTGCGCAAGGACGGCGTCGCCGTGCTGGAACAGCTCAATGCGCTGACCAAGTCCAAGGCCGCACGCTGGGCGCCGCGCTTTCCGGTATTCACTGACATCAAGCAGGAAGGTGACTTCGCGCGCGCCTACTGATTATGTAGCGTCCTACTCGGCACTCGCCGGAGGTGGAAAATGGCAGCAGACACGTTCACCGTCCGCACCATTGAGGCGTTCTGCTACCGCTATCCCTTGTCGACGCCGGTGGTCACGTCCTTTGGCCGGATGCTGAACCGACCGGCGGTCTTCATTCGCGCAGTCGATGAGGATGGCGTTGAGGGGTGGGGCGAGGCTTGGTCAAACTTTCCCTCGACCGGTGCTGAACATCGCGCGCGGCTCATCAACGAGGTGCTTGCGCCCGCCGTGGTCGGGCCTAGCTTCAGTCATCCCGCGCAGGCGTTCGAGATCCTTACGGCGGGGACCGACGTGTTGGCGCTGCAATCCGGCGAAGCCGGACCGTTTTCGCAATCGATCGCAGGAATCGATCTGGCGCTGTGGGACCTTCATGCGCGCCGGAAAAGGCAGCCGCTGTGGCGACTGCTGGGTGGCCATTCCCGGAAGATCAAGGTCTATGCCAGCGGCATCAATCCCGGTGGGGCCGGTCAGACCGCTGAGGCCGCGTTGAAGCGCGGACATCGCGCGCTCAAGCTCAAGGTCGGTTTCGGCATCGACACGGATCTGGCCAATCTGGCGAGTCTGCGCGCGATCGTCGGCGCGGGCATGCTGGCGGCCGACGCCAATCAAGGCTGGTCGATCGAACAGGCGCTGGCCATGATGCCGCGGCTCGGTGAATTCGAGCTGCGCTGGCTGGAGGAGCCGATCCGTGCCGATCGTCCGCGTCAGGAATGGCAGACACTGCGCTCAAGTGCAAACATGCCGCTTGCGGCGGGCGAGAACATTGCGAGCCGCGCGGCCTTCGAGCAAATTCTGGCCGAGGATGTGCTTGGCGTGGTTCAGCCGGATATCGCCAAATGGGGTGGCCTCACCGTCTGCGCCGGATTGGCCCGCGACATTCTGAGCGCAGGCAAGACGTTTTGCCCACACTATCTCGGCGGTGGCATCGGCTTGCTGGCATCCGCCCATTTGCTTGCCGGCATCGGAGGAAATGGCTGGCTGGAAGTCGATGCCAACGACAATCCGTTGCGCGATCAGTTCTGTGGTCCGGTTCTGGACGTCAACGAAGGCACGATCGTGCTGGACGATACGCCCGGTCTCGGAATAGCGCCTGAACTCTCCCGTATCGACCGATACCGAAGCATATAGACCGGAGCGATAATTACGGTGACAATGCACGGAACCCTCAACCGTCCTGAACTGAGATTCGAACAGGGTCTTCGGGAAACCAGGTTAGGGTGATCATGCTGAAACACCTTGAAGATCAATGAGGCGCACTTTACCCAAATTTCTCGGCAACATTGTGAAATCGTTAGTTTCGCGCGCCTCCCTGGGGAGCGCCACCCTATCGTTTACGGTCTTCCAGGATAACCACAGTTCGCAGCCCAGCCAGGCGACACGAGTCATTCTGACAAACGATTCTTCGTGCGGACTGTCAGCATTACCGCAGGTCCACCATGGATGCTCTGAGGCAAACCGTGGCCGCGGTGCGTGCTGTTCTCTATTCGAACGCCGCAACAAAAATCGCAACGAATTGGGTGAAACGAGGTCTGCAGACGGTTGGACTTTCGCTGTAAGCCATTGATCTGTAATAAAGTCTCGCTCATTGATCTTCTGGAGGTTGCAGGCTTGCGGTCCGCGTCATCGTGAGACAGGGATGGCCGAAGTACTGATATGCAAGATGAGTTGGAGAGATGGCTGGCGTCGTCTTTATTGCGTTCTCATTGAAGCGGGCGCGCTCAACGCGCAGGATCTCGGCAGGCGGAACGTGCCGAGTGTAGGCAGATGTGTAAAAATTCAATGCGAAGCTCCGGGCTTCCGCATCGTCGACGGACCAGAGTGGGGCGATCACGGCGGTTGCACCAATGTAGAGGAATGCTTCTGCCATGCCGGCGTAGTCACCGAGCATTTCCTGCGCGGCTCCGACTTGGCACGCATTGAGAAACACGAAGGGTGCGGATTTCGACAGCAGAGCTCAGAACCGATCCGCCATAGAAGCGTGCCGCGTCAGCTAGACGACGCACGCGTTGGCGTGGCGCGTCACGATCCCGCTGCGTCGTCATGAATGGGGCCGTGCCGCATTTCAGTTCGT
>Ga0081455_10003997_pt1 | contig 16740 bp, 20 predicted proteins | sample TabmetS3T2R1_FD_70207 | JGI IMG/M metagenome (GOLD analysis project Ga0081455, IMG submission 70207) | Tabebuia heterophylla rhizosphere microbial communities from the University of Puerto Rico - S3T2R1 | ecosystem: Host-associated > Plants > Roots > Rhizosphere ... | reverse complement strand
AGCGGCCCGACAACCTGTTCGTCGCCGGCTTCATCGGGTCGCCGGCGATGAACTTCCTGCCGGCGACGATCGAGGACGGCAAGCTGCGCACCCGGATGGCCGACATCCCGATCAGCGATCAGGTGCGCCACAGCCTCGACTCGCTCAGCGGCCGGGACGTGATCATCGGCATCCGGCCGGAGAGCTTCGAGGACGCCTCGCTCGTCTCGGCCGAGAACCGCCCGCACGGCGTGACGTTCCACGCGACGATCGACGTCGTCGAGTCGATGGGTTCGGACGCGTTCGTCTACTTCACGCTCGAGGGCAAGGAGCTGGTGTCCAGCGCGGAGCTCGAGGAACTGGCCCGCGACTCAGGGCAGGCTGACGTCGGGGCCAGCGCCGACCAGGTCGTGGCGCGCCTCGACGCCGCCACCCGAGTCCGCGAGGGCGACAACGCCGAGCTGTGGGTGGACACTCGCAAGGTCCACGTGTTCGACCCCGAGAAGGGCACCAACCTGAGCGTCAGCGCGACCGGCGACGCTTCGACCGCCGAATCAGTCACTTGATCCTGCGGCGCAGCCGGCCGATGATCTCGTCGCTCCAGTCGTGGGTCCGCACCAGCCGGTAGCGCTCGGACGCCACCCGCAGATAGGCCTCCGCCTCGGTGCGGGTGGTCCCGATCAGGTCGGCCTCGCGCAGCATCTGCACGACCGGGGTGTACTCCTCGGCGTACCACCGGCGCGCGACCTCCTCGCGGTCCAGGAACGCGTGCTCGTGCTGCATCGCCCGGAATCCCCACGCCTCGACTGCGTGCCCGAGCTCGGCGTACGTCCACGGGTCGCTGACTGTGATTGCCTGCTGGGCTCGGGCCGGGAGTGGGACCCGGGCCTGGAACTCGCGCTCGTAGCTCTTCACGAGCAGGTCGCCGCGACGCCGGATGCCCTTTGCCGGCAGGACGGTGAGCACCTCGGTGACGTAGGCGTCGATGCTCTTCTGCCGGGTGGCGATCGCGATCGAGACGCGGTGGTGCCCGTCCTTGACGAAGTACAGATCGCCCACCTGGTACACGTCGATCGGTGGCATCGACTCGCCGCGTCTCTGGGCCAGGGCCAGGCGCTCCCAGCGCTCGCGCACCTTGCTCGAGGTGGGGCGAAAGCGCCGGTCGAAGTCGTGCGCTGAATCGACGGTGCCGACCACCCGGTCCAGCGGGATGCTGCGCAGCCCGAGCGACCGTTCGCTGCGCCGACCCAGGGCCGCGACCACCTCGTCGAACGGAAGCACCAGGTTGACGTCGTCCGGCTCGCGACGCAGCCGGTTGACCAGCCGGGCGAGCACCTGACGGCGCCGGGCCCGCTGGAAGTCGTTCTCCACGTCCGCGCGCGGGAAGCCGGTGTCAGGCGGCATGGTCGTGGGGGGTGATGTCGAGCAGGTGCCGGCCGACGACGTTGCGCACGACGGTGTCGCCGAGGCGCCGGTCGGGCGTCGCCGCGCCGTAGGGATGGATGTGGCCGTGCAGCAGCAGTTGGGGCCGCAGCCGGGCCACCAACCCCGGCAGCGCGCGGAACCCGACGTGCGCGGGGTCGTCGCCGTCGCCCAGCCCGCGGGGCGCCGCGTGCGTCAGCAGCACGTCGACACGGCGCCCGTCCCGCAGCCGCCGCCAGCGCGCTCGACCGCGCAGCGCCCGGGCCCGCCGGGCCAGCTGCCGATCCGTGTACTGGTTCGGACCGTCCCGGTAGCGCCGGCTGCCGCCCAGCCCGGCCAGCCGAAGGCCGCCGACGTCCACGACCCGGCCGTCGGCGTTCACGGCACCGGCCGGCCACGGTGGGGTCGCCGGCAGGCCGGCGCGCAGGATCAGCCCGGTGCGCGACAGGCGATATCCGGTCAGGTCCGGGTCGTGGTTGCCGGGCACGAAGACCAGCGGCGCGTCCAGCTCGGACATCAGGTGCCCCAGGTACTCGAAGGGCAGGTCGCCACAGGACACGATCAGCTCGGTGCCGCGCGCCGCACCCGGATCGACCCGCAGCACGTCGTCGACCTCGTCGGAGACCGCAAGTACGCGAACCATCGCGTCAGCCGGACGCGACCGGCCGTACGTCCAGGCCGCCGCTGCGCAGGTCCGCCTCGACGCGATACAACTCCGTCTGGGTGAAGGGCGGCTGCGGCTCGGCGACGTCGAGGCGCTGGCAGGCGACGCAGAGGGCGTCGGCGTAGGCGGCGCGGACGGCGCGCACCCGCAGGCCCTTGCCTGGGCCCGGCGGCTGGTTCTCGATCGCCTCCAGTTGCGCATGCAGGCGGCGCAGCGTCCGGCCGAGCTCCTCGATCGGCACGGGGGTCACCGCGGCGCTGCTGCGCCGTTCGCGCCACCAGCGCCACGCCCGGCCTGCGCCCACCATCGCGCCACCCAGTGCCGTGGGCAGCAGGATCGCGACGATCAGCAGGACAGATGCGCCCACAAGCCTCAGTGTCGGCCCGCCCCCTCGACAACACAAGCGTCTCGGGACGATTCGTGGGGCGTCGGGGGAATGCCGGCCCGGCCCGTGGCGTTGTGTGGTCGTTTTGGTGCGCCGGGCCCCGTCCTGGCACACTGGACGCCAGTTACCCGGCTCCGGTTCACCCCGTCAGGGGACCCGGCGCCAACCGCGAAGGGACCCATGAAGTGAAGGCTGGAATCCACCCCGATTACGTCGTGACGCAGGTGACCTGTTCCTGCGGCAACACGTTCACCACCCGCAGCACGGCGAAGTCCGGCCAGCTGCACGCGGACGTGTGCTCGGCCTGCCACCCGTTCTACACGGGCAAGCAGAAGATCCTCGACGTCGGCGGCCGCGTCGACAAGTTCGAGAAGCGCTACGGCAAGCGAGTTCGCAACTCCTAGCTGTCCAGACGGCGCCCGTCGTCCTCGCCCACCCGGGCGAGGGCGGCGGGCGCCGTTCTCGTGTCACCGGGAACCGTCCGAAGGAGAGGTCATGGCCGAGCCGGGCCGCTTGCCCGAACTGCTCGCCGAGTACGCCGACGTCGAGCAGGCACTCGCCGATCCGGCCGTGCACGCCGACCAGTCGCGGGCGCGCACCCTGGGCCGGCGCTTCGCCGAGCTGGCTCCGATCAAGGCGGCCGCGTCCGAGCTGGACACCGCCCGGGGCGATCTGGCCGCCGCCCAGGAGCTGGCCGCCGAGGACCCGGCCTTCGCCGCCGAGGCCGACGACGTCGCGAACCGGATCACCGAGCTGGAGCAGCGGCTGCGCGAACTGCTGCTGCCCAAGGACCCCAACGACAGCAAGGACGTCATCCTCGAGATCAAGGCCGGCGAGGGCGGCGACGAGTCAGCACTGTTCGCCGGCGACCTGCTGCGCATGTACCTGCGTTACGCCGAGCGGCGTGGCTGGGCCACCGAGACCCTCGACGAGGAGCTCACCGACCTGGGCGGCGTCAAGTCGGCCACCATCGCCGTTCGGGCCCGCAAGGCCGACGACGCCGTGTGGAGCCGGCTGAAGTACGAGGGCGGCGTGCACCGGGTGCAGCGGGTGCCGGCCACCGAGTCGCAGGGGCGCATCCACACCTCGGCCGCCGGGGTGCTCGTGCTGCCCGAGGCCGAGGAGGTCGACATCGACATCGACCCGAACGACCTGCGCATCGACGTGTTCCGCTCGTCCGGGCCGGGTGGGCAGAGCGTCAACACCACCGACTCGGCAGTGCGCATCACGCACATCCCGACCGGCACGGTCGTGTCGATGCAGAACGAGAAGAGCCAGCTGCAGAACCGCGAGGCCGGCCTGCGCGTGTTGCGGGCCCGGCTGCTGGCCGCCGCCCAGGAGGAGGCCGCCGCCGCGGCCGCCGACGCCCGCCGCTCGCAGGTGCGCACCGTCGACCGCTCCGAGCGCGTCCGCACCTACAACTTCCCGGAGAACCGCATCAGCGACCACCGGGTCGGCTTCAAGGCCTACAACCTCGACCAGGTGCTCGACGGTGCCCTGGACGACGTGATCGACGCCCTGGCCCGGGCCGACGTCGAGGCGCTGCTGACCGGCGCCGACGGGCAGTGAGGCCGGCACTCGACGCGGCGACGCGGCGCCTGGCCGCCGCCGGCCTCGATTCGCCCCGGGTCGACGCCGAGCTGCTGCTCGCCCACGCGGCGGGCGTCGAGCGGTCGCGGCTGGCGCTGCTCGACCACGTCGACGACGCCACGGCCGCCGGGTTCGCGGCGCTGGTCGAGCGGCGGGCGAACCGCGAGCCGCTGCAGTACATCGTCGGCCGCGCGGCCTTCCGCTACCTGGACCTGGCTGTCGGGCCGGGCGTGTTCGTGCCCCGTCCCGAGACCGAGCTGCTCGTCGACGCCATCCTCCTGCACCTTGGCGCGACCCCGACCGTCGTCGACCTGTGCTCGGGATCGGGCGCCCTGGCGCTGGCGGTCGCCGACGAGGTCCCGGACGCGAAGGTCTATGCCGTCGAGCGATTCGCGGCCGCGCTGACCTGGCTGCGGCGCAACGCCGCCGGGGGCGCGAACGTCACCGTTGTCGAAGGCGACGTGACGGACCCGGCGATGCTGGCCGAGCTGCACGGCGGCGTCGACGTCGTGCTGAGCAACCCGCCCTACGTGCCGGCCGGTACCGCCGTCGCGCCCGAGGTGCGCGCCGACCCGCAAGAGGCGGTGTTCGCCGGCGCGGACGGGCTGGCTGTCATCCCGGAGGTGATCGCCCGGGCCGCCCAGCTGCTTCGCCCCGGCGGCCGGCTGGCGATGGAGCACGACGACACCCACGGCGAGTCGGTGCCCGACCTGCTGCGCGCGACGGGGGAGTGGGGCGACGTGGCCGACCACCGGGACCTGGCCGGGCGTCCCCGCTACGTGACGGCCGTACGCGCTGCGGCACCATTAGGGCCGTGACCTTGCTCTACGACTGTGCCGATCGCGAAATCCGCGAGGACGCGATCGACACGGCAGCCCGGGCCGTGCAGTCCGGCCAGCTCGTGGTGATGCCCACCGACACCGTCTACGGCATCGGCGCCGACGCGTTCGACGCCACGGCGGTCGCCGACCTGCTGGCCGCCAAGGGCCGCGGGCGGGACATGCCGGTGCCGGTGCTCGTCGGCTCGTGGGACACGATCGAGGGCCTGGTCAGCTACGTGCCGGCCCAGATGCGCTCGCTGATCGAGGCGTTCTGGCCGGGTGGGCTGACGATGGTGGTCGAGCACGCGCCGTCGCTGGCCTGGGACCTCGGCGACTCGCGGGGCACCGTCGCGGTGCGGATGCCGCTGCACCCGGTGGCCCTCGAACTGCTCGAGCGCACCGGCCCGATGGCGGTCACCAGCGCGAACCGCACCGGCCATCCGCCGGCGCTGACCGCCGAGCAGGCCCAGGAGCAGCTCGGCGACAGCGTGCAGGTCTACCTGGACGGTGGACCGGCCACCGTCGGGGTCGCCTCGACCATCGTCGACGTGACCACCGAGACGCCGCGGGTGCTGCGCGAGGGCGCGGTCAGCCTGGCCGATCTGCGCCGCGTCGTGAGCTCGGTGGTGGGCTGAACGCCCTATCCCGCCGAGTTGTCCGTGCCCCGACGGGCCTAGATCACTGACGCACGGACAACTCCGGATCAGGTCGGCTAACCTCAGCGGCAATGCATCCCAGTCTCGAGTACGCGCTGATCGGCTGCATCGCCGCAGCCGGTAGTTACCTGCTGACCCCGGCAGCGCGGCGCATCGCGATCTGGTGGGGCGCGGTCGCCAAACCGCGTGATCGCGACGTGCACGCGGTGGCCACACCGCGGCTGGGCGGGCTGGCGCTGTTCGCCGGATTCGCCATGGCGATCTTCGTCGCGCACAAGCTGCCCACCCTGCGCGCGACCTTCGGCAGCTGGGACATCGACTGGGTGCTCGTGTCCGGCGCCATGATCTGCGCCCTGGGCGTCCTCGACGACAAGTACGAGCTGGACTCGATCACCAAACTGGCCGGCCAGGTGGCCGCCACCGGCGTGATGGTCACCAAGGGCGGCGTGCAGATGACCGCCGTCTACCTGCCGATCGGGCACACCGGCACCTTGTCGCTGGGCCGGGACATGGGCATCCCGGTCACCATCCTGCTGACGGTGCTGACCATCAACGCGCTCAACTTCATCGACGGTCTCGACGGGTTGGCCGCCGGGGTGACGGCCATCGGGGCGCTCGCGTTCTTCGTCTACGCGTACTACCTGGTCTCGCACAACTACATCGGCGTCGCGAACACGCCCACCCTGCTGACGGCCGCCCTGGCCGGCGCGTGCGTCGGGTTCCTGCCGCACAACTTCTCCCCGGCACGCATCTTCATGGGCGACTCGGGGTCGATGCTCGTCGGCCTGGTGCTCTCCGCCGCGGCCACGACGGCCACCACCAGCACCGACCCGCAGACGTTCGGCCACCTGCTCGGCTCGCTGCCGCTGCTGCTGCCGTTCCTGCCGATCGCCGTGCTGGCCATCCCGTTCGTCGACCTGCTGCTGGCGATCGTGCGCCGGGTGCGCCGCGGGCAGTCGCCGTTCGCCCCGGACAAGGAGCACCTGCACCACCGGATGCTCGAGATCGGCCACACCCATCGGCGGGCCGTGTTACTGCTGTATTTCTGGTCGGCGCTGCTGGCCTTCGGCGGCGTCGCCCTGTCGCTGATGCGCGGGCCGTGGCTGATCATCTTCGTGCTGTCGGTACTCGCCGCGATCGGCCTGCTGCTGTCGGCGATTCCGCGGTTGCGGCGCAAGCGCGGCCGCCACGCGGCCGGCCGGCACTCGGCTCGGCGATCTCGGACGGCCCCGGTCGCCGGACCGGATCCGGCCCGCGATACTGCCGGCGTCGGCGGGCGCTGACCTGCGGGAAACCCGGCAGTAACGCTGTGCTAAGTTGCCATTGGCGCCATGAACGGCCAGGCCGGCAGGTGCCGCCGTCGCTCGTACGAGTGGCTGACGGCCCAAATGTTGTCCTCTGACCCTAGGAGCTGCCTGTGATGGAATCACATACGCGGGACCCACAGGCCGCCTGACGGCAGGGCGGGCGAGGTGACTCGCGACGCCCCGGGATGGTCGACGCTGCTAGGCGTCGGCATCGTCACCGCGTTGTTGTTCGTGGGCGGGCTCGCGCTCGGCTGGCTGCTGGATCGCGTGTTCCACACCTTCCCGATTCTGGCAATCGTGGGGCTCGCCCTCGGCATGGCCGGGGGCGTCTACTACACAATCGCCCAGTTCCGAAGCTTCTTGAAAGAGTGAGTTGGAGACATACCCGTGTCAGTGACGGATCCACCGATCGTCGACCCAGCGGCGAACCTGCGCCGGTCCGTGATCGTGGCTGCATGCCTCGGCCTGGCCAGCGTCGTTGTGCTAGGTCTTTTCGGGCACCCGTTCATGGGCATGTTCGCCTGCATCGGGCTGGGCATCGGCGCACTGAACAACAAGATGCTGCAGCGTGCGATGGTGAACTACGCGCTCACGCCGAACATGACGAAGGGCCAGTTCACCCGCAAGGCGCTCGTTCGGCTGGCCGCGATCACGGCACTCTCCTTCGGATTCGGCTTGGCCTTCAAGCCGGACGGGCTCGGCCTGTTCGCCGGGCTGGCCGTGTTCCAGGTGCTGATGCTCACCGGCGCGTCCGTGCCGGTATTCCGAAGCCTTCGGCACTCGTAGGCGGCTGACATGGACTCTCGCCCCGCCGCGATCGACATCGAAGTCGGCCAGCACATCCAGTGGCACGTCTTCGGCCTGACCTGGAACGTCGACACCATCCTCGGCACGCTGATCGCCGGCGCGATCGTCATCGGGCTCGGCCTGATGGTCCGGCGTAAGGTCAGTGCTCGCAAGCCCTCCGGAAGCCAGCTGTTCTTCGAGACCGTGACCGGAGCGGTCGAGAAGCAGGTCGACGACACCATGGGCATCCGTACGGCGCCGTACGTGGTACCGCTCGCCACCGCCTTGTTCCTGTTCATCCTGATCGCCAACTGGCTGGCCATCATCCCGACGGGCCACCATCCCGAATACGTGCCGCCGCCGGCGTCAGACGTCAACCTGACGTATGCGCTCGCGCTACTCGTCATCGTCTGGATGTACGTCGCCGGCATTCGAAACCGCGGGTTCAAGGCCTACTTCCACCACCTCACGACGCCGCACTGGGTCATGTTCCCGATCAACCTGGTCGAGGAGATCGCGCGGCCGCTCACGCTCGCGCTGCGGTTGTTCGGCAACATCTTCTCCGGCGTCATCATGGTGTCGCTGATCGCGCTGTTCCCGGCGTACATCCTTTGGGCACCGGAGATCATCTGGAAGCTGTTCGACATGTTTATCGGCCTCATCCAGGCGTTCATTTTCGCGTTGCTTACGATCTTGTACTTCAGCTCGGTGAAGCCCGCCGAAGAGGGCGCGCACTGACCCGGTCAGGGCCTGTCCATAACTGAAAACCATGCACATTCAGGTGCACGACAGAGGAGAGAAATGGCCGTCGATGTAACGACCAAGTCCATAGAACTCGCCGGTGGCTTCATCGGCGGCGGCTTGGCTCTGGGTGGAGGTGCTGTCGGCGCGGCGATCGGTGACGGTCTCGCGGGTAGCTCCCTGATCCAGGGCGTCGCCCGACAGCCCGAAGCTCAGGCCCGGCTGCAGACGCTCTTCTTCTTGACCGTGGGTCTGGTCGAGGCGATGTACTTCATCAACCTCGCCTTCGCGGTGTTGTTCATCTTCGTTCTCCCGAAATAGGAGTACGCGCTCATGGCGCAGACCGTCCAGGCGGAAGGCAACTTCCTCGTACCGAACGCGACGTTCATCGCGGAGCTGATCGCGTTCGTGCTCATCCTGTTGATCATCTGGCGATACATCCTGCCGCCGATCCAGAAGGCGATGCGCGAGCGTCAGGCGATGATCGACAAGCAGATCGCCGACAGCGAGCAGGCCAAGGAGAAACTGGCCGAGGCCGAGGCCGAGTACCAGCGAGCGCTCACCGAGGCGCGCGTCGAGGCGGCCCAGATCCGCGAGAGTGCTCGGGCCGAGGCCCAGCAGGTCGTGGAGGAGGTCCGCGCCCGCGCGCAGGAGGAGCAGGCCCGCATCATCGCCCGGGGCGACGAGCAGCTGCAGCATCAGCGCAGCCAGGTCGTGCGCGACCTGCGCGGCGAGATCGGCACGCTCGCCCTCGAGCTGTCGGAGAAGATCGTGGCTCAGCGGCTGTCCGACGACGCACAGGTACGCGCGACCGTCGACTCGTTCCTCGCCGACCTCGAGCAGCGTGACACCGCGGGCTCCGGCACATGATCCGCGCCGCGAGCCGCCACGCCGCGGCCGACCTGCGCACTCGGCTGAACACCGAGACCGCGGGTGTCTCGACCGACGACCTCGCCGCCCTGGCCCGCGAGCTGTACGCGGTCGCGGAGCTGCTGGTGGCCGAGCCCCAGCTGCGCCGGACGCTGGGTGACCCGTCGACCGAGGAAGGCTCGCGCACCGGCCTGATCGGCCGCCTGCTCGACGGCAAGGTCAGCGAGCGCGCGGTAAACGTCGCCAAGGCGGCGGTGGCCCTGCGGTGGTCGTCGCCCTGGGATCTCGCCGACGGCATCGAGATGGCCGGCGACGACGTGCTGCTGCGCGCCGCCGAGCAGGGCGGCAAGCTCGACGACGTCGAGGACGAGCTGTTCCGCTTCGAGCGGCTGCTCGACGCCGAGCCGCAGCTGACCACCCTGCTGGACGAGGTCACCGTGCCGGCGGAGCGCCGGGCCGGGCTGCTGCGCGATGTCGTCTTCGGCCGGATGCACCCGGTGACGCAAGCCCTGCTCGAGCACGCGGTGGTCAGCCCGCGCAAGCGTAGTGTCGAACATGCCATCGACGACCTGCTCGAAGCCGCCGCGGCCCGCCAGCAGCGGTCGATCGCACGGGTGATCTCCGCGCGGCCGGTCACCGCCGAGCAGGAGAACCGGCTGGTCAGTGCGCTGTCCGAGGTGTACGGCCGTCCGATCACGGTGCGTGTCGCCGTCGATCCGGCCGTCCAGGGCGGCCTGATGGTTCGCGTCGGCGACGAGGTCATCGACGGCAGCGTTGCCTCGCGGTTCACCGCCGTACGGACTGCACTAGCTAGCTAATGACGACATTGATGCACGAGATGGGGAACTGTTGATGGCAGAGCTGACGATCTCCGCGGACGAGATCAGGAGCGCGATCGAGAGCTACGTTTCGTCCTATACGCCGGAGGCCACCCGCGAGGAGGTCGGCGTCGTCGCCGAGACCGGCGACGGCATCGCCACCGTCGAGGGGCTGCCGAGCGCGATGGCGAACGAGCTGCTCGAGTTCGAGGGCGGCACGCTGGGCGTGGCGCTGAACCTCGATGTGCGCGACATCGGCGTGGTGATCCTCGGTGATGCGTCCAAGATCGAGGAGGGGCAGACGGTCAAGCGCACCGGCGAGGTCCTCTCCGTGCCGGTCGGCGACGGGTACCTCGGCCGCGTGGTCGACTCGCTCGGCAACCCGATCGACGGCCTCGGCGACGTGGAGACCGAAGGCCGGCGCGCCCTGGAGCTGCAGGCGCCCACCGTCGTCCAGCGCCAGGACGTCAAGGAGCCGCTGCTCACCGGCATCAAGGCCATCGACGCCATGACCGCCATCGGCCGGGGCCAGCGCCAGCTGATCATCGGCGACCGGCAGACCGGCAAGACCACCGTGTGCATCGACTCGATCATCAACCAGCGCGACAACTGGAAGAGCGGCGACCCGAACAAGCAGGTGCGCTGCATCTACGTCGGGATCGGGCAGAAGGGCTCGACGATCGCCTCGGTCAAGCAGACCCTCGACGAGGCCGGCGCAATGGAATACACGACGATCGTCGCCGCGCCCGCCTCGGACTCGGCCGGATTCAAGTACATCGCGCCGTACACCGGCTCGGCGATCGGCCAGCACTGGATGTACGACGGCAAGCACGTGCTGATCGTCTTCGACGACCTGACCAAGCAGGCCGAGGCGTACCGCACCGTGTCGCTGCTGCTGCGCCGCCCGCCGGGCCGCGAGGCCTACCCCGGCGACGTGTTCTACCTGCACTCGCGGCTGCTCGAGCGCTGCGCCAAGCTCTCCGACGAAATGGGCGGCGGCTCGATGACCGGTCTGCCGATCATCGAGACCAAGGGCAACGACGTGTCGGCCTACATCCCGACCAACGTCATCTCGATCACCGACGGCCAGTGTTTCCTCGAGACTGACCTGTTCAACGCCGGCGTCCGCCCGGCGATCAACGTCGGTATCTCGGTGTCCCGCGTCGGTGGTGCCGCCCAGTCGCGCGCCATGAAGGACGTGGCCGGCCGGCTGCGTGTGGACCTGGCCCAGTACCGCGAGCTCGAGGCGTTCGCCGCGTTCGGTTCCGACCTGGACCGGGCCAGCCAGCAGCAGCTGGCCCGGGGCGCGCGCATGACCGAGTTGCTCAAGCAGCCGGCCTCCTCGCCGTTCCCGGTCGAGCGCGAGATCGTCTCGATCTGGGCCGGCACCACGGGCAAGCTCGACGACCTCGAGGTCAGCGACGTGCGGCCGTTCGAGACCGAGCTGCACGCCTACATCGCGCACAACGAGCCCGACGTGTTCACGTCGATCGCCGAGACCGGCAAGCTGACCGACGACGTCCGGGACACCCTCGACCGGGCGGTCGACGAGGTCAAGAAGCAGTTCACCAGCACGCGCGGCGCGCGCCATGCGGCTGGGGACGAGGCCGAGCCGGCCACCGAGGCAGCGTCGCAGTAATGGGTGCTCAGCTTCGCGTCTACCGGCGACGGGTGAGGACCGTCCAGTCGACGAAGAAGATCACCAAGGCGATGGAGCTGATCGCCACATCGCGCATCGCCAAGGCGCAGGCGCGGATGAAGGCGGCCCGCCCCTACGTCGAGGAGCTGACCCGCGCGCTGGCCGCGCTCGGGCGCAACGCGACGTTGCGGCACCCGATGCTGACCGGCGTGGAGTCCCCGCGCCGGGCCGGCATCGTGATGATCACCAGCGACCGCGGTCTGGCCGGCGGCTACAGCGCCAACGTCATCAAGCGGGCGAACGAGCTGGCCGCCCGGCTGGAGTCCGAGGGCAAGGAGCCGGTCCGGTACGTGATCGGACGCAAGGGCGTCGGCTACTACCGGTTCCGCAACATCGCGGTGATCGGATCGTGGACGGGTTTCTCCGAGCAGCCGACCTTCGTCGACGCCCGCGACGCCACCGAGACGGTGGTACGCGCACTGCAGGCGACGAGCGAGGGCAACACCGGCACCGACGAGAACCCGCAGCCGGGCATCGACGAGCTCTACGTCGTCTACACCCGGTTCGACTCGATGATCACCCAGGTCCCGACGGTGGCCCAGGTGGCACCGGTCGCCTCCGCCGACAACCCGGCCGGCGACCTCGACCCGAACGCCGAGTCGGACGAGTCGCCCGAGTCGCAGGCGCTCTACGAGTTCGAGCCCGAGGCCGAGCTCCTGATCGACGCGTTGCTGCCCCGCTACATCAGCGCCCGGCTGTTCTCGGCGCTGCTGGAGGCCGCGGCGTCCGAGTCGGCCGCGCGCCGGCGCGCGATGAAGTCGGCGAGTGACAATGCCGACGACCTGATCCGCACGTACACCCGGCTGGCCAACCAGGCCCGGCAGGCCGAGATCACTCAAGAGATCAGCGAGATCGTCGGCGGTGCCGACGCCCTTGCCGCAGCAGGAAGTGAAGAGCAATGACGACTGTCTCAGACGCACGCACCGAAACCTCGACCGGCCGGGTCGTGCGAGTGATCGGCCCCGTTGTCGACGTCGAGTTCGGGCGGACGAACATCCCGGACCTGTTCAACGCGCTCACCGTCGAGATCTCGCTCGGTGAGCTGTCCAAGACGCTCACCCTCGAGGTGGCTCAGCACATCGGCGACGACATGGTGCGGGCCATCTCGCTGCAGCCCACGGACGGCCTGGTGCGCGGCGCCGAGGTCACCGACACCGGCGGCCCGATCACGGTGCCGGTCGGCGACGTGACCAAGGGCCACGTGTGGAACGCCCTGGGCGAGCCGCTGGACATCGACGCGTCCAAGCTGGAGATCAAGGAGCGGTGGCCCATCCACCGCGACCCGCCGCCGTTCGACGAGCTCGAGAGCAAGACCGAGATGTTCGAGACCGGCATCAAGGTCATCGACCTGCTCACGCCGTACGTGCGCGGCGGCAAGATCGGCCTGTTCGGCGGCGCCGGCGTGGGCAAGACGGTGCTGATCCAGGAGATGATCTTCCGGGTCGCCAAGAACTTCGGCGGCGTGTCGGTGTTCGCCGGCGTCGGTGAGCGCACCCGTGAGGGCACCGGCCTGATCGTGGAGATGACCGAGACCGACGTCATCCAGGACACCGCGCTGGTGTTCGGGCAGATGGACGAGCCGCCGGGCACCCGGCTGCGGGTCGCCCTCTCGGCGCTGTCGATGGCCGAGTACTTCCGCGACGTGCAGGGCCAGGACGTGCTGTTGTTCATCGACAACATCTTCCGGTTCACCCAGGCCGGTTCCGAGGTCTCGACGCTGCTCGGTCGGATGCCCTCCGCGGTGGGTTACCAGCCGACCCTGGCCGACGAGATGGGCCAGCTGCAGGAGCGGATCACGTCGACCCGCGGCCACTCGATCACCTCGATGCAGGCGATCTACGTGCCCGCCGACGACATCACCGACCCGGCGCCGCACACCACGTTCGCCCACCTCGACGCGACCACGGTGCTCTCCCGGCCGATCTCGGAGAAGGGCATCTACCCGGCCGTGGACCCGCTGGACTCCACGTCGCGCATCCTCGCCGCCGAGTACGTCGGCCAGGAGCACTACGACGTCGCCCAGCGCACCAAGCAGATCCTGCAGCGCTACAAGGAACTGCAGGACATCATCGCCATCCTCGGTATCGACGAGCTCTCCGAGGAGGACAAGATCACGGTCGGCCGGGCCCGCCGGATCGAGCGCTTCCTGTCGCAGAACACGTTCGTGGCCAAGACGTTCACCGGCCTGGACGGATCGTTCGTCCCGGTCAACGAGACGGTGGACGCGTTCAAGCGACTGTGCAACGGTGACTTCGACGAGTACCCCGAGCAGGCGTTCTTCATGTGTGGTGGCATCGAGGACCTCGAGCGCAAGGCGCGCGAGCTGCGCGACGCCTGACGGGCAGGAGCTGACAGTGACGACCGTGACCACAAGGCCCCGGACGGAGCGCGCATGACGACGATGCACGTCGAGCTGGTGTCGGTCGAGCGCGCGCTCTGGTCCGGTGAGGCCAGCGCTGTGTTCGCCCGTACCACCGAGGGCGAGCTGGGCATCCTGCCCGGCCACACGCCGTTGCTCGGTGCGCTGGCGCCGGGCTGGGTGGTGCGCATCGTCCGCGAGGACGGCTCCGAGATGCGGGTGGCCGTGCACGGCGGGTTCCTGTCGGTCCGCCCGGACGGGGTTTCCATCCTGGCCGAGATGGCCGAGACCGCCGACGAGATCGACGTGACGCGGGCCCGCGACGCGCTGGCCCGCGCCGAGACCGAGTCCGGGCCGGATGCCGGGGCCGCGCGCGAACGGGCGCTGGCGCGGCTGCGGGCCACATCCGAGTCAGGACGCGACCTCCCGTCCGACGTACGGGCCTGATCGAGAGCCGAGGAGGTCAGCGTGCGGGTCGTCGACGGGATCGCGATCGCCGCGCTGATCGCCATCATCGTCGTCCTGGCGCTGATCATCGCCCGGCAGCGGCACATGCTGCGCAGCGCCGGCGCGATCCCGCTCGCGGTTCGACGGGGCAGCCGGTGGCTCTACGGCGTGGCCCGCTACGACGGCGAGGAGTTCCGCTGGTACCGCGCGATCGACCTCGGCCCGCGTCCCACGCGCGTGCTGCGGCGGGGGCAACTGCAGGTGCTCAGCCGGCGTGAGCCGACGCCGACCGAGCTGCGCTCGCTGCCGCCCACGGCCATTATCGTCGAATGCCGTGACCCGCACGGCGACATCACCCTGGCGCTGGCCGACGGCGCCTTCACCGGGTTCGTGTCCTGGCTCGAGTCGTCGGCGCCGCGCGCGTAACGCGGTTACCGCTGATCGGGTAGCACCCACCCGAGGAACCGACCGACCACCGTCGGGTGCGGGGCCGGCGGCAGGTGGGCCTCCTGAGGCGGCGGCGGCGGTTCGGCGGCCGGGGGCTGGGCCGGGTACTCGTGCCGGAACTCGGGATGGTCGTGCCAGCAGTGGTCGTCGAGCTCGGTCTTGAAGTCGAAGCGCAACTCGCACTTCGGGCATTGATGGATGGTCATCGCTGACTCCACACTGAGGCCCACTGTTGCCACCATCCACGGTAGGCCGCTGCGGGCCGGCCAGCCAGAGGCGCGCGCGTCGTTCGACCCAGGCTTAGCGAGCCCCTACCGTCATCCGCCCGTAACCCGCCTTTCCGGCGAAGTTGACGAGTGGCTCACTTTCGGTATCGACGCTGTGAGTCGAACATCTCGACGATCCGCGTTCGGCTAAGGCCGCGACCGGGTCGGCATCCCCCAGGAGGTCGTCATGCGTCGCTTGGTGCTCGTGCTGCTCGGCGGGATCTTCGCCGCCCTGGCCGCGCAGGTGGTGATGGGAGGGGGTGTCGCGGCCGCCGCACCCGGCGGCGTGGTGGTGCACCGGGGCGGCCCGGACGCGACGGTGCCGTTCACCGTCCAGCACGGCGGTGGCGAGGTCGAGTTCGACGTGACCGCGTCGGCGCCGGGTGCCGACTGGTCACAGAAGGGCGACGAGTCGGCCGTCGTGTCGGTGTCGGCCGACGGCCACTACGCCACCGACGTGGTGATCCCGTTCGCGCAGCCGATCACCCGGCACTTCGTGCTGGGCCACCTCTCGCCCGGGCGGCACAAGCTGGGCCTGCACTTCGCCACGGACCGCTCGGCGGCCCGCGCCCGTACAGTCGTGCTGTCCGGCTTCCACTTCACGACGTACACGCCCCGCGACGCCGGCTACCTCACCGCGAAGTTCACCCCGGTGCTGTACGGGCGCAACCTCGCCGACTTCGGCGGGCCGCTGGACAACGCCTATTCGGACACCCCGTTGGTTGCCTGGCACGAGGCCACGCCGGCCGCGACGCCCGGGCACACGAACCTGCAGTACTCGATCATCTGGAGCAACGAGGACGGCGGCACCAACACCCCGCAGCTGATGTCGCGGTGGGGCCGCAGCACCGACATCGAGTGGATCTACCGCGTCGAGATCGACCAGCACGGCAGCCGAGTGCCGGGCAGCGACACATACCAGGCGGCCAATCACGTGACCACGTTCTTCCATGGCACGTACGAGAACGACCACGCCGTGCTCGACACCTGCACGTCCAACAACAACATCTGCGACACGGTGAACGACCCGATGCGGTTCTACCTGTCCGCGCAGGAGAACCTGCCGGCCGGCCAGCCCCGCGAGCACATCATGGACACCAACCCCTGGACGTACCAGGTGATGGCGGCCGAGATGAAGCGTGAGGGCAAGATCGAAGCCACGTCCGACCCGGCGACGCCCGGGGTCAGCGACCAGCGCAACTACCTCTACCTGGTGATCAAGAAGGACACCGTGCCGCCGGGCAACTCGGTGCCGAACTGGGTCGGCCTCTCGATCGGCGTGAAGCTCAAGAACGGCACGACGATCTACCGCTCCGACCACATCGGCACCGGCGGGGCGCCCGACTGGTCGATCCAGCGCGACGACCCGGCCGCCACGACCGTCGAGCTGCCGCCCGGCACGACCAGCGACGACATCGCGCAGATCCTCGTGTACCGCGTGGTGAACGGCGCACCGGACCCGGGCTACAGCGTGCACGTCAGC
>Ga0081455_10000902_pt1 | contig 16740 bp, 19 predicted proteins | sample TabmetS3T2R1_FD_70207 | JGI IMG/M metagenome (GOLD analysis project Ga0081455, IMG submission 70207) | Tabebuia heterophylla rhizosphere microbial communities from the University of Puerto Rico - S3T2R1 | ecosystem: Host-associated > Plants > Roots > Rhizosphere ... | reverse complement strand
CGATTGTGGGGATCTGTTGGAAGTTTCACGCGGCAAACCGGGCGAAAAACGCATGCCTCAGTTGATGCCCGCTGGAAAAAACGATCCAGTCAGCCTGATGAGCGAAGAACTCATGCGCGGCGGCCCGCATCATATTTACCTCCACGCGGTCGATCGTGTCCGCGATTTGCTGTAGCCGCGGCTCTGTGAGTCGTCGAAACTCGTGTTTTAAGGCGACCACAGGGGCGGTGACTACAAGTCTAAGCCGTATTCGCGTCAAGCAGCGCGCACAGCTCGCGCACATTCTTCCCAATCGAAAACAGCTTCTGCGCACGTTCATAACCGGCCTGGCCAACCTTCTGCGCTAATGAGCGATCGTTAGTTACTTTTTCAATCGCTCCAGCCAACGCCGCCGCATCATTGGGTTGCACCAAAAAACCTGTTTCGTTCTCAACGACCATTTCCGGAATCCCACCGATCCTGGTTGAAACAACGGGCAGGCCAGTTGCCATCGCTTCCATGATTACGGTAGGCAAGTTGTCCATGCCGCCGTCCGCCTCAGGCACACTCGGCATTACGAAAACGCTCGAAACCCCGAGACGTTTTCTTAGTTCACGTTGCGGTTTTGGGCCAGGTAACTGAACAAGTTCCTTCAGCTGTAACTCCTCGATCTGCCCGCGTAATTGATTCTCGAGTGGACCTTCACCGAAAATCTCGCATCGAAATGATATCCTGTGTTCAACGAGCATCCCGCAGGCGCGAATCAAATTGGCAAAGCCTTTTTTGGGTATCAAGCGGCCAATCGCAACGATTAATGGCGGATCGCCGGTAAAAGTCGCGCGGCCGAATTCGGCCAGGTCCAAGCCATTGTAAACGCGATGAACTCGATCGGCGCGATCGGGAAAGCGTTCCCTCAAGAACCTTTCAGAATACTCTGTTTCAGTAATAATCACGCCCGCTGCCCGGATCAGTTTATCCAGATCGATCTCGAAATTCCTTGGCGCAAAGATGTCGTTGGCGTGCGCAGTAAAGCTAAAGGTGATTGGAAAAAATTTGGCGATCCAGAAAGCCGTGCGCGCGGCCATTCCCGCGAAATGCGCATGAACGTGGCCGATTCCTTTCTCCTGCAGGCGCAGCCCGACATAAACAGCCTGGTAAAGGCGAAGGAAGTCGGTGCGCCGGCCCCACTCCTCGAGAGCGGCAATGATTTCTGGAGAGAGCCTTCTTTTTTTTGAAGCCTGCTGACCTTCTGCCAGCAGTTCCTTCTCCCCTGGAAGATAATGCACGCGGCTTACGATGCGCGGATCCCAATCCTGGGGTGGCTCGTCTTTCGGATTCCGGATTGAAAAAATTGGCGGTGTAGCACCCTGGCGGTAAAGCTCCTCCACCTCGCGATAGCAAAATGTTTGTCCGAACGATGGAAACCGCTCAAAAAGGTAAGCGAATGGCGCCATGACTTCGCCACGTTAAACCGTTAAAGCGTTGAAGCGTTGAAGCGATTTCACTCGGGCTCTGTCATTCATTCGTCGTTCGTCAGTTCGGCCGTTCGTGTCAATTTGAGTCCGCTCATGATTAATCCCTCTTCACTGGAATCGGTTTACCCCTCTCATCGACGGCAACGAACGTAAACACACCATGTGTGACGCGAAGCTCTTCTCCAGTCATGTACCGGGTTATCCATACCTCTACTGGAATGGTCATTGAAGTTCGACCAATTCTGTCTATCCGCGCATAACACCTAACCGTGTCCCCGATCCTTACCGGCTGAAGAAACGACATCCCTTCCATCGCTACGGTCACAACCCTGCTTTTGGCGGTTTTCGCCGCAAGAATTCCACTGCCCAGATCCATTTGCGAGGTGACCCATCCACCGAAAATGTCGCCATTTGGATTGGTGTCCATAGGCATGGCAATCGTTTGAATCACTAATTCGCCTCTGGGTTGCTCGGGCATTTGGCGCGAAGAATAACACAAGTTTCCCGTAGAGACAGCCGTGACGCTGCGATCCGACGGCACACCGCAGGCGACACGCCTGCCGCCACAGTTTCACCTACAAAACCAGCATGCAATCGCCGTAACTGTAAAAACGGTAACGCTCGCGGATCGCTTCCTGATAGGCGTGGAGTAAAAACTCACGGCCAGCAAATGCGCTCACCAGCATAAACAGAGTCGAACGCGGCAAATGAAAATTTGTCAGGAGAATGTCGACGGCCTGAAACTGATACGGCGGATAAATGAAAATATCCGTGGAACCTTCCTGACCGACCAGGTTTCCACCGGCGCGCTGAGCGGACTCCAAAACGCGCACCACGGTCGTCCCCACTGCCACAATCCGCCGGGCGCTGTTGATTCTGCCGGCCGCGGAATACGAAATAGAAAACCTCTCGGCGTGCATACGATGGTCGATGACATTCTCCGAGCGCACCGGCAGGAATGTGCCAGTCCCAACATGCAACGTGACAAATGTATGTGGGATCTGGCTCAAAATCTCCCGGGTAAAGTGAAGGCCGGCCGTCGGAGCTGCCAGGGCCCCAGGGGTCTGCGCGAAGACAGTTTGATAGCGCTCCGCGTCATCTTTGTCGCCATCGCGTCGGATGTAGGGAGGAAGTGGCGTCGAACCGCCAGAATAAGGATCGATGTCTTTGTTTAACACCACCACGCGCTCACCTTCCGGAGTGATTTCGTCGACGCTCAAAGTGACATTGCCAATTTCAGCTGTTGCACCCACCCGCATTTTACGACCGGGGCTGACAAAACATTTCCATCGGCAAGGGCCAAGACGCTCAAGAAACAAGAACTCAATCGCGCCATCGTCTGAGAACCGCCGGGCCGGCAGCACCTGGGTATCGTTCAAAACAAGAAGATCCCCCTGCTGCAAAAAAGTTTTCAGTTCGTCGAACCGTCGATGTTCAATCCCTTGCGTATCAGGGCGCAATACCATCAATCGTGAGTCGCCCCGATGCTCGGGTGGCCGCTGGGCGATCAATTCCCGAGGTAAACAATAATCATAATCGCTCAATTGAGTGCTCATCTGCTGCTTTTCAAATTACCGTAACGCCTGATTCTTTGCACAAATGGAAGAGGGCGATCTTTCACTTTTTTTCACTCGGAAGGAGGCGCATATTTCGGGTGATGGACTCGACGAACCGCGAGGCGGTTGAAGAACTGCTTCAAACCTATGGCGAAACAGGCGGCATTAATTATCTCGACGCCGCCGCCATGCTTCCGTCTCGGCTGGCTATCGAAGCGTCGTGCGCTGAATTACTGAGCCTGATGTTTCCCGGCTTTCGCAGCGAACCGCTGGTGAGTTCGGAAGATCTCGCCGACAGAACGCGAGTTCGCATAAGAAACTTACACGCGCGATTGAAAACGGAAATTTGCAGGAGCCTCGGCAAGATCCCGCCGGACGAAGCGACCGAAACAAAAGCAGAAGAAGTCTTGAGCACATTCCTGAAGCAGTTGCCTTCCGTGCGCAGGATGCTTTGGATGGACATTGACGCCGCTTACGAAGGCGATCCTGCTGCGCGGAGTTACGAGGAAATTATTTTGGCGTACCCCGCGCTGGAAGCCATCGCTATTTATCGAATGGCACACCTGTTATACGACAAGGTTCCCCTTATTCCGCGTATCATGACGGAATGGGCGCACAGTCGCACCGGGATCGATATTCACCCCGGAGCAGAAATCGGCTCTCACCTTTTTATCGATCACGGCACGGGCGTTGTCGTTGGCGAGACCACCAAAATCGGATCCCACGTTAAATTGTATCAAGGTGTGTCGTTCATCGCGCGCTCGCTGGGGGCAGGTCGCGCATTACGCGGGAAAAAACGCCATCCGACAATCGAAGACGGCGTTTGTATTTATGCCGGAACCACGATCATGGGTGGGGACACCGTGATTGGTGCCAACTCGACCATCGGTGCCAATGTTTTTCTAACAAAAAGCGTTCCGCCGAACTCGCTCGTCTATTACGAAGAAAAGGAAATTGCGATTGTGCAGAAGCGAAAGAAGCCGGGCAGCACAGGTGATGCATCGCGAACGAATACACGCGGACCTGACAGGGAAGCAGCCGCCGCCGCGTCGGCGAACCCGAGCAAGCGTAAGAGCCGGGATAGAATTAAGAGTCGATGATCTACCTGGATTACAATGCAACGACGCCACTCTGCGATGCAGCGCGCGAGGCAATGCTGCCGTATTTGGATAAACACTTTGGGAATCCGTCGAGCGTGCACGCAGCTGGACGCGAAACTCGTGCGGCTATTGACAACGCCCGCGACAAACTGGCGGGATTGTTGGGCATCAAACCGAACGAAATCATTTTTACCAGCGGTGGAACAGAATCATGCAATCTCGCCGTGTTTGGTCTGGCGCGCTCTCGCGATCAGCGCGGCCCGCCCGCCGTATCCTCAGCGAAGGTAGGTCACGTGATCTCAGCCAGGACCGAGCATCACGCGGTGCTAAACGCGATCGAACATTTGGAAAAACATGAGGGCTTCGACGTTACCTGGCTGAACATTTCACACGATGGACTAATCGATCTTGATCAACTTGCCGATGCCATTCGGTCTGAGACGAGACTCGTTTCGATCATGACCGCCAATAACGAGACGGGCGTTATCCAGCCAATGCGCGAAATTTCACAAATTTGCCGGGAGCGTGGCGTGCTGCTGCATAGCGATATGGTGCAGTCCTTCGGAAAAATCGATACCGATCTTTCCCTTGTCGACGCCGCCAGTTTTGCTGCGCACAAGTTTTACGGACCCAAAGGCGCAGGATTCCTGTTTTTGCGCAGCGGTCTCTCAATCCAGCCGATCATGTTTGGTGGGGCGCACGAGAACGAGCGACGACCCGGAACAGAAAATGTGGCCGCAATTGTAGGAATGGCAGCAGCCGCAGAATGGACATTGCGGAGTCAAAAGAGCGAACAGGAGCGTGAATCGCAGTTGCGCGATGAGCTTTGGACGCGAATTGCGCAGAACGTGCCGGATGCAAAGCAGAACGGCGCCAACGCGCCACGACTGGCAAACACGTTGAATATAAGCCTACTGGGAATTGATTCTGAGATGCTCCTCATCGCACTCGATCTTGAGGGGGTTTGTGCCTCGAGCGGGTCGGCGTGCATGGTGGGATCGGTCGTTGCGTCCCATGTTTTGCTGGCCATGGGTCTGCCGATGGAACGCGCGCGTTCCGCAGTTAGATTTTCATTGGGTAAATGGACAACGACCGCCGAGATCGAAGCAACTGGAAACGCGGTGCGAAAAATTGTTGATCGCTTGAATACCCGAAAGAGCGTGTATGCCGTTGCTTAGGCAACTCGAATTCGCGTTTCCCACATCTGTAGCCGAGATCGTCGACCTCGGTCACTGGGGCGCTCTCCAAACTGCCGGGGTCAGCGCCCCCGGCTACAGCGATAGCGACCTACAATCAACGGCGCGCGAACTATTGGCCTCACTCGGCGCGTCAAAGATAGCGAAACAGCTTCGCGTCGAATGGGATCCTCGGCTCAAAACCGCCGCTGGGCGCGCTGATTATCGCGAGAAACTCATTTCTTTAAACCCGCGGCTAGTCGATCATCTGAGTGAAATCGATCGAACCTTGCGCCATGAACTGGCGCATATTCTAGCCCAATTCCGCGTTGGCCGCCGGAGAATTCCACCGCATGGCGCTGAATGGCAACAAGCATGCGTCGATTTGGGAATTGCCGACGAGAAGCGCTGTCACAACCTGCCTTTTCCTGTGCGAACTTACGTTGCCCGATTCGTCTATCGTTGTCCGAATTGTTGCCAGGAGTTCCCGCGAGTCCGCCGTCTGCGCCGCGCGGTCGCTTGTCTTGCCTGCTGCCGCAAACACAATGGCGGCACTTTCGATCTGCGGTTTCGGCTACGACTCCTAAGCTCCTGCTAGTTGATTGGCTTCATCGATTGGTCAGAAGCCATTATTTCATCCATTTCTCGCGGGTGCCATCCAGATAGCGAACCTCCAGGACTGTATGATCAGAATATCGTTCCACGCGTACGACTGTGATGATGTCCTCGCTGCTCGCTTTCGGATCGAGTTTGACGATGATTTTATTGCCGTTGCGCAAAGACCATTCGCCCTCTGCAACGCTATCGAAGCACCACACTTTGTACTTTCCATTTTCCCCGAGGAAATGCTGACCCCGGCTACAGTCACCGCTAACCGTAACCCACATGCCGAGGAGATCGTTCAGACTGACACGAACGGGAGCGGGCGTGGGTACCGCTGTAAGCAGAATGACTGATGTAATAGCGACCAACATGGGCCCTAACGAGAATTAAACTACAAATTCAATGCAGGGCGAAGGTATCCTGGGCCGCTAAATTTCGTTGTCACTTCTATCGCCCTTCGCCGACTTCTCGCCGCGCAATTTTGCCTGGATAAACATGTCGATGTCGCCATCCATCACAGCCTGGACGTTGCTTGTTTCGGCTCCAGTTCGGTGATCTTTCACCATTTGATATGGTTGAAAAACATAGGAACGAATTTGGCTGCCCCAGGCGATGTCGCCTTTTTCTCCGTATTGCCGATCGATTTCCGCGCGTTTTTTATCCTGCTCGATTTCGTAAAGTTTGGCTTTCAACATTTTGATCGCCAACTCGCGATTGCGCCCCTGACTGCGCTCGGCCTGACAGGCAACCACGATTCCGCTCGGTTTATGCAAAATCCGCACGGCTGTTTCGACCTTGTTCACGTTCTGGCCGCCTTTGCCACCGCTGCGAAACGTGTCGATCTCAAGATCAGCGGGATTGATTTCTATCGGAGCGGTATCAGCAATTTCAGGGACGACATCGACACTCGCAAACGAAGTGTGACGCCGCTTGTTTGCGTCGAACGGCGAGATACGCACCAGCCGATGCACGCCGCGTTCGGTTTGGAGATGGCCGTAGGCATACTCGCCGCTTACCAGCAAAGTAACGGATTTGATGCCGACTTCCTCGCCTTGCTGAATGTCTACCGTCTGAGACTTCAAACCGCTGCGCTCGATCCAGCGCTGGTACATCCGCAGCAACATATCGGCCCAATCGCATGACTCGGTGCCGCCGGCGCCCGAGTGAATTGTGATAAATGCATTGGCGCGGTCGTTCTCGCCGGAAAGAAACTGGCGCAGCTCGAATTCATCCAGCTTGTGAGCAAGGCGATCATGTTCGGTGGCGACTTCTTTCTCCGCGTTCGCGCGAGCCGTAGGATCGCTTTCCTCGGCCGCCAGCTCATGTAACGCACCGAAGTCCTCAATCTCGCGCTCTAGCTCTTGGAACGGATTGATCAGCGAACGAAGCCGGGACACTTCTTCCACATCGGCCTGGGCGCGCTCGCGATTCGACCAGAAATCGGCCGCGGCCATGCGCTCTTCGATCGCAGCCAGATTTTTTTGGAGTTTTTCGACGTCAAAGAAACCTCCGTAGCTCGCGGACACGCGATTTTAGATCCTCGGCATCGGGGATGGAGACTTCAGTTGGCATGGGGAAAAATACTCCAGGCTGCGCTGCGTGCAAAATGTTGCAGTGGTGCTTGTTTCAAGCACCGAGCCCAACTATTTGCGGTTGGAATTGCCCGGCTTCGGTTTCGCAGCGCGCGGGGCCTCGAGACGGAAAATCGTTTCGCCTTCTTTCATCAGATCGAGACGATCGCGCGCAACCGTTTCCAGATAGGTTGAGTCGGTTTTCAGCAGATTGATCTCACGCGTCTGATGTGCCAGCAGATTTTGTTGTTCGTTTACCTGTTGTTGTAAATTGTCGATCTCTGTACGGCTTTGCATCAGTTTTTTGTACGGTGGAACAAACAAGCTCACGATGATGAGCCAGATCGCCAGGACCAGCAAAACCCGAAGAGTTCGGTTCAGTCGCTGCCATACGGTGGCTTCGCGGCGCGCGCGGAAATCGGCGTAAGTCTGATCCACTTAGCGCATTGTAGCGCCGTATACCGCTTTGTCACCAAGTTCTTCTTCAATGCGCAGCAACTGGTTATATTTCGCAATCCGATCGCTGCGGGAGAGCGACCCGGTTTTAATTTGACCGGCGTTGGTGGCTACGGCGATATCTGCGATCGTTGCGTCTTCCGTTTCGCCTGAGCGATGGCTAATCACGGTTGTGTAATGATGTTTCTTCGCCAGATCGATCGTTGCCAGCGTTTCGGTCAGTGTGCCAATCTGATTCACCTTGATTAAAATCGAATTCGCCACGTGCTCGGCAATTCCTTTGCGGAGAAATTCTACGTTCGTGACAAAGAGATCGTCGCCTACAAGTTGAATCTTTTTGCCCAGTTTTGCAGTTAGTTTTTTCCAACCGTCCCAATCGTTTTCGGCGCAACCGTCCTCAATCGAAATAATGGGAAACCGCGCGCAGAGCTCGACATAGTATTCGATCAGTTCATCGGCAGTTTTCCTTGAACCATCGGACTTCTTGAAAACGTAAACGTTGTTTTCGCGATCGTAGAATTCCGAGGCAGCAGCATCGAGCGCGAGAAATATCTGTTCGCCAAGCCTGTACCCCGCCTCCTCAATCGCGGACGAAATCGATTCGAGGGCGTCCGAGGCGGAACTGAGATCCGGCGCAAAACCTCCTTCATCGCCAACCGCGGTGGAAAGTCCACGATCTTTCAGGACAGACTTGAGCGCATGAAAAACCTCGACGCCATACCGCAACGCTTCCGAAAAACTCGGAGCGCCGCTGGGCATGATCATGAATTCCTGAAAATCAATCGGCGCATCGGAATGTGCGCCTCCATTCAGAATGTTCATCATTGGTACCGGCAAAACCCGGGCTTCGGGTCCACCCAGGTACCGAAAAAGCGGCAGATTTTTGGCGGCTGCCGCTGCATGCGCCACTGCCAGCGAGACTCCGAGAACTGCGTTGGCGCCAAGATTTTTTTTGTTAGAGGTGCCATCGAGTTCGATCAGCTTGTTATCGATTTTCGCCTGGTCTAAAGCGTCCCATCCTTTGAGGACCGGAGCGATCGTATCGTTAACGTTGGCGACTGCTTTTTTAACCCCTTTGCCCCCAAACCGGCTTTTATTTCCATCGCGCAATTCCCATGCTTCATGCTCGCCGGTGCTCGCCCCACTTGGCACGGCAGCGCGCCCACGCGCTCCGCTTTCAAGGCGCACATCAACTTCAACGGTGGGATTACCGCGCGAATCCAAAATTTCTCGCGCGTGTACTCGGCTAATGGTAGTGCTTGCCATATTCTCTGCGCGGATTAGAACAGCTTTCCGCAGATGAGGCAAATCGCGTTCTAACCTCCCTGACCAACCTTCTTCCACACATGCCTTCTTTCCAAGAGCTGGCAAAGGCCAAAAAGGAGCTTCGACAGGCCGGCGAGATTGATATTGGCAATTTCGCCGGGACACGCATAATCTCAGCGATGACTCGTTTAGCCGGATTAGGCGCGATGGTGTTGGCAGGCGGTATGTCGCTCACCTTTGGCGCAGAGACTGGGAACATTCCCGCCGACCAGCTGGCAAAAGCCGCCAGGACCGATTCGATGACTATCCCATCGCCGGGCGAGCTTTTCACCGCGCTTGAAAAATCCGGTAAAATAAACTGGGCGGGTCAATATCGTGGGCCAATTCCGGTGACCTACAGTAATCGGGCTCAGATTGCCCTTAACCTCGGCGGTTTGATTGCCGATGGCTTTATCGCCGTGGAAGCAAAGGATGGTCAACAGGTCAAAAATATTGGGTCAGACATCATCAAACTCGCAAAAGCGCTCGGTGTCAGTGAGAAGCTGCTTGGTCGCGGCAGCAGCATCAACGACTTTGCCGAGAATAACGAATGGGACACCCTGCAGGAGGAACTCGAAGCAACGCAGAACGAAGTGAAATCCTCGATGCAATCGCACGCCGATCAGGACCTGGTAATTTTGGTGACACTGGGCGGTTGGATCCGAGGCACGCAGGTAGTCACTTCGGCGATCGTCCAAAACTATAACGAACAGAGCGCAAAAGTTCTGCGGCAGCCGGCGCTCGTTCATTTTATGCAGTCGAAAATCAACGAAATCTCGCCTGAGTTACGTGACGAACCGTTGGTTAAAGACGTTAGTAGTGAGCTCGCCCAGATTGAAAAACTGGTTTCCTTTCCCGAAGGCAAAGCACCCAATGTTGAACAAGTCCGAAAGGTCAATCAAGCGGTCGGCAAGCTAATGGAGCAAATCGAAAACAAAGAAGCACCAAAATGAAACGCAGTTTGCTGATTCCATTATTGGTTTTTGCGCTGACTATTTGCATCACTGCGCGCGGAGATACGGATGCCGAGGTGCAAGCGCGCAAAGACGCCCTCGACGTTGCGGCAGCATTTTCAAACGATGGTTTCAAAATCCGAGACGGACACTGGTGCGGCGTTGTCAAACCGCATGACCGCTCGCTGATCGCGGTGAACCTTTATGCGGGAAATCAGTATTGGTTTTCCGCCAGCGCCACGCAGCCGGCAAAAAAAATTGCGGTCAGTGTTTACGATGAGACGGGGAAACAGGTGACTACCGACAACTATGACAATGGAGAAAAAGCTGCGGCTGGTTTCGCGCCGTCGAGCAGTGGTCAGTATTTTGTCTCTATCGATCTGCTTGAGGGTGAGCAAGGCACCTTTTGCCTCGTTTATTCGTATAAATGAACCGATGTCGCGTGTTTGTGCGCGCTGCGTCTGGTATTGGCCAATAGCATCACCAGCTCCACAGCAGGTCCGATGACTTCGTTGCAGGTTTTCTATGAGGGAAATGTTCAAGGCGTCGGGTTTCGCTGGACAGTGCGAGACGCCGCCAAAGGCTTTGATGTAACCGGTTGGGTCCGTAACCTGCCGGATGGGCGCGTGGAACTTCAGGTCACGGGAGAAGAGGCCGAGGTGCGCGCGTTTCTGGATCGCATCGCACAAGGCGAACTCCATTCGCTGATTCGTAAGCAAACGGAAAACAAATTGGAAAAACCGATTGTCGCCCGCGGATTTGAAATTCGCCATGACTGACTCGCCGCGCCGTAGCCCCACGGAGGCAAGTCCAGCGGTCGCAGTCCACGGGCTAACGAAAGTTTTTCGCGTTCCCCTGCATCCCTCTCGCGGCATTGTCGCTGTGAAGGAACTCAACCTCCGAATTGAAGCAGGTGAGGTGTTCGGCCTGCTCGGGCCGAATGGTTCCGGCAAAAGCACTACACTCAAAATAATTCTCGGGCTGGTTTCGCCAACGCGAGGCCGCACCGAAATTTTTGGACGTGACAGTCGTCTCGTGGAAAGCCGGGAAGCCGTTGGTTTTCTGCCGGAGAATCCATATTTCTATAAATACCTTAGCGGAGAAGAAACGCTGCGGTTCTTTGGACGTCTTTGTGGGCTGCGCGGCGCGTACCTCAAAAGACAGATAAACGAATTACTCGATCTGGTCGGCTTGACCAGAGCGCGCAAACGACGACTGGGGACCTATTCCAAGGGGATGTTGCAACGCATTGGTCTTGCACAGGCATTGATTCATAATCCCAGGCTGGTCGTATTGGACGAACCGACTGCAGGTGTCGATCCCGCCGGGTCACGAGAGATACGTGACTTGATTCTCGACTTGAAGAGTCGCGGAATCACCGTTCTGCTTTCATCGCATTTGCTCGCGCAAGCACAGGAGATTTGTGACCGCGTGGGCATTCTCTCGGACGGCGTATTGGTGCGCGAAGGGCGTCTCCAGGAATTGATTGCGATCGAAAATCAAACCGAACTTGTCATCGCAGACGCTTCTACTCACCTCGTTAACGAGATCGAATCGGTGATCAACCGATCAAAGGCAAAACTGATCGAATGTCGAAAATCGACGACAACACTGGAGAGATTGTTCCTGGAGGCCACGAAAAATGACGAAGCTCGAATGCCGAAGGACGAAGGAATAACGAAGCAGAAATGACGAATGACGGAAACGATTTAACGCTTCAACGTTTTAACGCTTCAACGTTGGCAAAACCTTATCGCGCTTTCTCGCTCGCGCGGATTCGCGCAATCACGTTCAATACGCTGACTGAGCTGACCCGTTTAAGGGTCTTTTACGTTTTGCTCGTTTTCGCACTGCTCCTGATCGGCAGCTCGGTCTTTATGGCGCAGTTCTCCTTTCAGCAGGAGTTCCAAATCCTGAAGGATGTCTCCCTGGGCGCGATCTCGATTTTTACCTCGCTACTGGCGATTGTTGCAACGGCCCGACTGCTTCCTCAGGACATCGAGGACCGCACCATTTACACGATTCTCGCCAAACCCGTGCCTCGCTTTGAATATGTGCTCGGTAAAATCGCCGGCGTCCTTTTGCTGCTAGCAATCAGCACGCTGGTAATGAGCGCAGCGTTTGTTGCGGTGTTGTATCTGCGAGAACAAACAGTCATTCAAACGACGCTAAAACAAATGGCCGGCGCACCGCCCGACCAAGTCAACGACGCGCTAAAACTAATCCGGTTATCGGCGTTCAACATCGATATTTTTCCAGGGATAATCATCATCTACCTGAAAGCATGTTTGCTTGCTGCGCTCACGCTCTTCGTCTCGACATTCGCCACCACGAATATCTTTACAATTGTGGTGATGGCTTTCATTTATTTCATTGGTCATTTGGAGGCGACTGCCCGCGAATACTGGCTTCAGGAACACAGCAGTGGGCTGCTAACCCGAATTTTTCTCGCAATCATTGCACTCCTGTTTCCGGACTTGCAGGCCTTCAATCTGGTTGACGATATCGTCGCCGGCACCGCCATTTCGATGGCCGTTTTTGCCAAGACGGCGCTGCTGGGGATCTTCTACACAACGATCTACACACTGCTGGCGGCGTTCATTTTCTATGGGAGAGAGTTATGACTCGGGCGGTCATAGCGCTGGCGATCTTGGTTGCACTTGGCGGAATCAAGCTGCCAATCGAGCGCGACCTGGCGGCGCTTCACCGCCAGGAACATTTTCGCGGCGTTGAATTCAATCTCGATCTTCGCGAAAAGCTCGGGCAACTCGGGTTCGTTGCCGCACTGAGCGGATTTCGAGCAATTGTCGCTGACGCGCTTTTCATTCAGGCACACGTGGCATGGGAACGTACAGAATGGGGCCGGATCTTGTTATTGTTCCGGCATATCACAACGCTCCAGCCCAGGGTGCTTTTGTTTTGGGACACGGCTGCGTGGCATATGGCGTGGAACGCAAGCGTGGCGGCGATGAACGACCAGACCCAGCGGCTCGCACTTCGAGTCAAAGCACAGCGCGAATATTTCGCGCTTGGAAAAGACTTTTTGGAGCGCGGGATAAAAAATAATCCCGATCGCCCTCAACTCTATGAAGCGCTGGCCCGCCTTTACAAAGAGAAATATAAGGATCATCAGCGCGCTTCCGAGTTTTACGCCAAAGCGGCGCCGCTGCCCGATGCAGCAAAATTCGACCGGCGTTTCTCGGCCTACGAACTGTCCTATTGCGAAGGGCGCGAGCGCGAGGCATATGAGCGCTTGCGCGGCCTCTATGATGAAGGGGAACAGGAACGGCTGCCGACTTTGATCGCACGGCTGAAATTTCTCGAAGACAAGCTCGTGGTCCCGCAGGAGCAGCGTATCCCAGATACAGGCCCTATCGGCAGGTAGTCAAGACGTCCAGCGGTTGAAGAGGAAAAGCAGCTTCAGTGTGTCGAGCACGCTGTAATCTATAGGGACGCGCTGCCGACTTCGACGCGTACAAAGGGTAGAATTTCGTCGTTTTCCTGGCGGCATTGCTCCTACGGAACGAGATGAGACTAAAGTCTAATATCCGAACATTAAATCTTACGAGCGTCTATGCGATTTCGTTGTAAGGTTGTGACTTTTTAAACCTCGGAACAAACACAGGCTATGCGGTTTGCCATTTTCAGCGATGTCCACGCCAACCTCGAGGCCTTGGAAGCGGTGCTGGCTGATGCGCGCGCCCGCAAATGCACCCGTTTTGTGTGCCTGGGCGATGTAGTCGGCTATAACGCCAATCCCGGAGAATGCGTGGAACGCGTCCGGGAACTCGATTGTCCTGTAGTGAAAGGCAATCACGATGACGCGGCGTCGCGCCTGACACCTCCTGGTGATTTTAATGAAATTGCAGAGCGCGCCATCGCGTGGACCCGTGACCGCTTAAGCGATGAACAAAAAGAATGGTTGCGCGGATTGCCGTTTCAGACGCGTGTGCACGATTTCACCATCGTGCACGCCACGCTCGATACGCCGGAGCAGTGGGGCTATGTTTTTAACAACCTGGATGCGGCGGCGAGCTTTACCTATCAGCGCACCAACGTTTGTTTCTTCGGGCACACCCATGTGCCCATGGTGTTTGTTCGGGACGAAAGCGTCAGACGCGAAAGAGTCGAACACGTTCGAATCGAGCCCGCCAAAAAGTATTTCATCAACATGGGCAGTGTTGGGCAACCGCGTGATGGAAACTGGCGCGCAGCGTACTGCGTTTACGATACGGAGAATAATCTCGTGCAACAGTTTCGCATAAAATATGATCTGGCAGCTGTGCAAAAGAAAATCGCCGAAGCAGGTCTGCCGCGGCTCCTGGCCGAGCGGCTTGCAATTGGACGTTGACGCCAGACCACGGACGAGTGACCACTGCCGATTCAACGTTTTAATGATTTAACGATTTAACCTGAATCCGAAATCCATTCTGATCATTAAACCGGGCCCGCTCGGTGACATCATTCATACGTTGCCCGCAATTGCGTCGCTTCGTGAAGCGCATCCACACGCAAAGATTACGTGGGTCATCAACCCGGAACTTGCTCCCTTGCTCCGAGGCAACCCTGATATCGATCACGTTCATTTCATGCCACGGGGTGAGTTTCGAGGTCTGGGTGCACCCGGCGGTTTAATGACGTGGCTACGGAAGACTCGTGAACTTCGACCTGATCTCGTGCTCGATTTCCAGGGAGCAGCGGGAAGCGCGCTGACCGCAAAAATCAGCGGTGCCAAAGATGTCTGGGGGTTGAGCAGCGCCGTTGTCGGAGCACGCTGGTTATATCACCGCGCAGCGCAGGTCGATCGGCACAGCCATCCTGTTGAGCGCCATCTAAAGTTGGCAGAATGCGCCGGTGCCACGATCGGCGAGGCGCTTCGATGTTCTGTTCCAAGTGGCGATCCGCTTCCACGCTTCGATCCGCATCCGCCGTTCGTACTGCTTCATCCTTTCGCCCGCGGGCAGGACAAATCACTTTCCAACAGCGTAATCGAGGAATTTTGCAAGTCGCTCGCGCCAACTCGCGTGGTGGTTGTCGGGCAATCGCACCGTAAAATGAATACTCCTGAAAATTGCGTCGATCTGACCAGGCAGACTTCTCTGCTTCAATTGGTCTGGCTCATTCGGGTGGCCCGATTTGTCGTAAGCGTAGAGAGCGGCCCAATGCATATCGCCGCTGCTTTAACGCGTAACCTGTTGTCGATCCATACCTGGACCGACCCTCACAGCACAGGTCCTTACAATCCCGAAGCCTGGGTTTGGAAGCACGGGGCACTTGTCCGTGTTGGAGAACTTGAGACGGTCAAAATTCGAAAATACGGCCGTCGTTTCAAACGCAAGGACGTCGAATCAGCGGTGGCACTGATTCGTCCACTCGTTCCGATCGACCCGATGGTTGCTTAGCTAATTCTTGCGTCATCCCCGACGAAACGAGGAAACAACTGCGAGATCCTGATGGGAACTCTCCGCGCATCGTTCAACGCAACCGTTGCTTCACAACAAATTCGGCGAGCGCCAAATCCCGCGGATAAGTAATTTTGAAGTTTAACTCTTTGTTTGGAACCAGAATCACCCTGCGACCGAGCCGTTCGACTGCAGAAACCTCGTCAGTAACCGAAGCATTCTCTGCGTAAACCGCTCGATAGGCGTCCTCGATTAATCGCCGCTCGAAAATCTGCGGTGTTTGCATTGCATAGAGCTGGTGTCGATCCGCCGGGCTTGTAACGAAAAATTCAGTATCAGCATACTTGAGTGTGTCACTGATTGGCTCAGCCAGACTGGCAGCGTCATGTATCCGGCATTGTTCGAAGACTGATTCTATTTGTTCCGGAGTGATCAACGGGCGCGCTGCATCATGGACCGCAACATATTTTGTGGCTGCGCCGAGTTGATCCAGGCCGGCGCGGACGGAATCCTGACGATATTTGCCACCGGCGATAATCGATCGAACTTTTTTAACATTTTCCACGCCAGCAATTGCTTTGATTTCACGGCGTCGATCTTCACGTGCAACCACAATGATCTCATCGACACAACGGCAACGTTCGAATGCGCGAATCGTATGCAGGATGACGGGCCTTTCCGCGATGGGCGCAAACAATTTGTCAAAGCCCATGCGACGACTGTCACCAGCGGCGACGAGGATGGCGGTTAGCATTGTCGCGACGTAATTTGTTGAATCGTTAAATCGTTAAATCGGACGCGATTCACGAATCTCGATTCTCGAATCACGAACCCAGCTGCTTTTGCACTTCCGCGCTCAGCGCTTTGCCGTCGACGCGCCCGGCTACTTTCGTCTGTAACACTTTCATTACCGCGCCCATTTGCGCTCTCGAAGTCGCGCCAGTTTCGGCAATTGTTTCACGCACAACCGTCGAAATTTCATCAGAGCTCATCGGTTGGGGCAGATATCCATTTAAGATGGAGAGTTCTTCCTTTTCCTTTTCGGCCAACTCAGCCCGGCCGCCTTTTTCAAAGCTTTCAATGGAATCCTGCCGCTGCTTGACCTGCTTGCGGATCACCTGCGCGGCCTCGACGTCGCTCAGCTCTGCTTCCGCGTCTGATTTTG
>Ga0081455_10003996_pt1 | contig 16742 bp, 15 predicted proteins | sample TabmetS3T2R1_FD_70207 | JGI IMG/M metagenome (GOLD analysis project Ga0081455, IMG submission 70207) | Tabebuia heterophylla rhizosphere microbial communities from the University of Puerto Rico - S3T2R1 | ecosystem: Host-associated > Plants > Roots > Rhizosphere ... | reverse complement strand
GGCGCCCCGGCCAGCAGGGACTGCCAGGTGCGCCGGGTGACCCCGGGCGGCAGCGGCACCGGCACGTCGGCGTCGACCACCACGTCGGTGACCTCGGGTGCCGCGCCCACCGCCGCCGAGGTCGCGGCCACGAACTCCGCCGAGCACAGCACGACCCGGGTACGGGCGTCCGCGAGCAGCCCGCCCAGCTCGGTGCCGGTGAGCATGGTCGAGACCGGGACGGGTACGGCGCCGAGCCACATCGCGCCGAGGATCGCCGCGAACAACTCCACGTCGTCGGCCATCACCATGACGACCCGCTCCTCGGGGCGCACCCCGATGCCGGCCAGCCCCGCGGCCACCTGCCGCACCAGCCCGTCCAGCTCCCCGTACGTCAGCATGCGGGTACTGCCGCGCACCGCGACCCGGTCACCGCGCCCCTCCGCGACGTGCCGCGCCACCAGCCACTCCGCGGCGTTGAAAACCTCCACCACTTACCCCCTCGCTGCGCTGCGAGACCTCACGGCAGGTGCACGTACTCGTACTCCACCGGCTTGCCGTTGATCCCGGTCCGCGGCGGGGCCAGCCAGCTGGCGATCTTGCCGCGCTCGTACACCGGGCGCATCAGCGAGCGGACGAAGGTCAGGTCGACGTCGGTGGGCAACCAGTGTGGCCGGCCCAGCTCCCAGCTGTCAGCGTCCACGACCCGCCCGTCCGGGGTGATGTGATGCCCGGCGTACACCCCGACCTTGCGGTTGAAGCCCGGGTGCGGCAGCCGCAGCCGGAACTCCAGGCCGTTGTCGGCGAGGATCCGGTTCCACCGCTTGAGGCCGGTCTCGCAGTCGGCGATGTACTCGTTGCGCAGGTCGTGGTTGAGCGCCAGCAGCGCCGACACCTCGTCCTCGGCCAGCTCGCCGTCCCGCACGCAGTCGATCCGCCGGCCGTCCTCGGTGAGCTGGTGGTCGTCGGCCCGCCGGTCCTCCCGCCAGCGGCCCTTCAGCCCCGCGGTGTAGTAGTTGGCCGCGTTGGTGGACTGCTCGGAGCCGAACAGGTCCAGCGAGACGGTGTAGTGGAAGTTCAGGTAGCGCTGGATGATCTCCAGCGGGATGCCGCCGAGCGGGGCGATGTCCAGGGTGTCGTGCTCGCGGCACAGCTGCGCCGACCGCTCGACCACCCGGTCCACCCCGGTGGTGCCCACCATCATGTGGTGGGCCTCCTCCTTCAGCATGAACTCGCAGGTGCGGCTCAGCGGGTCGAAGGCGGACTCCTTCAGCGTGCCGAGCTGGTACTTGCCGTCGCGGTCGGTGAAGTAGGTGAACATGAAGAACGCCAGCCAGTCGGCGGTCTCCTCGTTGAACGCGCCCAGGATGCGCGGGCTGTCGGGGCTGCCGGAGTTGCGGATCAGCAGGTCCTCGGCCTGCTCGCGGCCCTCCCGGCCGAAGAAGGCGTGCAGCAGGTAGACCATGGCCCACAGGTGCCTGCCCTCCTCCACGTTCACCTGGAACAGGTTGCGCAGGTCGTACAGGCTGGGGGCGGTGAGGCCGAGCAGCTTCTGCTGCTCCACGCTGGCCGGCTCGGTGTCGCCCTGCACGACGATGAGCCGCTGGAGGTCGGCCCGGTATTCGCCCGGGACCTGCTGCCACACCGGCTCGCCCATGTGCTCGCCGAAGCCGACCGTGCGCTCCCGGTCCCGCTCGGCCAGGAAGATGCCCCAGCGGTAGTCGGGCAGCGGTACGTGGTCGAAGTGGGCCCAGCCGTCCCGGCCGACGTTGATCGCGGTGCGCAGGTAGACGTCCTTGGTGTCCAGCACCGGGCCCATCTCGGCCCACCAGTTCAGGAACTTGGGCTGCCAGCCCTCCAGCGCCCGCTGCAACCGCCGGTCCCCGGCCAGGTCGACGTTGTTCGGGATCTTCTCGGAATAGTCGATGGACACTGGGACTCACACCCGCTTCCGGTCGAACTCGGGCCGCTGGCCGGTGCCGTAGCGGCGCAGGGCGCCGCGCTCCCCGACCGCGTTCGGCCGGGTGAAGATCCAGTTCTGCCAGGCCGACAGCCGGCCGAACACCTTGGTCTCGGTGGTCTCCGGCCCGCTGAACCGGATGTTGGCCTCCATGCCGGTCAGCGCGTCCGGGCTGAACGCGGCCCGCTCCTCCAGCACGATGCGCAGCTCCTCGTCCCAGTCCAGGTCGTCCGGCGCGGCGGTGACCAGGCCCAGCTCGACCGCGTCCTTCGGCTCCAGCGGCCGGCCCAGTTCGCCGGCCAGGTGCCCGACGTCCTCATGGAAGCGGGCGGCCAGCCGGGTCAGCCCGCTACCCATCGGCAGCGGCCCGAAGTTCGCCGGCGACAGGGTGATGGTGTTGGCCCGCTCCGGGTCGTCCAGCATGTACTGCCGGTCGCAGGCCAGCGCCAGGTCCAGCAGGAACCCGGCGAAGCAGCTGCCCGGCTCGATCAGCGCGATCAGGCTGCGGCTGGTCACGTCCAGCCGCTTGGCGACCCGCTTGGCGTACAGCCTGATCTCGGTGCTGAGCCAGTCGTCTCCCTCCAGCGCGACCCGCTCGTGCGCGAGCACGCCCGCCGCCTCACCCTCGCTGCGCAGCAGCCAGGTGCCGACCTCGGGCTGGTTGGTCCGCAGGTGCAGGATCGCGTCGTCCAGCTCGCGCAGCAGCCGCAGCAACCAGCCGCCGGCGCCGCGCGCGTGCTGCTCCGCCGCGTCCGCAGGGGCCGGGTCGTCCGGCCCGCGCAGGGTGATGGTCGCGGTGTTCCCGTCCACCGCCACGGCCACGTACCGGTACGCATCGAGTGGCGGCAGCGCGATGCCCTCGCCGGCCGGCCGGGTCGATGCCGCCGCGGCGGCCAGCGCGCGGTCGCGGACGGACTGCTCGAACTGGCGCGGCGGCACCACCTCGTCGACCAGCTTCCAGGCGACCGCGGTCCGCCCTCGCACGCCCTCGGCCCGGGTCGCGAACACGTCGGCGAGGTCGCGGCGTACGCACCGCTTGTCGACCAGCCGGGTGAGGCCGCCGGTGCCGGGCAGCACGCCGAGCAGCGGCAGCTCGGGCAGCGCGACGGTGGAGGAGTTGTCGTCGACCAGGGTGATCCAGTCGCAGGCCAGCGCCAGCTCATACCCGCCGCCGGCGGCGCTGCCGTTGACCGCGGCCAGGAACGGCAGGCCGCTGAACTCCTGCGCGTCCTCGATCCCGTTGCGCGTCTCGTTGGTGAACTTGCAGAAGTTGACCTTCTGCTCGTGCGTCGCGGTGGCCAGCATCCGGATGTTCGCGCCCGCGCAGAACACCTTCTCCTTGCCGCTGGTCACCACCACCGCGCGGATCTCGGGGTGCTCGAAGCGCAGCCGCTGCACCGCGTCGTACAGCTCGATGTCCACCCCGAGGTCGTAGGAGTTGAGCTTCAGTTCGTAGCCTGGGGCGATGGCCCCGTGCTCGTCGACGTCGAGCACCAGGTAGGCCACCGGTCCCTCGAACCGCAGCGCCCAGTGCCGGTAGCGGTCCGGCTCGGTCTGGAACGACACCTGGTTCATGGACACCATGTTCTACTTGTTTGCGACTGCCGTCAACAGAATGTAGAACTTGGTCTCGTGATGGATACTGCGGTGCGTGACCACGACCGATCGTCGGCCGGTGCTGTCCCGGCGACGCGAGCTGGGCGACACCAGCGCGCGGTCGCTGCTGATGACGGTGCTCGGCGAGTTCGTGCTCGGTCGGCCGGTCCCGGCGTGGACCGCGACGCTGGTCGGCACCCTGTCGCTGTTCGGCATCGAGGAGAAGTCGGCGCGGCAGGCGCTGGCCCGCAGCGCCAGCGAGGGCTGGATCCGCTCGCACCGGTACGGCCGGCGGGTGCGCTGGGAGCTGACCCTGCCCGGCCGGCACCTGCTCACCGAGGGCGCCGAGCGCATCTACAGCTTCGGCCGGCCGGCATCGCCCTGGGACGGCCGCTGGCTGGTCCTGCTGGTCTCGGTGCCGGAGGCGAAGCGGGAGCTGCGGCACCGGCTGCGCACCCAGCTGTCCTGGGTCGGGTTCGGTTCACCCGCGCCCGGCGTCTGGGTCAGCCCGGACGTGTCCCGGCAGGCCGAAGCGCACGCCCTCCTCGAGCACCTGGAGCTGGAGTCCGGGCCGATGTCGTTCATCGCCCGGTACGGCTCGATCGGCGAGCAGCAGGCAATGGTGGCCGCCGCCTGGGACCTGGCCACGGTCTCCACGCGGTACCAGCAGTTCATCGACGAGTTCACGCACGTACGGCCGGCCACCCCCGACGAGGCCCTGCGCGCCCAGATCAAGCTCGTACACGAATGGCGCCGTTTCCCGTTCCTCGACCCCCAACTGCCGGCCGAGCTGCTGCCCGCCCGCTGGGCCGGCACCCGCGCGGCAGCCCTGTTCACCGACAAGCACCAGGCCTGGCGCCCGGCCGCGCACGCCCGCTGGGAGGAGCTGTCCGCGGTCGACGACGCTTAGGGGTCATCTGGGTCCGGCGTGCTCAACTGGGCAGGTGCACTGGCTGCCCGATCCCTCACCGGCCGCGATCACCGCGGCGCTGCGCATCGTGGCGCCGGCCATTGCCGGTGGCCCGCTCGCGCCGCCGACCCTGCACGGTGGCGACGACCCGCTGTGGCATGCCGGCAGCGTGCTCGTCGACAACCGGTACGTCGCCAAGTTCGCCTGGTCGCGCGTTGCGGCCGAACGCGTCAGCCAGGAAACGGCCGTCCTCACCGCGCTGGCCGGCCTCCCGCACATTCCCGAAGTCGTCGCCGCCAGCAGCGACCCGGTCCTCCTCATCACCCGCCGGGTCGCGGGCACCAGCCTCTTCACGGCCATGGACGGCCTGGATCCCGACGATGCCGGCCGTCAGCTGGCCGGATTCCTGGCCGTCCTGCACGACGCGACCACCCGCGCCCGGGTCGAAGCCGCGCTGGCGCCGCTGCCACCCGCCGACCAGCGCCCCGGGCACCCTGCCAGCACCGAAACCCTCCGCGCGGGCCTGCCCCGCCACCTCGGACCGGTCCAGTGGACAACGGTCGCCCGCTGGTGCGACTGGGCGGACGCCACGCTCGCCGAACCCCGCCCCACCGTCCTGGTCCACGCCGACCTGCATGGCGACAACCAGGTCTGGCACGGCGGCAGACTCCAGGTGGTCGTGGACTTCGAATCCGCCAGCGCCGCCGAGCCGGAGTACGACCTGCGCGCCTTCCCCGGCACCGGCGCCGGCCTGCCGCTGCTGCTCGCCACCGCCACCCACTACGAAGCCCTCACCGGCCACCGGCACGCGCTGGACCGGGTGATGGCCTGGCACCTGCGCACCGCGCTGACCGACATCCTCTGGCGGACCGAGGCCGGCGTCCCTCTGCCCGACCACCGCACCATCCCCGAATGGCTTACCGACCTGACCGACCGGTTCACCGCCCTCGGGTTCACCCCAGGAACGCCGGTCGGGTTCTAGGCGCGCTGGGCGAGGCGGTGCGCCGCGAGGGTGGTGGCGGCGGCCAGGACGGCTGTCTGCACGGCGATCAGGAGCAGGCCGGCGGCGATGCCGGTGCTGTGGTGGCCGAACAGCGTCATCACCTGGCGGGCCGGCGGCGCGTACGGGACTGCCACCTCGAGCAGGGCGACGCCGACGCCGAGCAGCACGCTCCAGGCCGGCCGGCGGATCACCGGGGCGCTGATGAGGGCGCCGATGCCGACCCCGGCCAGTGCGGTGATCAGGTGCGCCAGCACGCCGTACAGCAGGACCGTGGTGGAGACCGGGTTGCCGAGGATGATCGGCCAGGCCAGCGCGACCAGGATCAGCGGCCAGGTGATGAGGTACGCGCAGAGCAGCCGGGCGGCCAGCACCCGGCCGGCGCCGCCCGCGGTGACCGTGGTGATCGCCGCCTGCACCGCGTCCTCGCTGCCGCCGATCAGCACGGTGAGCCACAGCGCGACCGGCAGCAGCACCACCGCGGTGGCCCCGTAGTTGGGCAGCACCGGGCCGCCCATCACGTCCAGCACCGCGGTCGCCACCAGGAACGAGAGCACCGGCGCGATCCCCCGCTGCCCGTGCAGCGCGTCGGCGACCAGGTAGCGCACCAGCGCCACGGTCTGCATCAGCCGCCACCCCCGGGCATGCCGTCGGCGGGCACGCCATCGGAGGGCCAGGCTCCGCGCAACGACCAGCCGCCGGCGAGGGCGCGCAGCAGCACCTGGTCGGCCTGGCCGGGCGCGGCCACCAGGCGGCAGTCCGGCAGCCGCTGCTCCACGATCGTGACGTGCGGGTCGGCGTCCAGCTCGGCCAGCGACGCCGACTCGCCGACCGCGCGCAGGACCAGGCAGAGTCCGGCCGGCTCCGGCGGGGGCGGTGCGACGGCCGGCGCGGGCGGGCCGGCGGCGATGTCCACCGGGTGCACCCTGCCCTTGGTGAGCAGGTGCACCGCGTCCGCGCCGGGCACCTCGCGGTAGTCGTGCGCGCTGATCAGCACCGCCACGCCGCTGCCGCGCGCCTCCCACAGCATGCCGCCGAGCGCGTGCCGGGCCGGCTCGTCCAGCCCGGTGTGCGGCTCGTCCAGCACCAGCAGCCCGACCGGGGCCAGGAACGCCTGGGCCAGCGCGACCTTCTGCGCGTTGCCCTTGGACAGCTCGGTGATCGGTACGTCCGGGCCGGGATGCAGGCCCAGCCGGTCGAACAGCATCGCCGCGCGCTCACGGGCCACCGCGGCCGGTAACCGGCGGATGCGGCCCAGGTGGGTCAGGTACTCGCGCGCGGTCATCGGACCGCGGCCGGGCAGCCGTTCCGGCACGTACGCGACCTCGGCCGGCCGGTTGCGGATCGTGCCCGCGGTCGGGCGGCCGGCACCGGCCAGCAGCCGCAGCAGCGTCGACTTGCCCGACCCGTTGCCGCCCGCGAGCACGGTGAGCAGCCCCGGCGGCACGCTCAGGTCGGCGCCGTCCAGCACCCACGGCCCGCCCCGCCCGAACCGCTTGCGGACGCCCTGCGCGATCACCGGGGCGGCGACCGCGGCGGTGGTCGCAGGAGCGGTGCTCACAGCGGCGGGCTGTCCAGTGGGCTCGGACACATCGCACATGCTGGCACACCCCCGGGCCGATAAGTGGTTGGGGCAGTGGCCTACCATCGCTACTGGACCGTTTCGTATTTCATTTTGGATTTGGTAATTCGGGGGACTTGGACCCGGTTTGGGTCCCGCCGCCACACCGCGCTCAGGGAGGGACGCGATGTCCGACGAGACCACGACCGTCGCCGGGGGCGGGGCCGACAGCCCCGCGCCGGCCGCACCGCCAGGGGCGGAGCCGAACCCGCGCCGCTGGGTGGCGCTGGCCGTGATCGCGATCGCCCAGCTGATGGTCGTGCTGGACGCCACCGTGGTGAACATCGCCCTGCCGCAGGCGCAGGCCGACCTCGGGATCAGCGACGCCGACCGGCAGTGGGTGCTGACCGCGTACACGCTGACCTTCGGCGGGCTGCTGCTGCTGGGCGGCCGGATCGCCGACTACTGGGGCCGCAAGCGCACCTTCGTGGTCGGCATCATCGGCTTCGCCATCGCCTCGGCGATCGGCGGCGCCGCCACCAACGGGCCGCTGCTGTTCACCGCCCGCGGCCTGCAGGGCGCGTTCGGCGCGCTGCTCGCGCCGGCCTCGCTGGCCCTGCTGACCGTCCTGTTCACCGACGCCAAGGAGCGGGCCAAGGCCTTCGGCGTGTACGGCGCGATCGCCGGCGGCGGCTCGGCCGTCGGCCTGGTGATGGGCGGGCTGCTCACCGAGTACGCCAACTGGCGCTGGTGCCTGCTGGTGAACATCCCGGTCGCGGTCATCGCGGTCTTCGCGGCCATCCCGCTGGTGCCGGAGAGCCGGGCGCACGGCGACACCCGCTACGACGTGCCCGGCGCGGTGCTGGCCACGCTGGGCCTGGTCTCGGTGGTGTACGGGTTCACCAAGGCGGCCACCGACGGCTGGGGCGCGACCGCCACCATCGGCTTCATCTCGGCGGGCGTGGTCCTGCTGGCCATCTTCGTGGTGGTGGAGCAGGCCTCGCCCAACCCGCTGCTGCCGATGCGCATCATCCTGGACCGCAACCGCGGCGGTACGTACCTGGCCTCGATGCTGTTCGGCGCCGGCCTGTTCGGGGCGTTCCTGTTCCTGACCTTCTACCTGCAGGTCGTGCTCCAGTACACCCCGCTGAAGGCCGGCGTCGCCTCGCTGCCGGTGACACTGGGCGTGCTGATCGCGGCGGGCGTGGCCACCCCGCTCACCCCGAAGGTGGGCCCGAAGCCGCTGATGGTGGTCGGCTCGATCGTGGCCGCGCTGTCGATGCTGGCGCTGACCCAGATCGGCGTCGACACCGCGTTCGCCACGCACGTGCTGCCGGCCGAGATCGTCCTGGGCCTGGGCCTCGGCCTCACCTTCGTGCCGCTGGCCAACGTCGCGCTGGTCGGGGTGCCCGACCACGACGCCGGCGCGGCCAGCGCGACGCTGAACGCGACCCAGCAGGTGGGCGGCTCGCTCGGCACCGCGCTGCTGAACACGATCTACACCACGGCCATCACCGGCTGGGTGACGGTCCACGGCGTCGTGCCGTACCCGCCGGACAACGGGCAGCCGCGCTTCGGTCCCTCACCGCAGGGCCTGGTGCACGGTTACGTGACCGCGTTCGCCTGGGGCGCGGGCCTGCTGGTCGGCTCGGCGCTGATCATCCTGTTCCTGCTGAACGTCCGGAAGCAGGACCTGGAGCACACGCCCGGCGCGCACGCGATGGGCTGAGGCAGGCAGCCGACAACGGGGTCGTACCGGAGCCGGTACGACCCCGTTCGTCGTTGCTCAGCCGCTCTTGCGGCGGAACGAGCGCCGGCTCGCGGCCGGGCCGTGCGCCTGGTGGACCTTCGACTCCTTGCCCTCCCCGTCCGCGGTGCCGGCGGCGTGCTGGTGCTGCTTGCGTTCCAGCGCCGCCCGGAACTTCGCGCGTACGTCCTCGCTCTCGCCACCATCAGCGGCGGCGACGTCCGCCTCGGCCTGCACGGCCGCGTCCTCCTTCGCCGTGCCCGCTTTCGCGTCTTTCGCGGACCTTGCCCCGGTCGACGACATGATGCCCTCCCTTGCCGGTGGCCGTCCCGACCGCCAGGCCACAACCCTGGCACGTCATGGCACGCCGATCCAGATCATTGCGCAGCACCGCGCCCGCCGCCGAGCCAACCCTGCCACGATGGCCGGCAAAAGTTGTCCGCGTACGTTGTCGATTCCGGTCCGGCCCGTCCGACGGTTGGACGGAAAGATCCACCGAACCGAAGGAGCCATCGTGGCCGAGTACCTGCTCATGATCTGGGACAACGAGCTGGTCACCGAGTACGACCCGGCGGAGTGGCAGAAGATGGCCGAACTCCACGGCCGCTTCTACGAGCAGGTCGGCGACAAGATCAAGGGCGGCAACGCGCTGCAGCCCCCGCCGACCGCCACCACGGTCCGCGGCGACGTCGTCACCGACGGGCCGTTCGTGGAGACCAAGGAGGTCCTGGGCGGCTACTACCTGATCGAGGCGGCCGACCTCGACGAGGCGCTGGAGATCGCCAAGCTGTGCCCGTCGCCGAACGGCGGCATCGAGGTACGGCCGATCATGGACACCTCTGGGTTGTGACCAGCGGTTCCGCGACGGCGGCCGAGGTCAGCGCCGCCGTCGCGGCCGCGCACCGGCAGGAATGGGCGTACGTGCTGGCCGCCACCGTGCGGGTGACCGGCGACCTGGACCTGGCCGAGGAGTGCGTGCAGGAGGCGTACGTCGCCGCGCTGGACGGCTGGGCGCGCGACGGCATCCCGAACTCGCCCGGCGCGTGGCTGACCACGACGGCACGGCGGCGCGCGGTGGACGCGCACCGCCGGGCCGCGACCTTACGCGCGAAGCTGCCGCTGCTGATCGAACCGGCGGGTGCCATGGACAGCGCCGACCTGCCCGGCGGGACCGGGACCGGTATCCCGGATGACCGGCTGCGGCTGGTGTTCACCTGCTGCCACCCGGCGCTGGGCCGGGAGGCGCAGGTCGCGCTGACCCTGCGCCTGGTGTGCGGGCTCACCACGGCGGAGATCGCGCAGGCGTTCCTGGTCAGCGAGCCGACCATGGCCGCGCGGCTGACCCGGGCGAAGAAGAAGATCGCCGCCGCGCGCATCCCGTACCGGGTGCCGGAGCCGGCGGAGCTGCCGGACCGGCTGGCCGGGGTGCTGACCGTCCTGCACCTGCTGTTCAGCACCGGGCACACCGCGCCGGCCGGCCCGGCCCTGGTCCGTACCGATCTGGTCGGGCTGGCCCTGCACCTGACCCGGATGCTGCGCGCGCTGATGCCGGACGAGGCGGAGGTACGCGGGCTGCTCGGCCTGCTGCTGCTCACCGACGCCCGGCGGGAGACCCGGGTCGGGCCGGACGGGCGGCTGTTGCTGCTGGAGGAGCAGGACCGGGGCCGCTGGGACCGGGCCGAGATCGAGGAGGGTACGGCGCTGGTCGCCGACGCGCTGCGGCACACCGACCGGCCGGGCCGGTTCGCGCTGCAGGGCGCCATCGCCGCGATCCACGCCGAGGCGCCCACGTTCGCGCAGACCGCCTGGTCCGACATCCTGGAGGTGTACGACGCGCTGCTGGCGACCTGGCCCTCCCCCGTGGTCGCGCTGAACCGGGCCGTCGCGGTGGGGATGGCCCGCGGCTGGCCGGCCGCGCTGGCCGAGGTGGAGGCGCTGGAGGCCGCCGGGCAGCTGGCCGGCTACCGCTACCTCGCCGCCGCCAAGGCCGACATGCTGCGCCGCCTGGACCGCCCCGCCGAGGCCGCGCAGGCGTACCAAACAGCGATAGAACAGGCCGACAACGACACCGAGCGCGCCTTCCTGCAAAGCCGCCTCCGCGAGGTCACCGGCTGACCAGACCGCCGGCGCGGCGATGGGTCAGGGGGTGTCGGCGGCGGTGCGGTAGCCGAGGGCACCGGCGAAGCCGAGCAGGGCGATGCCGGCGAGCAGGTCGGCGGCCCGTTCGACGCGGGGGCCGACCGCGCGGCGGGCCAGGGCGACGGCCAGGGCGAGCACGGTGACCCAGGTGGCGCTGCCGATGCCGACGCCGACCACCAGCGGCACCGCGGCGGCCCCGCTCCCGCTGCTGGCCGCCGCGAAGATCGCTCCCCAGGAGACGATCGTGGCCGGATTTGACGCAGTACCCGCCAGTGCGGCGCCAAATGCCCGGCGCGGCCCGCGGACGTCGTCGGCCACCTCCAGGCCGCTGCGCACCCGGAAGGCCGCCTGCACGGTGCGTACGCCCAGCCACAGCAGCACCGCGGCACCGGCAACGCCGAGGGCCAGCCGCAGCGCGCCGATCCGCAGCAGCGGTGCCGCCCCGGCGGCGCCGGCCGCGGCGTAGGCGGCGTCCACCAGCGCGATCCCGGCGCCGATCGCCAGCCCGATCCGCGCCCCGCCACGCAGCGTGGACCGGATCAGGAACAGCGACATCGGCCCGAGTTGCAGCGCGACGAAGAACCCGAGCCCGAAGCCCAGCAGGAGATCGCTCACGCCGGCAAGGTTGCGGCCGCACCCGTACCCCCGGCAACGCAATTTGCGCCAGAGACGGGACAAGATCGTCACCAGGCGTCCGGTGTCAGGCACCCGTGGGATCATCCTTTCGTGACGACCGAACTACCGGCCGAGGCGCTGTACGGCCACTCGCCGTACCCGCCGATCGGCGACTACGGCTTCCTGTCCGACTGCGAGTCCACCGCGCTGGTGGCTCCCAGCGGCAACGTGGAGTGGTTGTGCCTGCCGCGGATGGACTCCCCCAGCGTCTTCGGGTCGATCCTGGACCGGGACGCGGGCGGGTTCCGGCTCGGCCCGGCCGACGTGAGCGTCCCGGCGGCCCGGCGGTACCTGCCGGGCACGATGGTGCTGGAGACCAGTTGGGGTACGCCCACGGGCTGGATCATCGTCCGGGACGTGCTGCTGATGGGCCCGTGGCACCACGACAAGGAGCTGTCGCACTCGCACCGCCGCGCGCCCACCGACTACGACGCCGAGCACGTGCTGCTGCGGACGGTCCGGTGCGTCAACGGCGAGGTGCAGGTGACGCTGGACTGCGAGCCGGTCTTCGACTACGGCCGTACGCCCGCGCGCTGGGAGCACACCGAGCGGGGCTACCACCAGGGCGTCGCGACCGCAGACGGCATCGACCTGAAGCTCACCCTCACCACCGACATGCGGATCGGCTTCGAGCGGGGCCGCGCGGTCGCCCGGACGCTGCTGAAGGAGGGCGACACCCGCTTCTGCGCGCTGTCGTGGACCGAGCACGAGCCGCCGTACACCTTTGCCGAGGCCTACCGGCGGCTGGTCTGGACCGCGCACCACTGGCAGCACTGGCTGGCCCGCGGCCGCTTCCCCGACCACCCGTGGCGGCGTTACCTGGAGCGCAGCGCGCTGACGCTGAAGGGCCTGACCTTCGCCCCGTCCGGCGCGCTGATCGCCGCGGCCACCACCAGCCTGCCGGAGACCCCGGGCGGCGAGCGCAACTGGGACTACCGCTACTCCTGGATACGCGACTCCACCTTCGCGCTGTGGGGGCTGTACACGCTGGGCTTCGACTGGGAGGCCAACGACTTCTTCTGGTTCATCGCCGACATGGCCGAGCGCGACGACGAGTTGCAGATCATGTACGGCATCGACGGCGAGCGCGAGCTGACCGAGCAGACCCTGGACCACCTGCACGGCTACGACGGCGCCCGGCCGGTACGGATCGGCAACGGCGCCTACAACCACCGGCAGAACGACGTGTGGGGCGCCGTCCTCGACTCCTTCTACATCCACACCCGCTCCCGGGACCGGCTCGACGACCGGATGTGGCAGATCCTGCAACGCCAGGTGGAGAGCGCGCTGGTGCACTGGCGGGAGCCGGACCGCGGCATCTGGGAGGTACGCGGCGAGCTGAAGCACTTCACCTCATCGAAGGTGATGTGCTGGGTGGCGCTGGACCGCGGTGCCCGGCTGGCCCGGTTGCGGGAGGAGTCGGAGCTGGCCCAGCGCTGGCAGAAGGTGGCCGACGAGATCCACGCCGATGTGTGCGCCAACGCGCTCAGCCCGCGCGGGGTCTTCACCCAGCACTACGGCACCGAGGCGCTGGACGCCTCGTTGCTGCTCATCCCGCTGGTGCGCTTCCTGCCCGCCGACGACGACCGGGTACGCGCCACGGTGCTGGCCATCTCCGAGGAGCTGACCGTCGACGACCTGGTCCTGCGCTACAAGGTCGAGACCACCGACGACGGGCTCACCGGCGAGGAGGGTACGTTCACCATCTGCTCGTTCTGGCTGGTCTCGGCGCTGGCCGAGATCGGCGAGCACGGCAAGGCCCGGCGGCTGTGCGAGAAGCTGCTCAGCTTCGCCAGCTCCCTCGGCCTGTACGCCGAGGAGATCGACCCGCACACCGGCCGGCACCTGGGCAACTTCCCGCAGGCGTTCACCCACCTGGCGCTCATCAACGCCGCGATCCACGTCATCCGGTCCGAGGAGCAGGAGGCGATGGCGCGGATGAGCCCGACCGCGCCCCGTACCGACTGAGGTTCTATCGGGCGGTCGCGTGCATCTCCCAGACCAGCATCTCGGCGGGCTCGGTCGCGGTGACCCGGTGGCCGCCGACCGCGGTGAAGCGGACCGCGTCGCCCTCGCGCAGCGGGCCGGCGCCCTCCAGCTCGACGGTGCCGCGCGGGACGAACAGGTGCAGGTACGGCGCGTCCGGCAGCTCGACCGAGGTGCCGGGCTCCAGCCGGGCGGCGTGCAGCGCGGCGTACCGGTTCCGGATCCGGATCGCGGCGTCGTGCTCGGGCATGCCGGAGGCGACCGGCACCAGAGCGCCGGACAGCAGCTCGGCGTCGATCTCCCGCTGCTCGTACCCGGGGGTGATGCCCTGCTCGTCCGGGAGCACCCACATCTGGACGAAGTGCACCGGCTCGGTGTGCTCGTCCCCGCCCAGCCGCCAGGAGTCGTTCTTCTCCGAGTGCAGGATGCCGCGGCCGGCGCTCATCCGCTGCGCCAGGCCCGGGTAGATGATCCCGGAGTGGCCGGTGGAGTCCTGGTGCACCAGCGAGCCGCGCAGCACCCAGGTGACGATCTCCATGTCCCGGTGCGGGTGCGTCTCGAAGCCGCTGCCCGGGGTGACGGTGTCGTCGTTGTTGACCAGCAGCAGGCCGTGGTGGGTGTTGTCCGGATCCCAGTGCTGGCCGAAGGAGAAGGAGTGCCGGGAGTCCAGCCAGGAGATCCGGGTCGCCAGCCGGTCCGCCGCGCGCCGGATGTCGACGGTGGGGTTCAGGCTGGTGGTCATGCTGGATACGCTACCGGGGTGCCGCGCTATGAGTACCGGTGCCGGACCTGCGAGGCGACCTTCCAGGTGACCCGGCCGATGAGCGAGTCCAACGCCGCCGCCACCTGCCCGGACGGCCACGCCGACACCCGCCGGCTGCTGTCCATCGCCGGCATGACCGGCGGCGGCCGCGCCCCGGCCCCGGTCGCCGCGGGCGGCGGCGGTGGCTGCTGCGGCGGCGCCTGCTGCGGCTAGAGGCCGCCGGAGCGGGCCACCCGCCAGTACTCGAAGGTGTTCAGCCCGACCAGCAGCCCGGCCAGGACCGCCAGCGCGGCCAGGCCCGGCACCGCCGCGGCGAGCGGGATCAGCAGCACCGCCACGATCCCGGCGGTGAGCCGGTGCGTCGAGACCTTCCCGAACATCCGCCAGCGGGTGTAGCCGAAGGTGGCCAGGTACGCCGCCGCGCCGCCGTACAGCAACCCGGCGTACCCGCCGCCCAGGTGGTGGCCGGGGTGCGCGACCGCCTCGGCCAGCCCGACCGCGACCGCGATGATCCCGCCGATCAGCACCAGGTGGGCGTAGGAGAGGACCTGCCGGACGATGTCGGCGCGGACCGTGGCGATCAGCAGCCCGTGCCGGATCGCGCTCGCGGCGAACTGGTAGTAGACCCACCACAGCCCGCAGGCGATCACGAACGCGCAGGACACCGCGGCGCCCTCCGCCACGCCCAGGTGCGCGCCGGCCACCGGCGTCCCGATCGCCACGATCGACTCGCCCAGCGCGATGATCACGAACAGCCCGAACCGCTCCGGCAGGTGGTTCGGCTCGAAGGACAGCAGCAGCACCCGGCGCCGGGCCAGCGCGGGCGTGGCCACGTCGAGCACCGCCGCGATGCCCCACAGCCACAGCTGCGGCGAGCCGCCGGCCAGCGCGCCGGCCAGCCGCATCGGCCCGGTGACCAGCGCGGCGACGGTGAACGGGTTGACGTACAGCCCGCGGCCGGGCGTGACCAGGACCAGCAGCACCCAGCGCAGCACCAGGTAGGCCACCGCGAACAGCACCGCGCGGTCGCCGTACGCGCCGGGTACGCCGAGCGCGAGGAACAGGCTGCACAGCCCGACGGCGAAGATGCCGATGCGCTCCCGCGGCTGCTCCACGTCGTGGGTGTTGGCGTGGATGGTGGTGCCCACCCAGGCCCAGTAGACCGGGACGAACACCAGCAGCGTGCGGCCGACGCCGGCCCAGCCGTGGTCGCGGTGCAGCAGCGCCGACAGCTGGGTGACGGCGAAGACGAAGACCAGGTCGAAGAACAGCTCGCCCCAGCTCACCCGCTTCTCGGGGCGTACGTCCTGAGCAGCCGATTCGCGCACATCGTCCACCGTCACGGACCGATCATGCACTACTGATCCGGCGCGGCACGGCGCACCGCTGCGGGGACCCTTTCCTGGGCTAAGTAACATCAGCTCCGGCGCGTACGGCCGGGGCAATGTCCTTGGTGCCACTGCGTAAGCGATTGGTTCCGCTCTGCCGCCGCATCGAAGTACCGGCCGAAATCTGGCCGCGCAGTCAACCTCGCACGCGAAAATGCCATCTGTAGGGGTTATGACCACAAAGTGGGGGGCTGGACAAGCGCGTTCAGGCGCTCGCCCGCGTACCGGCGAGCCCGCGCCCCGAGCCGGTGAGTCGGGTTACCGGCCGGAGCTGGACGGTATCCGCGCGATCGCCATGATCCTGGTGATCGCGTTCCACGCCGGCATGGCCTCCATGGTCGGCGGCTACCTCGGCGTGGACGTCTTCTTCGTGCTCTCCGGGTTCCTCATCACCGGGCTGCTGCTCACCGCGGGCGACGCGGGCTCGGTGGGGCTGGTCAAGTTCTACAGCCGCCGCGCCCGGCGGCTGCTGCCGGTCGCCCTGGTGGTCCTGCTCGCCACCGCGGTCCTGTGGCTGGCCATTGCCGGCAGCGTCGAGCGCGAGCCGCTGGTCGGCGACATCCGCTCGGCCGCCCTCTACTTCTCCAACTGGCACTTCGCCGCGCAGGCCACCGACTATTTCGCCAGCTCCGACGACCCGAGCCCGTTCGTACATTTCTGGTCGCTGTCGGCCGAGGAGCAGTTCTACCTGGTCTGGCCGGCGCTGATCGCGCTGGCCTACCTGGGCGCGCGCGGCAGCCGCCGCCGGGCCGCCTGGATCGTCGCCTCGCTGGCCAGCGTGCTGGGCGCGGCGTCGCTGGCCAGCCTGTGGCTGAGCACCCACGACGGGCACGCCTCGTACGCCTACTTCGCCACCCACAACCGGGCGTACCAGCTGCTGGCCGGCGCGTTGCTCGCGGTGTGGGCGCACCGGCGGCGGGTGCACCGCGTACGGCAGGGCGAGCCGGCGCTCGGCGCAGCCACCGGTCCGGAGCTGGGCGTCCCCACCGGCGGCCACCGCCGGCCCACCAACCTCCCGCCCTGGCCCCCTGTCGGCGG